>WNFR01007827.1_pt1 | contig 10843 bp, 9 predicted proteins | sample 5400221 | NCBI WGS metagenome assembly WNFR01 (sample SAMN13153357, study PRJNA577476) | soil metagenome | isolation source: 40 cm soil under Madrone tree | place: USA:California | collected 2016-06-14 | reverse complement strand
GGCTCGGTGCTCGAGCTGCGCATGGAGACGACCGAGCCCGCGCTCGGCAACACCGCGGGCGACGGGGTGCGCTACCCGGCCTACGGCGTACTGGGCGGCAAGGACGGGCTGCCCCATCGCTACCGGATGATCGCGCGCGGCCAGACGCGCGTGCTCAAGACGAAGGAGGTGGGCGTGCTGATCCCGCCGGGTGCGATGTTCCTGGTGGAGTCGATGGGGGGCGGCGGCTACGGCCCGCCCGCCCGGCGCTCCTCCGAGGCGCGCGCGGCGGACCGGGTCAACGGCTTCGTCTCCGGCCGCCCGCGGCGCGGGAGGGCCTGAGATGCTGCGGATCGGCATCGACGTGGGCGGGACCTTCACCGATCTGGTGGGGGTGGACGACGCGGGCCGCGTGACTCTCGCCAAGTCGGCCTCCACCCCCGCCGATCCGTCCCTCGGGGTGATGGAAGGGCTCGACCTCCTCGCGGCCGAGCTCCGGACCGACCTGGCCGGGCTGCTGGCCGACACCGGCCTGGTCGTGCACGGCACCACCGTGGCCACCAACTCGCTGCTCGAGCGCAAGGGCGCCACGGTGGGGATGCTGACCACCGCGGGCCACCGCGACGTCATCGAGATGCGCGAGGGCCTCAAGGACGACCGCTACAACCTGCGCATGCCGCCGCCGGTGCCGCTGGTGCCGCGGGCGCGACGGCTCGACGTGACCGAGCGGATGCGCTTCGACGGCACGGTGGAGACGCCGCTCTCGAAGACGTCCGCGGAGGCGGCCATCCGGCGCCTGGCCACCGCGGGGGTGGGCGCGGTGGCGGTCTGCTATCTGCACTCCTATCGCGATCCGCGCCACGAGCGGGAGACCCGCAAGCTGCTCGCGCGGCTCTTGCCCGACGCGTACGTGTCGCTCTCCTCCGACGTGCTCGCCCAGATCAAGGAGTACGAGCGGTTCTGCACCACGGTGGTCAACGCGTACGTCGGCCCGGTGCTCGCGCGCTATCTCGGCAGCCTCGGCTCGCGGCTCCAGAAGGCGGGCTACCGCGGCGACGTGCTGATCATGCAGTCGCACGGGGGCGTGGCGACCATCGCGGACTCGGTGCGCCTGGCCGCGGGGGCCGTGCTGTCGGGGCCGGCGGGTGGCATCGCGGGCAGCCGCCACGCCGCGCGGGTGCTCGACGAGGGCAACCTGATCACGTTCGACATGGGCGGGACCAGCACCGACATCGCCCTGCTCGAGGGAGGCGAGCCGCACCTCACCGGCGACAAGGCGGTGAGCTCGAGCAAGGTCGCGCTGCCGAGCATCGACATCCACACCCTGGGCGCGGGCGGCGGCTCGATCGCACGGGTGGACGCGGGCGGCATCCTCCACGTGGGGCCGGAGAGCGCAGGCGCGGTGCCCGGTCCGGCCTGCTACGGGCGCGGGGGCACCGCGGCCACCGTTACCGACGCCAACCTCGTCCTCGGGCTGCTCGACCCCGCGGGCTTCCTGGGCGGGCGCACGCGGCTCGATCCGAAGGCGGCTCACGCCGCGGTCGAGGGCATCGCGCGCCGGCTCGGCCTGGGCGTGGTCCCGGCGGCGGAAGGCATTCACCGCGTCGTCGACACCAACATGGCCGAGGGCATCCGGCTCGTCTCGGTGCGCCGCGGCGCCGACCCGCGCCGGTTCGCCTTGCTGTCCTTCGGCGGCGCGGCCGGGCTCCACATCACCGAGGTCGCGCGCATGCTCGAGATCGGCCGCGTGGTGGTGCCGCGGGTCGCCTCGGTCCTCTCGGCGTGGGGCATGCTGGCCACCGACCTGCGCTACGAGTTCGTGCGGACGCACGTGGGCGAGGCCGGCCAGGTCGGCGCCGGGCGCCTGCGGCGGCTCTTCGCGGAGATGGAGGCGGACGGGCGGCGGCGGCTCGGCAAGTCCTTCGCGGGCCGGGTGGACGTGCGCCGCTCGGTGGACATGCGCTACGGCGAGCAGACCTTCGAGATCCAGGTGCCGCTCGACGGGGTCGACGTGGAGGCGAAGGACCTGATGGAGCAGGTGGTGGACCGCTTCCACCGGCGACACGAGGAGCTCTACACCTACAGCGCGCCCGGTCAGGACGTGGTGCTGGTGAACGTGCGGGCCGCGGTGATCGGGCGCTTGCCCGCGCTCCCCGCCGAGCAATCGCGGCGCGTGAGCGCGCCGGCCGCGCCGCGGAGCCGACGGGTGTACCTCGAGCGGTGGACGGAGATCCCGGTGTACGACATGGACGGGCTCGCGGAGGGCCAGGAGGTGAAGGGCCCTGCGATCTTCGAGTCGGCGACCACCACCGTGCTGATCCGCGAGCGAGAGCACGCGCGGGTCACCGCGGAGGGGTGGCTGTATATCCGGCTGGGGTAGCGTTCGGCGTCGCCGCCCCTCGCTTACACCACCCCTCACCTACACCACCCCTCACCTACACCACCCCTCACCTACACCACCCCTCACCCTGCCCTCTCCCCTGAGGGGAGAGGGGGATGAGGTGGGAACGACCTATCGACGACCTATGTATAGGCGCCGACCGAGGCGTCGGCCACGCCGGCCGCGTACTTGGCGAAGACGCCGGTGGTGAAGCGCGGCTTGGGCGCCTTCCACTTGGCCAGGCGCTTCTTGATCTCGCCCGCGGGCACCTCGAGATCGAGCCGCCGCTTCTTCACGTCGATCGAGATGGTGTCGCCGTTCCGCACCGCCGCGATCGGGCCGCGCTCCGCCGCCTCGGGCACGATGTGGCCGATCATGAAGCCGTGGGTGGCGCCCGAGAAGCGGCCGTCGGTCATGAGGGCCACGCTCTCGCCGAGACCGGCGCCTTGCAGCGCGCCGGAGACGTGCAGCATCTCGCGCATGCCGGGCCCGCCCCTGGGACCCTCGTAGCGGATCACGATCACGTCGTTGGGCTTGATCTTGCCCTTCTTGATCGCCTGGAAGGCGTCCTCCTCGACCTCGAAGACGCGCGCGGGCCCGCGGTGCGCGTACTTCTTCTGGCCGGAGAGCTTGATCACGCACCCGCCGGGGGCGAGGTTGCCCCGCAGGATCGCGATGCCGCCCTCGGACTTCAGCGCCTTCGCGAGCGGCTTGATCACCTGCTGGCCCGCCGGCTCGGGCGCGGCCTTCACCTCCTCGGCGATCGTGCGGCCAGTGACCGTCTTCTCGCTCCCGTGGAGCAGGCGCGCCTCGAGAAGGCGCTTGCCCACCACCGCCATCCCGCCCGCGTCGTACATCTCGGGCGCGGTGTAGTTGCCCCAGGGCTTCAGGTCGGCGACCACCGGCGTCTTGCGCGAGATGCGGTCGAAGTCCTCGATCGCGAGCTTGACCCCGAAGTCCCGCGCGGTGGCCATGAGGTGGAGCACCGCGTTGGTGGAGCCGCCGGTGGCCATGACGCCGGCGATGGAGTTCTCGAAGCTCTTGCGGGTGACGATCTTGCGCGGGGTCAGACCCTGGCGCACCAGCTCCATCACGAGCTTGCCCGACTCGAAGGCGACCTCCTCCTTCCGGGGGTCGACGGCGGGAATGTCGTTCCAGCCCATCGGCGACATGCCGAGCATCTCGTAGGCGGTGGCCATGGTGTTGGCGGTGAACTGGCCGCCGCAGGCGCCCGCGCCCGGACAGGCGTGGTCCTCCACGTCCTTGAACTGCTCGAGCGGGATCTTGCCCGCGTTGTAGGCCCCGATCGCCTCGAACACGTCCTGGATGGTGAGGTTGCGGCCCGCGAACGGCCCTTCCGAGCCCGCGCAGCGCCCGAACATGATCGAGCCGCAGTAGAGCATGAGGCCCGGGATGTCGAGCCGCCCCAGCACCATGGTCATGGCCGGGATCGTCTTGTCGCAGCCGGAGATCGTGACGATGCCGTCGAACATGTGGCTGCGCGCGACCAGCTCCACCGAGTCGGCCACGACCTCTCGACTGATGAGAGAGCCCTTCATGCCCTCGGTGCCCATGGTGATGCCGTCGGTGATCGAGATCGTGTTGACCTCGATCGGCGTGCCGCCCGCCGCCCGGATGCCCTGCATGACCTTCTCGGCCAGCTTCCGGTGGTTCCAGTTGCAGGGCATGGTCCCGATCCAGCTGTGGGCCACCCCGATCTGGGGGCGCGAGAGATCCTGGTCGCTGAAGCCGACCGCCTTCATCATGGCGCGGGCGGCGGCTCGGTCGGTGCCTTCCAGGAGGACGCGGCTGCGCTTGCGGGGATCGACGGCCATCGCAGACTCCTTTGTCGTGGGGCGCTCGGGTTGGCGCGATTCTACAGCAGCTCGCGGAGGGGGACCAGCGCGTAGCCCTGCGCGCGGAGGCCCGCGATCAGGGCGGGCAGGTACTCCACGAGACGGCGCCCGGCTCCGGGCACCCCGTCCGCGTCGTGCAGGTCGTAGATCGCGCCCGTGCGGGCCCGCGCGAGCCCCCGCCGCGCCTGCTCGGCCGGCACGACGGGGCGCCGGCTCTCCGGCTGCACGGTCCAGAAGACGCAGGGCGTCCCGAGCTCGCGGGCCACCCCGAACATCGCGAGGTTGGTCTTGCCCCACGGCGGGCGGAAGAAGCGGGGCGGCGCGCCCGCCGCGTCCGCGATGGCGGCGTGCCCGTCGGCGATCTCGCGCTCGGTGCGGGCCGGCCCGCAGCGCCAGAGGCTCGGATGGCTCCACGTGTGGTTGCCGAGGTCGTGGCCGGAGTCGGCGATGCGCCGCGCCTGCTCGGGGGCCCGCCGGGCGCGCTGCCCGATGAGGAAGAAAGCGGCGGGCACGCCCTGGCGGGCCAGCACGTCGAGGACGCGCGGCGTCCACTCGGGGTCCGGTCCGTCGTCGAAGGTGAGGCTGACCGCGCGGCGCTCGCGCGGGCCGCGCCAGATCGACCCGAGGGTGAGCAGGTGCGAGCCCCACGTGTAGGCGCCCCAGAGCCCGGGCGCCGCGCCCGCCATCAGCCAGCCGGTGCGCTTCACGCCGAGGGCCGCTTGGCCACGAGCAGGGTCAGCCGCCCGCTCTGGACGACCTCGCCGTGCTGGTTCAGGATCGAGCGCTCCTCGATGACCACCCCACCCTCCTTCATCGAGCGCTTGGCCACCGTGGTCGAGACGCTGCGGATGGTGTCGCCCACGCGCGTCGGCTTGAGGAAGCGCCACTCGAATCCCATGAACGCGAGCACCACGAGCGGCGGCTGGGGCACCCGCCAGCCGAGACCGGACGACATGCAGAGGGGGATGAGATCCGGGATCGCCCCCGGCTCGGACGGGGGGGTCAGGGTGAGCGAGCCGAAGAGCGCGGCGTGGGTCTCGGTGAGGGTCATGCCCGGCGTCTCGAGGGGCACGTTGGTCTGCACGTCCTCGAAGTAGAGCCGCCGCTCGGCCGGCGCGCCCGCCATGCTCGGATCCCTCAGGCGGGCCGGCGGCCGACCAGGTGGTCGGTCTCGCCTTCCTGCACCACCTCGCCGCGCTGATTGACCACGCGGCGCTCCAGCGTGATGAGCCCGACGCGCGGCTGCTCGCCGTCCTTCTTGGCCGAGACGCGCGCCTCGACGTGGATGGTGTCGCCGATCTTGATCGGCCCCTTGAACTTCCACTTCACCGCAGCGAGAGGGCCGACCGCCTGCCCCGGCACCACCCGGTCGAGGAGGCCCTGCTGGATCGACAGGCCGAGCAGGCCGTGGGCGATGCGCTCGCCGAAGAGCGACGCCTTCATGTGCTCGGCGTCGGTGTGGAGCACGTTGTAGTCGCCGCTCAGCCCCGCGAAGATCACGAGGTCGGCCTCGGTCACGGTGCGGCCGGGCGAGGTGTACTGCTCGCCGAGCTGGATATCCTCGAAGTAGACGACCGGCTCGCCGCTCACGGGGGGCTAGGATAGCACGCCGGCTCGCGCCTTCCAGCGTCGTGGGATCGCAGTCTCCGCGGACCCGTATGGTACGCTCGTTGACTGGAAGCGTGCCGGTCTTCGCCGGCCCGACCGATGTCCACACCAACGGAGGTGGCCATGCAGAGTCGCAGGCAATTCATCCTCAAGGGTGCCAAGCTCGTGGCGGTCGGAGCGGCCGCCGCTTCCGCCGGGCCGAGTGTCTTCGTGCGTGGAGCCAGCGCGGCCGATAAGCAGCTCAAGGTCCTCCAGTGGGCGCACTTCGTGCCCGCCTACGACAAGTGGTTCGACCCGTGGGCGAAGGAGTGGGGCGCCAAGCGGGGGGTCGAGGTGACGGTGGACCACGTGGGCTTCGCCGACGTGGTGCCGCGTGCGACCGCCGAGGTGGCGGCCCAGTCCGGCCACGACGTCCACATGTTCATCGGCCTGGCGAGCGCCTTCGAGGAGCACGTGATCGACCTCAAGGAGGTGTCGGGCACGCTCGAGAAGAAGTACGGCAAGCCGGTCGAGCTATCCACCCGCAGCACCTACAACCCGCTCACCAAGAAGCAGTTCGCCCTGTCCGACATGTGGGTCCCGGATCCCGGCAACTACCACAAGAAGGTGTGGACCGACATCGGCATGCCCAGCGGCCCGGCGACCTACGAGGATCTGGTGAAGGCGGCGCCCGAGATCAAGAAGGTGGCGCCGCAGATGCAGATCCCGATCGGGGTCGGGCTCTCGCAGGACATCGACTCCAACATGGCGGTGCGCAACATCCTCTGGTGCCACGGGGGCTCGATCCAGGACAAGGACAGCAACCTGGTGCTGAACTCGCCCGAGACCCTGAAGGCGCTCGAGTACGCCAAGCGGCTCTACTCGGTGGGCATGACCCAGGCGGTCCTGTCGTGGAACGCGGCGTCGAACAACCAGGCGTTCAACGCCCAGGAGACCGCGTACATCCTGAATTCGATCTCGGCGTACCGGACCGCGCAGGACAACAAGCTGCCGGTGCTCGACAACTACTTCTTCGTGCCCGCGCTCAAGGGCCCCACCGGGATCCAGCTCGCGTCCGAGCACGTGATGAGCGGCTACGTGGTCTGGAAGTTCTCCAAGAGCCAGGACATCGCGAAGGAGTTCCTGGTGGCCCTGGTGGACGCCTCGCGGGAGTCGATGCTCGGGAGCAAGCTCTACAACTTCCCGTCGTTCTACGGCGCGGCCGCCGAGCCCAACACCCCGATCAACAAGAAGGCGGAGTCGGGGGCGGCCTGGATCGCCAAGCAGTGCAACGCCGATCCGTTCGGCTCGCAGCCGGGCGACAAGCTCTCGCTGCTCGCGAAGGCCCTGCCCTGGTCGACCAACCTGGGCTACCCCGGCTTCGCGAACCCCGCGGAGGGCGAGATCTTCGACACCTACGTGATCACCGACATGTTCGCCAAGGCGGCCACCGGGGCGCTCTCGCCCAAGGACGCCCTGACCGAGGCGACCACTCGCTGCAAGGAGATCTTCACCAAGTGGCGGAAGAAGGGGATGGTCGCCGGCGGGTCCAAGGACCGCTAGGCCACTCCCGCGCTGATCCGCGACCGGGCCGGGGGGCGCCTCAGCCCCGCCGGCCCGGTCGTGACCACGATGGCGAGCCCCGACATCGCTCTTCCCCGACCGCGGGCCACGCCCGTCGAGGCCCTCTCGCGCCGGGACCTCCGGCTCGGCAAGGTCCTTCTCGCCCCCGCGCTGACCTACATCTTCCTGCTGGTCGCGATCCCGTTCCTGCTGGCGGTCTTCCTGAGCCTCACCAACTCCTCCGCGGGCAGCCTCGACTTCTCTTTCGTGGGCCTGCAGAACTTCCGGGCCGTCGTGTCGAGCCCGGTGTTCCGACGAGCCCTGTGGAACACCTTCGTCTTCACGTTCGTCTCGCAGGCTCTGGTCATCGTGATGGGGAACATCCTGGCCCGGGCCCTGATGAAGCCGTTCCGGGGCAAGCTCTTGGTCCGGTTCCTGATCCTGCTCCCGTGGGCGGCCCCGATCTCGCTCGCGACCCTCGGCTGGCTGTGGATCTTCGACTCCACCTTCAGCGTGATCAACTGGCTACTCAAGGTGGCGGGCTGGCTCGGCCCGGGCCAGTGGTATTACTGGCTGGGCGACCCGGTGCTCGGGATGATCGCGATCATCACCGTGCACGTGTGGCGGATGCTGCCGTTCTCGACCGTCATCCTGCTCGCCGGCCTCACCTCGATCCCCCGGGAGGTGCACGAGGCCGCCGACATCGACGGGGCCGGGCCGCTGGCCAAGACGTTCCAGATCACGATCCCGATGATGCTGCCGATCTTGGCGGTGGCGGTGCTCTTCGGCGTCGTGTTCACCTTCACCGACATGAGCGTGGTCTACCTGCTCACCCGCGGCGGGCCCTACAACAGCACCCACGTGCTCGCGAGCCTGGCCTTCCAGGACGGGGTGCTCGGGGGCGACGTGGGCCGGGGCGCGGCGGTGGCGATCTTCCTGGTGCCGCTGCTCGTGGTGATGGCGGTGGTGATGCTGCGGATCTCGCGGCGGGCCGAGGTGGCCTAGGTGGCGCGGCGCCGGGGCGGGAGGATCCTGGCGGTGGTGGGCCACCGCGCGCTCATCCTGGGCTTCACCGCGTTCGCGATCTTCCCCTTCTACTGGATGCTGATCACCGCGTTCAAGCAGAACGCGGATCTCTACGTGGGCGCGTCCAACACCGCGCACAATCCGTTCGTCTTCAATCGTCCCCCCACGCTCGAGCACCTGCAGATCCTGTTCAACAACACGCTGTACCTCACCTGGCTCTTCAATACCCTCTGGGTGGGCGGCCTGGTGGTCGCGATCACACTGGTCCTCGGGGTCCCGGCCGCCTACAGTCTCGCGCGCCTGACCGGCCGCTGGGGCGAGCGGCTCTCCATCGGGATCTTCCTCACCTACCTGATCCCGTCCACCCTCCTCTTCATTCCGTTCTCGCGGCTGGTGGCCCTGCTCGGGCTGCAGAACCAGCTCTGGGCGCTGGTCCTGATCTACCCGACGTTCACGGTGCCGTTCTGCACGTGGCTCCTGATGGGTTTCCTCAAGACCCTGCCGAAGGAGGTCGAGGAGTCGGCCATGGTGGACGGCTGCAGCCGGGTCGGCGCCATCACGCGCGTGGTGCTGCCCCTGGCGGTGCCCGGCCTGCTCACCGTCGTGATCTTCGCGCTCACCCTCACGATCCAGGAGTTCGTCTACAGCCTGACCTTCATCTCGTCGGTGGGCCGCATGACGGTCAGCGTGGGGGTGCCGGTGGCGCTGATCCGCGGCGACGTCTACTACTGGGGGTCGCTGATGGCGGCGTGCCTGATCACCAGCGTGCCCCTCGCTATCCTCTACAACTTCTTCCTCGACCGCTTCATCGCCGGGTTCACGGTCGGGGCGATCAAGTAGTCCCCCGGCGGAACCTTGACATCCGTCTCGGTGCCTACTTAGAATTCAGACCGACCAGTCGGTCTGGCCACCCACCCAAACATGGAGGCAGACATGGCCGTCGCCGCACCCGCCCCGCCCCGCTTCCGCGATGCCCGACTCACGGGCATCTGGGAGAAGGTCCAGGCTGGAGAGCGTCTCTCCCGCCCGGACGGTCTCGTCCTCTTCGAGACGGACGATCTGCACGCGGTGGGCCGCATGGCGGACTTCGCCAAGTCCCGCCTTCATGGAGACCAGGTCTTCTTCGTTCTCAACCGCTACATCAACCCGACGAATGTATGTGTGCTCTCTTGCAGCTTTTGTGACTTCGCCCGGAAGAAGGGCGAGGAGGGCGCCTTCGAGAACACGATCGAGGACGTCCTCGCGATGATCAAGCCGGGCACGCGCGAGGCCCACATCGTAGGCGGCCACCACCCGGACTGGCCGTTCGAGTACTTCGAGCGGATGATCGAGGCCATCCACCACGGGCGGCCCGAGACCCAGATCAAGGCGTTCACCGCGGCCGAGATCGACTACTTCTGGAGGCGGTGGAAGATCGAGCCCCGCGAGGCGCTCACCCGGCTCAAGAAGGCGGGGCTCCACTCGATGCCGGGGGGCGGCGCGGAGATCTTCTCCAAGCGGCTGCAGAAGCTCCTGCACTTCACCGGCAAGGCCGACGCGGACCGGTGGTGCGAGATCCACGGGATCGCCCACTCGCTCGGTCTCAAGACCAACGCCACCATGCTCTACGGCCACGTGGAGACCATGGAGGAGCGCGTGGATCACCTGCTCAGGCTCCGCGAGCAGCAGGACCGCTCGGGGGGCTTCATCACGTTCATCCCTCTCTCCTATCAGACCGGCACCACCAAGCTCGTGCCCCGGCAGACTCCGCCGACCGACGACCTCCGCACGATCGCGGCCTCGCGCCTGCTCCTCGACAACTTTCCCCACATCGAGGCGTACTGGGTGATGATCGGCGAGGCGACCGCGTCGCTCGCGCTGCACTTCGGGGCCTCCGACGTCAACGGCACCCTCGAGGACGAGAAGATCGCGCACATGGCCCAGGCCGCGAGCCCGGCCGGTCTCGCCACCGAGCAGATCCTCCGCATGGTGCGGGACGCGGGCAAGATCGCGGTGGAGCGCGACGCCCTCTACAACGTGGTCAAGGTCTGGAGCTGACCGTGCTGCGCGTCGGCCGCATCCCGTATCTCAACTGCGAGCCGTTCTTCCACCGGCTCGAGGGTGTGGAGCTGGTCGACCTGATCCCCCGTCGGCTCGGGGAGGCCATGGCCACCGGCGAGCTCGACGCGGGGCCGCTGTCGCTCATGGACTACGTGCGGCTCGAGTCCCGTCTCGTCCCCCTGCCCTACGGGATCGGATGCCCCACCGGCGCGCGGAGCGTCCTCGTCTTCGCCGACCGGCCGCTCGCGGCGCTCGCCGGCGCGCGGGTGGGCATCACCGGGGAGACCTCCACGTCGGTGGAGCTGCTGCGCGTGCTGCTGGCCCTGCGCCACGGGGTCGAGCCGGCGGCCTGGGTGGGCGCCGACGAGCCCTGCGACGCGGTGCTGCTGATCGGCGACCAGGCGATCCAGCG
>WNFR01018003.1_pt1 | contig 10845 bp, 9 predicted proteins | sample 5400221 | NCBI WGS metagenome assembly WNFR01 (sample SAMN13153357, study PRJNA577476) | soil metagenome | isolation source: 40 cm soil under Madrone tree | place: USA:California | collected 2016-06-14 | reverse complement strand
CTGCAAGGCGAAGTAGTCGGGCACGGTGTGCAGCTCGTGCCGCGCCAGCAATTCGAACGAGGCGTCGGCGCCGTCATAGGCATAGCCCTCGGCCTCGCGCTCCTTGACGATCTCGAGCAGCCGCGCGACGCCCGGATTCTTCGGATCGACCTCCAGCCCGATCTGGCGGAAGCGCGCCATGATGTTGGAGCGGCCGGCCTGGTCGCTGACCACGATGATCCGCTGGTTGCCGACCAGTTCCGGGTCGATATGCTCGTAGGTGCGCGGGTCCTTCTCGACCGCCGAGACATGCAGGCCGCCTTTGTGGGCAAAGGCGCGCGAGCCGACATAGGCGGCGCTGCGGTTGGGCGGCAGGTTCAGCCGGTCGTCCAGCAGGCGCGACAGATGGGTGAGCCGCGACATCGCATCCGGCGCCAGCCCGCTCTCGAAGCCCATCTTAAGAATGAGATTCGGAATCAGCGCGATCATATTGGCGTTACCGCAGCGCTCGCCCAGCCCATTGATCGTGCCCTGGACCTGGCGGGCCCCGGCGCGCACCGCGGCCAGGGTGTTGGCCACGGCATTCTCGGTGTCGTTGTGGGTGTGGATTCCGATCTGCTCGCCCGGGATCGTCTTGGAGACTTCGCCGACGATGCGCTCGATCTCATGCGGCAGGGTCCCGCCATTGGTGTCGCACAGCACCAGCCAGCGCGCCCCTGCCCGCTCGGCCGCTTTCAGGCAGGCCAAGGCGTAGTCGGGATTGGCCTTGTAGCCGTCGAAGAAATGCTCGGCGTCGAACAGCGTCTCGTCCATCTTCGTCTTCGCGTAGGCGAGCGAGTCGGCGATCATCTCGAGGTATTCAGCCCGATCGACTTCCAGCGCGACATCGACATGGAAGTCCCAGGTCTTGCCCACCATGCAGACGTTGCGCGCCTTGGTCTGCAGGATGGCGGCGAGGCCCGGATCGTTGGCGGCGCTGCGCCCGGCGCGGCGCGTCATGCCGAAGGCGGTGAACTTCGCGTTCCTGAACTCGGGCGGATCGGCGAAGAAGCGATCGTCGGTCGGATTGGCGCCCGGCCAGCCGCCCTCGATATAGTCGATGCCGAGCAGATCCAGCTCGCGCGCGATCGCGGCCTTGTCGGCCACGGTGAAATCGACGCCCTGGGTCTGGGCGCCGTCTCGCAGGGTGGTGTCGAAGAAGTATATGCGGTTGGACGAGGTCATGAGGCCGGCATCATAGTTGGGCAAGAAAGCGGGAGACACGCCTTATGACGACGCCAACCACCATTGTCGAACTGCGCACGACCCTTCTGCAGGTGCCGTGGAAAGGCGCGCCGCCGGCCGCCGGCATCCTGTCCGCGCCGGCCCGCGACATCTACCTGCTCGAGATCGAGACCCAGGGCGGCCTTGTCGGCATGAGCTATCTTATGCCCCTGCGCGGCGGGCTGCACACGCTCGATGCCTGCATGAAGGAGCTGGTCGCGCAGCACGTGATCGGCCGCGACGCCACCGAAGTGGAGGGCATCTGGCAGACGCTCTACCGAAGCAATTTCTGGTTGGGCCGCATGGGCGTGACGGTGTTCGCCCAGAGCGCCGTCGACATGGCGCTGTGGGACATCGTCGGCAAGCGCGCCGGCTTGCCGCTCTTCCGGCTGTGGGGCGCCGCGCGCACGGAGATCCCGGCTTACGGCTCGGGCTGCTTCAGGGGCTTGGGCAAGGACGGCATGATCGCCCGCGCCAAGGAATTCACCGCGCTCGGCCTCACCGCGATCAAGATGCAGGTGGCTCACATAAGGCCGTGGCGCGAGGACGTGCAGAACGTGCGGGCCATGCGCGACGCGATGGGCCCGGGCGTCGAGATCATGATCGACGTCAACATGGGCTGGGACGCCGACACCGCGATCCAGGCCGGCCACCGCATCGACGAGTTCGATCCCTACTGGCTGGAGGAGCCGGTAGTGGCCGAGGACTTCGCCGGCTACCGTCGCATCGCAGCGGCGCTGAAAACCCGCGTCGTGGGCGGCGAGAGCCATTTCGGTCGCAACGACCTGCGCCCGTTCTTCGAGCATCCGAGCACGCCCATCCTGCAGCCCGACCCGATGCGCGGCGGCTACACCGAGCTACGCAAGATCGCCGCCGCCGCCGAGCCCTATGGCATCAGGCTGGCGCCGCATCTCTTCCACGAGCAGATGGTCCACGTCCTGGCGGCCATCCCCAACGCCAGCTACCTCGAATACATGGACTGGAACGACGATCTGTGGATCGAGCCGGTGCTGCCTTCGAAGACCGGCACGATGTCCCCGCCCGAGCGGCCGGGCCATGGGCTGGCGTTCAGGCCGGAGATTTTGAAGGACTGCCGGATCGGCGGGCAGCGGTTGAAGGGGTGATACGATCCCGGCTCATGGGGTGCTCCGGCTCAGCCGTTACCCTGCGCATCGCGGCCACGACGACCGCTGCGTAACGGCGCCGCCCTTCGATTCCCCAACGCTCACCGCTCGGAATGTTCGCCAGATCGGCTTCCGCGTACCGCGAGAGACGAAAACGCACCACGTCGATCAGTGCGCGCGTTTACCCGATGCCGACTTCAGCTTGTCGAGAGGCCGTTCGAGGTCGCTATCCTCGACCTCGACAAAATCGCCGCGATCCAAAGCGTCCACGCCGGCCTTGATCTGCATGCGAAGCGCTTTCAGCTTCAGCGCGTCTTCCCGCCGCCTTTGCTGGAGTGCGCGAAGCGCGCGTCACGCACCGCTTCGCTGGCATTCTGCTACTCCCCGGTCTTGACGATGCTGTCGACAAAGGCGTCCTGCTCAGGGGTCAAGCTTATATATTTCGCGTAGGCATGACGGTCCGCTCCTTCCATGCGAACAGGCGTACCAAACTTGGCAAAGTTTGCGAACGGCAACGCGTCCTCGAGTCACCCGCCCCGTAGTCGCATAACGCCCTGCCCCTTCTCCCAGACGGTTCGTCGGAAAGATTCTCCCTGTCCTATCCCTCTCCTTCTCCCTCCCTCTTAGGCGCGTTTGTCCGCCGGACAGTATTCGACTGTCCGCCGGCCACGGACACCGTAACGCAACCTTCCGCGAGTGAGGCCGTTTGGTATCGAACCAAAGGAGCGTCCGTGAACAAATATCTGGCCCTTGTCGTCGCCGTAGCTGCCTGCACTCTTACCGCCGGGTGCTTCTCCTATTCCAGCACCACCCGGACCGTGCCGACGCCGGCCCCGACGCAGAGCACCGTTTATACGGACACGACCATCGTGCCGGGGACGACGACAGTCTACACGACACGATAGCGTCGCTCTGGGTCGCGGCGCCGTGTTGACGGCCGCATCGGGCATGTCATCTGAGGTCAGCTTGAGCTTCTGGGAGGTTGCAATGAACAAGTTTGCCTTGATTGCCGTTGCCTGCCTTTTCGCCGGTGGCGCCTATGCGCAGACGACGCCTGCCGCGCCGCCCTCCTGCAAGGCGCAGGCGACGGACAAGAAGCTCGCCGGCGCTGCACTCACCAGCTTTATGAAGAAGTGCGAGACCGACGCGACGACGGCTTGCGACACGTCGGCCGCCGACAAGAAACTCTATGGCGCCGCCAAGACGAGCTTCACCAAGAAATGCGTCACCGACGCCGTCGGTTCGTAGAAATCCCCCTCCCTGGGGATAGCACCGCTTCCGGTTCACTGCCTGTGTAAGACGGTGTAAACTCTCGCCCACTAGCGTGAGGGCGTAAAAGCTTTGCGTGCGTGCTGGAAACAAGAATTCCCGGAGCGCCGTGCCCGCGTACCCTGTTGCCGTCGCATCGCGACCCCGGGCCGGGGAGGAAACCATGAAGAAAACAAGCCGGCGTGCCTTCATCGGCGCCGGTCGGCCTATGGCGTGAACGGCAAGGCGATCGTGGCCTTCTGGGACATGATCAACGACACCGGCGGGATCAACGGCCGCAAGATCACCTTCCTCACTCGCGACGACGGCTATTCGCCGCCCAAGACGGTCGAGCTGATCCGCCAGCTGGTCGAGCAGGAGAAGGTGTTGTGCACCCACAACACGCTGGGCACCGCGTGCAACACCGCGATCCAGAAATACATGAACCAGAAGAAGGTGCCGCAGCTCTATGTTGCCACCGGCGCGTCGAAATGGGGCGATCCGAAAAATTTCCCGTGGACCATGGGCTACCAGCCCGACTACCGCACCGAGGCGGTGATCTACGCCAAGCACATCCTGGCCACCGTGAAGGATGCCAGGATCGGCGTGCTGATGCAGAACGACGATTACGGCAAGGATTACTGGGAGGGCTTCAAGGAGGGCCTCGGCAAGGAGATCGGCCGGATCGCCAAGCACTCGACCTTCGAGATCACCGACCCCACCGTCGACTCGCAGATCATCCAGATCAAGGCCTCCGGCGCCAACGTCTTCTTCAACATCGCCACGCCCAAGTTCGCGGCCCAGGCGATGCGCAAGGTGGCCGACCTCGACTGGCATCCCGTGCAATACGTCAACAACGTCTCGGCCAGCGTCGGCACGGTGATGAAGCCAGCCGGCTTCGACAATGTGCAGGGCATCATCACCGCGGCCTATGCGATGGACCCGACCGATCCGAGCTGGAACGACCACGAGGACATGAAGACCTTCAAGGCGTGGATGGCGAAATACCATCCCACCGCCCATCTCGCCGACCTGGGCAACGTCAACGCCTACACCGTGTCGACCCTGATGGCCGAGACGCTGCACCGCTGCGGCGATCTGCTGACCCGCGAGAACGTCATGCGCCAGGCCGCCAGCTTCAAGAAATTCCGCATCCCCATGCTGCTGCCCGGCATCACCGCCACCACCAGCCCGACCGACTACTATCCGATCCAGGCAGTCCAGCTCCAGCGCTTCAAGGGCCAGACCTGGGAGCTGTTCGGCGACGTCATGCACGCCGAGAATTCGTAATTCAAAACTCTCTCGAGGAAAGGTCCCTCGCTGCGCTCCAGCGCGGAGGTTACTCCGCGCGAGATGACATTATTTTTTTGGTCGATGCTTCGAGTCCAACAAAACTGTCATCCCGAGCATAGCGAGGGACCTTTGCGCGGTGTTCGATGAGTCGACACCGCTCACCCGCCCGGATTTTGCAGGATCGCGCAGGCCGCCTCGATCGTGGTGAACGTCGACCGTCCCCAGCACGGCCGGGAATCGGGATGCTGCGAATAACTATCTCCCGTTAAACTCAACACCATGACCCAGCATATCGGTATCGTCGCCTGCTCCGCCGAGGGCGCCGCTCTCTGCTACCGCACCGTCTGCACGGCGGGCGCCGCCCTGCTCGGGCCGTATGCCCATCCCGAGGTCTCGCTGCACAGCCAGTCGCTCGCCGACTACATGGCGTGCATCTACCGCGACGACTGGCAGGGCGTGGGCGAGCTGATGCTTGCCTCGGCGGAGAAGCTCGCCACCATCGGCGCGGATTTCCTGATCTGCCCCGACAACACCATCCACCAGGCGCTGCCCTTCATCGAAGCGCTCTCGCCGCTGCCCTGGCTGCACATTGCCGAGGTCGCCGCTACTGACGCCGCCGCGCGCGGCTTCCGGCGCCTCGGCATCACCGGCACGCGCTGGCTGGTCGACAGCGAGATCTATCCGGACAAGCTCATCGCCCACGGCCTCGCCCATCTGCGCCCGACCGTCGAAGAGCGCGAGGAGATCAACCGCCTGATCATGGACGAGCTGGTCTACGGCATCTTCGCGCCCGAACAGGTCGCCTATTTCCAGCAGGTCATCGGCCGGATGAAGGACCATGGCTGCGACGCCGTCATTCTCGGCTGCACGGAGATTCCGCTGATCCTGAACGACACGAACTCGCCGCTGCCCACCCTCGACTCCACCCGCCTGCTCGCCCAGGCCGCGCTGAAGCGGGCGATTTCATAGAGCTGGAAGCGCGCCACTGGAGTGGCGCGCTCCCAGCGAAGAAAGCTACTCGCACACCGCCCGCAGCGCCCTCCACTCGGCGGCCGTGAAAGGTTCGGCGCCCGTGGCTGGCCGCTTGGTCGCTTCGATGCGCTCGCGCGTCGGCGGATGGCTCGACCAGATGCCGGCGATCTCCGCGGCATCGGGCTTGTCGTCCTTGAGCAGGCGCTCGAAGAAGGCGGCAACGCCGTCGGCGCGCAGGCCGGCTTTTTCCAGGAGACCGACACCCTGCGCATCGGCCCCGCGCTCGGCAGCGCGGCCGTTGCGCAACGCGTAGAGCAGGCTGCCGCCCGAGCTCAGGGGCCCGAGCGAATCGGCATAGCCGCCGGTCATCAATTTTAGCAGCGTCTCGATGCCGTACTGCCGCGCCAGGCCCTTCATCGCATCGTGGTCGAGCACATGGCCGAGCTCATGCGCCAGCACGCCCGCCACCTCCGAGCCGTTGCGCGCCTCCCGGATGAGATCGGAATAGAAGACAAGGATGCCGCCGGGCAAGGTGAAGGCGTTGACCGGCCCGCCCTTGACGATGTGGACGGTGACCTTGTGGTCGTAGCCGCCCAGATTGACCAGCTGGTTGGCCAGGCCATTGATCGCTGCAAGGCCCGGCGCGCCGTGACACATGGTTTTGCCGGCGGTGATCTCCTCGAGCACGCTCTCGCCCAGTTTGTTCTGCCAGCTGAAGGGCACCAGAGGCGCGATGCGCTCGGCGCCGAGATCGATGCCGAACCACAGGCAGCCGATCAATGCCACCAGGCTTGCGCCATAGGCAGCGATGCGGCGGGCGATCAACGGTGGCGCCTGTGCCAGGCCGGCCAAAGCGGGCAGCGCCAAAGCCAGTTGGAGGCGCATCTCGGGATCCTCGATCACCAGACGCGCATCGTCACCGGCGCGGGCGACCGCCGGCACGGCCTCATGCTGGACGTCACCCAGGACCAGCAGTTCAGCCGCCGGCCAGCGCGCCAGCACGCCCGAATCCTCGGGCCGGATGATCACCAGCTCGCTCGCCGTGGCGCGGAAGTTGACCTCCTGCGCCTGGGCGGTGCGGCCGTCATAGAAGCGCGCCTGAGAAGCCATCGTCAGATTCCGGTCACGTCGAACATGTCCAGCAGCCCTTCGCCGAAGCGCGGCACGCGCACCTGGGATTGCTGGATGCGGGCGCCTTCGGGGGCGCCGTAGATCCACAATTCCGAGGCAATCAGTTTCAGCGTGCGGTGGATCACCCAGGGCCAGCCCAGCCCCAGCGACAGGATGACGATGAGATAGTTCAGCACCAGGAAGCCCCACATCTGGCGCGTCGAGATCGAGCTGGCGAACAGCACGTGGCGGAAGCGCGTGTGCGAGACCAGGTAGCGCAGGAGATAGGCCTGCCACCAGCAGCGCAGCGGCAGGATCATCAGGCTGAACAACAGATAGAACACGAACGCGGCGGCCACCGCCAGCAGGACCGTGCGAAAGCTGAACGTCGAGAAAAGTTCGAGGACCTCCTTGCCCGAGAGGCCGAGTTTCGAGCCACCGGCGAAGACCGCGAACACCAGGATCGCCAGGGCCACGATCCAGGCAAGGAGGTTGAGGAAGTAGTAACCGACATAGCGGCCGTAGATGTCGCCCGCCTGGCCGGCGAATTCGAAACGCTCGCTGCCCAGTCCGACATTGGCCAGGCGCGGCCGCGCGAGGTTGACCGAGACCACCGGCGTCAGCAGCTGGGCGGTTACAGCGTTGGCAAAGGTGAGGAAGGTGGCGAGCCCGCCATAGCGCCACGCCGAACCGGCGAGGCTCCAACGGATGGCACGCCAGCGCGTGCGCGAGAGCTTGTAGCGCAGCCCGGCATACTGGCCGACGAAGGAGAGCGGGATGCCGATCACCACGACCGAAAAGTAAAACGCGTCGAGCAGCCCGAAATGCGCCGGCCACTTGTCGTCGAACGCGAACTTCACGACCAGCCAGATCGCGCCGCCCCACCCGGCCAGCACCAGGAGGACCAGCACGAAGCCGATCATCAATTCGATGCCCCGCCCGCGATACTCGAGGCGGTCGCCGAAGATCGCCATGTGGCTCCACAGATAGCGGCGGATGCGAGTGCGACCCCAGAAGCGCGACCAGCCCAGCGTGACCAGCATCAACACGAGGTGACGCAGGTAGATCGCGTAGATCTCCGAGAGCTTGCCGTCATAGCGCGGCCGGCTGGGGGTGAGATCGGGCGGCGAAAGCGGCGGATGCGCCCAGGGACCGGCCGGCGGGCTTAACAAGACGCCCTGTTCCATTCTTCCTATGCCCCGGGCCTTCGATGCGATGCAATGAGATCAATGCTGCACTGCAGCATCAAACGGTGTAGAGAACGATTGTACGCCCTTTGCAACAGAGGCCGCCACCATGACCCAGCCTCCGCGCGACAGACCGTGGTTGATTCGCACTTATTCGGGCCATTCGACAGCCGAGAAATCGAACGAACTCTACCGCACCAACCTGGCGCGCGGGCAAACCGGCCTGTCGGTTGCTTTCGATCTGCCGACCCAGACCGGCTACGACAGCGACCATCCCCTGGCCAAAGGCGAGGTCGGCAAGGTGGGCGTGCCGATCGGCCATCTCGGCGACATGCGCACGCTGTTCGATGGCATCCCGCTCGACAAGATGAACACTTCCATGACGATCAATGCGCCGGCGGCCTGGCTACTTGCGCTCTACATCGCCGCCGCCGAGGCCCAGGGCGCGTCGCGCGCGCAGCTGCAAGGCACGACCCAGAACGACATCATAAAAGAGTATCTGTCGCGCGGGACCTACATCTTTCCGCCGGTGCCCTCGATGCGGCTGACGGCCGACACGATCGGCTTCACCTATCGCGAGGTTCCCAAGTGGAATCCGATGAATGTCTGCAGCTATCACCTGCAGGAGGCGGGGGCCACACCGGTGCAGGAGCTGGCCTTCTCGCTGGCCAACGCCATCGCCGTGCTCGACGCCGTGCGCGCGCGCGGCCAGGTGCCGGAGGCGGATTTCCCGCAGGTCGTCGGCCGCATCTCCTTCTTCGTCAATGCCGGCATCCGCTTCGTCACCGAGCTGTGCAAGATGCGGGCATTCTCGGAGATGTGGGACGACATCACGCGCGAACGCTACGGCGTCGCCGATCCCAAGCAGCGTTTGTTCCGCTACGGCGTGCAGGTGAACTCGCTCGGCCTTACCGAGCAGCAACCCGAGAACAACGTCTATCGCATCCTGCTCGAGATGCTGGCCGTGGTGCTGTCCAAGAACGCGCGCGCCCGCTCGGTGCAGCTCCCGGCCTGGAACGAGGCGCTGGGGCTACCGCGCCCGTGGGACCAGCAATGGTCGCTGCGCCTGCAGCAGATCGTGGCCTTCGAAACCGACCTGCTGGAATACGGCGACATCTTCGACGGCAGCCACGAGATCTCGCGCCGCGTCGAGGAGCTGAAAGCTGAAGCGCTCGCTGAAATGGCGCGCATCGCCGACATGGGCGGCGCCGTGGCCGCGGTCGAGGCAGCCTACATGAAGCAGCGGCTGGTCGAGTCGAACCTCAAGCGGCTGAGCGGCATCGAATCGGGCGAGCAGACCGTGGTCGGCGTCAACGCCTATACCGAAGCCGAGCCCTCGCCGCTCTCGGCCGGCGCCTCCATCCTCACCGTCGACGCCACTGTAGAGCTGGACCAGGTCGAGCGGCTGAAAGCGTGGCGCGCAGCGCGCGACGGCAAGGCGGTCGAGCAGGCGCTCGGCGAACTCGCGGCGGCCGCCAAGGAAGACCGCAACATCATGCCGGCCTCGATCGCGGCCGCCCAAGCGGGCGTTACGACAGGCGAATGGACCGACACGCTGCGCCAGGTCTTCGGCGAATACCGCGCGCCCACGGGCGTGGCCCGCGCCGCCGGCGTGAGCGACGGCCGGCTCGACGCCGCGCGCCGCGAGGTCGAGACGGTGTCGCGGCGCCTCGGGCGGCGGCTAAAAATCCTGGTCGGCAAGCCCGGTCTCGACGGCCACTCCAACGGCGCCGAGCAGATCGCCGTGCGTGCCCGCGACTGCGGCATGGAGGTGGTCTACGAGGGCATCCGGCTCACGCCCGAACGCATCGTCAACGCCGCCCTCGAGGAGAGCGTGCATGTCGTCGGCCTCTCGATCCTGTCGGGCGGCCACGTATCGCTCGTGCGCGACGTGCTCGAAGGCATGCGCAAGGCCGGCATCGGCGATGTGCCGGTGGTGGTCGGCGGCATCATCCCGCCCGCCGACGCCGAGGCGCTGATCGAATCGGGCGTCGCCCGCGTCTACACGCCCAAGGACTTCGACCTCACCCAGATCATGCGCGACATCGTCGTCGTGGTGGATACCGCCTTCAAGGCTGCGGCTTAGGCCCCATCTTCATTTTCATAAAGGACCGCGCGGCTCCAGCCGCGCTCATGAGCGGGTCTGGAGGCCCGCGGTCCCCCTCATGAGATCCTGAACGTCGCCGTCGCGTGCGCCACTGGATCGATGGCGGCGTGGCTGAACAGCCAGACTTCGGCATGAACGGTGTCGTCGTCCCGGCGAATGACCCGCGCCAGCGCGATGGCGTCGCCTTCGCCGGCCGCCTTCAGGAACGTCACATTGAGGTTGGCGAGGACGACCGTCGCCGGCAGCGCCGCCGCCCGCAGCGCCGCGTCGATGAACGCCAATAGCCGCGCCTGCGCGCCGCCTCCCGCCCCGCCTGGAAAGCGCAGCCGCACGTCCTGGTCCTCGATCTCCTCGACGATCGCGCCGTGCAGATCCGCGAGCGGCAACGTGCGCTCGAGCAGCACCTGCAGTTCGTCCTCGGTCATGCTATTGCCTCCCCATGTCCTTTCTCGACCATATCGCCCATTGCAACAACGCGAACCTCGCCGAGTTCGAGCCGTGGTTCATCGGTTCCCTCCGCGCAGGCTTCCTGCACCGCGATTTCCTGCCCCGCATCGCGCCG
>WNFR01012639.1_pt1 | contig 10845 bp, 7 predicted proteins | sample 5400221 | NCBI WGS metagenome assembly WNFR01 (sample SAMN13153357, study PRJNA577476) | soil metagenome | isolation source: 40 cm soil under Madrone tree | place: USA:California | collected 2016-06-14 | reverse complement strand
GAGACGCTCCGGCATACGCGCCTGGAAGGCGAAATCTCGCTGGACGGAGTGAACATCCTCACATTGGACGTCACTAGCCTGCGGCGAAAAGTGGGAATGGTTTTTCAGAAGCCAAATCCGTTTCCCAAATCTGTTTATGAAAATGTCGCCTATGGACTGCGCATCAACGGCCACAAGGGCCGCCTCGACGACGCAATCGAGAAGAGTTTGCGCCGCGCCGCGCTTTGGGACGAAGTGAAAGACAAGCTGCACAAATCGGCGTACGCTCTATCGGGCGGACAGCAGCAGCGATTGTGCATCGCGCGCGCTCTGGCCGTGGACCCCGAGGTACTCCTGCTGGACGAGCCCTGCTCGGCGCTGGACCCGGTGAATACGGCGAAGATCGAAGAATTATTGTTTGAATTGAAGCCGTCCTGCACGCTGGTGATTGTCACGCACAACATGCAGCAGGCGGCGCGCGTCAGCGACTCGACCGCCTTCATGCTGAACGGCGACCTGATCGAGTTTTCGCCGACCGGCCAAATGTTTACGACGCCTTCGGACCCGCGCACGGAGGCGTACATCACGGGCCGCTTCGGATGAAGATATCGAAGGGCCGCATAGATCTAGATTTATAGAGAGGATGTAAAGAATGGAACGTCATTTTGAGCGCGACCTCGAAGAATTGAAGGAGCGGTTGCTCTGGATGGGCAATCTTGCGGAACGCTCCGTGCATCAGGCCGTGCACGCGGTGCTGGAAGCGGATGAAAAGCTCGCTCTCGCCGTGCTCACTGAAGAGAACGTCATCAACGAACTTCAGATTGAAATTGACGACCGCGTCGTGCAGTTGCTGGCGCTGCAACAGCTCATGGCCGCGGACCTCCGCTTCGTGCTGGCCATTGCGCGCATCAACAACGACCTGGAACGTATCGGCGATCAGGCCGTCAACATCGCGCAGTCCGCACAGCGCATCGTGCGCCACCCGCGCGTGAAGCCCTATGTCGATTTGCCGCGCATGGGCGAACTTGCGGAAAAAATGATGCGCGACAGTCTCGATTCGCTGGTGCGCCGCGACGTCGAACTGGCCCGCTCGGTGCTCTCTCGCGACGATCAAGTTGACCAGCTTCGCGATCAGATCTTCCGCGAGTTGTTGAGCTACATGATGGGCGACTCCTCGGTTGTGTTCCCCGCGTTCGAGCTGATCCTGGTGGCGAAAAATCTCGAACGCATCGCCGACCACGCCACCAACATCGCCGAGGACGTCATCTACATGGTCGCAGGAAGCGACGTTCGCCATTCCGCCATTGACCGCCGTACGGCTTGATCGTCCTTTAACCGCATTCCAGCCTTTCGAGGCGCGGCTGAATCGTTCATAATGCGCGCGTGACTGAAATCGACAACAACCACGGAACAATTGTGCCGGCGGTTATCGCCGAAAACGCCGCGCCAATCCTGGAAGGGCGCGGACTCGAGAAATTCTACCTTCAGCCGGACGGCGGGCGCATCGAAGTCGTTTCTCCGACCAATATTCAAATCCTTCCCGATAAAATCGTGGCGCTTCTCGGACCTTCGGGCTGCGGAAAATCCACCCTGCTGCGCATGTTGACGGGACTTTCTCGGCCTTCCGCGGGAAGCGTGTTTTGGCATGGACGTCCGCTGGACGGCGAACGGCCGAATGTTGGAATTGTCTTCCAGAGTTTCGCTCTGTTCCCCTGGCTGACCGTGCTGCAAAACGTCGAAGCGCCGCTCGAGGCGCAAGGCGTCGCGACCATCGAGCGTCAGAAGCGCGCTTTGCGCATTCTCGACGCTGTGGGTCTCGATGGTTTCGAGAACGCCTATCCGAAAGAACTTTCCGGCGGAATGAAACAGCGCGTGGGATTCGCGCGAGCCCTGGTGATCGAGCCGGAAGTGCTGTTCATGGACGAGCCATTTTCCGCGCTGGATGTGCTGACGGCGGAAACGCTGCGCGGGGAATTGCTGGAACTATGGCACGACCGGAAAATTCCCACGCGAGCGATTTTTATCGTTACCCATAATATCGAAGAAGCCGTGGAGCTGGCCGATCGCGTGATCGTGCTCGCCAGCAATCCGGCACGTATCCGTGAGGACTTTAAAATCACGCTGCCGCAGCCTCGCAACCGCAAATCCGAAGCCTTCGAAGCGCTCGTCGATCACATTTATCGCGTGCTGACTCAACCCCACATCGAACATGAAAGACCGGCGGAGCTGATGCCTCCCCTCATCCCACCGCCGCCGGCCGCTGTCCCGCCGCAACCGCCGCGCTATCCGATGCTGCCCCACGCACGCGCGGGAGGCATCGCCGGCCTGCTCGAAATTCTCACCGATCTCGGCGGGAGCGAGGAACTGCACCGCATCGCCCAAGATTTGAAGCTCGAAGTGGATGATTTACTGCCGATTGTGGATGCCGCCGCCCTGCTAGGCTTTCTGCGCGTCGATCATGGCGACGCAATCATTACGGAACTCGGCCGGAAATTCGCGGCCGCTGATATTCAACAACGCAAGCAACTTTTTCGAGAAGCGCTGCTCGCGCATGTGCCTCTGTTTCAGCAGATCGCTTCGGCTCTGCGTGCCAAAACCGACGGCAGCATTCCAGCGGAATTGTTCCATGACTTGCTCGACGAACATTTTACCGGAGCAGAATCACAACGCCAGCTCGATACCGCGATCCAGTGGGGCCGCTACGCGGAACTATTTGATTATGATTCCGTGAAAGAGCGGCTGAGCCGGACCGAGCCGTGACTCCCCGCGCACCGCGCCGCCACACATGAAAATCGCTCCGCCCATCCACCACCAGACGATTCTGCGCGCGATCACGGAACGCACGCGGTGGGAAAGCTCATTCATCGCGGATATTTCCGTCTTCGCGGGGATCCTCGCGATTCTGTACGCATTATTTGTTTCCGGGCGCATCTGGTTCGCGCCGTTCACGCCCGTGGCGCACATTTCTTCAAGCCCGCGCGCGCTGCCGCTCTATGCTGCGTATTCGCTGGTGCGCATCGCCATCGCCTACGTTCTGTCGCTGCTGTTCGCGCTTGCGTATGGATTTGCGGCGGCGAAATCGGAGCGCGCAGCCCGCGTCATGCTCCCCTTGCTCGACATTCTGCAATCAATCCCGGTGCTGAGTTTTCTTCCCGGAGTGATGCTGGCGATGGTTTCTCTATTCCCGCGAAGGCAGCTTGGCCTGGAACTCGGATCGGTGTTGCTGATTTTCACGGGGCAGGCTTGGAACATTGCGTTCAGTTTTTACGCCTCTCTCAAAGCCATTCCACGCGAACTCGACGAAGCCGCGCGACTCTACCGCTTCAGCCCGTGGCAGCGTTTTGTGGAGCTGGAGCTGCCCTATGGCGCGATTGGACTGGTCTGGAATTCGATGATGTCGGTGGCGGGCGGCTGGTTTTTTCTGATGGCGTGCGAAATGTTCGTGCTCGGCGATCGCGATTTTCGCCTGCCGGGTCTCGGTTCCTATTTGCAAGTGGCCGCAGGGACTGGCGACATGCACGGCATTTTATGGGGCATGGCGGTGATGATCACCGTCATCGTGCTGCTGGATCAATTTGTGTGGCGGCCGGTGATTGCGTGGGCCGACAAATTCAAATTTGAAAGCGTCGAAGGCACCGCTCCGCGCTCTTTCGTGCTGACGCTTTTGCGCCGGTCAGGATTCCTCGCCACCGTTCATCGTCGCGTGGTCGAGCCCGTGGAAGAGCGCCTGATGAGCGCATTTGCGCGGAGGATGAACGTTCGTGAAGAGCATTCGGCAACCGATAGCGCGATGAAAAAATGGATCGTGCGCGCCGTGGGATCGGTCGCATTGGTAGCACTGGCATGGCTCGCGATTCGCGCGCTGGTCACATTGGCGAGGCTTGGCGCGGAAGAATTCGTGTCGCTCGCTCGCGATGCCGCGTTCACATTTCTTCGCGTCAACGCCGCGCTCGTTCTCGGCGCATTGTGGACTGTTCCCGTCGGCGTATGGATTGGAACAAGCCCGCGCGTGGCGCGATTCGCGCAGCCTTTAGTGCAGGTCGCCGCATCAGTTCCCGCGACAGCGCTTTTTCCCGTGCTGCTGCTCGTGCTGATTCGCTCTGGTGGAGGTAGGCAATCGGCAGCCATGGCTCTCATGCTGCTCGGCACGCAATGGTACATTCTTTTCAACGTGATCGCGGGAGCGATGGCGATCCCCACGGATCTGAAAGAAGCTGCAAGCGTTTTTCATTTCAACCGCTGGGAACGCTGGCGGCGATTGATTCTCCCCGCGATCTTTCCTTATCTGGTGACAGGCATGCTGACCGCGTCCGGCGGCGCATGGAACGCCAGCATCGTCGCGGAATATTTTCATTTTCAGGGGAAGGCGCTTTTCGTTCGGGGCCTGGGAGCATCCATCAGTCGCGCCACCGATTCGGGAAATCTGCCGGTCCTGCTCGCCGCGACGCTGGTTATGTCCGTAATCGTGGTGACCGTCAACCGAACGCTCTGGCACAGGCTTTATAAGCTTGCGGCCACGCGCTACAAACTGGATTCTTGAATTTTCTTCTCGGTGTCCTCTATGCACTCTGTGTTAAAAGCTTTTCGGAAAAAGCTTCAACACAGAGGACACAGAGAGATCTCAGATCTACGCATGCTTTCAGGGCAAATCGAGGAGAAGGAAATCCGCCGGGACGGCTGATTCCGATGCAGCGGCGAGTTGCAGTTCGCGTTCACTCGTGACGCGAGCTTGATCACCGGCACTGAGCGTTTCGCCGTTGAGTTTAAGGCTCCCGCCGATCACGAAAATGTACGCGCGCCGTCCTTCAGCGATTTGGTGCGTGGTGGATTGGCCCCGAGCGAGAAGCGAAGTAAAAATCTTCGCGTCCTGATGAATCTGCACCGCGCCCTCCGCGGAAGCCGTTGCGGACGAGCCATTGCTCCCGGCAGGCACAGCAATCGGCAACAATTTTCCGGAGCGCTCCGCCAATGAAAAACTTTTCTGCTCCCAGGAAGGTTGCAGATGTTTGACAGCGGGCATGATCCACAATTGCAGGAAGTGTACCGGCTCTTTCTTTGAAGGATTGTATTCAGAATGAACCACTCCGGTCCCTGCACTCATGCGTTGAATTTCGCCGGGGCGGATGACTCCGATGTTGCCCATATTGTCGCGGTGCTCCAGAGCGCCGTCGATAATATACGTCACGATTTCCATTTCACGATGCGAATGGAATGGAAATCCGCCGGCGGGCGCCACGACATCGTCATTGAAAACGCGCAACGGGCCAAAATTCATATTTGCCGGGTCATGGTAATGGTCGAACGAAAAATGCCAATGTGTGTTAAGCCAATCTGTTTCAGCATGGTAGCGCTCATCTGCGCGGATCGTTTTGATCATGGCTTCGCCCTCCGGGTTCGTTTGGCAAAATATTTTACGTTTCATTTAATACTTGCTTTAGATGCAATCGGTCTGTTTTCGTCGCAAGTGTCGTCCGGCGGTTCGTAGCGTCAGCCTTCAGGCCCACACTTTACGCTCACACACATGCCCACCTGAAGGTGGGCGCTACATGAACCAACGGTTCAGGGGCGCCGCCAGGAATTCCACCGATACCCCTCCCCGAAAATGCAAACTTGGTGTAAATTCCTATTAGGCCGCTGTGCATTAATGCGGAAAATAACATAATGAATCCAGTCAAACCTGAAACGCCGGCTGCGGCCGAAAAGGCCCCCTCCAAAACGCGGGACACCGTTACCGTCATCGATAATCGGACGGGAAAGAGCTACGAGCTTCCGATTACCCACGACACCATCCGCGCGATCGATTTGCGTCAGATTAAAGTCGATCCTGACGACTTTGGAATGATGAGCTACGACCCGGCCTTCAGCAACACGGCACTCTGCAAGAGCAAGATTACGTATATTGACGGCGACAAAGGCATCCTGCGATACCGCGGATATTCCATCGAAGAGCTGGCGGAGAAAAGCACGTACCTCGAGACGGCCTATTTAATTTTGTACGGAGAATTGCCCAATCGCGCGCAGCTGGATGAGTGGACCTATAACATCACGCACCATACGTTCATCCACGAGTCGGTGAAGAAATTCCTGGATGGGTTTCACTACGACGCCCACCCGATGGGCATGATGATTTCCGCCATCGCCGCGCTTTCAACGTTCTATCCCGAGGCCAAGGACATCTTCAATAAGGAATCGCGCCGCAAGCAGACCTACCGGCTGATCGGCAAAATGCCGACGCTCGCGGCATTTTCCTACCGGCACAGTCTGGGCATGCCATTTTCCTACCCGGACAACGAGTTGAGTTATCCCGGCAACTTCCTCAGCATGTTGTTCAAGACCAGCGAATTGAAGTACCGTCCGAATCCGACGCTGGAACGCGCGCTTGACGTGCTGTTCATTCTGCATGCCGACCACGAGCAAAATTGTTCGACCAGCGCCATGCGTTGCGTCGGCAGCTCGCATGTCGATCCGTTCTCGGCAACCGCCGCGGCCACTGCCGCGCTTTACGGCCCGCTGCACGGAGGCGCGAACGAAGAAGTCCTCCGCATGCTGATGGAAATCGGCTCGCTCTCCAACGTGCCCGCGTTCATCAAGCGCGTAAAAGCAGGCGAAACGAAATTGATGGGCTTCGGGCACCGCGTGTACAAGAATTACGATCCGCGGGCCCGCATCATCAAGCACGTGGCCGACGGCGTTTTCGAAATCATGGGCCGCAATCCGCTGTTGAATATTGCGTTGGAATGCGAACGCATCGCGTTGGAAGACGACTACTTCGTCTCCCGCAAGCTCTATCCCAACGTGGACTTCTATACCGGGCTCATTTATCAATCCATGGGTTTCCCGGTCACGATGTTCCCGGTCCTGTTCGCGATTCCCCGCACCAGCGGCTGGATCGCTCAGTGGGAAGAAATGCTGCTCGACCCCGAACAGAAAATCGCCCGCCCTCGTCAGATCTATCTTGGATACGACCTGCGTTCCTACCCGTCGATTGAACAACGCGGTTGAGCAGCGGAAGTTGATGAGCGGAAATTGACGCGCGGCGGCGCCATTACCTTTCAGCTATCACCATCTGACCGGATCATTGACAATTTCCTACCCCTAGCCAACACTGGAGTCACCCCTTCCAGAAAGCTGATTTCCCTGTCGATCGCGTTATATCGAGATCTTTGCAGCTTGTTACTGGCCAGATTGCGATCCACTTGACCCGGTTCGGTACCGTCGCGCGAGTCAGACAAGCAGGTTGATGGGAATTCACAAAGGGTGTCTGGTGTCTACGAATGGAAAGCCGATCCGCATTCTCCTGGTCAGTGAAGACCCGGAAGCGCGCCGGCTGCGCGATCTGCTCGAATCCCATGGCCCGAGCGAGTTTCGCATCACACATGTTTATAGCATCGAGAGGGCCGCTGAATGCCTCACTTACGAGGACGCCGACGCCCTCCTCATTGATATCGGGCCGGACCAGGCGCGAGTGCCCGCGATTCTTCAGGCGGTTACGGCCGGCGTGCCGGGCGTTCCCACCGTTATCCTGTCGGAGTCCGAAAGCGAGGCGTTGGCTGTAGAATCGCTCCAAAAAGGCGCGCAAGACTTTATAGCGAAGGCGCGTCTTGACCGCGCCACACTCGCGCGCTCATTGCGTTTTGCTATTGAGCGTCACCGTTTGCAGAGGACGCTGCAAAGTCTTTCTCTCATCGATGATTTGACCGGCCTGCATAATCATCGCGGATTTCTGGCGCTGGCGGAGCAACAGTTGCGAGTGATTCGACGCAAGGGAGCGGCTTTGCTCGTTTATGTGGATCTTGACGAACTGAAATTGATTAACGACAACCACGGGCATTTGGAAGGCAACCGCGCTCTCATCGCCACCGCGGGGATTCTGCGCGACACTTTTCGCCAGTCGGACATTCTTGCGCGGATTGGCGGCGATGAGTTCTGCGTTCTGATGACGGATGCGGGTCATGACTCCGCGGTGCACGTCCGCAAGCGTTTGCAGCAGCGTGTGGATATCAGCAATGCGCTCGCCACTTCGCGCTTTCATCTTTCTCTCAGCGTCGGCATCACTGACGTGCCGGCGGTTCGCCAGCCGTCACTTGAAGAATTGCTTAAAATTGCCGATGCCCTCATGTATGAACAGAAACGGAGCAAGCAAGCCGTCGCCTGCCCGCCGGGGGAATTGGATGAAACATTTGCGGCACTTCATATTGGCTGATGCTTTTTTGCCGCTCCAGGCGCTCGCGCGGCAATCCCCGGCTTCTCTCGCGGAGAAATCCGGATGAGCCAAACTGCCACGCGTCTGCCCCAGGTTACGGCTTGGAATATGGCGTCGCCGCTTCGAGTGCTGGTGATTGAGCACGCCACGGCCGACGCGGAACTCTACCTTCACGAATTGCAGCAGGCCGGCTTCCAGTGCCGCCCGCATATCGTCGGCACCCCTGAAGAATTTCTCGATCACTTCCGGCGCTTTCAGTACGACATCGTTCTGGCCGATTACCGCCTTCCGAACTGGGCCGGCATGGATGCCCTGGCGGAGATTCGCAAAGCGGGGAACGAAATTCCTTTTATTCTGATCACCCGGACTCTGGGCGAAGAAATAGCCGTCGAATGCATTCGGCGAGGCGTAACCGATTATGTACTGAAAGACCATCTGGCGCGCCTTCCCACCGTAGTGCTGCGCGCGCTCGAGGAAAAAACGTCTCGCGATGCGCGCGTTTTCATGGTCGAGGCTCTGCGTCAAAGCGAGTCCAACTCTCTATTTCTTTTTGCACACAACCCGCTTCCGATGTGGGTGTTTGAAAAAGGAAGCCTGCAATTTCTGCAGGTAAACGACGCGGCGCTGCACCACTACGGTTACGAACGAGTTGAGTTTCTGCAGATGAATGTCAGCGAGCTTCATCCCGCGGAGGAAATTCCGGAATTTCTCAAGATGTTTCAGGAAGGCTCCGCGCACGAAAGGACGTCCCGCCAGTGGCATCATCGGCTTAAGAACGGCTCCCTCATCGACGTGGATATTTTCATGCACTCGATGGAATATTCCGGACGCGCCTCCGCGCTCATGGTGGCGCTGGACATCACAGAACGGAAACGCGCCGAAGAGGAAAGACAAAAGTTCTTTACGCTGGTGGAAAACAGCGGCGATTTTATCGCAGTGGCGGATCTGAACGATAACATTCAGTACGTTAATCCAGCCGGCCGGGAAATGTTGGGGATGGGCGGCGCGGAATCCGTTCCAGGGACGCATTCGATCGATTATGTGATACCCGAAGACTTATCATTAGTGCACGAAACCATTTTTCCCGCCATTAACTCCACCGGACATTGGAAAGGCGAATTGCGATTCCGCCACCATCAAACCGGGCAGATCGTTCCGATGGATTGCGTCGCTTTCCAGGTCAAGGATCCGCGCACGGGAGAGGCCCGCTATATTGCCACTGTTTCGCGGGATATCACCGAGCGCCGTTCTCTTGAGAAGCAACTGCGCCAGGCGCAAAAATTTGAGGCCATCGGTCAGCTCGCGGGCGGAATCGCGCACGACTTCAATAATGTGGTGGGCGCCATCCTCGGCTGGGCGGAACTGGGAGAGGAGCAAGCCGCTTCGAGCCAGGCGCCTTATGCAACCTACTTCAAGAAGATCCACACGCAGTGCGATCGGGTCACGGCGTTAATTCGTCAGCTGCTTGCCTTTGCCCGGCGCCAGGTCCTTGAGCCACAGAATATTGATCTCAACCAGACCATCAGGCATGTGGTGACCCTGCTCGGGGGAGTCATCGGCAAGGATGTTGAACTCCGAACTGTCCTGGCGGACGACTTGTCCGTGGTACGCGTCGATCACACGCAACTCGATCAAGTGTTGATGAATCTCTGCATCAACGCTCGCGACGCCATGCCCAAGGGCGGACGACTCACCATCGAGACTCACAATGCCGATTTCTCCGCGGTCCAATGCCGTCAGGATGCGGACATGCAGCCCGGACGTTTTGCAGCGCTCTCTGTCACCGATACGGGAGTGGGAATGGACGCTGCTGTTCGAGAGCGTATTTTTGAGCCCTTTTTTACGACAAAGGGAATCGAAAAGGGAACGGGCCTCGGATTAGCCACGGTCTATGGCATCGTCAAACAGCACGGAGGGTTTATTCGGGTGAATAGCGAGCCAGGGCACGGAAGCGCGTTTCACATTTTTCTTCCCGTGACCGAAAGCGCCGCAACGGTCGGAGATGGCCCGACTTTTGTCACCGATCTTCCGGTTCGCGGTGGTACAGAGACAATTTTACTTGCCGAGGATCACGAGGGCGTCCGCGAGATGGCCCGGGTCACACTGGAATCGCTGGGTTACCGGATTCTGATCGCTCACGACGGCGTGGAGGCCGTGGAAATGTTTTCCGCTCATCGCGACTCCATCGCTCTCGTGCTTTTGGACGTCATCATGCCGCGTCGCAGCGGACCGGAAGTTTATGAAGCGATCCAAGCAGTAAAACGCGGCGTTGCTGTCCTTTTTGTCACAGGTTATAGCAACGAAACGGCTGCGTTAACTGAAATGGTCGAACGCGGAATCCCGGTCCTTCGAAAACCCTACAGTCGTGGCGCACTGTCGCGTCGCGTTCGCGAAGCCCTCGACCTTGTTGCGGCGCGATCCTCAAAGTCTTCGGTAAATCCACAGAGCAGCTAATCCTTGCCTGGGTCGGCAGCCAGCGCCGTGATTTGCACGCGTCAATTTGAACCTGGTCTGTTGAAAAATCAGCTCTTCGTTGAAATAAAATAATTTCATTGACATGGGTTCTCGCCTTGTGATATTTCGTGCACGTGGAGTTGGCCCAGGCGGTACCCGGAGAGACATCATAATCGGCCAGTCATAATAACGACTTTACCCAGCAACAC
>WNFR01017239.1_pt1 | contig 10849 bp, 10 predicted proteins | sample 5400221 | NCBI WGS metagenome assembly WNFR01 (sample SAMN13153357, study PRJNA577476) | soil metagenome | isolation source: 40 cm soil under Madrone tree | place: USA:California | collected 2016-06-14 | reverse complement strand
CGGAAAAAACGGCAAGCACGAAGCATAGCCTCCTGCGCGACATCTTCCGAATCCGCGCGGTTCCTCAGAAGCCATCTCGCGAGGTTGAAAGCAGCATCGAGGTGCGGCAAAACGAGCTGTTCAAAGCGCGCGCGGTCCTCCACTTCCAACACGTCCGGACCTCTTCCCTGGTCAGAGCCACTCATTCTAAGGAACCGCCTGAGGGTGGATTTTATTCCCGAATGCCCCTTGGATGAGACGAATCAGGCAGCGGGTTGGTAACCATAAAAAAGCGGGAATAACCGGGGGTCCCGGGTGGTCTGCACAAACGAAACACGTCCCATATGCGGCGCGGGCTCCCTGGACTCTCTCACCCGCGCCGCCCTCCAAGAGAGATGGCAGGAAAAGGTGACGGTAAAGAGTTAAGGAGATTGGTGTGTCCAAGCATAAAGGAGAACAGATGGCGGGCAAGGTGAAGGATGAACTACTGCACGATCACAACCATGACGGGATTGACCGGCGTGGATTCCTGAAGTGCATGGCCTGGGCGGGAACGGGCGCCTTCTGCGTGATGCAGGGCGGCGTGCTGAAATCGTACAACCTGAGCCGATTGCCGGACTTAGGTTCCAAGGAAGCCATGGGCGAGCTGAGCTTCGTGCAGATCAGCGATAGCCACATGGGCTTCAACAAGCCGGCGAACCCTGACGTTGCGGGAACGCTGAAGGCAGCGGTGGACAAGATCAATGGCCTCTCCGCGGCGCCGGAATTCATGTTGCACACCGGAGACATCAGCCACCTTTCGAAACCAGAAGAGTTCGACACCGTAGATCAAATTCTAAAGAGCGCCACGCCCAAGGATGTGTTTTACGTTCCCGGGGAACACGACGTATTGAACGACGACGGCAAACAATTCCTGGAGCGCTATGGAAAGAGCAGCAAAGGCGCGGGCTGGTACAGCTTTGACAAGAAGGGCGTGCACTTCGTCGGGCTGGTAAACGTGATGAACCTGAAGGCCGGCGGGCTCGGGACGCTGGGCCACGACCAGCTGGAATGGCTGGAAGACGACGTGAAGCATTTGAAGCACAGCACGCCGATCGTGGTGTTCGCGCACATTCCGCTGTGGTCGGTCTATCCAGAGTGGGGCTGGGGTACGGAGGACAGTGCCCAGGCCCTGGCGTATTTGAAGAAGTTTGGATCCGTGACGGTGCTGAATGGGCATATTCATCAGACGATGCAGAAAGTCGAAGGCAACGTGACTTTTCATACGGCGGCTTCCACCGCGTTTCCGCAGCCACAGCCCGGCAAAGCGGATTCGCCGGGACCGATGAAAGTGCCGGCCGAGCAACTCAAGAGCGTCCTGGGAATTACAGACGTCAACTACGTTCAAGGGCAACACGCGCTGGCGGTCGTGGACTCTTCGCTCGCGTGAGCGAGAATTTTCTCAACCAAGAAATCAAATCGAATTTGAAAAGAAGGAGAAAAAACATGCGGAGAAGTGTGTGTATTGCGAGTCTTGCAGCGACGCTGGTGCTTGGGATGGGAGCGCTGGGCGCAGGCCAGCAGCGCTTCGAGTTGAGCGCGCAACAAAAACCAGAGACTGCGGAAGTAAAGATCGATAACTTCAGCTTCGGCCCGGCCGCGCTGACGGTGCCGGTGGGAACCACGGTTTCCTGGACCAATCATGACGATATTCCCCACACGGTGGTAAGCACGGACGGCGTGTTCAAGTCCAAGGTGCTCGATACCGACGAGAAGTTCTCCTTCACTTTCAGCAAAGCGGGGAGCTATCCGTACTTCTGCTCGATTCACCCGAAGATGACCGGCAAGGTCATCGTGCAGTGAGGGAGAAGCAGCCTTGCATCCCTTTGACCTGAAAACGATAGTTTTCGCAAAGCATGCGCAGCACGTGGTGCTGATTCACTTCCCGATCGCGCTGTTCATCGCTGGCGTAGCGTTTGATTTTCTTGCCGAGTGGAGGAAGCAGCGTTTGCTGGCGGCCGCGGCTTATTACAATTTCTTCGCCGCCGCGCTTACAACCATTCCGGTCTTGATTACCGGGATGCTTGCGTGGCAATGGCAGCTCGAAGGCCAACGCTTAAAGGGAATTCTTCTGATGCACCTGGTAGCGGGATGCGTTTCGAGCGCGCTGATCTGGATGGTTTGGCTCCTGCACAGGAGAGCGCAGCGGGAGGAGGGAGGGATCCTACCCGGATACCGCCTGCCCGTGGAAGCAGTGGCAGTTGCGATCGTGGTTTTGACCGGGCACCTGGGCGGATTCCTGAGCGGAGTGAATGTCCCAAGCTAGGTTATCGGAGTGACCCTCGAGGAGATGGCGTGCCGCAAACTGGCTTCCTCGGTACGACTGCCCCCTGGACCGCTGACGTTATCCTTCTGCTCGAGCTGGCCTTGGGAGCCGGCTTACTTGCCGGGGCGCTGCTGGCGCGCGCCGGACGCCATCGGATCCATGCCGCATGCCAGTCCATCATCGTGCTCCTCAATCTCATAGTGATCGTCTTGACGATGTTGCCGTCTTTTCGTCGTCAGGTACTCCCCAAACTTCCAGGCAGGATTGGAAAACCCTATTATGCGGTCGCCGCAGTGCATGCGACGCTGGGAGGAATCGCTGAACTCGGGGGTTTGTACATCCTGCTGGCAGCGGGAACAACCGTGCTTCCAGAGAAATTCCGCATCAGGCGCTACAAATTCTGGATGCGAGGAGTTCTCTTGCTATGGTGGATCGTTCTTCTCCTAGGAATAGCCACATACGTGCGCTGGTACGTGCCCCGAAGATGAGCGACTGGAGTGATAGTATGGACCGTTCGCGGATTGAAGTGGTGCGAGATAGTCGGCAAACAATTAGATCAAATTGCTCTGAAATTGGATTAGTACTATCGGGAGGGCGGACCCTAGCAGCCGATACGTGCTATCTATCATCTTGCTGATAATAAGCAGCTTACCTGTTGGCAAAAGTTTGGTTTTTGGCCATAGTTAGCCTCGCTGTACTACTACCCTCGTACCCCGTCCCGTGGCTCTGGTGACCCATTGAGGCTCGCAATACAGGTGCGTAGTCTCTGAGGAACGGGTTGGGGGCCGCGCGGGGACAGCGGCTCCGCAAGGGGTCGTGTGCGAGCTTCCCAACCCGCCAATTCTGCTTTCCGCTTCCGCCTCTATCTCTCTAAAAAAGAACAGCCAGTTGCGCGGGACTGCTTCGCTCCGTGTCTTTACATCAGACGGCAATTGCCTTGCATCTTAGAATGCCAGGATGAGAAGGCCACGCAACAAAGTTAGACGGATGATAGAGTTCCAAAGTCTGAACGAGCCGATGGATGAAAGGAATGCGCGACAGGTGGAAGCAAGAGACAACAAACGATCGAAATGTTTGGGGCCGGTGATCGTGCTGCTTGCACTGCACGCGATGGCTGCCAGCACTGCGAGAACCGGCGAACCGGGACCTCGACGATTAGAGAATGTGACAAAGCTGACCTTCGATCACTACGTGGCGCTCACGCAAGCGCGAAACGATGAGGAGCTGAAACGCGACGCAAATCTCTTATGGGTGGATGGATTAGCCGAAGGCCCGCGCGCGGAGGCTTACGCCGCGCTGAAGCGCGGCGAAGTGAAGATGCAGAAGCTGGAGACTCTGGACAATCGAAAAGGCATCCCTTGTCCCGGAGGGATGATCCATCACTGGACGGGTTGTGATCACCGTGGTGCTGAACACGGAGCATGCGGTGGACTACTTCCACGATGCGCCTGGGAAGGCGCACAGCCGGAGCTCGGCCGTGCGCATCGCGGAAGTGGAAAACGCCGGGAAAAGCGATGAACGCGAGAAAACGCCAGAGGGCGACGGTGGATACCTCTGGCGGATGGAGACCTGGTGGCGGATGCAGGAGGGCGACGGCGGCGTTTACGTGCAAAGCGAAGTGGCTTCGCTGACGCGGGACATTCCCACGGGACTCGGCTGGATGATCAAACCTTTCATTACGAGCATTCCGAGGGAAACGCTGAAGTTCACGCTGGAGGCGACGCGTAAAGCAGTCGAAGCGCACCCTGCGAGCCGCTGATTCGCGGATGCGCCTACGGTCTGCGTGCTGGAGACGGTAATCTCGCCCCGACTGGACATCAAGGGCTAACTTGGCTTCACAAAGTTATACTGGAAAAGGCCGAGAGCGAACACAAGGGCGTTTGTGTAAACACCGCTTTGGGCATGTTTCTTGTAGAGATTAACTGCCTTGCCTTTTCCATGCCGAGACGCAAAGATATCCTTCCATCGAGGCGCCCGTATGGCAAAATTCCTTCGATTTCCTGCATAATCCACGATGCCTTCCTTAGGAACATTGCTCGCCAAAATTCTGCGATTGCCGCTTTCCCTGATCCCGCCCGAAACTGAAGTTCGGATCTTGCGCGGCCCGCTCCGCGGAAAGAAATGGATCGCCGGCGCGGGTCCCAATGCCTGCTGGGCTGGCACGTATGAGGTGGCTCGCGTCAGCGCTTTCGCAAACGCCATAGTCCAAGGTGCAGTTGTCTACGATGTCGGAGCACATGTCGGCATTTACTCCCTACTCGCCAGTTCGCGAGTAGGGCCTTCTGGGAGGGTTTACGCGTTCGAGCCGCAGGCCCGCAACCTGCGGTACCTTCGCCTTCATGTGACCCTGAATAACTTACGGAATTGCTTCATCGTTGAAGAGGCGGTGTGCAACAGAGAAGGTACACTTCCGTTCTCCGCGGCCGCTTGGGAATTCAGCATGGGTCGACTTTCCCCGGACGGCGAGATATTGGTTCCTTCAACAACTCTGGACAGCTGCATCTACGGAGAAAGAGGTTTCTCTCCGCCGGACATCGTAAAAATTGATGTGGAAGGGGCAGAATTTGAAGTCTTGGAAGGTGCCAGCAGGGCACTAACCGAGTTTCATCCGACGATTTTTCTCGAAATCCATGGGACCCAACTACATGTCGACTGTCGTGCCTTTCTCCAAGCAAAGGGTTATCGCGTTGAGGAGGGATACGCTAAGTTGACAGCGACTTGGGGACCCGCCACCTGAGCGTTGGAGCTATAGCGTCACGGATTGTCATAGCCGGATTGTCATGTCGTTGTCACAGCACGATCGCGCAGTTTCCTGCCAGCAGCGTCCTCCAGCTGTTCCCAAGTGGCAGCAGCACTTCGGTCCCAGGTCCACTCCCGAGCAGTTTTCGCCGCTGCATCACCGACATTTCCCCGCAGGACTTCGTCCGCATGAAGCCGTTGCAGCATTTGCGCGAGACCTTGAAAATCATCGACTTGGCAAAGAACGAACCCATCCATTCCGTCGCGAATTATGTTGGCCACGCCGGCGTTCACGGAAGTAATGACGGGAAGGCCGCAAGCCATCGCTTCCGCGACGGGCAACCCGAATGAGTCTTCACGGCTCGGGCTGACGTAGAGATCAGCGGCAGCATAGAAATCGAGAGCGTCTTCGCGAGCCGGTTCAAAGCGGCAATGATCCGATATGCCAAGCAATTCGGCCCTTTCACGGAAAGTGTCCGGAGAATCCTCACCGGCGGCGATGAGGCGAATTGGCAGTTTGCGAAGCGCATTCATGGCGCGGAGAACGGTTTCAAGTCCCTTGACTTGCCAATCGTTGCCGATCAGCAGGAGCACGAAATCACTTTCCTGAATCTTGCGGCGCAGCCGCGCTTCGGGGCGCAGCGCGAGCCGCCGGGAAGGCGAAAACTGCGCGGTGTCAACACCGTTGGGGATGACGCGGACGTCCTGGCGCCCAAAGTATTTCTCAAGAAGGCCGGCAGTGCGCTGAGAGACGGCGGCCAGGGAAACTTTTGGATCCGCATAGATGCGGCGTTCGAACGCGGTCAAGAGAGCATAGTATGAGCGACGATGGAGACGCCGGAGCAATCCGGGCGCGGTGGATGCAAGACCTTCCGCTCGAGCAAGTTCCCTGAGCCGATGGAACAAAGCATGAACAAGGACGACGTCCGCGTCGAGACAGTTGATTCCGGGAGAAAGAACCAGGTCGCAGCAAACGCCGTGGACCCAGCGATCCCAGCGGCGGCAAACCGAATTCAAAAGAAACCAGCAAAGAAATTGCAGCACATGCGGTCCCGGGACGGAGGGAACTTTGTGCCAGAAGATGCCTCCGGTTCCGGGAGGGAGAACGCCTCCGGAATTGTTGACAGAGAGATCCTCGACGCGATTTGCGTAGAGATGAATTTCGCAGTGGTATGTGTGCGCAAGACGTTCCAGCAGTTCGGCAAGAGCACGCTCCGTCCCATGACGGCGGTCCACGAACGGTGAGACAACGGCCAGGCGCAAGTCAGCGCATCCGTGGAGCATACGCGGCGGAATTTTGCGACACTGCGGGAATTTGCGACGCGGCGGCATACTGCGCGGAGAGCGCGAGGGACGGCAAACGGAACAGGATTCCGAGGAGAAGCCACAGATACGCGTTCAGCACAAAATCCTGGTAAGGTTGCATTCCATTGAATGTCAGGGGGAACAGGAGGAGCCCGGCGTACCAGAAGATGACAAAAGCCAGCGGAAACCAGGGTGAGCCTCTGAGAACCTTTACGACACGCCACGCGGAGACAATGATGGCAAAGCTCATGACGAACCAAATGGCCAGCCCCATCACGCCCATCTCGAGAATGAGGACGCCGAAGCCACTTTCCACTCCTACGGTAGGCGGCTTGGCATGGAAGATACGCGCGACATACTGAGTGCCAAGAGACAATGTGCCAATGCCATATCCGTACGGCCAGCGCTCATAACTGAACGCAGCGAGGAAATTCCGAACCGGGTAATCCCATGTGCGGTGCTGGAGTTCGCTGGAGCTGCTACCGGGCGTGAGGGTTTCGGTGTAAAACGCCACTCGCGACAAGAGCGCCTCTGGGTACGTGGCAAGCAGTATTACGACGGCAAGTCCCACACCCAGAGCGGCGCGCTGCACGTTCCGCAAGACGCGCATCACTTCGCGCTGGCGCCAGGGCGCGCCCCAGACGAAGGCAACAACGCCAACGAGCGCCGATCCAATGCTCCAGAGAACAATTCCCCGGGAAGAGCAGAGTGCAATGGCCGCGGCCGTGAGTCCGAAAACCAAAAACGCGAGCGCCCGACCCCGCTTGTGGCGCAGCAGAAGATACCCGCTGAAACCAAACACCAGCAGCCAGATGACCAGAAGAAAATTGGCGAAGCGCCCGGTGCTGACAAACACGGAGGTGGGCCTGTAAGAGATTGCCCCGGAAATGGGCGCCGCTCGATAAAGTGTGCTCAATTCACGAATGTCCTCGGCGATAACCGCCGGGTTAAGAAAAGTATGGCCGAGGATGGATTGCACGATCCCAAGCGAGACGATAATCAAGGCAAGAACCATATTGACAAAAAAGAAGCGGCGCAGCTCGGCCTCGGAGTTCAGGAAGGCGTAGCCCACGAAGAGCAATGGGATGTAGTAGAAATAAATCTTCAACCCGAGAAGTCCGTAGATGAAGGTTGTGGAAGCGGGATTGAAAACCTGCATGACTCCGAGCCACACGAAAAGCAGCAGCGGAACAAGGAAGGGAGGCCGGAAAGAGGTCACTTCCTTCCGCCGGTACGCGACGAAGAACGAAAGATAGACCACTGCCGCGAGAACGTCCTTGGCGAAATAGATGGCCATGTTGTTGCCAAGAAATTTCCGGAACAAATCTTCGAACAGGAGCCACGCCAGGAAAAAATAGAGGCCATTCCGCCAGTCGCTGAGCATGGCCACAACGAAGGAACAACCCACAAAGGCCAGCGTGACGTAGGCAAGTCCAGTCATGTCGTCGGCGATGACGTAACTAGCAGCCTTGTAAGCGACGATTGCAAAGAAGACCAGAAAACCAAAGGCAAGAAGTGGATTGCGGCGGGAACTTCCAGAAAGAGCCAGCACAGGGAATCTCACTGCACCGCCCCCAGAACAAAAACGTGGTTGTCACCAAGAAGGGCCTCCCCGGAAAAAACAAAAGAGGCGAGCCGGAGTGTCCAGGCAATGGGCTTTCGCGTCAATTGGTACCCGTTGGGAGGGAACACGAGATGCTCGCGGAGACGCAAGCCTGCACGCGGAAGAAATTGACGTTGGAGTAGATCGAAGAAGACCGGCGAGATATGCGTGGGCTCGCTGTGCTCATCCATCGTCCGAATTTTGCTCTTCAGAAGAAACTTGGACCGTGCGGGAAGGGAGTCAACGTTTGGAGTGGTCAGTACGGCAATCCTGCCAGGGCCAAGAAGATGGCCCACATTGCGCAGAAAATTGATGGGACTCTCGACGTGCTCGATAACTTCAATGGCGGTGACCAGGCCAAACGACGCTAGCCCCAGTTGTGACGCGAAATCCCGCTGGTCGAAATCCAGAGAAACATGCGGAACCTGTGCTTCAAAGCCGTTAGCGTCGCGGTCGACGGCAAGGACCTCGCATCCGAGCGCACGCAGGCGGGCGGCCATCGCACCCGGCCCGGCGCCGAGATCAGCAGCGCGCACGCCGGGACGCGCGAAACGTGCTAGCACGCGTTCCGCAACGAACTCGTGAAGCCCGCTATTTGTGGTGGTGTGCAACATCATGCTTGCGCCGCGGCGTAGACATCGCGGTAGACGCGGGCGTGAGCCTCTATCATACGGCTGTTATTGCAAAAATCGAGAGCCCGTGTGCGCGCCCGCTGGCCCAGACGCACGGCCAGCGATGGATCGTTCAGGAGACGGGAGAGTGCGGCAGCGAGTGCGGCCGCGTCGCCGGTGCGAAAAGTGAAACCCGCATCGCCCAGGACCTCAACGAAGGCGCCGAGATCAGAGGCAACGACAGGCAGGCCGCGCAGCATATTTTCCGCGACAACGAGGCCGAAAACTTCTCCGCCAAGCGACGGAACCACGACGACGGAAGACTGCGCGAGCGCGGCATGGAGCTGCGCACCGTCGAGACGGCCGGCGAAGCGAACCTGCACATCCAGTTTCGCTTCGCAGGCGAACTGCTCCAGCGAATCGCGTTCAGGCCCGTCGCCGATGATCAGGAGTTCGAACGGTTGTCCTTGCTGGCGCAAGATGCGCGCAGCTTCGAACAACAGCCGCACACCTTTCGTGGTAACGAGCCGGCCTTGAAACGCAAGAATCGGTGGAATGCGCCGCAGTTCAAGGCGTGGCGGCACTTCGGTGACTTCGAGCCCATGCGGAATAGTAGTCGATTGCGGGAGATGCAGCTGGCCCCCAAGCCACTCCGTGGGCGTGATGTTAGCCGCGACGCGGGCGCAGAGAAATCGCCTGACGAACGTTAGCAGCCAAAGCTTGCCGGAGGCGAGCCAGCCCTGTTTCGAATTGCATCGTAAACATTTCACGTGGCGGCCTGCCATGAAGTGGCCTGGGCAAGGCGCACCCGCGGGTTCGATCAGAAGTTGACCGTTGGGACAGATCGTTTGAAAACCGTGGTGTTCGACGACCACAGGTTTGCGCTCAAGCAGGCCCAGGAACAGGGGTGCGAGAGCGGGACCGGCGACGTGCACGACGTCACTCGAGCGAACGAGCTGCCAGAGTTGAGCGAAACGCGGCTTGCGAACCGTGCGGAACGCATTTCCGCGGTCGTCGTAGTTTCCTGACGGAGTTTGCGTGACGAGCGTGATTTCGAATTGCGGCACGCCGTTCGAATCGCGCATTCCGGCAAGGCCACTGGCGAGTGAAAAAACAATGCTCTCGACGCCACCAACACTCGGTGCAAAATAATGAGAATAGACCAGAAGCTTCATTCCGAGTGTTTTCGCCGGGTTCCTAGCGGGGCATGTTCGACGCCGGTCCTGACGGCAGTGTAACCTTCGGGCCGGTCGATGCGCGCGACTCCGCGGGCAATGGCTTCCACGGTCCGGGCGATATTCTCCGGTGGCCCCCAGGTTTCCATTCGTGCGCGAGCCGCGCAACCGAGGCCCGATAACCATGTCCGGCTGGCGTGCGCGCGTTGCAGGATGGCGGCAAGAGCGTCAGTGTCACCGCAGTGATAAATAAGCTCAGGGCAAACAGGGGCGACAAGATCACGGCCGGCGCCCACACGATCGCTGACAACTACCGGACAGCCGCATAGCATGGCCTCATTGACCACAACTCCGAACGCATCGTAGACAGACGGAAGAACCAGGAGATCGGCAGAAGTGTAAATGGCAGGAAGCTGCGTCTGATTGACGAAACCGAGAAGTCGGACCCGCGAGGCGACGCCTAGAGCGGCGGCTTCCGATTCGAGCTGCGAACGAAGCGGGCCTTCGCCGGCGAAGACGAGGAGCGCATTGGAAAGCTTGGCCTTGGCAAAAGCGCGGAGCAGATCGAGCGGCCGCTTCCAGGGCTGAAGCTTGGCGCAGAACAGGATGACAATATCGGCTGAGGAAGCTCCCCACCCAGTTCGGACGGACGCCCGATCGATTTCTGCAGATTTTTGAATCCACCAGTCGTTGTCAACGGAATAAGGCGTCAATGTAACGCGGTCGCCGGGAAGGCCGAGAGACAGCATCAGCTCGCGCGTTCCAGAAGACGGCACGATGACCTGATCAGCAAGCCGGAAGAGCAGTGGCCAGACCACACGCTTGACGCGGCGCTTCCACATGCGGCCATCCAACGGCGTAAGCGTCGTCGTGTCCGCACCGAAGAGAAACGCGCTCCAAGACTTGCGCGCGGCAAAATACGCGATCCAAAAAGTGGCGTTGCGATAGCCGGTAAAGCAGAGGACCGCGTCGTAGTTCCCGCCGCGAATCATTTTCCAGAGGCCAGGATTTCGCAGGCCGAAGAAGGATTCCCCGCCGGAGCCTCGATTGGAGACTTGGGACCAGGAGTAGCCGTCGAGCAATGGAATATCCCACTGGATGCTAGCGCCAAATTCGGGATCATGGCCGGCCT
>WNFR01013962.1_pt1 | contig 10849 bp, 6 predicted proteins | sample 5400221 | NCBI WGS metagenome assembly WNFR01 (sample SAMN13153357, study PRJNA577476) | soil metagenome | isolation source: 40 cm soil under Madrone tree | place: USA:California | collected 2016-06-14 | reverse complement strand
GGACGATTACGGTGGAAGGACTTGTGGCGGCAGTGGATGGCGGGCAGGTGATCCTGAATGTTGGCACCAAAGCGGGCGTGAAAGTCGGCGACCAACTTAGCGTGGAACGAGTGAGCAAAGAAATCAAGGACCCGGCCACCGGGAAAGTATTGCGCCGCATGAGCACGCAGATCGGGTTGGTGAAAGTCACCGACGTCGATGATGTTTCCTCGGTATGCTCGGTCGTATCCGGGACGGGCTTCAAGACCGGGGACGCGGTGAAGACCAAGACGCAGTAGTTTTTTACGGGACCAGTGAGATCAAGAGCCTTTAACCACAGGGGTCACAGAGGACACAGGGGACTGCATTGACTTTCCCTGTGTTCCTCTGTGACCCCTGTGGTTAAGATTTCTCTACAGGATTTTCTTGCCAAACGCCGACAATGACAGTTCTACCGCCAGATCGGCTGTCTGATTGTGTTCGTCGATCACCGGATTCACTTCCACGATTTCGAAACTCAGCATTCGTCCGTGATCGGAAATAATTTCCATCGCCAGGTGTGCCTCCCGATAAGTCGCACCGCCCCAGACAGGCGTTCCAACTCCAGGAGCGTCTTCGGGGTCGATCCAGTCCATGTCCGCATGGTGAAGACTTCGACGCCGGCTTTTCGAATGTTTTCCTTTTCGTAGTTGTCGACATCGCGGATTCCAACCAGCACGCAATTTTCCGGTTGTACCTTGGGTGAAAAGTCGTAAATCTTGCCGAGTTCGAGGGGAGGTAGTCCCATGATCGAGGCGAGCGGCATGCCGTGGACGTTGCCACTGGGAGAGGACTCCGGCGTGTTCATGTCGGTGTGGGCGTCGATCCAGATCAAACCGATCTTCTGTTCCTGGCGACGATAGAATTCCGCTACACCTGAGACGGTTCCGACCGCGATGGAGTGGTCGCCGCCTAGCACCATCGGGACTTTGCCTGCTTCGAGCGTCTTTAGCACGAGGTCCGCGGCCTTGCTGCAGGTAGCAGTGATCTCCTTCAAATATTTGGCGTTGGCAGCGCCTTCTTTTTTCTGCTCAGGAATTGCGACTGCAATGTTGCCGGCGTCCTCGACCTTGTGGCCGATTGCTTCGAGGCGCGCTTCCAGGCCAGCGACTCGCACGGCGGACGGACCCATGTCGACTCCGCGCCGCGATTGGCCAAGGTCGAGGGGAACGCCAATGACGCGAATCTGTCGCGGTGTGACGCTGGTGAACGATGCTCGCGTAGTATGGCCCATAAAAATCAGTTCTCAGTTCACGGTTACCAGTTCTCAGTGAAACACCTTATTTATGTCCACGGTCCCACTGAGAACTGGGAAGCGGGAACTCATGGATAGAGCCGATGCAGCATTCTTGGAAATGGAATTGTTTCTCTCACGTGCTCTAATCCGCAGATCCATGCCACCGCGCGTTCAATGCCCATGCCGAAGCCGCTGTGCGGAACGCTGCCGTATTTGCGCAGGTCAAGATACCACTTGAAGGCTTCTTCCGGGAGATTGTGTTCGTGGATGCGCTTTAAGAGCAGTTCATGGGAGGCCATGCGCTGCGATCCGCCGATGATTTCGCCGTAGCCTTCGGGCGCCAGCACGTCCACGCACAGAGCGAGTTCCGGCCGCTGCGGATCGGGTTCCATATAGAAAGCTTTTACGTTTGCCGGGTAGCGATGGACCATCACGGGCCTGTCATATTGCGATGAGAGATAGGTTTCGTCGGGCGAGCCGAGGTCGCCGCCGTATTCGAATTTGTTTTCGAGGGCGCCTTTCGCGTGGCCTTCTTGAAGTTTTTGCACAGCTTCGTCGTAGGTGATGCGCGGGAAGGGCCCTTCGATTTTTTCCAGTTTGCTGATGTCGCGTCCGATGGTTTGCAGATCGGCGCGGCGGCGTTCCAGGCATCGTTTCACGAGAAACGTCAGCAAGCCTTCGGCGAGATTCATCATGTCGTCGAGCGTGCCGTAAGCGACTTCGGGCTCGACCATCCAGAACTCGGTCAGGTGGCGGCGGGTCTTCGATTTCTCGGCGCGGAATGTCGGGCCGAAAGAATACACTTTGCCGAGCGCCATTGCCGTGGCTTCGATGTAAAGCTGGCCGGATTGGGTGAGGAACGCTTCTTCTTCGAAGTAGTCGACTGGGAACAGAGTGGTCGTGCCTTCACAGGCGGCAGGCGTGATGATCGGTGGATCAGTCAGTGTGAATCCGTTGCTGTCGAAGAAATCGCGCGCGGCGCGGATGATCTCGGCGCGCACGCGCAGGATCGCGGCCTGCCGCAATGAGCGCAGCCAGAGATGACGGTGCTCCATCAGGAAGTCGGTGCCGTGCTCTTTGGGCGTGATGGGATAGGGATCGGACTCCGAGACCCGCTGCACGACCTGGACATTCGATACATCGAGTTCGTATCCGCCCGGGGCGCGCTTGTCAGCGCGGACTTTACCTTCGACGATCACGCTCGATTCCTGGGTAAGACCCTTGATCGCATCGAAGACTTCCGGCGGAACGGCGTTCTTCGGCACAACGCCCTGAATTACTCCCGAGCCGTCGCGAAACTGCGGAAACAAAAGCTTGCCGCTTTCGCGCAGGTTATAGAGCCAGCCGCGAACGGTGACCGCCTGGCCTTCGTGCTTGCCGATTTCTGCAATCGTACTGATAGGTGCGGACTTAAATTCTTTACCGCCGAGACGCCAGAAAATCTTAATTATTGTTTTTGTTTCATTTGTCGAAATGCCGACTCGAGGCCGCAACTATGATTAGATCAAGCATCTCTCGGCGTCTCGGCGGTGGATATTAGGAATCTTCGAGTGCCCGGAAAGTCGCGGTTACATCCGCGTCTTTCCAGTTGATGGTGCCCTTGCCCGGCCACAGGTGCGAATCCTTGTCGGCATGGTTGTCGTGCACGTGAGTCGAGCAGATGTGTTTCTTCAGCGTCTCGAACGCTTGCGGCACCCCACCCATCATGTGCGCGTGGCCACAGTCGAAGCAGACCCCAACGTCTCCGAAATGCGACGTTTGTATGAACTCAACCAGGCGTTCGGGTGTCGACAGCTCATTCGGAATGTTTTCGATCAGTATTCTCACTCCGAGCGGCTTGGCGAAAGCGCGCAGGTGCTCAATAGAAGTCATCGCGGCTTCAAATTTCTTTTCATCGAATTCTTCGTTCTGATTGCCGATATGTTGCACCAGGAAGCGAAAGGGAATCTGCTCGGCGATTTCTAGAGCGCGCTTGATTTCGTCCATGGCCTCGATGCGTCCGGCGCGGTCTGTGGAGGCAACGTTCACGGGAGGAGAGCCGGTGCGTCCCCACTCATAATCGGAATAAAGAGGTGCATGCACAGAGTTCAGGGGGATGCCGGTTGACTTGAACCAATCGGCGATTTCGCGAATATGCTGTTTGCGATTTGCGTAGTCGAAGTGTTGCCGCGCGGCGAAGATTTCGATCGCCTGGGCACCGGCTTTTACGAGTTCATCGAGCAGGCCCGGGTGAAGCCTTTCCTTCACATAAATGTATGTTGAGACGGCCCTCTGCATCAGTAGCCCACCGCCTTCCCGTTGTTGCGTCCATCGCTCGCGCCCAGGCGTTCGCCGGTCTTGGGGTCAATCATGATGCACTCTCCGTCGCCCCAAAAGTGCGCGACCTTCAATTTGTGTCCTTTGGAACGCAGTAAGTTCATTGTATCGGGAGAGAGGCGGTCTTCCACGTCAATTGCGTCGGGGAGCCACTGATGATGCAACCTCGGCGCGTTCACGGACTCCTGAATATCCAGCCCAAAATCCACCACGCCCATCAGAATGTTCGCGACTGTCGTAATAATGGTTGGGCCGCCGGGCGAGCCGAGGACTAGAAAGAGTTTGCCGTCCTTAAGGACGATGGTGGGCGTCATCGCGGACAGAGGGCGCTTGCCCGGGCCGATAGCGTTGGCGGGACCCTGGATCAGTCCGTAGGTGTTGGGTACGCCCTGCTTGGCGGTAAAGTCATCCATTTCATCGTTGAGTAGGAACCCCAGCCCTTCCGCGGTGACGCGCGAGCCAAATGAATCGTTCAGAGTTGTAGTAACCCCAACGGCGTTGCCTTCCGGATCGACGACCGAGAAGTGAGTTGTGTTTTCCGGTTCGCGCATGGGCAGGGGCTGGAATCCTGCGACGCGTTCCAGTTCGTTGAATACGCTGGGGCGCTTTAGGTCGTTGCTCGCCGTGGCGTGGTTGGGGTCGATCGACTCGCGCCAAGCCTCAGCGTAGCGTTTGTCGATCAACTGCGGCACGGGAATCTTCGCAAAGTCCGGGTCGCCGAGAAATTCCGCGCGGTCGTAGAAGGCGCGCCGAAACGCTTCCACCGTCAGGTGAATCGATTGCGCCGACCGATTGCCGAGTTTGGCGAGGTCGAATCCTTCGAGAATATTCAGGATCTCAACCAGCGCAATGCCGCCCGACGAAGGCGGCGGCACGCTGATGATGTCATAGCCGCGATAGGTGCCGCGAATCGGTTCGCGCTCTTTGACTTCGTATTGGGCGAGATCATTGACCGTTATCAGCCCCCCGCCTTTTGCGACTGCGGCGGCGAGTTCGCGCGCCATTGCACCGTGATAGAAATCGTCGGGATTCTTCGCGATTCGCTCCAGCGTGCGCGCCAGCTCCGGCTGCTTCAGGATTTCTCCGGCCTGAAAATACTTGCCGTCGCGCTGGAAGATGCGCTTGGACGCTGGGAATTTTGCGAGATCGTCGTCTCTCAGGTCTTCAGCGTCTTCCCAGGCGAGTGGGAATCCATCGCGCGCCAAATGAATGGCCGGAGCCATCACCTTTTGAAGCGAGAGCTTTCCGAACTTCTTTTCGGCATAGACGAGTCCCGCCACCGAGCCGGGAACGCCGATTGCCTTGTACCCGACTAAGCTCGCGTTTGCAATCACGTTGCCCTGGGCGTCGAGGTACATATTCTGAGTAGCGGCGGAGGGCGCTTTTTCGCGAAAGTCAACGAAGTGGACTTCGCCATTCGCCTTCCGCAAGAGCAGAAATCCCCCTCCGCCCAGATTGCCTGCTTGCGGATGAACCACAGCCAACGCAAAACCCGTGGCCACTGCCGCGTCTACTGCATTGCCGCCCGCCAGCAACATTTCTACCCCGGCGCGCGAGGCCAGTTCATGCACACTGACGACCATCGCCTTCGCTGTATGGACGGGGCGCAATGGAGCCGCCATCAGGTGGCCGAACAGCAGGATGAGCAGGCAAGCGGCGATCGGTAGTTTGTATTGAGTGCGCATTCGGACGGGTGCGCCGTCGCAGGTGGAACCTATGAGGCTAGCGTAGCGCGATTGCCAGAGTCAAACGCGGGTGCGGGTAGAACTTATCCCACAAATCCGCGCACGCGCGCCGGTGAGGAGAATAGCGCCCCTAATGGATTTCTATTATTGCTGTATTCGGCACTCCTGCCTAAAGTGTCGGACACTCGGGGGCCATACTTTTTTCAATTCGATTGGAGCCCGGCTGCGTCCAAGTTGGCACACCCGCTTGGTACGCCTACTTTACCTGAAGGACATTCCGTATATGAAAGCGACCGTTATCGTTTGCTGCATGCTTGCCCTCGCGCTGCCGACCTTTGGACAGAGTAACTATGCCACGGTTACGGGCACGGTTCGAGATGCGCAATCGCTTCCTGTCACGAAAGCAACGGTCGGTTTCAAAGCTCTCAGCACGGGAGCGATTCGCGTGGTCTACACGAACGACCTGGGCCTGTTCTCCGCAGCGGCGCTTCCGCCCGACGACTACGACTTGACCATTGAGGCGGTGGGTTTTGCGGTGGTGAATCAATCGTTGCGCCTGGAGGTTGGAGAAAAGCTGGCGATCGATATTGGGCTGAAGGTTGGCGCGGTGAAAGAAGGGGTCCAGGTTAGTGCTACGGCCGACGTCTTGCGGACGACTGACGCCAGTGTGGGGGAAGTCGTGGAACGGACATCGGTCCAGGAGCTTCCTCTCAACGGACGAATGTTGATCGATCTGGTTTTGACGGTGCCGGGCGCGCACGTTGGTTTTGGGGCGCAGACGGGAGAGACGAATCCGCTGTATTGGCGGCCGGGGCAGCGGTCGGCTATTGTGATTGGCGGCAATCGGCCGAACGCCAACTTCTTCCTGCTGGATGGCGCAACCAATACCGATCCGACGTTCAATACGCAGAATCTGAGCCCGTCTCCGGACGCGGTGATGGAATTCCAGGTCGAAAGCAGCAGCTACACCGCCGACATGGGTGGAGCGGGTGGGGGACAGATCAACATCGTGACTCGATCTGGAACGAACCAGTACCATGGAACAGCCTACGAATTCCTGCGCAACGGCGCCATGGATGCTACGACGTTCGGGTCGATGGGGAACAATCACCTCGTTCAGAATAATTTTGGCGCGTCGTTTGGAGGGCCGCTGCTCGGCAAGGACAAGAAAACCTTCTTCTTCCTCAACTATGAAGGATTGCGTCTCGCCCAGGCGAACGCAGCAACTCTGACAGTGCCGACTCCAGAGGAGATTCAGGGCGACTTCAGCATGAGCAAGGCCAAGATCTACGATCCGACAACTGCAATTGCGAACCCGAATTACGATCCCACCAAGCCGACGGGGCCGAACAACGTTCCATACACGCGCAGCCCGTTTGCTAACAACCAGATTCCCATGGACCGGATCGACCCACAACTGCAAGCGTTTCTGATGCAGTACTTGCCGATGCCGAACATGATGATGAACAACTCTGGAGTGGATTCGAATAACTATCTCGACATCCGCAACGAAAACCACGATCAGGACCAAGGCACTGTACGTGTGGACCATATATTCGGGAACAACGACACGGTTTTGGCGCGCTACTCTGTGGGTGCCGAACACGGGTTCTCGCCGAGCAATGGATCGACGGCGACGACAGAAAACCTGCCGGGCTTTGGGGCGAACTTCGACAATCTTTCGCAACAGGCGGTGGCGTCGTGGAACCATGTGTTTTCGAGCACGAAGTTGAACACGATCTCGCTCGCGTATTCACGTCTCGCCATGGATCACACGTCACAAAACAACGGCGTGAATGACATCGTGGGCCAACTCGGCATTCAGGGCGTCGGCTTCGGAGGACGGAATGCCTGGGGCGCGCCCTGGTTTGCGGCGCAGGGTTACACCGGAATCGGAGATACCTTTGCGGCGACTCCCATGCACGCCTGGGACACGACCATTGAACTGCGTGACACCTTTGCCTGGCAGCGGGGGCGGCACTCACTAAAGTTCGGCGGCGATGTTCGCAAGTACATCTGGCCGATGTGGGGCTTCTTTCAGAACCGAGGTTTCTACCAGTACACAACCGGTTACACGACCGAATTTGGATTCAATGATGGCAGCGGGTCGGGGTTCGCCAGTTTGCTGTTGAGCCTGCCCACGGTAAAGCAGCGCCAAGCGGGGGTTCCGCAGATGCAGTTGCGCAACTGGGGATGGGATACCTTCGCCGAGGACAGTTGGCGGCTTACATCAACCACTACGCTGAACATCGGGCTGCGTTATGAATACACGAGCCCGCTCTACGATTTGCGGAACACGAATTCGAACATCATCTTTAAGGACGGAGTGCCTGAGGTCTTCATCGGCGGCGAGAAGGGATATCCGCGGGGGCTGATGTATTCGAACAAGCACAACTTCGCGCCGCGCTTTGGAATCGCTCAGAACCTCCCGAAGATGGGGCTGGTGTTGCGGGCTGCGTATGGAATCTTTTTTACTCCGGTGGATATGAACACGTGGTGCAATCAGCGCCACAATGTTCCCTATGTGTTTCCGGAAACGCAGCAGGCCGACAATTTCACGCCGCCCGCGGCGCTGTTCACCAGCGGACTCAATTTCGGCACGCCGGTGTTGGGAAACGGCGATTTGAAGCCGACGACCGTGAGCTTCACGGCATTCGATCCAAATGCGCCCGCACAGTACGTACAGCAGTGGAACACGCAGATCGAGAAGAGCTTTGGCGGCAACACAACGCTTGCCGTGGGCTACCTGGGAGCACGCGGATTTCACCTGCAGCGCGCGCACCTGATCAACAACGCGCCTCCAGGGCCTGGGCCGATTGGGCCGCGGCGTCCTTACAAGACGCTGACGTTTGTTGATGGCACTACATTAACGCCGAGCAGCGCTCCGGATGCGATTATCCAGAGCCAGACTTTCCCTGTCAGCACGATCAATCGGCTCGAAGACACGGCGCAGAGCTGGTACGACGCTGCCTACGTGAATGTGCGAAGAAAATATTCGCACGGACTCAGCTTGCTGGCCAACTACACCTTCGCCAAGACGCTGACTAATGCGCCGGACTTCCGATCTGCGATGGACGAGGCCGCGATCCCGCAAGACAACAGCAACCTGGCGGCGGAGAAAGGGCCTGGATGCGATGTGCGGCATCGCTTTGCGCTCAGCAGTGTCTTTGACATTCCGGCCTATGCGGCGGCTACGTGGACTCGCATGCTTACGCAGAACTGGCATTTCACGACTATCTATCAGGTGCAGTCGGGGATGCCGCTAACAATCTCGGTGTTTGGAGACACCGCGAACTCAGGCACGGTGCTGGGAGAGAACCCGATTCGCGCCAATGTCACGGGGCAACCGGTTTTCGGACCGGGCACGCGAACGGCTGGCAAATGGTTTAACCCGGCGGCGTTCGCAGCGCCTCCGGCTTTTACATTTGGAAATGTTGGACGAAATTCCGTGTATGGTCCGCCGTTGCAAACTCTTGATCTGGCATTGGCGCGGACGTTCCGCCTAACAGAAAGAGCGAGCTTTCAGATCCGGGGGGAGGCGTTTAATGCGCTGAATAAGGTCAACCTGGGGACTCCGAACAGGTTTGTGAATACACCGCAGTTTGGGACGATCACGATGGCGATGACGCCGGGGCGGGAGATTCAGGTGAGTGCGCGGCTGTCGTTCTGAGGATGGACTGATACCGGAGTGTCAGTTCAACGTTGCTTCCACAGATGGCGGGCGGGGGCGCCCGCCCCACATGTTCGTCTACACTTGCTCGCGCGCTTCGCCCAGCACTACGCTCACATCCATCTTCTTCTTGTTCCGGAAGATGGTGACGTTTACTGTGTCGCCTGCGCGGTGGTTGTTCATGACCTGCGCTAAATCTTGCTGGCTCTCGATTCTCTTTCCGTCTACAGCGACGATCAAATCACCGCCAATCATGATCGGGATGTTACCCAGATAGGCGCGCTCAGTTCCTCCGCGCAAACCGGCGCGAGCGGCGGCGCCGCCGGGAACGGCTTGGACGATCAGTAGTCCGTAGTCTGCGGCGAGATTCATTTCGGTGGCGAGTTCTCCGCCGATTGGGATGGTGCGGACTCCAAGCGCGGGACGGCGTACACGGCCGATCGTGACCAGGTCATTCAGGACGGCCTTCGCGGTATTGATGGGAATCGCGAAACCGATGCCGGCACTCTGACCAACGTTCGACGCGATCATGGTGTTAATGCCGATGACTTCTCCGTGCCAGTTCAGGAGCGGTCCGCCGGAGTTGCCGGGATTGATGGCGGCGTCGGTCTGGATGGCTTCTTCAATCACCATGCCGTCGGGTTCTTCGACCTGGCGGATCGAACTGACGATGCCGCGCGTGAGCGTGCCAGAAAGGCCGAAGGGGTTGCCGATGGCGTAAACTTTTTGGCCGACTTGAAGATTGGTGGAATCGCCGAGAGTCATCGGAACCAGGCCGGGCGCTTTGATCTGGATGATGGCAAGATCATGCGATCGGTCGGTACCGACGATTGTGGCCCGATACTTCTTCCGGTCGTGCAGGGTGACCCACACTTCGCGTGCGTCCTGGATCACATGGTAGTTGGTAAGAACATGCCCGTCTTTGTCGATGATGAATCCAGTGCCTTGTCCATCCTGCGGGACCAGGCCATAGAAGAAGTCGTAGGCCATGACGCGTGAGGTGATGTTGACGACCGAAGAGATGTTCTTGCGATAGACGCCGATGTTGTTCTGCTCTTCCGCGTCGAAGGGATCGCCAGCGCTGGCGGCTTCGGTGATCTCAACCTTGGCCGGGTGGTTGACGGCGCTGGCCGGATGCAATCTTTCGTTGCGATATGTGGTGAAGTAGAAAAACGCTCCCGCGATCAAGACTGCCAGACCAAGCGGACGCAAGACTCTCATTGTGGGCGGCTCCCGAAGACTTTTCTGAAACTACAATTTTAGCGAAAATCGGCGCGGGCCGTAGCGCCGGCGAATACTACCCAATCACACGCCGCCTGTATTGTTGGGCTTGCCCCAGCCACCGCCACCGGGAGACTCTACCCGAACTTTCTCTCCGGAACGCAGGCGCACGCTGGTTTTGCCTGGTAATTCTTCTTCAGAGCCGTCGTCGTGAACGATGACTGTGAGTCCGGGGGCGCCCTCGGAACCTCCGGCGAGGCCGTAGGGACCTCGCGAGCGACGGTCGGCCAGCAGCGTGACTTGCGCATCGGTTAGGACTTCAATTTCGCGGACGATGCCGTCGCCGCCGTGGTGAAGACCGCGGCCGCCGCTTCCATCGCGGAAGGAGTATCTGTGCAGCCTGACGGGATACGCGTACTCGAGAGCTTCGGCGGGAGTGTTCAGGGAATTCGTCATGTGGGTGTGCACGCCGGAGACGCCGTCTTGCGTTGGGCGCGCGCCCATGCCGCCGGCGATGGTTTCGTAGTAGGCAAACGGTTCGCCGGTGCGTGGATCGATTCCGCCGATGGTCAGATTATTCATTGTGCCGGAAGCGGCGGCGGGAATGCGGTCGGGGATCGCCTGGGCCAGTGCTCTGAGAAGTACGTCCACAATGCGTTGCGAAGTTTCGACGTTGCCGCCGGCGACTGCTGCTGGAGGTCT
>WNFR01010335.1_pt1 | contig 10850 bp, 12 predicted proteins | sample 5400221 | NCBI WGS metagenome assembly WNFR01 (sample SAMN13153357, study PRJNA577476) | soil metagenome | isolation source: 40 cm soil under Madrone tree | place: USA:California | collected 2016-06-14 | reverse complement strand
ATGCGGTGTCGATCCGCGGTCGAAATCAGGCGGTCTCGGCGGCGGGAGCCGGGCAGCCGACGAGCTGGCCGCCGGCGCAGTCCTGCGCCTTCACGGCTCGCCGCGGATTCACGATGCCGACGCCGCCGGCGACGCCGCCCGCCGCGACCAGCACGGCGCAGATCGCCACCGCCATGTGGAACGCGTGCACCGAGCCGGCGTTCGCGCCGAACGTGTCGCCCGAGAGCGTGCCCGCCACGACCACGCCGATCACCGAGATGCCGACGAGGCCGGCGACCCGCGCGATCGCGTTGTTGATCGCCGACGCGATGCCCGCGTCGCCCTGGTCGGCGTCGGCCATCACCGTCGCCGTCAGCGGCGCAACCGTCATCGACAAACCGAGCGAGAAGACGAGCAGTCCCGGCAGCAGGTCGCGCGCGTACGACACGTGCATGCCCACGCGTAGGAAGAGCAGGATCCCCGCTGCCGCGATCAGCGGTCCCGCGCACATGAAGAGCCTGGGGCCGTAGCGGTCGGCGAGCGCGCCGAAGCGGCGCGAGAGGGCGAACATGACCAGCGTCGCCGGCACCGTCGTGAGCCCGCTGCGCAGCGCGCTGTAGCCGGCAACCTGCTGCAGGAAGATGACGAGGAAGAAGAAGAGGATCGAGAGACCGGCGTACATGGTCAGCGTCTCGACGTTTGCGACCGTGAAGTTGCGGCGCGCGAAGAGCGCAAGCTTGAGCATCGGCTCCGGTGTCTCGCGCTCGTAGAGAAGGAACGCAGTGAACGCCGCGGCGCCGCCGATGAGCGGCACAAGAATCGCGGCGCTGCCCCAGCCGTAACGCGGCTCTTCGATCAATGCGAACACGAGACCGCCGAGGCCGAGCGCGCAGAGCGCCGCACCGGCAAGGTCGACGCGACGGCCCGCGGCGCGCGCCGTCGCCGGCACCGCTGCGAAGACGAGGGCGATCGTCACGAGCACGAGCGGGACGTTGATGGCGAAAACCCAGCGCCACGACACCTGGTCGACGATCCAGCCGCCGGCGAGCGGTCCCGCGATCACAGCGATCCCTCCCCACGCCGTCCACGACCCGATCGCCGCGCCGCGTTCCTTCGGTGGGAACGCCGCGACGATGATCGCGAGCGAGCTCGGTGTCAGTAGCGCGCCGGCTGCGCCCTGCAGCACACGCGCGGCGATGAGAAGGCCGATCGTCGGTGCGACCGCGCACGCGAGCGAGAGCACGCCGAAAGCTCCGACGCCGAGCGCGAAGATCCGCCGTTCGCCGTAGATGTCCCCGAGCGAGCCGCCGATCAGGATCAGCGAGCCGAGCGCGAGCAGGTATCCGTTCGACACCCACTGCTGCGCGGGCAACCCGCCGCCGAGGTCGCGCTCGATCGCCGGCAGCGCGACGTTCACGATCGAGCCGTCGATCGCCGCCACCCCCGAGCCGAGAATCGCGGCGACGAGCGTCAGCCGCTGGCGGCGGCTCACGCGCGCTCGAGCCGCGCGAGGCCGCGCAGGTCGACGCACGTCGCGTCGCGCACGGTGACGAAGACCGCGAGGACAGCGAGACAGTTCCGGCAGCGCACGACGATTCCCGGCGCCCGGAGATAGACGACCGTCTCGGCGACCGGGCCACTCCTGTGGCAGTTCGCACACTCTCCCGTCGCGGTCGTCATCTCGGCGCCGAAGACGTCCCACAGGAGGCCTGCGATCGCGTTGCCGTCGAGTCCTGTCATCTCAGCCTGCAAGGAGGTCGCTCAGCTCAGGCGCCGCGGGGCACCAGCTCGAATTGAGGTCGGCCTCGTCCCAGCCGGCTGCGCGGGCGCCCGCCAGGTAGGTGCTCTCGAGGAAGGCGAGCAGCGCTCGCTTGGGATCCGCGGCAGTGCGCACCGCCTCGTACGGCAGGATCGCGAGCGAACCGCTTCCCTGCTCGATCCAGGTGGCGCCGGCCGGTTCGAGCGGCGCGCCGCGCAGGCCCTCGGGTTCCGGCGCCGCGTACGCGTAGTACGCCGGCTCGCGGAGATTCTGGTCGCCGGCCCAGAACCCGAACGAGACGACCTCGTGCGTGTACGCCTCTTGCGTGACCGGGTCGGCGCCGGGGAGCTCCGGCGCGCGCTTGCCGCCGAAGCGCGTGACCGCGAGATCGAACGAGTGCCAGAAGAGATGCACCGGGCTCGTCTTACCGCAGTACCAGCCCGCGAACTCCTCGAAGACGGTGTCGGTCCAGTCCAGGATGCGCCAGAAGCGGACGACCGCGTCGCGATCGTACGACGCGTGCTCGCGATCGTCGGGGAACGGTGTCGTCATCGGTAGGCCGTAGGGCAGCTCGCGAATCGCCACGTCGATGCCGAGCCGCGCGAGCAGCGCGTGCAGCTGCTCGTCGAACACGGCGACCGACAGTCCGTCGACGAGCTCGAACGACTCGATCGCGCCGCCGTTCGTCTCGACGACCAGCCGGTGCGAGACGAAGTCGAACACGATCTCGAACGTCACGCCGTTTGGTGCGTGCAAGCGCCGCGTCGTGAGGCCGCGCACGTCGACGTAGAGCGTGACGTGCCACCAGTGATTGCGCGGCGCACTCGAGGCCATCCGCACCTTGCCGACGATCTGTACCCAGAGGTGGAGCGTGTTCTTCGTCGCCTCCCACGACGGCAGCGGCAGCTCGGGCAACATCAGCTCGGCCCGAACCGTTCGGTTCTGATTCGCGCCGCATCGTGACCGAGCTCGACGAGCGAGCTCGCCGCGACCTCGACGAACGGCGTCGGGCCGCAGACGTACACGAGCGGCTCTTCCTCCGACGCCCACGAGACCTCCGCGAGCAGCTCGCGGTCGATGCGCCGCCGGTAGCCCTGCCACCCCTCGGGCCACTCGCGCGTATACGTGAAGCGGACGTCCGCGTCACCGGACGCGGCGACGCGTCCGAGCTCGTCGCCGTAGATCACGTCAGCCTGCGTCCGCACGGAATAGAGGAGTCGCACGGGCACGCTGCTGTCGGTCGCGAGGCGATGCCGCAGCATCGCGCGCAGCGGGACGATGCCCGAGCCGCCGGCGACGAGCAGCAGTGGCCCGCCGAGCGATTCCTCCCAGACGAAGTAGCCGCCGATCGGCCCGCGCAGCTCGAGCTCGTCGCCGGGCCGGAGCTCGTCGGCGAGATACGGCGACACCTCGCCGTCCTCGATCCGTTCGACGGTGAGCAAGAGGTGATCGTCCTCGGGCGCCGACCCGATCGAGTAGCTGCGCTGCGCCTGGTAGCCGTCGTCGGCGGTGAGTCGGACGTCGACGTGCTGCCCCGCGCGGTGGCCGGACCACTCCGGTGGATCGAGCAGGATGCTCCGCGCGTGTGCCGTCTCGTCGATCACGTCCACGACGCGGGCACCCTGCCAGCTCAGTCGCCCTGATAGCGCTGTTCCTGCCACGGATCGCCGTAGTTGTGGTAGCCGTAGCCCTCCCAGAAGCCCGGCTCGTCGTCGGCGCGGAGCTCGAGCCCGCGCACCCATTTCGCGCTCTTCCAGAAGTAGAGGTGCGGGACGAGGAGGCGCGCCGGCCCGCCGTGCTCCGGGTCGAGCGCCTCGCCGTCGTACTCGTACGCGATCCATGCCTTGCCGCCGGTCACGTCCTCCAGCGGCAGGTTTGTCGTGTAGCCGCCGTCGCAGAACGCGAGAACGTACTCGGCGCTCGTCTCGACGTTCTTCAAGAGCTCGTCGACGGAGACGCCTGTCCACATCGTGTCGAGCTTCGTCCACTTGGTCACGCAGTGGATGTCGCGCGTGACGGTCTCGCTCGGGAGCGCGCGCAACTCGTCCCACGTCCACGACACGGGCGCGTCGATCGCGCCTCGGATCTCGAAGCTCCACGATTCGAGCGGGCGGTGCGGCGTCGGCCCCGCGGAGAGCACCGGAAAGTCGTCCGTCACGTACTGCCCGGGCGGGACGCGCGCCGGATCGACCGACGCGCGCCTCCTCCCGGTGAAGCCGCGTGAGATGCGTCCCATCGCCGTCGCCCCGATTCAGACGAACCGCTTGACGAAGGCGAGTGCTGTCTCTGCGACGTCGCGCCAGCCGTGATCGATCACGAGCGCGTGCCCGCGTCCCGGGATCTCGACGTACTCGGTCACGCCGTCGTTGCCCTTCTGGCGCTTGTACGCGGCCTTCGCAATCGCCGGCGGCACTGTGTGGTCCTGCTCGCCGACGATGATCAGCAACGGCCCGCGCTCCGGATTCTTGGTGTCGACCTTCGCTTCGGTCCACGGGTTGAGGTTCGCCGATGCGGCCTGGAAGATCGGCACACCGGAGCCGGGAACGGAGTAGGTCTCGTACAGCTCCTTCGCCTCCTTCTCGTCGACCGCGTTCGCGAAGCCGTAGCGGAACTGCTCGAACGTCAGTGGCACCGCGCGGTTGCGATTGGCCGGGTTGCTGAGGACCGGCGATGCCGACCTGAGCGCCGAGATCGGCAGCGGCAGCACGCCGCGGAATGGTGCCGGGTCGATCGCGACCGTGGCCGTCGCGAGGCCGCGGCCGGCGATGATCTGCGCGAGCAGTCCGCCGAACGAATGGCCGATCACGACAGGTCTCTTGTCCAGCCGGCGGATGATCCCGTCGACATAGTCGGCGATCTGGCCGACGCTCTTGTGCGCGAAGACCTCGGGCTTGGCCTTTGCCTCCTCGACCGTCTCCGGGTCGTCCGGCCAGCCCGGTGAGACGGCGGTGAAGCCCGCCTCCTCGAACAGCGCGGCCCAACGGTCCCAGCTCGACGGCAGCAGCCACAGCCCGTGGACGAAGGCGACGGGCGTGAGCCCCGACGCGTTCGCACGCTCGACTTGGGCGGCTTCGTGCTCGTTCATCGTGCTCGCGTAGGACGTGGTGGTTGCCATGGCGGCTCCTCCCTCGGTGACCAGGTCATTCTCCAGGATCGCGCCTGGTCTGTGTGGCGCGCCGCGCGCGGAGACCTTCTCTACCGTTGGAAGCGAGCATGAGCGTCGTCTCGATCGACCCGGCCACCGGCAGCCTGCTCGCCGCCGGTCAGAGGATCTTCCCGATCGTGCTCTCGAATGCGCCGCCGGTCGGGAGCGCCGCGCCGAGTGGGCGGAACGGCTGGGCCGAGGTGGCGGCGAGCGGCGTCAACCTCGTCCGTTCGGGGAGAGCCGACTGGAGTCCCGAGTTCGCAGACGGACAGATCGCGACCGAGCGCAGCCTGCTCGATGCGGCGGGCGCGCACGGACTTCGCTGCTGGAGCTGGCTCGGAGGGTTGACGAATCTGCCGGCCGCCGCCGGCTCCGGGACCGAACAGCTGCTCGTGAAGGTCGTCGATGCGCTCAAGGGACACGTGGCGCTCGGCGCCTGGAAGGGGATCGACGAGCCGCAACTCGCGAAGGTGCCGCCGGCCGCGGCCGTGCGCGGCTACCAGCGGGTGCGTGCGCTCGATCCCGATCATCCGCTCGTGCTCGTTCAGGCGCCGCTCGGCACCGTCGCGGAGCTCGCGCCGTATGCAGCCGCCTGCGACATCACCGGCGCCGACATCTACCCGGTCTCGTACCCACCGGGCATCCACGCGGGCGGCCCGAACACCGACGTGAGCGTCGTCGGTGACGTGACGCGGAAGATGGTGCAGTCCGCACACGGGAAGCCGGTGTGGACGACGTTGCAGATCGCGTGGAGCGGCGTGGAAGAGCCGAAGCACGTGCCGCGCTTCCCGACGTTGCTCCAGGAGCGGTTCATGGCCTACCAGTCGATCGTCGCCGGCGCGCGCGGACTCGCGTTCTTCGGCGGTCACGTGACGCAGGTGATGCGGCCCGCCGACGCGCAGAGCGGCTGGAACTGGACGTTCTGGGACACCGTGCTCGGCCCGCTGCTGCGCGAGCTGAGCTCGACGGCGGTCGGTCCGGCGCTCGTTGCGCCGGCGGCAACATCGGCGGTCAAGGCGAGTGCACCGGACGTCGACCTGGCCGTGCGCCACGGCGGCGGATTCGTCTACGTGATCGCCGTACGGCGCGGCTCCGCGACGAGCGCGGTCACCTTCACCGGCTTACCGGCCGGCGTCGCGAGCGGCGAGGTGCTGTTCGAATACGCGAACGGCGCGTTCCGCACGGTCACCGTGCATGCATCGACCTTCCACGACTGGCTCGGCCCGCACGACGCGCGCGTGTATCGCTTCGTTCACTCATAACTCGCGCAACCTCTCGACCTCGCGGCGGAGGAGCGCGAGCGAAGGCCGGCCGCCGAGGTGGTCGAGCGAGAGCCGCCCGTCGTATCCGGCGCGCCGTAACGCGACGAGGATCGCGGCCCAATCGAGCACGCCGCCGTCGAGCGTTGCGTGACGCCAGATCCAGCGGCCGTTCTGCCGGCGCCAGGCGATGTTCTTCACGTGCACGTGCCGTAGGTACGGGCCGAGCTCGGCCACCGCGAGCCGCGGGTCGACGTGACCTTCGATCGCCATGTTGCCGGGGTCGTAGAGCACACCGACCTGCTCCGGTGGAAAGCCCTGCACGAGTGCGGCAGCCTGCGAGGTCGAAGGGACGATCGTCGCAGGCGCTGTTTCGACGAGCACGGTGACGCCGTACTCCTCCGCGATCTCAACGGCGCGTGCGACTCCGTTCCGCGCCCGCTCGAGTGCGTCGGAGCGGAACCCCGGCGCGAAGACGCGGACGTGCGGAGCACCGAGCTCGGCCGCCAGTGCCGCGAACGACCTGAGCCGCTGCGCAGGGCTCGTCAACGATGCGGCGCCGCCCTGCACGCAGACGCCGGCAGCCGTGACGCCGAGCCCCTCGAGGGCTGCGCCCGCACGGCGAGGCGATTCGAGCGGCTGGCCGGGGCCGATCCCCCACTCGACGGCGGTGAGCCCAACGTCGGTTGCCGCCCGCGCGACGCGCGCCGGCGCCCAGCCCGGAAGGGCCGAGCTGAACAGGCAGAGCTCCAAGCTCCAAGCGTACTGAGCTTCGGCGATGAGTTTCCGTGCGCGCGTCCGTCTATGTAGACGTAACCCGACGAACAGGAGGCTTCAGATGTCCAAGCTCGCGTCCAAGCTCAATCTCTCGCAGGTCGGCCGCGTCTGCGTCACGGTTGCCGACACGGACCGCGCGATCGACTTCTACGTCGGCACGCTCGGCTTCGAGAAGGTCGTCGACGTCCCGATGGGTGAGGCGATGCGCTGGGTCGAGGTCGCGCTTCCCGGAACCGCGACGACGATCGCAATCGCGCCGCCGCCGCAGGGCAAGGAGGCCGGGGGGAGCGAGACCGGGATCTGCCTCGACACCTCCGACGTCGATGCCGACCACACTGCGCTGAAGGCAGCCGGCGTCGACGTCGACGGGGACGTCACGCGCTGGGGCGATCCGGTGCCGCCGATGTTCTGGCTGCGCGACCCGGACGGAAACTCGCTGATCATCGTCCAGCCGTTGTCCTAGCTCCTGACGCGCGCGCTACCGGCCGCCCGGCCGGTAGCGTGCTGTCGTGGAGCTGACGTTGCCGGGGATCGACGGTGGCGCGTACCGCGTCGACGAGCTGCTCGACGGGCGGGAGCAGGTGTTGCTCTTGTTCGCGCACTCGGAGTGTCCGACGTCGAGGCTCGCGTTGGAGCGTCTCGGTCCGCTCGGGCCCGCGCTACGGGAGCGCGGAGTGCGCCTCGTATGCGTGCTGCAGGAACCGCTCGAGACGGCGGCTCGGTTGGCGCGGCAGCACGGCGTCGACGCGCTCGTGGTCGCCGAGCGTCCGCCCTACGCGGCGGCACGGATGTTCGACGTCGCGTCGGTTCCCACGGCCGTCCTGCTCGGTCCCGACGGTGCGGCCTCGGCGACGGTGGTCGGCTGGTCGGCCGACGCACTGAACGACGTGCTGCCGCTCCGCGTGCCCGACCTCGAGCCGCGCTGGAAGCCCGGCTGCGAGGCGCGACCGGCCCACGATGCGCACCTGCCGCCGGCGGGCGCGGACTCGTTCGACGAGCTGGAGGACATGTTCGAGCGCGGTTGGACGGACGGCCTGCCGGTCGTGCCGCCGAGCGCCGACCGGGTCGCAGCGATGCTCGGCGGCCTCGACCCCGATCTGTCACTCGGAGCCGTGCCGCCCGCGCTGGGGGAAGCGACGCTGGCGCGGGTCGCCGCGTGCGCAGTGCTCGCCGGCTGCAAGCCCGCGTACTTCCCGGTGGTGCGCGCGGCGGTCGAGGCGATGCTCGACCCGGCGTTCAACCTGCACGGCCAGGCGGTCACGACGTCACCGCCGGGGCAGATCGTGATCGTCAACGGGCCTGTGCGCCGCGCGCTCGACTTCAACGCCGGCATGGGAGCGCTCGGCCCCGGCAACCGCGCGAACTCGACGATCGGACGCGCGGTGCGCCTGGTCGTGCAGCTCACCGGCGGAGGCGCGCCCGGCGGCCTCGACCGTGCGACGCTCGGCCACCAGGGCAAGATCTCCTTCTGCTTCGCCGAGGACGAGGAGGCGAGCCCGTGGGAACCGCTGAGCGTCGAACGCGGATTCGCTGCCGACGCCTCGACGGTGACGCTGATCGCGGGCGACGCTCCGCTCTCGGTCTCCGATCACCGCTCGAAGACTCCGCGCGAGCTTGCCGCCACGATCGGCTGGGCCGCGGCCGCAACGTGGAGTCCGTTCTGGTGGCCGGTCGATGCAACCTCGCTGTTCATCATCGGCCGCGAGCACGTGCAGATGTTCGCCGACGCCGGCTGGTCGAAGGCCGACGTCCGCGCTGCGATCTTCGAACAGGTGCGGCGTCCCGCGCGCGAGCTTCGTCACGGTGAGACGACGCCGCTCGTTCAGAGCGCCGATCCTGAAACGCTGATCACGAAGTGGGACGATCCGGAGCGGATCGTGATCGTCGCTGCAGGCGGTGAAGCCGGCCGGTTCTCCGCGGTCTGCGGCCCCAGCCTCGGCATGGGTGCAACCACAATCACTCGGGAGGTGCGATGGAATACGTGAGCCCGATCGACGAGCGCGTCCGGACGCCGGAACCGCTCGCACCGAGAACCGCCGCGATCGACGGAGCGACGATCGCGCTGCTCGACATCTCGAAAAACCGTGGCGCGGAGTTTCTCGACCGTCTCGAGGTGCAGCTGCAAACGCACGGCGCAACGACCATGCGCTCGGCACGATCCCCTTCGCCGACGAAGCGCTCGAACAAGCACGCCTCCTCGGCATGCCCGACCTGCGCATGGTGCTGCTCCCCCATCCGATCCAACTACTCGACGCCGACGAGCTCGACCGGCTCGCCGACAGCGCCGTTACGCGGGTCCTCCAGTGCCTCCAGCCGAGCTAGCCGCGGTGCGCTGCGATTCGTTCCGCCGCCGCACGCGCAACCTCGGGCATTGCGAACTCGGGAAACGCGAACGTCGAGCTCGCGTTGATCTCGCAGAGGACGCGTATTGCGGGGGAACTCGAGTTCCGCGAGCTTGACGCGGTGGACCGTGAGGGTGGCCCGTCGCCTGCGACGGGCCACCCTCGGAGCTTGGTCTATCGGATGCGTGCGGAGAACTGCCGCGCGACCTGCGCGCCTTGGTAGCTGACCCGGATGGTTCCATGCAGCCGGGCCCCGCGCGCTCCGGCTGGAATCTGCCAGGCGCACATCGGCACGGACACTTTCACGCCGTTGTGAGTCATGGTCACAACGGTGCTGACCGGCGCCGGTAACGTCTTTCCTCGCAGAGTGGCCCTGCACTCAACCTGGCCTTCGGCGCCGAGAAAGCCGAGGGTGTCGGACCGCTGAACGAGCATGCCGACGGTATAGATGCCGCCTGCCCTCGTCGTTGCCGGCGCGACCGTGGCCACTACCGCGAGCTCAAGTGGGCTCCCGGGCTTGGCCGGAATCGTGTCCGCCTGGAGCTGGTAGTTCCAGTTGCTGGCCGGGGCTTGGGCCTCGAAGCCGGCGCCTCCGTTGCCGTTCATGCTGTCGACCCAGAAGTTGAAACCGGCGGTGACTCCGATTTCCGTACGGTTGACCGAGAAGGTGAGCTGGCTCGTTCCGCTGCCGCCGGTGACTCTGACCGTGCTGTAAGAGGCGGCCGGCGTCCAGTCGGTGCCGCTCCACTGCTCGAGGTCCCACGTGTGGCTGCTCTGGTCGTCGCTGAGCACGTAGTCGACTCCGCCGAGGTTCTGGCTGCCCGTCGCGGGATTCTGGTCGGCATCGACGAGGATGGCGACGCTGTCGGTGTTGGTGAGCGGCCGTGCGAAATTGACTTGCACGGTGATCTGGCCGCCGGCGTCGTTGTTCACGACGACCGTGGCGATGTCGGCCGCGGCGTTCGCAGCGAGGTTCGTGTTCGTGAACGTGACCGGATTCGACCGGACAGCGGACGACGCGAGGCCTGCGGCGCTCGCGCTCGCGCAGAGATACGCGGTGAGTGCAACCGCCACGACGAGCGCTCCGCCACGCATGTGCAATGTGCCGAACATTGAGGTGAACCTCCTCAGTAGCTTGTCGCGTTCGACGCTACGAGCCCACGACGCGGCGCACGTCGACCCAAACCCTCGGCGGAGTCCGGGTCTTCCCTGCTCTGCAGAGCTCCGGGTCAGCCCCGTGAGGCATGAGGGCCAGCCCGGTAGTCACGAACACGTCAATGTGTGACCATCGCCCACATGGCGTTGCGGATCCTGATCGTCGACGACCATGCACGGTTCCGGACCTCGGCACGGAAGCTGCTCGAGCTCGACGGTTTCGACGTGGTCGCCGAGGCTGCGAACGGCAGGGAGGCTCTGGAGCTTGCGCAGCACGTCTTGCCAGACGTCGTGCTGCTCGATGTCGCGCTGCCGGACGTGAGCGGCTTCGATGTCGCCGAGCAGCTCAGGGAGACGGCCGTGAAGGTGATTCTTACCTCGAGTAGGGATCAGGGCGATCTCGGGCGCCGCGTCGATCGGAGCGGTGCGCTCGG
>WNFR01007822.1_pt1 | contig 10850 bp, 8 predicted proteins | sample 5400221 | NCBI WGS metagenome assembly WNFR01 (sample SAMN13153357, study PRJNA577476) | soil metagenome | isolation source: 40 cm soil under Madrone tree | place: USA:California | collected 2016-06-14 | reverse complement strand
TCCCGAATTCAGCGCGCTTGTTGTGCGCAGCCAAACAAAGGTGACCGCGGATGTTTTGAAGGCCGGCGGCAAATTACGAGTCGTCGGCCGCGCCGGCGTTGGCGTGGACAATGTCGATGTTGAGGCGGCGACACGGCGCGGCGTCGTCGTGCTCAATGCGCCGGGAGGAAACACGATCTCGACCGCCGAACATGCATTCTCACTGTTGCTGAGCGTGGCCCGAAAAATTCCGCAAGCCGATGCAGTCGTACGTGGCGGAAAATGGGACCGGAAAAATCTTGAAGGTGTCGAGCTTTATAACAAAACGCTCGGCGTGATCGGCGTGGGCCGCATCGGTAGTGAATTGGCACGTCGCGCCATCGCTTTCGGCATGCGGGTGGTCGCGTATGATCCGTATCTCTCCGCGACGCGCGCACGCAGTCTGCAGGTGGAACTTGTCGAGGAACTGGACGATCTGCTTGTAACTTCCGATTTCATTTCGTTGCACACACCGCTCACTCCTGAAACACGACACATTCTTAATGCAGTACGTTTGCAGAAAACAAAAAACGGCGTGCGCATCGTCAACTGCGCGCGGGGCGGTCTCATCGACGAAACTGCGCTCGCAAATGCCTTGCAAAATCGACATGTTGCCGCTGCGGCGCTCGATGTGTTCGAGATTGAGCCGTTGCCAGATGATTCGCCGCTCCGTTCGGCACCCAATCTCATTCTCACTCCGCATCTTGGCGCTTCCACGGCGGAAGCGCAGGAAAGTGTTGGCATCGAGATTGCGCAATCGATTCGTGCGGCGCTCCTCGAAGGGACGATCCGCAACGCGGTCAATATGCCGAATCTCGATGCCAAGACGCTGGCGGTTATCGGCCCACATCTGCGTTTCGGCGAGAAACTGGGCCGATTCCTCTCGCAAATCGCGCCGAAACGCGTTGACACGTTGAATATTAATTACAGCGGAAAAGTAAACGAAGTCGAGACGACCGCGATTACACGCTCAATCCTAAAAGGTTTCTTGCAGATGGCCGGAGGAACCGACGTAAACGAAGTGAACGCTCCGGCCTTCGCCGAAAGTCTCGGCCTAAAGATTACGGAATCGCGATTAAGCGCGGTAGGCGATTACACCGATTTGCTCGAACTCTCGGCAACCGCCGAAGGCAAAGTGGTTTCCGTGGGCGGCGCATTTTTTGGAGCAACGCCTCGGATCGTAAGCATCAACAGTCGGCCAGTGGAAGCGCGGCCGCACGGCGTTGTGCTCGTGCTCGAAAACACCGACCGCCCGGGGATGGTTGGACGAATCGGGACTTTGCTCGGTGAGCACAGGGTGAACATCGCTACAATGTCGCTGAGCCGAAATCAGGCCGGTGGGACCGCGTTAACAGTTTTGAATCTCGATACTGCGCCGGACGAGGCGTTGCTCGAGGAAATTCGGGCGAGTGAAGACATCCACTCTGCGCAAGTAATTGAGCTTTAGACGTGGTTGCTGCTGCGTCAAAAGCTCAGTGCTGGCGTCCAAAAACCTATGCGTAAACAAGCAGATCGATTTCTTCGGGAAGTGAGTTTGAGACTTCTCGGATGACATTGCCACGAAGAAGGTTGATGAGCGCGTTGCGCTTGGGTGCGCCCAAGATAAGACGCGAGGCGCCGACCGTTGCGGCAACATCGACAATTGTTTCAGCAGCAGAGGGGCTCACGGCGTAACAGAAGAGGGGCGGATGATCCGCGTCAGTTTTGCTTTTTGCTTCGGCGAAGATGGTGCTGGCTTCGGGGTCTTCCTGCCATTTGCGTTTCGCGTCCTGCTCGGTCATGAACGGTTGCTCGCGCACAAAGAGCAGATAAAGCCGAGACCCAGTCTGGCGCGCTTCGCGCAAGGCGAAGTCGAGTGTGCGTCCGGTGCCGCGGATGGCGCACAGAATTGATTCTGCGCCAGGGACCAATGGCGGCCTGGTCATTGCCGAAGGTGGCGCGACTTCTGTCTTAACCGACGGAGGCGGCACCGCGACGTCGATAGCCAATTCTTTCGGGGCAATCTTAGCCTCTTTCTTTGCGCGACGTTCCTGAACGAGCCCGCGCAGAATTAATCCGACAGCGAGGATCGTGACCGCGAAATAGCGCGCGTTCGGCTTATCGATGAGCAACGACATTTCGATTGCGGCCATGACGATGAACGTCGCGAACATCAGCGTCCGCTCCCAGGATTTGATGGTCAATTTCCGGTCGGTCGCAGTCGCGCCAAGATTCGTGGCAATCGCACCAACGACGCCGACGGCGTAAAGATCGGCCAAGCCAGCCATGTCTTTAACCAGAACGACGAGCAGCATCGGAACAATGGTGGCGAGCAACATGCCCGCGCTCGGCACGCCCCATTTGTTGAGGCGCTGGAAAATCTTCGGCAACTCTTGGTCGCGCGCCATGAGGAATTGGATCATGATTAGATCGACAATCGCGGTGTTCGTCGCGGAGAGCAGCAGCAGGGCGAAGACGATGCTGACAACGATGCCGAAAACATGTCCGAGCGCGGGCCCAAGCGCGCCGCCAACGAAACTTTCTCCCATGTAGCGCAACATGTAATCGCGCACACCGTGCGCGCCGGGCGCGTTGACGTCGCCGTTGGCGATTTGCAGCCCGCCGAGCGCGTGCATGGCGAGACCGAGCAGCGCGGTGAAGACGCAGACTTCGATCATCACCCACAGAATGGCGGGTGTGGAAGTTTTGCGCACAGAAGGTTGCGCTTCGGTGCTGCCGGGATCGAGTCGCATCACCCCAGTGGCGTTGGCGATGGCTTCGACACCGGACAACGCGAGCACGATTCCGACAAAGCCGGCCCAGTTTTGCCAGAAGCCGCCGTGCAACGGTTGTAAATGTCCAATCGCTTCCCCCATGTGCGGCAGACTGAAAAGCCCGAGAACAACGACAACGATGGCGGTTGGCACAGAAATCAAAAAAGCGAGGCCGCCGGTGTGTTTCGGGCCGAGGAGGTTGAGGAATCCAATGATGAGGATGGCAGCAGCGGCGAATTTTTCCGGATGCGGCACGCCGAGGTAAGCAAAGGCGGAAAGAGCGCTGATCGCGGCCGTTACCAGATAATCGGCAATAAGAAGAAATGCCCCGACGATGGAGATAACTTCGGAGCGATGGCGCACGCTCGCGTAAACGCCGCCGCCATCCGGATACAGGCGGCAGATGACCATGTAGTTGAGGCCGACCAGCGCGGTGAGCACGCACATGGCAGCGATCAGCCAAAATGACGCGTAGCCGGCGGCGGCGAAGGCGAGGCCGATGACGTAGGCTTTGCTCGTGCCCCAGTCGCCGTAAAGAATCGCGGCCGCGCGCGGAACGTTGACATTGCGCGGACGCCTAACGTTGGTTGGTATCAATTAATTCGACTCAAACGAGGCTGGCCTCGCGCGACGAGGCCCCTTTCTGCGGAGTCGCTTCCCTAACGACTTCCTTTGCCCTTTAATGTTGCTGACGAGGTTAGCTGTCGGGCTGGAGCCATCAAATGCTCTCGATGCCGCGCATCGTTCGCCCCGATCCATCCAGCATTCTCGGACGGAATTTGGTTCCCCCGCTGGATCGACAACCCTGTCGATCCATTAAGCGAAACAAAGAACTGCCGAAAGTTTCTTACCTCACTAACCCCGAGTCAAGTCAAGCCGCTATACTCGTAACGATTATCTTGCATAGCGATTGTCTTCCGCAGTTAAATGCGCAGACACATTATGGACTTCACTGCTAACTCGATTATTTGGACATTGGTCATCGGCCTTGTCGTCGGCGCCATAGCGAAACTGTTGATGCCGGGAAAAGATCCCGGCGGTTGTATCATCACCATGCTGCTTGGAATCGCCGGGGCGTTTGTTGGCACCTGGATCGGCCGCCTCTTCGCGGGCGAGAATTATGTTGCCGGTTGGATCATGTCGATCATAGGCGCAATGATTTTGCTTTTGCTCTATCGATTGATTCTCAGGCGAAGGATGTAAGCGACGGCGATGTTCGACGCGCCACATGCGCGTGGCTTGAGGATCGATCCTGATCGCCGGGAGCGGCTGGTTGCTCTGTTACGCGAATGGCAGATTGTCATTGCTTCATGCCCGCGCCGACAAAAATCTGGATCCTCGTTGCCTTCGCCGCTCTCTATTTGATTTGGGGTTCGACTTACCTCGGAATTCGGTTTGCGATTGAAACGATTCCGCCATTTTTGATGGCGGGTACCCGGTTCCTGATCGCCGGTCTGATCATGTACGCGATCGCTTGGTCGCAAGGTATCGTTAAATCGAGCTGGGCGAACTGGCGCACGTCGTTGATTATCGGAGCCTGTTTGCTTCTCGGCGGAAACGGCGGAGTGACGATCTCAGAAACGTATATCGACTCGGGATTGGCCGCCGTAATTGTGGCAATCGTTCCGATTTATATCGTCGTCCTGGGGTGGGCGACAGGAACGGCGCCAAGACCAACAGCAGTTGTTTGGCTCGGCCTATTAGGAGGTTTTATCGGCGTTGGGATTTTACTCGGCCCAGCGTTGCGGTTTTCTTCTAACGATCTGCGTGGTCCCGCTATTGGAATGTCAATCCTACTTGTTTCATGCTTCCTCTGGTCGGCAGGATCACTCTATTCGCGGACGGCGAAACATGCGGCTTCTCCATTTTTGACTGCGGCCCAACAAATGATCTGCGGAGGACTACTTCTGTTGCTTGCTGGCATTATGACTGGTGAGACGCGACAATTCCATCCAGGTTCCATGTCGGCATTGTCGATCGCTTCGTTTGCCTATTTAGTGATCATCGGAGCGGTGATCGGATACACGGCCTACATTTGGTTGTTGCGCCATTGCGCGCCGGCAAAAGTCGCTACGTATGCCTACGTAAATCCGGTCGTGGCAGTATTGCTCGGTGCGGCTTTCGCAGGGGAAACTTTGAGCAGGCGCGCTGTAGTCGCTGCCAGTCTTATCATCGGCTCGGTCGCGATCGTGATTACTGCGCAGCAGCTCAGAGCGAAGGCGGAGCCAGCAATCAGCGCCGCGATGGAGCCAGCTGACTAACTCTCAAAGATATGACCAGCGAAGATCCATCTCGTGACGCGAAAGAATCTGTTCTGAGCGGCATTCGAACGGACCGACAACAGACGATCGAAGTGGTCAAACGTAATTGGCGCGCCGAAGTGGAGACGGCGCAGGCCTATCGCGATTTGGCCGCGCACGAGAAAGACGAGAAGCGCCGGGGCATTTTGTTGCGCATGGCAGACGCGGAGGAACGCCATGCGCAGCGCTGGGAGAAAAAACTCAAAGACCTGGGTGCAGAAACGCCTCTCTTAAAGGACACGATTGGGCGCCGGCTGAATCGTTGGTGGAATAAAATTGCTGGAGCGGAGATCGCCATTCGCCGGATGGAAGCGACCGAAGAACGCCAGGAGGCGGAGTTTCACGATCAAGCCGAGCGTGCCCTGGCTGGCGAACAGGATGTGCAGGAATTTTTGCGGAAAAGCGCGCTCGAAGAAAAGGCACATGCGCGAGCACTGAGCGCAATGGCGCCAGCGGCCAGTCCCCGGACCGCACTCGACAAAATCCTGAAGCGAGAACGATGGCATGGGCGAGGGGGCAGTTGGGTCGCCGATGCGATCTACGGCGCGAACGACGGATTGGGAGCCGTGTTCGGAATTGTTTCGGGCGTGGCCGGTGCGACAAATAATCAGCAGCATTACGTTCTCATATCTGGCCTCGCGGGAATGCTTGCTTCGACATTGTCGATGGGCGCGGGCGCCTATCTTGCAGCGAAAAGCGAAGCGGAAGTTTACGAAGCGGAAATTTCGCGCGAACGCGCAGAAGTCGAGGAAAATCCTGAGGAAGAAATCGAAGAGATGTCGCTCTTCTATCAATTGCAGGGCTTCACCCCCGAAGAATCGCAGAGAATGGCGGAGCGTCTCGCCGAACAGCCCGAACAATTCGTACAGGCGATGGCGCAAAGCGAGCTGGGCTTGTCTGAGCATCGTTTCCCGAATCAGTGGACTGCCGCATTCTCGGCCGGGATCTCTACCGCGATTGGCGCTTTCGTCCCGATCATTCCATTCTTTTTCTCCGGCGGAATTACCGCTGTGATTCTTTCCTTCAGCATCAGTTTAGTGGCGCACTTCCTTGTGGGTGCATTGAAATCGCTGATCACGATCCGTTCCTGGTGGACTTCGGGTCTGGAAATGACGTTGATCGGCATAATCGTAGCCGTCGTCACCTATGGGCTCGGGCTCGCATTTGGCGCCTTAGGTTAGCGAAGAGTTAAGTCGTGACTCGGATTCTTCTTGCGGATGATCAGCGCGACGTGCTGGAGGCGCTTCGCATATTACTCAAAGGTGAAGGTTATCAGACGGAAGCGGTCACATCGCTCGCCGCAGTTTTTAGTGCGCTGGAAAAGAAAGATTACGCGCTTTTGGTAATGGATCTTAATTACACGCGCGATACCACGTCGGGACAGGAAGGTTTGGCAGCCATCCCCAAAATTCAGGAGATCGACAACACGTTGCCGATTGTTGTGATGACAGCCTGGGCGTCAATCGACCTGGCAGTGGAAGCAATGAAACGCGGTGCGCGGGATTTTGTGACGAAGCCGTGGGATAACGAGCGCCTTCTGACAATTGTGCGCACACAGATTGAGCTGGCGACGGCCCTCCGCCGTGGCCGCAAGCTCGAAGCCGAAAATCAGTTGCTACGTGGCAGCATGCCAAATCTGATCGCCGAATCGCCCGCGATGAGGCCGGTGATGGAAATGATTTCACGCGTTGGGCCGTCTGACGCGAACGTGCTGATCACGGGAGAAAACGGAACAGGCAAAGGCTTGATCGCACAGGCGCTTCACACGCTCTCGCCGCGCGCATCACGAACGATGATTACTGTCAACATGGGCGGTTTGTCGGAGACGCTCTTTGAGAGCGAATTGTTTGGACATGTAAAAGGCGCATTCACTGATGCAAAGACGGATCGCGCGGGACGATTTGAACTTGCGGATGAGGGAACGCTTTTTATGGACGAGATCGCAAACATTCCGTTTGCCCAACAGGCAAAGCTTCTGCGCGTAATCGAGACCGGCAATTTCGAACGTGTTGGGTCCTCGAAAACAATGCACGCAAATGTGCGCATCATTTCCGCCACAAACGCAAATCTGCAGGATGAAATCGCGGCCGGGCGTTTCCGGCAGGATCTCCTCTTTCGCCTAAACACCATTCAGATCTCATTACCCCCGTTGCGTGACCGACGGGAGGATATTATGCCGCTGGCGAATAGCTTTCTGCGACAACACGCGCAACGATATCGTAAACAGATTAGCGGTTTCGATGAAGCTGTGCGGGAGCGCTTATTGCAGCATCGGTTTCCTGGAAATGTTCGCGAGCTCGATCATATCGTCGAACGGGCCGTGCTCATGGCGCAGGATCGACAGATAAGAGCAGCTGACCTCGGTCTGACACCTGCCGCGACCGCGTCTCGTAGTCTCGAAGAGATGAGCCTCGAAGAAGTAGAAGCATTTCTAATTAAGAAGGCGCTGGCGCGAAACGACGGCAATGCGCGCAAAGCAGCGGAAGCTCTGGGCTTGAGCAGAAGCGCATTCTACCGGCGGTTACAGCAGTATGGATTATGAACTGTAAAAGCAGCCGTGTCGGCTGCGAATTTTTCGAGTTTCCAGGCGGCACGCCTGCCTCTACAGCACGCAAATGAATCGGGTACCGAAAAGTCGCTACCGACTTTCGCATGAAGGGAAATTGACCTGGCTCACGCTTGGCGCGGCAGCTCCCGCCATGATCGCTGTGCTCGCTCTGCTTTGGTTCGGCGATTACAGCGCGAAGGTGCAGTGGACGCTAACGATCCTCATCACTGCATGCTTCGTTGGGTTCATCTCCAGCGCGCGCGAGCACATCGTTCATCCGTTGCAAACAATGTCCAATCTGCTCGCCGCATTACGCGAAGGCGATTACTCGATTCGGGCACGGGGCGCCCGTGAAGACAATGCACTAGGGGAGGTTCTATTGGAAATCAACTCGCTTGGCGAAACATTGCGCCTTCAACGTCTCGGCGCATTTGAAGCGACGGCGCTTTTGCGCACGATCATGGGCGAAATCGATGTCGCGGTTTTCACTTTCGATCCAGATCGCCGTTTGCGTCTCGTTAACCGTACCGGGGAAGCGTTGCTCGGTCAGCCGATGGACAAATTACTTGGCAAAACGGCAAAGGAACTTGGGCTCGACGCCTGTTACGATGCTGACCAGGACGAACCGATTACGCTCAGCTTTCCTGGGGGATCCGGTCGATGGGGCATTCGTCGCAGCACGTTCCGTGAACAGGGTTTGCCGCACGACTTGCTCGTGCTGACGGATCTCAGTCGCACCTTGCGCGAAGAAGAGCGCCGCGCCTGGCAGCGACTTGTGCGCGTGCTCGGCCACGAAATGAATAACTCACTTGCGCCTATCAAGTCGCTTGCTGCCAGCCTTGAATCACTGCTGCGCCGGGATCCGCCTCCACCAGATTGGAAAGACGATGCCCGCACTGGCTTGAACTCTATTGCGTCCCGCGCCGATTCGCTCAGCCGTTTTCTACAGGCCTACACGCGCCTGACAAAGCTTCCGCCGCCTCAAAAACAAGATGTCGATCTTGCTGAACTTGTGCAGCGTGTCGTGGATTTGGAACCAAGGCTGAACGTCAAGATCATGACTGGGCCGAAGCGAGAGATTCATGTGGACACAGCACAGATCGAACAGTTGCTGATTAATTTAGTGCACAACGCCGTTGATGCCGCGCTTGAGACGCATGGGAACGTCGCAATCGGTTGGCGAGAGAAAGAAGATTCGGTTGAGATCTTTGTTCAGGATGAGGGCCCGGGCATTCTTAACACGGCGAATCTGTTCGTGCCGTTTTTCACGACAAAGCCCGAAGGTTCTGGGATTGGTCTGCCGCTGAGCCGTCAAATTGCGGAAGCGCACGGTGGATCGCTGGTGCTAACGAACCGGCGCAGCGGAAAAGGCGCAGAGGCGTTGCTGCGACTTCCATTCTGAAGCGATTTCTGCGAAGCGCGTCCCGAAATCGGGACGACGAAGTCCCAGAAGCGAAGTAATCAGACAGCCCGCCATTTTTCAGTCTCCGAACGTAAGCGCCTGATCGCGCACGCGATGTGACTTCTTTGTCGCCGTTGGCACGAACATTGCAATAGGTGTTACCGACCCGAAAAACCTTTGAATCCAACAAACTTCCGAAACACATCCTAAAGAAGTATGAAACCAACCTCCTTAATAGTTCGCAATCATAGGAGCTTCCCCCTGACCGATTACAATTACAATTCGGTCACCCTTACCGATTATCGGGGCCAGTGCGCAAAACCGATGGCGCCATCTTTCCGCAACATCAGTCGTCAGTACTTCGAAAACGAAGCGCGGCATGATTTCATCGGCGAAGCGATTTTGTTTGCGATGCTAGTGATCACCGCGGCCGTGCCGTTGGTCAGTGCAGCATATGCCGTCATCGAACTTTGTCAGACTTTCGGTCAGCTTTGACGCAACTGTGATTCCTCAGCGACAATTAAAAGAAGGAACAATCGTGCGGCCGGCTGGATTCACGCCGAATCTTTCCTCGATGGATGTGCCACGCGAAGGGGTTGCAGCGAAGAAACGCAAGCGCCGCATCATTATCATCGCCGCTTCCGCGCTTGGATTGATTCTGACGACGATTGCAATCTCGCGATTGAAACCAGCGGTGCCAAGCGCCGATCGTTCGACGGTTTGGATCGACACCGTTAAACGGGGCCCAATGGTGCGGCAGGTGCGCGGCCTTGGCACGCTCGTTCCCGAAGACATCCGCTGGATTCCGACAAACACGGAAGGCCGGGTGGAAAAAATAATTATCTGGCCTGGCACGCACGTAGAACCGGACTCGGTTATTTTGGAACTTAGCAGCCCTGAGCTTGAGCAAGCCGCTCATGACGCCGAGCTGCAAGCGACGGCCGCGGAAGCGGAATTAACTACTCTGCGCGCCACTCTGCAGCGCGAGTTGCTCAACCAAGAGGCAACTACCGCAAAAGCCAAGTCAGACTATGAGCAGGCGAAGATGGAGCGCGAGACCAATGATCAATTAGCGAAGAACGGCTTAATCGCCGAGCTGCAGTACAAGACCTCAAAAGTGAAAGAGGCGGAGTTGGCCAACCGGAATGAGATCGAACAAAAGCGTCTCAGTTTTGCGCATGATTCCATTGATCCGCAGTTGGCATCCAAGCAAGCGGCGGTCGATCAAGCCAAGCAGCTTGCCAAACTAAAGGCTAACCAAGTGGAAGCGCTGCATGTGCGCGCTGGGATGTCGGGTGTGCTCCAACAATTGCCCGTGCAAATCGGGCAGCGCGTAAAGATCGCGGACAATCTCGCGCGCGTTGCCGATCCAACGAAGTTGAAGGCGCAGGTGAAGATCGCCGAAACTCAGGCGAAAGACATTCAGACCAATCAACCAGCGGTGATCGATACACGGAACGGCACGGTGAACGGACATGTCACGCGGGTTGATCCCGCGGTCGAACAGGGAACGGTCACTGTCGATGTAGCGTTTGATGATTCGCTGCCGAAAGGCGCGCGGCCGGACCTCAGTGTTGACGGTACAATCGAGCTCGAGCGTCTCGACAATGTGGTCTATGTGGGCCGTCCAGCGTTTGGCCAGGAAAACAACACCGTGGGAATGTTCAAACTGGTCAACGGAACTTCGGAAGCTGTCCGCACGCCGGTGAAACTAGGCAAAAGCTCGGTCAACACCATTGAGATCTTAAACGGTCTTCAACCCGGGGATCAGGTGATTCTCTCCGACACCAGCGCGTGGGACGCGCACGAGCGCATTCGCCTTAACTAAA
>WNFR01007819.1_pt1 | contig 10852 bp, 8 predicted proteins | sample 5400221 | NCBI WGS metagenome assembly WNFR01 (sample SAMN13153357, study PRJNA577476) | soil metagenome | isolation source: 40 cm soil under Madrone tree | place: USA:California | collected 2016-06-14 | reverse complement strand
TGCGCTCGAAGTCGGCCGCGAGCGATTGTTAAGTCTGACTCAGCAGTTGGCAAACCAATCGCAACAGTCGATGTCTATCCTGCTCAACCGGACAGCGACGGCGGCGGACGATCCTGCGGTTCGTCGCTTTCTGCTTTCGCCTTCAACGGCCGCTCGCAACGACGCAGCTGCGCTTTTGCATCAATTCGCAGTCGAGCAGGATCAGAATAGTTTGCAAGTTGAGTTGTGGAAAGCCGATCGGTCCCTTGCTCTGATCGTGCCGGATGGCTCGTCGCCAGAGTCGGCGGATCTTGGGATTGAATTCAAGCAATGCGCTTCCGAGCCATTTAAGACTCTTGGTCCGCTGCGAGTGGTTAATGGCGCGGTTGTCTACACCGTATCAGCCGCGGTGAAAGATGGAGAAGGAAAGCTCATCGGCTATCTCATCAGGTGGCGGCGCGTTTCGCCTAGTCCTAATGTTCGGAAACAACTGTCGGATTTGTTGGGTAGCCAGGCCGTGCTCTACTACGGCAACACCGATGGGAGTGTTTGGACTGACTTGGAAAAGACGGTGCCCAGACCCCCGATCCCCTTGGGCTCAAGTCTCGAAATCACCCATTACACGAGAGAGGGTGATCCAGTGATGGCTCTGGGACGCCCGATCAATGGCACACCGTCATCTCTGGTCGTGGAGTTTCCTGATCAGGTCTTCCTCAGCCAGGCACGGCGATTCCTGCGGCGGATGGTGCTGATTAAATTTGTTCTGCTCGCCCTGGGCGTTGCGGGCGCGTTTATTTTGAGCCGCAGTTTCACCCGGCCTCTCCAGTCGCTTACAGAAGCTGCGTCAGCGGTTAGCTATGGAGACTATTCAGTCAAGGTCGACATTCGCCGTCAGGATGAGCTTGGCGCGCTGGCAAGCGCATTCAACTTGATGGTGATCAAAACCAGAGAATTACAACGCGACCTCGAGCATCGCGTCGCCGATCGCACTGCGCAACTTCAAGCAGCCAATAAAGAATTGGAAACTTTTTCTTACTCAGTTTCGCACGACCTGCGCGCGCCCCTGCGCCACCTCAATGGCTTCAGCCAGGCGTTGCTCGAGGATTACTCGGACAAACTGGACGATTCGGGCAAGAACTATCTTCAACAAGTGCGCGATGCCAGTCAGGAGATGGCGCAGTTGATCGACGACGTTTTGCGGCTGGCGCGCATAACGCGCAGCGAAATGCGTCAGGAGTTCGTTAACCTGAGCGAACTGGCTGCGGGTGTAGTAGCTGATCTGCAAAAGATGGAACGACGACCAAACTTGACGGTCCATATCGAAGCCGGGCTGTCGGCGCAGGGCGACAAGCGCCTGTTACGTATCGTTCTCGCTAATCTGCTGGGAAACGCGTGGAAATTTACCTCACAGCGGAACGATGCAGAAATCATGTTTGGTAAAGCACAGCAGAACGGTGAGACGTTCTATTTCGTGCGCGACAACGGCGCTGGGTTCGACATGGCATACGCCAATAAATTGTTCGGAGCATTTCAGCGTCTGCACAGCGCCGGTGAATTTGAGGGTACAGGCATTGGACTGGCCACTGTGCAGCGCGTTATTCATCGGCATGGAGGACGTGTGTGGGCCGAGGGAGAGATTAACCAGGGGGCGACTTTCTATTTTGCTCTACCCAATTCCAAGGAGTCCGGAGATGGACAATAAAGTGATCTTACTGGTGGAAGATGACCCCAGAGATGAAGCGTTGACGCTACGCGCGCTCAAAAAGAGCAACATCGTCAACGATGTCATAGTCACGCGCGATGGTGTGGAGGCGCTGGATTATTTGTTCGGCACGGGCGTGCACACCGGCAGAGATACGACTGTTCTTCCGCAAGTCGTGCTGCTGGATCTCAAATTACCTAAGGTTGACGGGCTCGAGGTTCTGCGAAGGTTGCGCAGGGACCCGCGCACGCGGCATTTGCCCGTTGTGATTTTCACATCCTCAAGCGAAGAAGAAGACATCATTAGCAGTTACAGCCTGGGCGCCAACAGCTACGTTCGCAAGCCCATTGAGTTCGAGCAGTTTCTCGAGGCCACTAAACAGCTGGGACTGTATTGGCTGGTGCTGAATGAGGCGTTGCCGACGGAGTAAGAATGAATAGAGCTTTACGAGTACTACACGTCGAAGACTCTCATCAGGACGCGACATTGCTGGGGCTTTATCTGTCACGCGCCGGTTACGATCCGATCTCTGACCGTGTTGAGACGTGTGAAACGATGAGAGCTGCGCTCGAATCACACGAGTGGGATGTCATTCTCTGCGACTACTCAATGCCGCACTTCAATGCGCTAGATGCTCTTACGATAGTAAGAGAAATGAAAGTGGACATTCCTTTCCTCATTATCTCCGGCACAGTTGGCGAGGCGATAGCCGTTGAAGCGATGCGCGCCGGCGCTCACGACTACCTGATGAAGAACAACCTGATGCGGCTGGGTGCGACTATTCAACGGGAGCTGCGCGAGGCCGAGAATCGCCGCGCGCGCCGCGAAGCCGAAGCAGAATTGCGAGAGAGCGAGGCGCAATATCGCCGGTTATTGGAGACGACTAATGAAGGCGTCTGGGCGTTTGATTCTGAATTGAGGACCACCTGTGTCAACCGCCGTCTCGCCGAAATGTTACAGGTGGAGCCCGAAGAGATGATTGGCCGGTCTGCCCTGGACTTCCTGGATGCGGAAGCCCGATTGGACGTGGAGCAACGCTGGCCCGGACGCATGCAGGGCGTGAAGGAACAGTACGACCTTCATATCAGAAGAGCCGATGGCACTAGCCTGTGGACCATTGTTTGCGCCACGCCGATTTTTGATAAGCAGAAAAAGTTTGTTGGGGCGCTATCGATGATTACTGACATCACTGAACGCAAAAGCGCCGAAGAAGAACTCCGTGAGAGCGAGGCGCGTTATCGTGACCTGGTCGAGAACGCGCATGACATCATTTATTCCCATGATCTAGAGGGCAACTATACTTCAATCAACAGAGCAGGCGAACGAATCACCGGCTACACTCGACAAGAAGCGCTAACGCTGAATCTCGCTCAGACGGTGGCGCCGGAGTATTTGGACACGGCGCGCGAGATGATTACCAGAAAGCTTGCTGGTGAAGAGGTCACAGCTCACGAATTGGCAGTGATCGCAAAGGATGGACGCCAGATCGCTATCGAAGTCAACACAGAGCTAATCTTTCAAGATGGCGTACCGGTGGGCGTGCAGGGCATAGCACGTAACGTTACCGAGCGAAAGCAACTCGAAGCTCAGCTCCGCCAGTCGCAAAAGATGGAAGCGGTCGGACGCCTGGCTGGTGGTATCGCGCATGACTTCAATAATCTTCTGACGGTCATTAATGGTTATAGCGACCTGACTCTCCAGCGACTACCAACCGAAGACGCTTTAACCCGGAACCTCGAAGAGATAAGACGGGCTGGAAACCGTGCCGCCTCTCTGACTCGGCAGCTTCTTGCCTTTAGCCGTAAGCAGGTCTTGCAACCAAAAGTTCTTGATCTGAATGTGCTCATTTCCGATTTGGAAAAAATGCTTCGACGTCTGATAGGCGAGGACATAGATCTGCGAACAGTTCGTAAACCGGAGTTAGGGCGGGTAAATGCTGACCCGGGACAAATTGAACAGGTCATCATGAATCTGGTAGTCAACGCTCGCGATGCTATGCCCGACGGGGGAAACCTGACAATCGAGACCGAGAATGTTTACCTGACCGAGGATTATTCCAGGCATCAGGTCGCCTTCAAGCCGGGTCCATACGTGATGCTTGCCGTTAGTGACAACGGATCAGGCATGAACGATGAGATGAAGGCCAGGATCTTTGAGCCTTTTTTTACGACCAAGGAGCAGGGCAAAGGAACGGGATTGGGACTCTCGACCGTCTACGGAATCGTCAAGCAGAGCATGGGATATATTTGGGTTTATGGCGAGGTGGGATTGGGAACAACTTTCAGAGTTTATCTTCCTGCCATTGACGAAGAGGCTGACAGTAAACAAGCCAGTCCACCTGGCCAACCGATAGCGCTGGGGAGCGAGACGATCTTATTAGTCGAAGATGACGAAATGGTTCGCGGTCTAACTCGAACGACCCTCGAGGAAAGTGGTTACAACGTGCTTTCGGCGCCAAATGGAGCAGAGGCGCTACATATTTGTGAGCAGCATCCAGAGCCGATTCATTTGTTGCTGACGGATGTGGTTATGCCCGGAATGAGCGGCCGCGCTGTGGCAGATCGATTAACGACTCTCCGCCCTCAAATGCTCGTTCTTTACATGTCCGGCTACACAGAGGACGCGATAGTTCACCATGGTGTTTTGAATGAGGGGGTGGACTTTATTGAGAAGCCATTTGCGCCTGCGGCTTTGACCCGAAAAGTGAGCGAGATGCTGGATGCGGCAGATAAAAGATGAGAATTGAAAGGGAGTTAACGATGGCGAGGATTCTGCTTGTGGAAGACGATGACCAGTTAAGGAGCATGCTCAAATTTCTATTGACGGACTCAGGGTACGAGACTTGGGAAGCGCCCGACGGAACCCGAGTTGGTCAAATGTATGACCAGCAGCATTTCGATCTGGTGATTACCGATCTAGTGATGCCGGACAAAGACGGACTCGAAGTGATCATAGACCTTCGACGCAAAAATCAAAACGTGCGAATTATTGCGATGTCGGGAGCTGGACCAGGTACTGGCGCTATGTACCTGAAGGCCGCGCAAAGACTAGGCGCAGATCTCACTCTGTCCAAGCCCTTTGGTAATCAGGAATTCTTAAAAGCGGTCTGCCTGGCGCTTGAGACTTAGGCAAAACGTAACCCGAGTGCTTACAGCACTCGAAGCCTTGTACCTCATAAAGCAAAATGGAAGTAGTCAAACAGGAAAAACCAACCATCCTCGTTATAGACGATGATGATCAGATCCGGCGCTTGTTGCTCGAGATCTTCGACGATCGTTATGACTGTTGGGAGGTTGGTTCAGCCGAAGAGGCTTTGCTGGCTTTGGCCCGGCAGAATTTTGATCTTGTGATCAGCGACATAAACATGGGTGGCATGACAATACGAGATTTCCTTCGCGAGCAGCCTAGTCTGGTTCCGGTTTTTAGTTGGACTTTCGAGTAACCTTCGTTCGCAGACCCAACATGAACCTTCTTGAAGACAGCCCGAATCCACGGGCCAAGTCGCCACTAACCACCTATGCCGGAACATAAACGCGACGCGCTAATCGAAAAATATTTGGGTTACACTTCTGTCAGCATTGTTCGGCGTTCGCAGCAGTGCCGCAGTGCCCAGTGCCCCCAGTGCCCCAGTGCGGAACTTTGCACAAAAACCTCCTCGCCGGGGCGACTTCTTGTGCAGACTTCGGACTTTTTTGTGCAGACTCGCTTGAAAGCGGGATCGCGCAGACCTCGATTACGGAGGGTGCGCGATGAGAGAAATCCTGTACTACCTCGGCAGAAAGCCCGAAAATACCGACTGCGAATTCCTGACGAATACCTGCAAGGCGTTTGTTTCCTCTCCATAAGAAAGACCGCTAAATCCGGTCAAGAGGAATTTGATTATTTCATCGGAACCGCATTCATGGTCGCCGGGCCGACGCGTTGGCCGACCAGGCGCATCTTCTGACGAATCAAATCGGGGTCAGGCCTGCGATTTGCGATTCTCAACCGACCATACTGCTCGTTAATGCTGGCCGGGAGATTGCTTAGTTCTGTGTTGTTACGCACCTTGAGACCGCCCGCAACTTCTGCGCGCGCGCTCCAGGCGATCGGCCGCGCATCCTACGTGTAGCTAACCCGTGCGTCAACCCACCTCACTGCAAGCCTTTTGCATCAGCATGCTGAGCGCTGAATACCAGGACTTTGACTAAAGTTGAGTGGGTGTTTGCATTCGAAGATCCGAAGCGAAGGGTGACAGAATCGCAAATCGCAGGCCTGACCCCGATTTGGATTTGGATTCCAACAGCCTTACTGATTTGGCGGCTGTTTGTTCAAGTCACCCAAGGTCTTCTCAACCTCAGGCAGCTGATCTGTGCGAATGTATTTTAGCGCTTCCTCGCCTCGCCCCTTTTGAAAAGTATCCTTCATATTATCAGCTGTTTGCTGTAGCAGATTAAGCACACCCGTTTCGTCTTTGAGTTTATAATAGCGGCCATGCATTATTTCGAAGACGAATATAAGATCAGCTTGATTCTTTTCGTCTTTCTCGTCCCGCAGTCTCTTGACCAGAAACGGCAAAGCTTGTTTGCCTTCTTTTGCTATGTCATCGGCTAGGCCCATTTGAGGCGGTTCCATATAGCGCATTCCAGCAAGATAGTAATCAATCTGCTTGTCCATCGGAAGTTTTCTCATAACCTCATGCTGCTCTACCGTGGACCGCTCAAGAAATGCGCGATACTCGGGTGGTATTCGATTACAACCAACGAGAAAGAAGGTCGCCAAGAATGATATTACGATGAAGGCCAATCTCATTTTAATGCCTCCAGTCTTTGCACGGATCATTGCCAAACCTCTGCGGAATACTTTTATTTAGCAAGTCTTCAACTTGCTGTCCCTGTTCTTCTAGCTTGCCGCCATAACGGAAGCCGCTTCCAGCATAGTCTTTCAGGTATTTCACGTAGAAACTGACACCGTACGCGTTGTATTGCATCACGTGCTCCAGTTCGTGTCCGATCGCGGCTAAAGTGTCAACAACGTTTTCGCGACTGAAATCAAAATCATCTGCACTTCTGAAGTAGATGTCATCCCCCCAAGTGATTGCCCTCGGAGTGATTCCACCTGCTTTCTTCGCAATATCAGTTATCCAGTCGGGAATGCCAATGTGTATTCGAACATCATCGAGTTTTATGAATTTGCCAAACCCCAACTTTTCAAACACCTCATTGGCACAGGGATTAAGATACGAGCCTCCTCTCCGGTCGTCTACTGCTCGATAGACGGTTAAGCCATGTTCCTCGGTTTTGGTCTTCTGCGGCTCTAGACCGAGAAAACCGAAGCTGGCTTCTGCATAATGCCACGTGAATACCGAGGTTTCTACACCAACGACGTCGATGTTGCCATTCGCATCAGCCTCTGGCCCGCCTGAAACATGTTTCGTGTATTCGTAATCGGAGTACTTCTTATCCCAACTCCAAAACCCCAACTGTCCCGTCCTCGGGTCTGTGTGAACCAATTGCAGTTCGTTCTGTTTTGTGTGCGGATTGTAGGCAGTGTGCGGTCCACAGTCGTTGTCCGGACATGGCTTCGCGAGTCCTTGTGAGAGCAACCCTGATACCTCACGGCAGTCGTGTTCCACGTGATCCATGTAACAGGCTACGCAATTAGGATTGCCTGGATAACAATCTGAACTGCCGGCTACTTCGGGATACTTGAAATCGGGCGCCTCCGATGCAGGTTGCGTCGGTTCGGCGAAGCCGACGTTGATACCGTCGGCAGTGAACTCCGCGTCTGGGCGACTGCCCGTCACTGGGTCTTCATGCACCCAAACCGCTTGCCAGGGCGAGGCGGTCGCGATCTTCTTGCCGCCCGTATAGACATAACTCTCCTGACGCTGGCCGTTGCTGGTTAGCTTTGACACGGCCAACCCTAACACCGACGAATTCAGGTAATAGTGGATGAAGGTTTCGCTGCCATTCTGGTACTGAATGCTGGTGCGCGTCAGCCGCCCGTCGCCGTCATACTTGTTCACGAAGGGGGCTGGGACCCTCCGTCACCAGTCGGCCCGCCGCGTCGCGCCCGTAATTATTGCTGGCGTCGCTTGTCAGTGCGCCATCTGCATCGTAACTCCATCCCTGAAGACGGTTGTTGACGAAAGTATTGTTGGCAGTCTGCGTCTGGCTCCAGATGCGATTTGTCTGCTGGGTGTTTGGCTGAAGCCGTCGTATTGATAACTCTGTCGGTACGGCCCGGTAGGCGCTCCACTGTTGGTGCCGTTGACGAAGTCACGCGCTTCCGAGCCTGAATAAGCTTCGCTCACCCGGGCGGCGTGATCGTAAGTGAACGCGCGATCGAATCGATCGTCAGGCGAATGACTGAAGCGCAAACCGCCATCGTCATAATATTGATGAGTGGACAATGACTGGTAGTTGCCGCTCTGTATCTGCCGATTCGTTATCTCCAGACGCGAGTTGTATCCCGCGCTCTCAATCGCTCCATCGCCATAGGTGGCGGATTTCAAAGTGCCCCAGGCGCGATACTGCGCGCTGCTGAGAAACTGCGAAGGGTAATAACCGCTGGCGTTGATGTTCTGCACGCGGCCAACAGAATCAAAACCATAGGTGAGCGTTTCATTGAAGGGGCTGGTAAAGGTTTTCAACTCTCCCGCCAGATTGTAATCGTAGCCGAGAGTGTAAGTCCCTACGTTAGTGAAAGTGCGCGTCTCGAAAGTCATCTGCGAGAGCGAATTGTAAATGTAGCTCGCGCTGCCCAGGCCGTCCGTCATCGAAATTCTATTCCCCGCCGCGTCATAACCGAACGTGACGTTGGATGTCGGCATCACCCCGTAAGGTGCGCCATAGTTAATTCCGCTAACTGTAATCGTAGGTCGCACTCGCCCCGCGCGCGTCCGTAACCGAATGAATCGTGTCGTCAGGGTTGTAGCTGTATACCGTTGACGCACTGGCATCCTGTTCGGGTACATGCCTCGTTAGCAAACGGCCGTAACCGTCATAACTCATAGTTGTTTCTTGATAGACGCTGCTCTGCTCAGTGCCCTGATACTGGCGCACCTGCGTAACTTGATCGCGCGCGTTGTAGCTGTTCACCGTCGTTGAATAGACAGTGCTGTCCCCATTGAGCACTTCAGTCTTGGCCGTGCGGCCGAGTACGTCGCTGTAGACCTTTTGTCGTCTTCCTACTTCATCAGTAAGCGTCACGACTTCGCTACCCGCGCAACCGCAAGCCGTATAACTCGCATACTTCTGCGTGCCGTCGGTGTTCGTGGTCACCAGCGGCCGGCCTTTCCAATCATAGGTCTGCTGGGTGTAGACCAGACCGGCAGCGTCATCGCCGGAAGGCACCCAGGAACTGTTGATCTCTCCGGGGTTGGATTGCTTCACCGCGCGGCCCATCAGATCGTAGATCGTGTTTACCATGCTGAAGCCGCCCGTACTGCCAGGATGATAGTTGGCCGCGCCGATCACCCGGCCCGCTCCATCAAACACCTGAATGGCGTATGCATCATCGGCCACACTATTGACACTGGAAAAGCTTTGCACATAGTTCGGCCCATAGACATAGCGCGTGTTGGCGCCTGTGTTCGTGGTCGTGACCATTTGAATCCGCGCCACCCTGTCGTAAACGAGTGCTATCACAAACGTAGCAACGTCGAATCAATATTCAGCATGATCAAAGCGAAGTTTGGTGACTCACTTCGAAGCAAAACCAAAACGGCTCAGGTGAATGAAGCCCTTTGCAAGATTCTCTGTCACAATTTGTGCTGCCTTGTTCAGAGCATGTATGAACTAAACATCAAGCCGGACTTTTCGCAGGAACTCTAGACGGTTATTGGCTACATCCAACAGGTGGCGGGATATTTGTACCATAGCGGTTGGTTGAGATCAGGAAGGCGCGCGGGCTTTGAATATTTCGACTGATGAACTGCTTGGCGTTAAGAAGGCCAGTTAGTTTCTTTGCCTCTTGTAAAGGGGCATGATCGGGGAACCGTACCCATTAGGGTCATAAAATATTTCGGCCTTACCGACCTGCTTGAATTCCCCTTGACGCCACACGAAATGGCTAGCGGTAACTGCATAGGGATATGGGTGCTCTTTCCGAGTTCCATCATCGGCGCAAATATTCGTACCCAAAACCTTACCTCTGCCGTACAGTTCTATGATTAGCTCACCACTTCTAGCGTAGACCTGTCGCAAACCGCCGTCTGCGCGATCGCATGTTTCAAAATCCCAGAGGAGGCTAGGCGATCCCTCCTTCATCGTATAAATGTAAACGTGATGTGGAATGGCCGTGCCTCGCGTTTCAATCGGTAAGACCACGATAGCTTCATCGATCCCATCGCCGGTCACATCGCCATAATTGATATGTGCTGGTGCAGCTTCTCCCGGCTTGAGTGTAACTTTGCGCCCATCAGCAGTCCGATAATTAGGAAAAGCTAAATTGGAGAAGTCAACTGACCTAATCGAATCCGTAGAGATCCGTTGCAAAGAGGGTTGAGCCGGTACTACCAGTTTCGTTTTTATTTCCTGAGACTGAGGATTTGACCTTCCTAACGAGCAAGCAAACGCTAGCCCACAAAATAGAAGAAGGCAGCAGAGCTTAGACATGGATGATAATTTGCCCAGCATGATAGCCGTCTAACGATCAGGTCACTTCGGACCCTCTCTTAAGCACTTAAAGAAATCGTCATACCCTTTCGACTCTTTGTTGAATTGCGCGACACGATCAGAGTAACCTGGCCCCGTTCTTGTGCCAGCCCGGTAAAGGCCCGCAGCATTAGCCCGATCCCTGGTTCTCCTTAGAATATCCATTGTGTACGCCCGGGCTGCCCATCTTAAATTGTCGAATGGATTCCCGTCGAATCTCTTCTTTTCCGTCGTAAAGGTGCCCATCGGATTAGCGAGTCCTGATGTAAACGGCGCCTTGGCGTAAACGCCATTATTAGCAATACCCATTGGACCGACGTCGGCTCCGTCATATGTCCGGGTATTCGTATTCCATCTTGGATTGCTATCCGAATAGTATTCGAAGGGTGGAATCGCTTCGGAAGCCCAAGTTACGGCCATGAGGGTAGAATCGACCCCTTCGATACCGGAAACTGCGAGAATATCCGCTGCCTGATCTTTACCCGGCGCCAAGGTGCCCTTCAATTTCGGCAGGCAAGCATCATAATTCTTT
>WNFR01009048.1_pt1 | contig 10853 bp, 10 predicted proteins | sample 5400221 | NCBI WGS metagenome assembly WNFR01 (sample SAMN13153357, study PRJNA577476) | soil metagenome | isolation source: 40 cm soil under Madrone tree | place: USA:California | collected 2016-06-14 | reverse complement strand
ACATCTGGTGCCAGCTCCCGAGTTAAGGTGGACATCGGAAATGTGGGCTGAGATGGTCTCGATACTGAAACATTGCGTGAACCAGATCCCAGAGGAGACTCAAGGTCGGAACCAGGGCGTGTAAGGAGAATTTTGGAAGAAGGTCATCAACAGATTCGCTACCTTCTGGTCACCTTGGGTATTTGGATGGGTGCCATCGGGCTGGAAGTCCACTTCGCCGTTGCACGGCGAGTTGGCTTGCCCGTTGCACCAGAACAAGCCATCGGAACGCGGTGTGTCACCGTCAGCCCAAGTGTAAGGGCCCCACGCCGTCCAGGGAGCCACGCCCGCTTGGTAATTCAAATCACCGGCTGTCGGATCGATGTCGTTCCCCCGCTACGGATTTGGAGAATCTGCGCTTGGACCAACCACTTCACAGAAAAGCCGTACTCATACGGATACGGTTCCGAGCTATGGTTGGTTGTCGCAAATCCGCCATAGATCCGACTGGAGTGAAAGGCCTGCTGCAAGTTTGGCCAGCGCGTCTTGGCAGCTCGCAAGATGTTTCCCAATTGCTGCTCGTAACGCAATGCCTCTGTGTGGCCAACGTTGTTCAAGCACCCGGCGACGGTGGGGTCGCACAAGGTTTGGAAGCCTTCAGCCGCCGGATCACTGTTGTATTCCTCGATCCAGGCAGCCTGTACCTGCTTTTCAGTCAGCCCAAGTGGAGCGAGCACCATATCCCGAACTCGGTCATACAGATTTCCCAGGGTGGGATTGCAGGGTGGTGGTCCGCTAACAACGGTCCAAACGCAGGGCATTGCTCCGGTCACTGCACCGTTCACAATTGCCAGCGTAGCGTGATTGACCCCAGAATTGGTCGCAGCTTGGTTCATGAAAACCGTAAACTCGTCCACGGCGGTGGACCTTCCGACCGCGACGAATACAATCTTGCCCGACGCACTTGCGTTCCCGTTGACCTGCACTCTGAATCGTTACTGCACTCGGATTCGAGGTTGTCCAAGTCGCATTTTGAGTAACATCTTGCAGGGTGTTGTCTGGGATTGAGAGGGCTTATATCAACTGAAGTTAGAGTCGGTGGGGCGCTGATCGTGAGAGTAGCTGTTCCAGTCTTACCGGCGGATGCAGCTGTAATGGTCACCGAGCCGCCCGCGACACCCGTCGCGAGTCCCGAATTCTGAATCGTTGCCTTGCTGGTATTCGAAGATGTCCAGCCCACGGACTTGGTCATGTCCTCTGTCGAAGAGTCGCTGAAGACGCCGGTGGCTGTAAACTGCTGAGTCGCTGACGCTTGAATTAAAGCGTTGGTTGGCGTCACAGTGATCGAAACCATGGTAACGGGTTGCGATGCGTGGCCTCCTCCGCAGCCTGCAACCCAACTCATGACCGCTGCCAGACTAAGTAATCGCCAGAAGGTTTTTGCCCCCTGGCCGATGCCGTTCTCTTTATCACTCACCCCTTGCCTGGTCATGGCGAACCTCCTCTGCGCATTTAACGCACGTTGGTCGCGATGAAGCTCTGGGGCGGGAGCAACTCGCCCGCATGATGCTCGAACTACTCGACGGTGACGGATTTTGCGAGGTTGCGCGGCTGGTCTACGTCACAGCCTCTGCGGACGGCGATGTAATAAGCCAGCAACTGCAGCGGCAGAATCTCAAGCAACGGCGAGAGCAGTTCGACGGTTGGAGGAACAGTAAGGATATGGTCGGATGCCTCGCGGGCTAACTGGTCGCCCTCCGTGACAATCGAGATTACGATGCCGTCGCGCGCTTTCACTTCCTTGATGTTCGAGACGCTTTTCTCGTAGCGCGTTATCGCTTCTGGATCTTTGTCGTCGCGCGTCGCTAGGACGACGACCGGGAGATTCTCGTCAATGAGCGCGTTGGGGCCGTGCTTCATTTCGCCCGCCGGATAACCCTCCGCGTGAATATAGGAGATTTCCTTGAGCTTGAGCGCACCCTCGAGCGCAATGGGGAAATGAATGCCGCGCCCCAGATAAAGGAAGTCGGTGTAGCGATGGAATTGGCGCGCGAGATCCTCGTAAATGCCATCCTCATCGCCACGCAGAATCGTTTCCATCTTGTGAGGAATGCGCGTGAACTCCTGCAACAGGTGCTGGACGGAATCTTTGTTGAGCCTGTCACGGACCTGCCCCAGGTACATCGCCAACACCATCAGCGCTGTCAATTGGCTGGTAAACGCTTTCGTAGACGCGACACCAATTTCCGGGCCAGCGTGGGTCAGGATCGTCCCCGCAGCCTCGCGTGTGATCGCCGAGCCGGCGACGTTACAGATGGCGATGGTTTTCGAGCCTTTCTGGTTTGACTCGCGCTGTGCCGCCAGAGTGTCGGCCGTTTCTCCAGACTGGCTGATGCAGATGGTCAACGTTTTCGAGTCCACCATGGGGTCGCGGTAACGGAATTCGCTGCCATAGTCCACCTCAACGGGGATCTTGGCCAGGCGCTCGATCATGAATTTGCCCGTGTGGCCGGCGTGCCAGCTGGTGCCGCAAGCCACGATCTTAATGTTGTTGAAGTTGCGGAACTCCGCCTCGGAGATATCCATCTGATCCAGGCAGACTCTGCTGGAGTCGGAAGAGATGCGGTCGAGCAGCGTGTCGCGAACCGCCCGTGGTTGCTCAAAGATTTCCTTTTGCATGAAGTGCTTGTAGCCGCATTTCTCCGTCATGGCGGGGGTCCACGTGACGTGTTGCACGGGGCGCTGAATCGTGCGCCCATCGATGTCCATCAAGTGGACCCCCTGGGGGGAAAGTACGGCGAGATCGCCATCGGCAAGAAAGAAAAGTTCGCGGGTGTGGTGGAGAATGGCCGGGATATCACTCGCGACGAAGCATTCACTCTGGCCAAGTCCGATGACCGAAGGAGGGCCTAACCGCGCCGCGACAATCTTATTCAGATCTTTCGAGGAGAGAATCGCGAGTGAATATACACCAGTGAGCTGCTTCACACTCTTGCGCACGGCGTCTTCGAGCGGCCCGCCGTTCAAATTGCTTTCCACCAGATGAGCGATGACTTCCGTGTCAGTCTCGGTTATGAACTTGTGTCCGTCCTGTTCTAGCTGGTGCTTCAGTCTGACGTAGTTCTCAATAATTCCGTTGTGCACGACGACGATCTGGCCCGTGCAGTCGCGGTGGGGGTGCGCGTTTTCCTCCGTTGGGCGCCCATGCGTGGCCCAACGAGTGTGGCCAATGCCATAGCTGCCTTCGATGGGTGATTGCCGCAAGGATTCTTCCAGATTACGGAGTTTGCCTGAAGCGCGCCGGACCTCGACTCTTCCGTTTTGATTGACGACTGCAACGCCGGCGGAGTCATAGCCTCGGTATTCGAGTCGCTTAAGCCCGTCGAGAATCAGGGGCACGACTTTCTTTGGACCGATGTATCCGACTATTCCACACACAGTGTTTTCTCCTACGCGCATAGAGAGAAGCAAGCGGCAATGCCGTTATCAACCTGATAGAGTCGGCGGAATAGTGAATTTGAACGACGAGACACGCCGATACCTGTTACCGCGAACAATTGGAAGACAAAAAGTCCCGCTTCTGAATTTATGATTGGAAAAGTAGAAACGTGCAATCTGTCGGAAACTACACTGTTGCCTATTGCAATCTCTTCACGGCAAAGATCATTTACTTGCGATCAGAATCCTCTATGGTCATGGTCGTAACAACCAGTGCTGGAGTTCGCCCCCGGCCCTACCCTCAAGTGGAGACAGTGAATGCTGTAAGGGATACCTTTCTCTGTGGACAGGTCTGCAAGCGCCCTCCTCACTTCCTGGTCGCAGGCTTTTCTCGCCTCTGGTGGTATGGAAACAAACTGCCCCTCGATGAGGACCCACCAGCCCCAATGTCCTTCCATTGAATCGTAATAGGTCTCGTAGGATTCAAGGGCGGAAACCTGACGTGGATCTAAGGTTTCGCTGAACAAGCGAAGCGCCTCCTCCCGGGTAAGCTGAGTACGCATCCGAGCGGACTCCAGAAAGCGTGCTGGACCCATGTATTTCAAGAAAATCGGACTTGTCTTCCGAATGAACTCGTGGCCGTTATTTCTCCCGATGAAGAAAAGATCCACATGTCCATTCGGCTTAAGCACGCGGTGAATCTCCTGCATCGAGGCGCGCAGGTTGGTCACCCAATGGAACGCAAAAATACTAAACAAACAATCGACTGACTTAGAGGCGACCGGCATCTTTTCGAAGCATCCATCTAAAATAGCAATATTCGGACGACTCTCGATTCGCCGCAAAGCATACTTGCGCATATTTTCAGCCGGCTCGATCCCGATGAATTGAATATTCGGCCGGCTGCGGCTTGCCAGCTGCGATAGCGCCCTCCCTGTTCCACAACCTACATCGAGTACAACCTCATCGTTGTCCTCGATGACCAGGGAACTCTGGATTTTGTCAGCGGCGCGGCCCCAGCACGACTGCAGGTTCAATTCATCGTCATACTTTTCTGCCAGCAGCAAGTAGGTCTCCACAACTGGGTTCGGCATCTTGATAACCATCCCAAGGTTGAGGAAGATGATTTCCGAGGGCGATACGGCATAGGTTCTTCCGCTTTCAGATCAATCGGGCGGCCCGTCTGCTCCTCCACAAATAAGAGCAAGTCGCCAAGCCCCATGGAGTCCAACAGCCCATCGGTGATGAGGTCGATGTCTTCCGTAATTTCGGCCGTGTGACGATTCCCAGGCAGCTTGTGCTCTTTGATCCAGTTCAGAACCGAAACAACCAACGCTTTCTCTTGTGTGCTATTCACGGGCTCCCTCAAGCAGTCGAATAAGTCCCCTTCGATCAACTTTCCCGTTTACATTCAGCGGCAGGGCTTCGATCTCGTAGATCCTCTGGGGCACCATATAGCCCGGCAAATACGTGCGGCAGTACTTTAGCGCCTTGCCCTCGTCGAGCGTCTTCTGGCCCGACACGAAAGCAACCACGCCATCGGCAGAGCCATCTCGCACGGGCCAAGCTACCGAAACGACCTGATCGGTTCCACAAGCTTTTCGGAGCACGGCCTCAATTTCCTGCAATTCTGCCCTATATCCACGAATCTTCACTTGATCGTCGATTCGGCCGAGATAGTACATGCAGCCGGTCCAATCCTCTTTCACCAGATCCCCGGTCCGGTACCAGATTGTGTCTTCCGAAGTGCCCAGTCGCACAAACTTCGCTCCCGTCTTCTCTGGATCATTCCAGTACCCGGCAGCCACCTGCGAGCCGGCAAGGAACAGCTCGCCGGCCTGATTGTTTGAAAGAATGTTGAAGTCCTGGTTGGCAATGCTTGATCGTTGTCCGGCAAACGTCCAGCCAATCGGACAAATCCCGTTCAAGCATTCTCCGGGCGAGTGATTTCGGTCCCACAGGTAATGAGAAATTGCGATGGTGGCTTCCGTAGGCCCGTAGAGATTCTCAACAATCGATTGTGATGCTGCGTTCTGCCACAGTTGCGCGTATGACGTCGGCAGTGGTTCTCCGCAGAAGAAGCTGTATCGTAGCGAAGGAAAGGAATCAGGCTCCAAGAGTTTCATCTTAGACAAGACGCTGATTATGGAGGGAACGGAGAACCATGCGGTCAAAGCGTTATCGCGGATGAACTTTGCCGGCAGCAGGACAGCTCTTTCAGGCAAGCAATATAAGCAGGCTCCGCGCTCCCAGGCGACAAAGATGTCATGCACACTCAGGTCGAAAGTCAGATCGGAATGCTGGGAGAGCCGGTCACTCTCATTCAGATCGCACTGCCCACACATGTAGTCGATATACGACCGCACATTCGAGTGTGTAACAGGCACTCCCTTGGGCTCGCCTGTGGTGCCTGACGTGAACAACAGATAGGCAATCGCCTGAGCAGAGACGGTGGTTTCGAAGACAGGGCCATGGCTCGCGAAGATGTCTTTCGATAGCAGATACCGATGGAAAGGGAAGTCCGTTTGAAGGTCAGTGACTTCTGCCATTTCGGGAAGTATCACAGTCAGCGGCTGCCGGAATCCTTCCAAGAGCTCCCTCAGGTGTGGGACGCATTCCTTCCCGACGATCAGCTGGCTACACCTGGATAGAATCAGCATTCTGCGAGTACGCTCTGCCGGGAATTTTGGGTTCAATGGCACATATCCTCTTCCAGAAGCAAGAATTCCCAAAATCCCCGCATAGGCCGTCGCGCTTCGATACGCCAGGATGGCGACTAGCGGGGAATTGGCTTCCTCAGTTCGCAGCAACACAGATGCAAGCTCACCTGCCTTGCGTCCGAGCTCGCGATAGGTGAGAGTTTCACCGTCGACGACTAGAGCAGGGCGCGATGCGAACCGCTCGCTCGATTCCAGGAATCCCATTACAACGTTCCGCAACCTATCCTCCACTCATCCGCTGGATTGAGACTGTCTTTTGGGCATCCCGCTGCTGACGCGGGCTGGAGGAGATAATAAGTCCTCTCCGCAAGACATAGGCGCCACCGGAGCGTGGGTGGATCGCCTTCTGCGATAGGCATCTTGTCGCAGGCCAGATCGAAGGCTATGCGAGCGTGGCGCAAATCTTGCTCGCACAAAGGAACATCGAGTATGAACGTGCGGCAACCCAAGGCCAGATAGCGTGCTAGTTCTTCTCCCACTTGCTCGTAGTCGCCTACAAGGTAGGGACAAAATGTCTTGTAATTCTCAAACGGCGCCAGCCGATAGCTGCTGGGCGTTGTCTTGTTTTCTTCAATGGCGTTCGATAGCTCATGGTGCCAAACCGAGTCTGAGACTTTCATCGCCAACCCATGTATCATTTTCCCTTTCTTTTCCTCTGGAAACCTTCCACGGGCTTCCTTCCAGGCTTCCTCCTCGGTCGGGCGCGCCATGACCCCTATTCGGATCCCGAATCGGCTACCGCGTTTGACTGCTGTGGATGCACAGTCTTTTGCGGGTTTCGCGTAAAGGATCGGAACCGCCTCGAGGAAACGGGCTGCAATCAGTCCGGCTTCCGAGGAGCCGGAAATCAGGACGCCGGGAGAGAGTCCCTCCGGCAACGGCGGTGTCATTTTGAGGTTGTTGACCCGATAGAATTTGCCCTGAAAGGTAATCGCTTCGTGATCGGCAAGCAGGCCCTTGATGATCGTTGCGTATTCGACCAAGCGCTCGTACCGCTCATCGTGTGGTGTGGGATCGTTTAGTGCAACTAAGTCGTTCTTAAAACCGCCTGCGACCAGATTCAAGTACACACGCCGGCCGTACAATACGCCAAGCGTAGACAGCATCTTTGCGACTGAATAAGGATGCATGTAGATAGGTTGCACGGCGATAAGAGGAGCTAGGTGTTTCGTCTCTTGGACGATCATCTGAGAAACTAACCACGGGTCTACTTGGGAGTTGTCGGTGTAGACCAATATTCCGGTGCACCCCCATTTTTCACTCCAGCGGGCTGCATCAGCCACAGCCTTGGAGTATTCAGCGCTGGGAGTGTTTCCTATAGGTGGACACGTGCTGAAAATCTCCACAGCGAATTGGGCTCGTACATGTGCGCCCTCCTATGTTTTCTACTCTTGCCTGGATTTGGCATTCAATCTGATTGAGAGACCCCCAAAAGGGGGGAGTTATGACGTCACTGCATAACCCGGCTTCTCTTTGGAAATGAACGGTGACCAGGTCGGGTCCAAAATCGCGAGCCCGATTTTAGGTATTCGTTTTGGAGCGTTCTGTAGACCGTGACAATTCGCTGCGACACCACTTCGCTAGATAAGTCAGTTACTGACTCGCGCCCGTTTGACCTTTGGCCCTGCTTCAGAATTTCGAAAATGGCCTTGCCGATTGCACAAGCATCCCGGGGGACAATCACGGATGGCCGGACTCGTTCCAATCGTTCTCGAACATCGCCTACATCCACGGAAACTACAGGAAGATTGCAAGCAAGCGCCTCTTTCACCACGTTGGGAGAGCCTTCCCAGTCGCTCGTCAGCAAAAGGCAATCGGCGGCGCTCATCATCAAAGGAATGGAGTTGGGGGGAACATCGCCATCGAGGGTGGCAAACCGGATCTTCCCGCACAAGGACTCGGCAAATTCAACTGCAGCCCGAGCTAAATCCAAGCGCTTGATAATTGGATCGCCCGCGTTGAAAAGTACCACGCGCTCGTCTTGTCCCCATCCAAGCTCCCGGCGCGCTTCTTGCAAGTCACGAGGATAGAAGAGAGTCATGTCCACCCCGGTGGGAATGACACTGATGCGTTCCCGTCGCCACCAGAGTTTGTTCCTCAACTGATTACTCACGCAGATAATTCTCGCCGCTCGCAAGGCGGCAATCTGTGAGAGCAATGTGCCAACGACGTCTCGCAGGCGTCCTCGGCTGCGATTCGGGTTCAAGTCGCTTCCCCGATAAGTGACCATGATTGGGCGAGCCGTACTAAGAATGGCCAAGAATGCCGTCATCGTTCCGTAGTGCGCGTGCACTATGTCGGGTTGGAATGCCCGAATCTCTCTGCGCAATCTGCTCCACTCGCGCAGGACCACCCATGGGGCTGTGCGGGAGGCCACGATGAAAGTTTGGCACGTGACTCCCGAAACTTCGAGAGACGCTACCTGCCTGGTAACATGGATCATCGAGGCTCTTGAGCTGGGCAGGGGAGTGACGGCGAGCACCCGGAGCGGGCGCTCTACTGCTCTTCCATCAATCGTTCCGAACCCTACAGGGAGGGCTTCCAGCGTGCCAACCATCGTTCCAGGCTCCATAACATATAGACTTGCTGATATGTGTTGTAACGGCTTCGCTTCGACTCGTTCAAAGTCTGATCAACAAATTCGGAAAGCAACTGGTCGGAATACTCCTGTCGAATGACATCACGTATGCCAGTGCTCCGGGAGTTGAGTAAAGAGCGCACTTCTTCCTGGCCATTCCGGCCCAACCAACTATCCAGTGGGATACCAAAGCCGCCCTTGGGTTTTTCGACGATGGCTTTCGGCAGATACTTCTCGGCGAGCTTGAGTAGGATGATTTTATTTTTCTTTCGGGAATATTTCAGGTGCACTGGGATCTTCGCTGCGCATTCCAGAACATGCTCCCCCAGAAAGGGAACGCGCACCTCCAGCCCGTGGGCCGCGCTCATCACATCCACCTTCCTCAAATAGTCCCCGGGACGCGCATAGCGTATCGTCGAATCGACAAATTCTTTTCCGCCCGGGTTGCTGGTTCCGTGACCATTCAGCGACATGGAAGGAACATAATTACCGATTGTTTTCATGACCGCCGGTTTGATCATTTCAGGCAGTTGATCCGGAAAGGTGTAACACGATAAGGCCAGGAAGCGCCCTTCATCTCTTGATGCTGCTGAACGAATGAACCTCTTACCAATGCGAGAGAGATGGGGAGCAATTCCTCCAATCCCTCCTAGCGCCGCCCCTGTTGCCTTCAGGAATGCACTTGGCAGGGTGCCTGCCAGCTTTGCCATATCAGCGTGAGAAAATCGCCGGTAACCACCGAACATCTCATCGCGACCGTCTCCGCCAATGGCAACTTTCGCCGATTTCCGTATTTCTTTGCAGATGAAATCAGTTGGATTGCTGAAGAATCAGCGAACGGTTGATCGAATTGAACAAGAATATCTTCAATCAAAGAGATATCCGCAAGCCGGAGATTCAGGACGATTTTTCGATGCCGAACGCCAAGGCTCCGGGCCACGACCCCGGCAAAGGGCGATTCGTCATAGGCGGCTTCGGTGAATGAAACCGTGAAGGTCTCTACATCTTCCCGAAGCACTTTTGCAAGAAGGGCAACTAGTAAGCAAGAATCGATACCGCTACTTAAAAGTACCCCAATCGGTACATCCGAAACCAAATGCTCCCGGAGACTTTCGGTGAGGGCCGACTGGGTTTGTTCTAAAGCCGCTGATTCCCCACTCGCCGGGAAACCCTTAGCGTTGTCCCCGGCTCAAGCTCACACACATCCAAAAACATAGTCTTCGGTGCGAGGGGATAACCAAGAACAAGAAAATCTTCAAGCGCCTGATAGTTTAAGCGGCGGGGGACATCGGGTACACGTAAGATTGCCTTGAGTTCCGACCCGAAAAGGAAGCCGGAAGGCCCGCTATGATAGTAGAGCGGCTTGATTCCCGTCCGATCGCGGGCCAGGAAAACCTCATGCTCCTGTGTGTCATAGATCGCTAGTGCGAACATTCCGCGGAACTGCTGGAGGCAAGCCGGCCCCCATTGGATATAGGCTTCGAGCAGGACTTCAGTGTCCGAAGACGTGCGAAAATGGTGCCCCAGGTCCTCGAGTTCTTTGCGAAGCGATCGGAAGTTGTACAGTTCGCCGTTAAATACAATCACGAACCTTCCATCAACCGATTGAATGGGTTGGCGGCCTCCCGCAAGGTCAATGATTGCCAATCTAGTATGCCCCAGGCCGACGTCCATTTCTGGAGATAGCCACGTTCCCGTTCCGTCAGGACCTCGATGAGCCAGACAGGCGGTCATCGCTAAAAGTATCGATGGCGGGTCGGTATGATCCCCAATGTTATAGAAGCCACAAATTCCGCACATTTTGCATTATCTGAAGAACGCCCCGCGAGACGTTTACGAGCTTGCAAGGACGTTTACTGTATTTGGGCGGCCAGAGTGTTCAGTAATGAGTTTGCAGACCTCAGCACAAACCTTATCGAGCGGTTGCGTGCCGTCGACTCGCACAAAGTTGCGGACTTGCCTTTCCAGGCGAAGGAACGCTTGACGGCGTTTTTCAAGCTCCTCGACAGTCTTTTCTCCCTTCCGGGCGAAGAGAACTTCTGCAGGCGAATCCAGGTAGATCACCAAGCCTGGTCTGGGGTAAAGCCGCTTCAGGATCCACTGGTGCACACGCCTTTCAAAAGCCCATACATCGCTGT
>WNFR01007818.1_pt1 | contig 10853 bp, 9 predicted proteins | sample 5400221 | NCBI WGS metagenome assembly WNFR01 (sample SAMN13153357, study PRJNA577476) | soil metagenome | isolation source: 40 cm soil under Madrone tree | place: USA:California | collected 2016-06-14 | reverse complement strand
CTGCACATCCTCGGCATCGCGCTCCTCGTCGGTCGACTCGCGCACGTGCAGGGCTTGAGCCAAAGCACCGGCACGAGCGCCGGCCGATTCGTCGGCAACCTGCTCACTTGGAGCGTCATCATGGCCGCAGCCATCGCGAACGTTCTCTGAACCATCGCGAACGACTTCAGACATGAGGAACTCTTCGCCCGTCAAGTCGCTGCTCTCGGGCGATCCGGCGACCTACTCGTGGCGATCTCGACGAGCGGCGAGTTGCCTAAGATCTGCGGAGATTGATGACTAAGTCATTGTCCGCCGGTGGGCGATCGCTGAACGAATTGAAGTAAGCGACGAGCACCGGATCACCGAGTTCTTCTGCGGTGTATGTGAACTGCGCGTCACCACTGACCAGCGAGGGCCACCAATCGCGCAACCGCGTTGCGACATCGTGGGCATGATCCTGCGGATACGAGAATGGCGGTTTTCTAAATGCATCGGTAAGGATGCCCACGAAGGTGTCGGAGACGAACCGTCGCGAGTACGATTGCAAATCAGGCAGCGACGGAATGCTCGCGATCCGGTGACTCTCAATCGCGATTGCGTCATCGCGCAACGTCATGACTCTGTACGCATGTGGGTAGCCAGCGAGGGAGGACGTTACGATGTTGTACAAGCCGTCCTCTTCCGTCACATCTTGCATGTGCAGGTGCCCTGTCAGCGTGAGCTGAACGTTGTGTCGGTGTAGCACCGCTTTCAGATCGAACGCATTATCAACGTGAAACCATGAGAACGTCGGATCTACGGACTCCGCCGGCACGTGATCGATGATGCTGTGATGGAGCATGACAATCGTGTGCCGTCGCGAATCACGCTGTCTCGCAAGATCGGCGTCCAGCCACACGAGGATCGCCGGATCGAGGTACCCGCGATCGTCATTCACCTTTGCCGAGCACAGACCCACGAGATGCACGTCGGGCGAGGGATCGCAGCTGAACGCGCTGACACTCGGATCGGTGAAGCCGAAATCGCGATACAAACGCGGAAACTCTGACGCCGGGACGGAAGGCGCGTGGGGGTCCAGGCACTCGGCGGGACGCAACTCGGGGCACCGCGGTTGATCATGGTTGCCAGGGATACAGAACACTGGCTTGCGAAATCGCGAGAGCAATTCACGCGCCCGATCGTGGTTGTACCGTTCGGAATCTTTCGTCAGATCACCGGCTACTAGGATGAACTCGATATCGGGAATCGCGTTGATCTCAGCGATCGCCGCCTCTAGCAGCTCGACACTCTCGCCGTACATCGTCGGTTCATTCTCGATGCGAGGAAGCATCCATCCTGTTCGCGGGTTGGGTATAGTGACGTGCGGATCGGATATCAGCGCGAATTTAGACACGCGTTAGCCTCTACCGGCGACGTACCACGCGCATCGGGAACGATACCATGCCTCCGCATAACGCGGGCTGCTATATCCCGCTCCCCCGCTGATTCAAGCCACCACTACGACCCTGGCTGAAGGCCACTTACCCGACGAAGAAATGCACCGAGCGATCGGCGAGGTCGATCACCGGCGCCCAGTACACGCCGAGGACGAGCGTCGGTACCGCGAGGAAGTACAGCAGGCACGCGTTGTGCGCGTCGAGCGTGACGACGCCCTCGGTGCCGGTCGGCATGTCGAGGAACATCGTCCGCACGATGCGCGCGTAATAGTAGAGCGCGACGAGGCTGTTCGCGAGGCCGACGAGCGCCAGCAAGTAGAACTGCGCCTTCACGACCGCGGCGAAGAGGTAGAACTTGCCGACGAAGCCGGCGAGCGGCGGCAGTCCGGCGAGCGAGAAGAGGAAGATCGCCATCGCGACCGCCGGCACGGCGCCGCCGCGCCACGCGAGGCCGCGGAAGCCTTCGATGTCCTCCCGACCCGTCGAGTTGACGACGATCATCACGACGAGGAAGGCGCCGATGTTCATCAGATAATACGTCACGAGGTAGAAGAGCATCGCGCGCAGGCCCTCATCGTTCAGGACGACGAAGCCCATGAGGGTGTAGCCGGCGTGCGCGATGCTCGAGTACGCGAGCAGGCGCTTCACGTTCTGCTGGTTCAGCGCCGCGAGATTGCCGAGGGTCATCGTCACCATGCAGATGACGAGCATGAGCTGCGGCCAGTCGACGCCGGCGAGGAACTGCCAGCCGCCGCCGCCGACGGCCTGCGACAAGCCGGGATAGAAGAGCCGAATCAGGATCGCGAATCCCGCCGCTTTCGACCCGACCGAGAGGAACGCGGTGATCGGGATCGGCGCGCCGGTGTAGACGTCGGGCGCCCACATGTGGAACGGCACCGACGCGATCTTGTAGCCGAAGCCGGCGAGGATGAGGAGAATTGCGATGAACAGCGTGAGCGGATTGATGGCCCCCTGCGCCAGCGCGGCGTTGATGTAGGCGTAGTCGAGGCTGCCGGCGGCGCCGTAGAGCCAGCTCATGCCATAGATCATCGTCCCGGACGCGACGCCGCCGTAGATCAGATATTTCAGCGCCGCCTCACCGGAGCGGCGGTTGTGCCGCATGTAGCCGGTGAGCACGTACGACGTCAGGCTCACGAACTCGAGTGAGAGGTACGCCATCAAGAGATTGGCGGCCGACGCCATGTAGAGCATGCCGACGGTCGAGGCGAGGACGAGGCCGTAGTACTCGCCCTCGTTCACGCCGCGCACCTCGTTCGAGCCGAGCGACATCCACACGGTCGCGAACGCCGCGAGACAGAAGATGATCTTGAAGAAGACCGCGAAGTCGTCGACGACGACCATGCGCGTGTAGAGCCAACCTTCGCCCCAGCCGAGAAGACCGCGGATGAGCCAAGTGTTCGAGAACGGCACCCGCAAGCCGATCGCCGCGAGCAGCGCAAACGCGCAGCCGAAGAGCGCGACCGAGCCGAGATGCTCCTTGCCGCGCACGAGGAGGTCGGCGAGGAAGATGACGATCGCCGTCGTCATCAGGATCAGCTCCGGCCACGAGTACGCGATGCTCTCGAAGTTGGAGAGATTCATTTCGACGCCGCCCCGGTGCGTGTCGTTCCGCTCATCGCAGCGACGCGACGGCGGCGGGCGCGGCGGCGACCACCTTGTTGAGGTTCAACAGCGAGGCATTGATCAGGTCGAGGACGGCGTGCGGATAGACGCCGAGGATCACCACGATCACGCCGAGCGGCACCAGCGTGACGAGCTCGCGCGCGTTGATCTCCGGCAGCCCGAGATATTTCTCGTTCGGCGGCCCGAGGTAGATGCGCTGCATCGTCCACAGCATGTAGCCGGCGGTCAGGATGACGGCGCTGGCGGCGACGATCGTGAGCCCCGGATACTTCTGCCACGCGCCGAGCAGCACCAGCACCTCGGAGATGAACGCCGACAACCCCGGCAGGCCCATCGCGGCGAAGAACGCGAGGGCGGTGACGCCGGTGTAGACGGGCATGATCCCGGCGAGGCCGCCGAAGCCTTCGATCTGGCGGTGATGGGCGCGGTCGTAGATGACGCCGACGAGGAGGAAGAGCATCGCGGTCACGGTGCCGTGGTTGAACATCTGCAGCACGGCGCCGTTGATCCCCTGCGGCGTGAACGCCGACATGCCGAGCATCACGTAGCCCATGTGGCTGATGCTCGAGTACGCGACGAGCTTCTTCAGATCCTTCTGCGCCATCGCGCAGAGCGCGCCGTAGACGATGTTCCAGGTGCCGAGCGCGGCGAGGAACCAGAACGCGAGGTCGGTCGTCGCCGCGGGCAGCATGCCGTAATTGACCCGCAGGATGCCGTACGTGCCCATCTTGAGGAGCACGCCGGCGAGGATGACCGAGATCGCCGTCGGCGCCTCGACGTGGGCGTCGGGGAGCCAGGTGTGGAACGGGAACGCCGGGATCTTGATCGCGAAGCCGATGAAGAGCGCGAGCCACAGGAGGTGCTGCAAGCCGAGTCCCCAGATGACCGGCTTGGTCGAGATCGTCGCGCCCTGCGCCATCAGCTGCGTCATGTCGAAGGTGTGCGGCTCGTTCTGGAAGTAGAGGACGAGCATCGCGATCAGGATCAGGACGCTACCGGCGAGCGTGTAGAGGAAGAACTTGATCGCGGCGTACTCGCGCCGCGGGCCGCCCCAGATGCCGATGAGGAAGTACATCGGCAGCAGCATGAGCTCCCAGAAGATGTAGAAGAGGAAGAAGTCGAGGGCGACGAAGACGCCCACCATCGCACCGTCGAGCAGGAGGAAGAGCGCGAAGTAGCCTTTGATTCCCTTGTCGATCCCCCATGACGCGAGGATGCAGATCGGACACAGCAAGACCGTCAGCAGCACCATCGACACGCTGATGCCGTCGACGCCGACGAAGTAGTTGATGTTGTACGACTCGATCCACGGCGCGTGCTGCGTGAACTGGAACGCGCTCGTCGTGCGATCGAAATGCTGGAAGAGCCAGATGCCCATCACGAGCGGCGGCAAGGTGAAGGCGAGCGCCGTGCGTTTGATGAGCTCGTCGGCGCGCGACGGCAGGCAGAGGGTCACCGCCATGCCGACGAGCGGCAGAAACGTCATCCAGGTGAGAATACCCATCCCTCAGTTCTCCAACCGCCCTACATCAAGCGGGCGAGCAGCACGATCGTGACCGCGCCGACGATCACGTAGAGATACGCGTTGATGTTGCCGGTCTGCACGCGGCGCAGGCGCGCGCCGAGGTCGTACGTACGATCGGCGAGGACGTTCACCAGCTTGTCGACGACGTAGTTGTCGAAGAGTCCGTCGAGCCACGACAGCGTCACGGTGAGTCGCGCGGCGCCGTTCACGATGCCGTCGATGATCGTCGCGTCGAACCAGGCGCAGATGGCCGAGAAAATCAGGGTGCCGCGGACGAAGACCGCCCAGTAGAGCTCGTCGACGTAGTACTTGTTCAAGAGCAGGCGGTACGGCGCGCCGTTGCCGACGGCTGCGATCGCGTCGGCGGACAGCGACCGCCGGTAGTACAGAAGGTAGGCCAGCACGAAGCCGCTCACGGCGATTGCGACCGACGCCAGCATGAGCGTCCACTCCAGGCCGACGTCGTGGCTCGCGTGCGCAGCCGCGGCGCCGTGAGCCGCGGCGCTCCCGGCACGCGCGGCCGCGGCGGCGGCGAGCTCGTTGCCATGGGCAAACACCGGCTCGAGCCACTGCTCGAACCGATTCGACCCGCCGAGGAACTCCGGCACCCCCAAGAAGCCGACGAGGATCGAGCCGGCGGCGAGAATGATCAGCGGCACCGTCATGCTGCGCGGCGACTCGTGGATGTGGTGCGCGACCTCGTGATCGGCGCGGGTCTCGCCGAAGAACGTCATGAAGACCTGGCGGAACATGTAGCAGGCCGTCATCCCCGCGCCCGCGACGCCGATGATCCAGAGCCCGGCGCCGCCGAACGGGCTCGAGTACGCCTTCCAGAGGATCTCGTCTTTCGAGAAGAAGCCCGCCGTGAGCGGCGTCCCGGCGATCGCCATGGTCGCGATGAGGAACGTCCAGAAGGTCGTCGGCATCTTGTCCTTCAAGCCGCCCATCTTCCGCATGTCCTGCTCGCCGCTCATGCCGTGGATGACGCTTCCCGAGCCGAGGAAGAGACACGCCTTGAAAAACGCGTGCGTGACGAGATGAAAGATGCCCGCCGCGAAAGCGCCGACGCCCATGGCGACGAACATGTAGCCGAGCTGGCTCACGGTCGAGTATGCGAGGACGCGCTTGATGTCGTTCTGCACGAGGCCGATCGTCGCCGCGAAGAGCGCCGTCGCGGCGCCGATGCCGGCGACGACGGCGAGCGTCTGCGGTGCCATGGCGTAGAGGAAGTTGAGGCGCGCGATCATGTAGACGCCGGCCGTGACCATCGTCGCGGCGTGGATCAGCGCCGAGACCGGCGTCGGGCCCTGCATCGCGTCGGGCAGCCAGACGTAGAGCGGAATCTGCGCCGACTTGCCGGTCGCGCCGACGAACAAGAACAACGTCGCCAGCACGACGACGGGCACGCCCCAGATCGCGTGCCCCTCGAGGCTCGCCGCGTGCTCTTGGATGTCGCGGAAGACGACGCTGCCGTGTCCCGCCGCGTCGAGGGTCCAGAAGATCAGAAAGATGCCGAGGATGAAGCCGAAGTCGCCGATCCGGTTCACGATGAAGGCCTTGTTGCCGGCGGTCGTGTTCACCTGCTCGCGCCACCAGAAGCCGATGAGGGCGAACGAGCACAGGCCGACGCCCTCCCAGCCGACGAACATGAGCAAGAGGCTGTCGCCGAGGACGAGCGTCAGCATCGCGAACGTGAAGAGGTTCAGGTACGCGAAGAACCGCCAGTACGCCTCGTCCTCGTGCATGTAGCCGGTCGAGTAGACGTGGATGAGACCGCCGATGCCGGTGACGACGAGGATCATCGTGCACGAGAGCGGATCGACCCAGAAGGCGATGTTCGCGTGCAGCGAGCCGATGTCGATCCAGTGCGAGACCTCGTCGAGGAGGAAGCGGTGCTCGGGATCGAGGCCTTTCAGCTGGAAGAACGCGATGAGGGAGAAGACGAACGCGAGCAGGACCGGCGTCACCGCGAGCACGCTGATCGCGTCCTTGCCGAAACGGCGCTGGATCTTCGCGCCGCCGAGGCCGTTCACCGCCGCGCCGAGGAGCGGCAGCAGCGGAATCCAGCGCAGGTACGAGACGTGGGTGATGTCCATGCCGCCGCTAGTACCTGAGCGAGTCCGTCGCCTCGACGTCGATACTGTCGAAGTTCTGGTAGATGCCGAGGACGATCGCGAGGCCGATCGCCGCCTCCGCGGCCGCGAGCATGATGACGAAGATCGCGAACACCTGGCCGTCGATCGAGGCGCCGCCGTAGCGCGCGAACGCGATGTAGTTGATGTTGGCGGCGTTCAGGATGAGCTCGACGCCCATCAGGATGCCGATCGCGTTCTTGCGCGTCAGCACCGTGTAGAGCCCGAGGGCGAAGATCAAGAGGCCGACGATCAGGAAGTGCTCGAGGCTGACCCCTTCCATCCGGTCAGCTCTTGAGCTCTTTCCGCGAGATCACGATCGCGCCGATCAGGACCGCGAGCAGCACGAACGAGGCGAGCTCGAACGGCAGCACGTACGGCCCCAGAAAGCCGTTCCCGATCGCGTACGTGGTCGGCGCGTCGGGCAACGTCGCGGTCGTCGGCCACGACGTCCGCCGCACCGCGTACGCCATCACTGCCGCGACGCCGCCGACGACGAGGAGCGCCGGAAATCGTCCGACCGAGCGGTTCGACACGTCGACGGTGGCGATCCGGTGCGTCAGCATGACCGCGAAGAGGATCAGCACCAGGATGCCGCCGATGTAGATCAGCAGCTGCGCCGCCGCCACGAAGTCGGCGGCGAGGAAGACGTACATCGCCGCGACGCCGAAGAGTGTCCCCATGAGCGCGAACGCCGAGTAAACGATGTTCGACGAGAACGCCACCGCCGCCGCCGATCCGACGGTGAGCACGGCGAACGCATAGAAGATCACGACCGAGAACGACGGCTCCGGCATGTATCCTCGTGGGACGGCGCACGAGAGCTCTCCTCTCGGGCGCCTAAGATCTCGCCGCGATTATCAAACTCGGGGGCACCCCGCAATCAGCGGCTGCCGAAGACCGTCCGATAGTGGCGATACCAATCGCTTTGAAACCGCTCCTCGGGATCGTAGAGGCGCTTGCGCCGCAGGAACTCCGCGAACTGCGGATAGCACGCCTCGACTTGCGCGCGCGTCGCCCAGCGGTGGTACGTGAGAAAGTAGTGACACGGCGCCGAGGACGACCGCGATCAGGTACGGCACGAGCAGCAGCGCGACTGCGGCGAAGCGGCGCCGCATCCCCGCCGGCCTGTCAGTGCGTATCGTCGGCTGGCCAACGGTGTCGCCCATGGTGCGGCTCCGCAGCGAACAGGAGAGGGCCGCGCAAGGCGTGAGACGGCCGATATCCTCGGCTGTGCCAACATGGCATCGTCTTTCCCCTCCAGGAGGTGGCGCATGCACATGACCGACTACGTGACGCTCGGCCGCTCTGGCCTGCGCGTCAGTCCGTTCTGCCTCGGCACGATGACGTTCGGCACCGAGTGGGGGTGGGGAAACGACGCCGCGACCGCGGCCGCGATCCTCGATCGCTACCTCGAGGCCGGCGGCAACTTTCTCGACACCGCCGACGGCTACACGATGGGGCGCAGCGAGACGCTCCTCGGCACCATGATCGCCGAGCGTCGCGCGCGCGATCGCGTCGTGCTCGCGACCAAATTCACGTTCAACGCCGAGCCCGGCAACCCGAACGCCGGCGGCAACGGCCGCAAGAACGTCTCCCGCGCGCTGGAAGGATCGCTGCGCCGGCTCGCGACCGACTACGTCGACCTCTACTGGCTGCACGCGTGGGACACCGTCACGCCGGTCGAGGAGGTCGTGGCGACGCTCACCGACCTCGTACGCGCGGGGAAGATCCGGCACTACGCGTTCTCCGACGTGCCCGCGTGGTACGCGACGCGCGCGCAGACGCTCGCGACGTGTCAGGGGAAGGAGCCGCCGATCGCGCTCCAGCTCGAGTACTCGCTCGTCGAGCGGACGATCGAGCGCGAGCACGTCGGCGCCGCCGCGGAGCTCGGCATGGGCATCTGCCCGTGGAGCCCGCTCGCCGGCGGCTTCCTCGCCGGCAAGTACCGCCGCGAGCGCGACGGGGCGACCGGCGAGGGACGTCTCGCGATGATGAAGGACAGCACGAATCCGGCGTTCCAGAAGTTCACCGATCGCAATTGGCGCATCCTCGACGTCGTGCGCGAGGTCGCCGAGAGCGTCGGCCGCTCGCCCGCCGAGGTCGCGCTCAGCTGGGTGGCGCACCAACCGGGCATCACGTCGACGATCATCGGCGCGACGTCGCTGCAGCAGCTCGGCAGCAATCTCGCCGCGCTCGAGCTCGAGCTGCCCCCGGAGCTGCGTGCGCGGCTCGATGAGGTGAGCGCGCTCGATCCGGCGCACCCGTACATGTTCTTCAGCGGCCCGATCCAAGCGATGGTCCACGGCGGCACCAACGTCCGCGCGTGGCGCCCGGGCTGAGACGAGTCGCGGTTGCGCAACGGAATCTGTTGCGCTACTTTTGCCTCATGCCCGTCGGTACGGCACGGAAGGTCCACGCGCTGCGGCGCGACTTCAAGACCGGCGCCGCTGTCGCCGATCTCCTCGGTGTCAACCGCTCGCAGGTCACGCGTTGGCTCAAAGGCGCGGGGATCGACCCCCTCAACGCCGAGCGGATCGATCTGCTGGAGCTCATCTGGGCGAACCTGCTGCGTCTCTACGAGCCCGAAGCGGCGCGCTCGTGGCTCTTCGGCCTCAACCCGCACCTCGGGGACCGTCGGCCGATCGACCTCGTGCGCGCCGGGCGTGCCGAGGAGCTGATGCGAGCGATCCGCGCCGAGCGCGCGGAATCGTTCGCGTGATCCTGCATCGCTGCTTCGCCTGGGATCGGCGGGCCCCGCTCGGCGAGGCGGGAGGCGCGCTGTGGTTCGCGCGCGACTGGCAGGGCGATGGCCGCCACGACAACCCCGACGTCTACGGGTGTCTCTACGCCGCGCAGGATGCGGTCTCGGCGGTCGTCGAGCAGCTCGCGCGCTTCCGCGGCAGTGTGTTCGTGCCGCAGGCCCTCGTCCGCCGCGGGTTGCCGCTCGCGCTCGCCCGCCTCGAGCTCGATGACGCCGCCGAGCTCGTCGACCTCGACGAGCCGAGAATTCTCGCCGCGCACGCGCTCCGTCCTTCGGCGGTCGCGACGCGGCGGCGGCACGTGACGCAGCCGCAAGCGCTCGCGCTCCACCGCCAAGGCGCCGACGGGATCCGCTGGTGGTCGACCTTCGAGTCGCTGTGGGTGAACGTCACCCTCTTCGATCATGCCGCGCAGCGGCTGCGCCTCGGCTCGCTCGATCGCGTGTCGCTCGACGACCCGGCGGTACGGGAAGCGGCCGACTTCCTCGGCATCGCACCGGCGTAGCCGGCGCGGGACGCCCGCGTCCGGGCGGAGCGTGCGCGGGACTGAGCCGAAATGGCGCACGAGCGACCGCGCGACGCGGTCACGAGGTGTCGCACGACGGCATTGCCGTGCTAGTGGTCGCGGCTGTGTCGTCGCCGGCCAGCACGCCTGATCCCGAAGCGAGAACCGGATCGTGGTACGTCTGGCAGCTCGTGCCGTGCGCGCTGTGGTGCACCTGGCTGGTCGCGCTCGCCTTGACCGTCGCACGGCTCGATGCGCGCGAACGTCGACGACTCGCCGTGCCGCTGCTCGTCGTTCTTGCCGCGTGGTCGATCGTAGAGGTCGTCCTCTTTCTCACACCGCTCCCGTGGCACCGGCTTGCGACGCTGCGTTTCGGGTGGTCGCTGCTCGGCGGCGTCGCGTGCGCGCTGATCGCCCGCACGTCGCGGCACCCGTCGCAACCCGCCGCGAGCGCACGGCCGCTACGGCTGCGTGACTGCTGGGGACGTGTGCTCGGTTGTGGACTGCTGCTCTATCTCGCCACCGTCGCGGGTGTCGCGCTCGTAACGGCGCTGCAGCGCGCCTTCGACCCGTCCGCGCGGCAGGTGTTGTCCCCGGCGGTGTTCGCATGGGCGATCCCGGGATTCGTGTACGGCGTGCTCCTCGGCCTCCTCTTCGAATGGCGTGCCGAAGGAACGAGCGCGCAGACGCTCGCCAATTTCTTCATCGGCCTTCATGTCCTCGTGCTCGGGGCGGCAGCCGTCGTGATTTTCGGCGACTGGGCGGTAAGCCGCGTCTCGCCGCCGCGCGCGCTGAGCCTCGTCGCCAACCGCGGGACGGTGAGCCGCGCGTCGCTCGCGTTTCTCGCGGCACCGCTGCTCGCCTGCG
>WNFR01007817.1_pt1 | contig 10853 bp, 13 predicted proteins | sample 5400221 | NCBI WGS metagenome assembly WNFR01 (sample SAMN13153357, study PRJNA577476) | soil metagenome | isolation source: 40 cm soil under Madrone tree | place: USA:California | collected 2016-06-14 | reverse complement strand
CCTCACCGAGACACCCTCGAGCTTGTTCACTCTTGGCTTGCACACCACAACATCCCGTTGTCCTTCATCTCTATGACACACGGCGGCGGCTGGCTGACGCTGACCGGTATGCCCGTGTCACAAGTTAATGAGTTACTTGATGCCTCGTACCAGCTCTACCGGCATGTCGGAATGGAGGACAGCACGATTCTCCGCACGGTCGGCTATTCGCTCCCCGAAGTGCTGCATGCGCACGTGGAAGCCGTCGCGCCGACGACATTCTTTTCCACGTCCACGTCGTGGCAGACACAACGCGAGCGCTCCTTCAGTACAACAGAAGCGCAGGGAAATGTAGAACCGAGAGAGCTCGTGACTAAGCTATCGAGCCGCCAAGATTTAGTTGTGCCGGAATTCCTGCGCTGGCTATACAAGACGTACGGCTATGTGCCTGCCGCGACAGACAAGAACGCGCTCGGGATCGTGGGATACAATAATGAGTTTCCGAGCCCGACAGATCTATCTTTGTTCATGGCCATTTTTCGCAAGGAGGCGGTACGCGCGAACTTCATCGTCGAGCCCATCAACGGCGGCCCGGACAAGTACGATACAAACTTGCCCAGCGGAGAAGCGAACCTCAACATGCAGTACGCACAAGCCATAGCCTTCCCGACCCCGCACGTTTTCTACAGCATCGGCGGTAAATATGAGTGGCATGACAACGGCAAGCCAATCGCGGGCAAGGACTCGGAGAGCACGTGGCTTAAGTACCTGCTTGGTAAGGATAAAATTCCGCAGACGATTAGCATTTCATATGGTGTCAACGAGACGGTCATCCCGCGGGAATATGCAAAGGTTATATGCAACTTGTTCAAACAACTCGGTGCGCGTGGCGTCAGCATCCTTGCCGCGAGCGGCGACGACGGCGTTGGCTATGGACACTGTAACAGCTCTGGACAAGTCCAGTTCCAGCCTCTGTTTCCTGCATCCTGTACGTCTGACGGTTTATCTGTCCTTCCAAAGGGTGCACCTTGCTGACTACCACTGCAGGCCCCTTCGTCACGAGCGTCGGCGGTACGACCGGTAAACTTCCCGAGGTCGGAACGAGCCTCTCCGGTGGCGGCTTCTCGTACTACTTTCCACGTCCTGCCTACCAGAAAGCTGCTGTTGCCCCTTTTCTTCGGAAACTCGGCAAAAAGCATCGAGGCCTCTATAAGTGCGTTAACCGCGGTGACTCGGAATCGAACCTGACATGCTCTTCCATTGTAATTTTGCGCAGCCGTGCCGGCCGCGGTATTCCCGACATCTCTGCTCAGGCACGCCGTTTCAATTACTTCCTAGACTCCAATCTCAAAATCACGGCGGGGACAAGCGCGGCAGCACCTGTGCGTTTTACTCCTCTCGCGCCTTGCACAACTATGCGTTTTCCATTCCCGAACATCCTGCTGACCATGTACAGACTGTAGCAGGCATAATCGCGTTGCTCAATGATTTCATGATTTTTGAAGGCAAGAAGCCGCTTGGCTTCCTCAATCCCTTTTTATATAGCGACGGCATCGATGGCCTGAACGATATTAAATCTGGCTCTAACCCGGGTTGCGATACGGATGGATTCACTGCCATTCCTGGATGGGATGCTGTTCGTGATTCCGGCCGGCCGACTCTTCATTCTCAAGTTTGGCTGACTTTTAGATTCGATAGGTGACTGGTCTTGGGACGCCGGACTTTTTCGAACTGATGCACGTACTTTTTCTGACACGAATAGGTCCCACTACGAAGCGGGATTACTCAGACATGTACACTGCAATAAATCGTTCTATACCTTAAGATGCGTTCGAATGAATGACAAAAATGCTGGAGTTATGGTTATACGCGTGATTTACCGGCCCGGGTCGGCCGCGGCCTTTGCAATTGGTGGCTCCAGTGGTGCTCCAGTCTTGCTCCTCCGGCCTCGAATTCCCTGTTGTGAGTCAAATTCCCGAACAATCGTAATGGCTCAAATTTTGTTGGCCACACATGTGCAGCCTGACGATATTCTAGAGGTAAGAAAAGGATTCCAATACCCGTACTACTCAGCGCTTTAAACACCCAAAGGCATTGAGCAGCATCTGACAGATGCCAGTTTGTCTTGGTCGTCAAATGGACATGAATTTCACGCCTGCTAATATGACTTGTTTCAGCATTTTTCGACCTCGTTTCTAAAACCTGCAAGACCACGGTCTCGGTCACAAAATAGAGTGTCTTATCCGTTGTTATGGGCACGAAACTCAATGATCTAGACCCATGGACTAAGTCAATTCAAAGGACCGAATTCGACACGTTGTACGGGTATTTGCATTTTACATGATAGGAGAATGCTTCAAGCGCATAACAGGTAAGGTACTACTATACTTCAAACTCATCTGGGTCGGGCAGACGCGGAATTCTGACGCAGCAAACTTCTCCATTCCCTGCAACATAACTGCGAACTATCTTCCCCCCGTGATCCTACCATGTCTCTCGAGTCTGGAAAAGTGTACGGAATTACAAGTCTGCTATCTGAACTGGCCTTTAAGCTTGGGGATGACGGCAAGTCTGTTGTTGGCCACCCATTTGAGGAAAACCTCAACCAAAAGGTGCGCGCCAAATCTTCCTTCAACGGCCCTGCCAATGCACTCACAAACGTTTTTAGTGGTCCCTACACCAGTCTGAAAACGGCCAGTGGCTTATTAGATCTACAGAAAACGGCAAGTATATAGGATTTGACAGCAGTGCCCTGGAGGAAGGGATGGACATCGTTGTCGGTGATGATACCGTACTTTGGGATATCCAAAAGTCAGACAAGGAGTCACAGCTACTGAAGTTCAAGTACGACTATTCGGTTCTGAGATTGAGACCATTCTCAAGCTTGACCCCATTTGATAGGATCTCATACCCTGATTCATCTTTCGTTGTGGGCTTAGCCAGGGGCAATGGAAACGCCGGAGCTCACGTACGGTTGTCGGAGGTCTCTGGAGAAGCCGACCCCGACCAATTATGGGTTTTCACCGAGGGTGAGTCACGGCCATCCCGTCAAGTGGTCACCCTTTCAAAATCTAACTCCCTTCAATAGTTGATGTCTGACAAGGTTGCCATCATACGGTCATCGAGTTGGTGACGGAAGGGTGCCTGTTCATGTAGTCAAAGTGTGATTCATACGATGATGGCCCTCTCGCCGACGCTTTAATACACAATAATGGCTTTGGACCGAAGGTACAGTTCCACATCCGTTTCCCCAATCCAGCGCAATGATGTCCCTTCCTGAGCTTGTGACTGTTCCTATTAAGTTCGGCACCTTTAATAGGATAACCCACTATGACTCACCTTTTGTCATAAAATCGTCCACTGTTGACTAGTTGACTGTCTTCTGGCACACGTCTCACTGCACCCCACAATTACCTTTTCAAGGCGAGAGTTTGCCGAGGCTACAAACAATTGCTAACCATTTACATTACACAACCATAACGAAGATCACAGTTACAGTCAAATGTACAAAATATGGGCGCCGACAGCAAGACATTGCAGTCGTAACAAGGCTCATGCGCGAAGTAGACCGAACAGCCTATTCCCGATGGTCCCGGCACCAAGACCAAGCCAATCCAAAAAACTAGAAAACATACGCGTTGTCTTGCCAGCTAATTCGTTGAAGCTCATATTCTCGTGATACATAACAAACCCGAGCACTGCCAGCGCCGTAAGCAGAGTGAACTTCATGGCCCTCGCTTTGCGTGCCCGCGATCCATGACGCCGACGCCACTGCACCGCGCCAGGACCTTCGATCTCATAGTCATCCCACCGGGGCATACGCAGCCACCACCAGAGCAGAACGAGAGGGCCCGGGAAAGTGCTGAAGATGCGGCCCCGCGCGCCGGTGCGGTACCATGACGTGCATTGCGACCAGACCGAATTCTCGAGCCGCTCCTGCAGCATGTCGTTGTACTTTTCGGTCGCCGCGTCGGTGGGGGCTACGCTTGTGAGTGCTCCTGCGCGCACGGGCGCGAGGAGTCGGAGAATGTGGGGGATCTGGGATTCTTCGGAAAAGAGAACGGATGTGTGGCCAGTCGTCGTGTTCGGACCTGGTCCAACGGGATGGCGCAGCGTCAGTAATAAAGCTAATGTGAGGTTAAAAATCGTGGTAGCAACTTGCCTTGCATCATAAAGAAATTTGGGAAACCAGGGACGGTTGTGCCAAGATATGCGGTCGGACCACCGTGTGCATCATTGTATTTTTTCAATGTACCATTTGTTCCGTGCAGGTTCAAAGGATAATTGTCCTGTCAAAGGAGCACCCAGGTAAGAGTGATGTCCGCACAACCAAACAGTACATACTGTCACAAAACCTGTGCCGTAAATTATTACGTCGAGAGGAATCTTTTCTCCTGGTCAAACAAAGGTACGTTAAACATTGTCATTGTGCGAGCGAAACATACAAACCAGTCTCCGTGACCACGCCATCTGCTTCGACGTGTTTGATATGGTCAAAAGTGAGACGAACATTCGGACGGCCCAACGACTCGAGATATCCTTGGTCGAATACCATGCGCCTGCATCCGATTGCTAGAAAATGTTCACACCAATCGTAGGTGTACGAAGAGTTCGAGCACTTACGGTATGCCGGAATGATGAGGTTATGATATTCAGCAGGAGCAGTTTTCTTTATATAATCCCTCGAAACCTGAGCCGATCGAAGCGTGAGTGAAAGAGGGTTGAGGACCTTGCCTGGTAATTTACCTTACTCATGTATTTGTTCAAAAGATTGTTACCTTTTGTTTTGAAGAGAGGGAAGGCCACCTCGTACTGAACGTTGTGTCAGACCGACAGCAAAAGAAATAAGATTGAAATAGAGCGTACTGAAGCTGCAATTACAAAGCGATGGATACGTTGGGCCAATGGAATGTGTGCGAAACACCATTTCGTAATTTCTCGATAAGGAAGAATTGCCTTTGTATTACGTTGATTCAGGGTTGAGCGTCTCTGGAATGACGGACTTACGCCGGGTACATACCACATCTTGGTGCGTGCGAAATTGACCACGTTGATAGTAGGGTTCGCAGATATTTTCGGGATCAACTGCGATCTGAGATGTGAAGTTGTACATTCAGCCATTTTGCGCACATAAAAGAGAAGAACGACGGACGCAGTACTTCCATTACCTAGAACACCAACGCGCTTTCCATGTAGGGCGACATCGTGCCTCCAGCGCGCCGAATGGAACGTTTCGCCCTTGAAAGATTCGATCCCCCGCAACTTCGGGTAACTGGGTACGACCAGCACGCCGATGGCGGATACGAGAGCCGTCGCATGAGACACCTGCGTCTTGCCAGTGCGCACATCACGTGTCTCAATGCGCCACACGTTGGCATTTGCATCCCACTCGGCCTTGTCCAGCGACGTGTGGAAGCGACAATATGGGCGTAGGTTATATTTATCTGTTATTTGCTGCATATACTCCAGAATTTCCGGTTGCGTGCCATGGGAATTTTTCCAATCAGGTGTCAGGTCTGTGGAGAGGGTATAAAAGTGGATAGGGACGTCAGAGGCGCAGCCCTGTAGAAGTGGAATGAGTGTGGGTCTCGTCAGGAAGCCTGTCAACGTCAAGATACATGCAGGGTAGGTGTTATCCTGATTGAACGAGCGTGAGAACAGGCCAGCGGTGTTTGCAGAGAGACTCACTCTCCACGTCCCGCCAACGTCTGCCCCACGTTCGTAGATCTGTGACCCGTCCCTTTCAAGATTAACTGTGTCGTGCTCTAGGGAGCATGTACCCACCACGAAGTTATCAAATCCCCATTTCGTTTTGAGGGCGATAGCGACCGCGAGGCCTCCAAAGCTGTGTGTTTGAAGTTAGTTTTCGATTTGGGTCACATAAGAGGAGCGCACCCAGCGCCGACGATGGCAACGTTGAACTCGGGAGTTAGTTTGCGAGCCATGATTCGTTGAAGAGGAGAGAAAGGAGAAAGAAGCTCTGGGCTCAGACGTCCTGGTTATAAGGTCTCAGAAAGCGCGCAAATTGATGGATTGTTCATCTGCCAGTGAGCCAATCGGGTGCTAGATATCAGCTCCATCTGTAATGTTGCATTGTCCCTGTTCAAAAGACTCCGAAAAATGATGCTTGCTCGACTCGACTGTTATGCAAAAGGGTTAATTTGTCATCATACGGTCACTGCTCAACCCCCTGGCTTTCACTTTTTCACGTTTCCTAAGCGGAGAGTGCCACCCGAAATCATGGCTTCTATGTGTCAGGCGTCTTCCAGAAACCGAAGGCGGGGTCTTCCAGAGATCGAAGGCGGCAAGCGCCGAGTGCTACCACAATTAACACCCACTAGATTGCTCGCGGCGCCGTGTACTCCTCAAATTCTTCGATTCATTGCGACAGCGCTTGTAGCAAGGTTACCCCTGTGCACGAGATACAATGACTCGGAACAGATCCATTCGCGGCGGGAAGGCGATTTCCAATGAAAAGGATCACTTCAGTTATCTCATCATTAAAGACGAGGCTTTTTATCCTCGTCTTTGCTACAGAGACAACCACGATTCATTATTTCGCATTAAAAATACAGATACAGAAGATAAGACTTCGCTTCCATTCATACAGGAATCATCTCAACGAGCCGACCTTGAACCTCCTTGAGCATACTCCCCTGCAAGCAAACATCTCTTAGCACGATGACGAAAGACATCTATAAAGGAATACGCACTGCATGGTCCACAAGATCGCTAAAGCCATCGCTCTTGCTCCCAGTAGCGAACGCAAGCGTTCCTAGAGCTCCAACCAGAGCGACGGTGGCGAGGTTCGCCAAACGAGACGACCCATGACTGCAACTCCACTCCTTCGCGCCGGGACCTTCGACCTCGAAGTCATCCCAGCGGGGCTTACGCAGCCACCACCAAAGCTCGCAAAGCGGTCCTGGGAAGGTGCTGAAGATGCGGCCCTTCGCGCCGACGCGATACCACGATGCGCACTGCGACCAGACTGTATCCTCCAGCCGGTCCTGCAACATGTCGTTGTACTTGTCCGTCGCTGCGTCCTTCGGAGACACGCTCGTGAGCACCCCTGCGCGCACGGGCGCGAGGAGTTCGAGAATGTGTGGGGCCTGGGATTCTTCGGAGTAGATGACGGACGTGTGTCCAGTGGTCGTGTTAGGACCTATTCCAACAGGACGCGGTGTCGTTAATAAAGGCAACGATAATGTATGAGAACAACGTGCCTTGCATCATGAAGAAGTTCGGGAAACCAGGGATGGTGGTACCTAGGTACGCTTGCGGCCCTCCGTGTGCGTCATTGTACTCTTTCAACGTGCCTCTTGTGCCGTGTACGTTCAAGGGATAGTTGTCCTGTAGAGGGTCAGAGGGTTGTTAGCCGAGTAACATAGAACCTACCGTCACGAAACCTGTGCCGTATACGATAACATCAGCAGGTACCTTCTCGCCTAGATGCGACAAGTAGTTATTACACCTCCCAAACCTCGAATAGAACAAATACGTACCGGCTTCAGTGACGATGCCATCTGACTCGACATGTCCAATGCGTTCAAATGTCAGCTCCACGTTCGGGCGGTTAAGCGCCGCGAGGTATCCTTGGTCGCGCACAACGCGCTTACATCCAAATGCTGCTTGTTTGTTCATACGCGACTCTGGGTTATGTGCAAGGTTGAACACGTACGATCTGTTGGAACGATAACGTCGTGATACTTAGCAGGTACCATGCTCTTTATGTAATTGCTCGATGTCTAAACTGGTCAGATACATGTGATCGAAAGGACGAGATCCACCACGTACCCTAGAAAAGTATTTGCTGAGGAGGTTGTTGCCTTTGTATTTGAAGGAGAAGAAGACCGCTTCGGACTACATATCATGTAAGCCTCAAAGCGGGCTCATTAAGACGAGGGCGTTACCTGCGCCGCGATCATGAAACGATGGATGCGTTGCACGAAAGGAATGTACGCAAAAATCAACTTCGTAAGTGCCGAGTAGGGAATATGGGGCTGTAAACGAGTCAGGAAGTAATACGTGCTGCGGTACGGATGGACACTTGCCGCGGGTATATACCACATCGCTGTGCGGGCGAAGTTGACGACGCTAACAGTTGGGTCTGAGGATATCTTTGGGACAAATTGTGCGCTGAGAGGAAGTATTTCAAAATTAGGGTGACATTCAAAACTCCATATGTGAATAGAAAAAACGTACGCGGAACTCCCGTTGCCCACGACAGCGACGCGTTTGCCATGCAAATCGACGTCGTGATTCCAGCGCGCCGAATGGAATACCTCGCCATTGAAAGACTCGATCCCCTGCAACTTTGGGTAGCTAGGTATGACCAGAACACCGATGGCGGATATGAGCGCCGTCGCGCGAGTCACCCGCGTCGCGCCGGTGTGTACATCACGTATCTCGATGCGCCATACGTTCGCGGATGCATCCCATTCGGCCTTTTCAACAGAGGTGTGGAACAGACAGTGCTTGCGTAGGTCGCGCTTTTTCGTTACATCCTTAATGTACTCCAAAATCTCGGGCTGCGTGCCGTGCGATTTCTTCCAATCCGGCTTCAGATCCGAGGAGAGGGAGTAAAAGTGGATCGGCACGTCCGAGGCACAGCCCTGTGAGAAGCATAAGGTCTAGACTCGCTGATGAGTCTGACAGTATACGTACAGGGTACGTATTATCCTGCGACCCCGTTGAGTTAGCTAAGAACATGGGTGTATTGTTGTTGGAAACTCACTCTCCACGTTCCTCCGACGTCAGCTCCGCGCTCATAGATCTGTGACGACGTCCCTTTCAACACATCGTACTGCTATGACGAACAAACATACCACGAAGTCGTCAAAGCCCCATCTTGACTTGAGGGCGATAGCGGCAGCAAGGCCCCCAAAGCTGCGAGTTTGAGCACACTTCAGGCCATTGGATGAGCATTAGAACGGAAAGGCCTACCCTGCGCCGATGATGGCGATGTTAAAATCGGGGTTGGATTTATAAGTCATTTTGTAGTGAGGTTGGGGGGGAAATTGCTACTAGGGCTGATGCAGGAGCGCAGTGGCATAATATACAGTCCGGGAAATCTGCTAGAATGACCACAATCGACGGATCAAAGGTCATCGACAGGCAGGTAGGCCGAAGTAGAATGTGCCCCACTCGATACCCCGAAGCTAAGCGGACTGCAGGGTGAAATTGGCCAGAAAAAGTCCGCATAGAAAAAGTCCGTCAGAGGGAGTCCTCGCTCAGCGCTCAGCTGTCAGGCAAGGGTTGAGGAGCTAGAGAATGTACCATCGAAATCTTGTTCACAGGACAGAAGGAACGTCGTATCGTCGCACCGAAGTGCCGAAGTCGTGCTAGGGGAGGAACCCAGAGAGTAGATTCGTTTCAATTCTCAGCGGTGTCCCAGTGGCTGGGGTGTTGATCGCCGCACTCTCTGAATCGGAGCTAGGTTAGTCACCGGAAACGTCGTGACAGGAAACCATCTATGTTGTATAATGAACTTGAATGCCCAGATGAAAGGTGGGTATCACAACACGACGAAAGTTGTGTTAGTTCCACGAACTTGAAACGCGGCACACGAGCAACATATCTCATTGTAAGTTGTAGGGTACTTTGCTTTCGTCATTTCGGGGTTCGAATTACGAGATATCGAGGATAAGTTTTCGGCGTCGTATGGTGCGCTTCAAGTTCACATGTGTGTTGGTTGTATCGGACTAGTAACGGGATGACAGGCTGGATACGCCCCATGAGTGACACCTAATACCTGATATCTGATGTAGAATGCTTATCAGGACTTCGACGTCAAGAGAAGAGAAGGCGATGACGTAACTGGAGAATGGTCCCTCAAGCCAGTGCCAGTGCCAAGTGGTGTGTTCTCCTGTTTTCCCTTTTTCATGAAGGAGCGAGACATATCACCATCTTCGTGAAATTATAGCATTGAAGAAATCATTACAATCCGTGATTCCATGGGGATATCTGGCCTCGCCGCAGCTTGTTCCACTCACAATCATACTCCACTGGCAAGTGACATCATAATCATGATCAGCGAAACGATTTCATTGGCGGACATTGAGGCCAATGAGAGCAAAGCATCTTACTACAGCTGCAGTCCGGGTTTGCTGTCACCGGAGACAGGAATCGGTCTTTTCACAAAAAGTGACTTCAAGTGCCCTTACACTAGCAAACATGAAACATGACTTTCGTTCGTGGGAAGAGCTCGGGCCAGACCTTACTATCGATCGCAATTCAGCGCGTACAAACACGCCTTCCCATTGTGTATCGCGCAGAAGGCCGTTCTGAGCTTGGTTCCGAGTCCTCCCGTAGGCGACCCTGGGGAAAACCAACGACGATAAAAGTACTATTGGTTCCTGTGGCGGGCCACGGCTCAAGCTATGACTGTGGCATTCGTGCTCTTATCATGGTCTTTACGGATCGACGCCCGTGCGCACACATCTTCAAAGCATCGCTGTTGTCTTTGAGAAGCATCTTTTGTCTAGAGATTTGTCCCCAGAAATACGAGCCTCGGAAGACCTACAGAACCGCTCAATACTAGTGCAGCTGAACTCGAGCGTACCTCAACGCTTTGGACATCTATTTGCATTATGTTTTACCCGACCGACCCGACCATTGAATATCAAATCACCTGGAGTATATGTTACGCCACATGCCATGCATGCTTTCATCGGCTGACACGACCGAGAACACCACATCAGATTTACCTGGGTTTCCATCACCTATCCTGATGGCAGTTCCCGCTCAGAGGTGGCACTCAGTGTTGGCACGACACTCTGTCAGTCGTAAGGCACGTAGCTGTACCCTCGGCTGCTTCGCGTCGATGGAGCTTGGAGTGCTCAGTCTACAATCAACTTGGATACAGGAACGGACAA
>WNFR01007816.1_pt1 | contig 10854 bp, 6 predicted proteins | sample 5400221 | NCBI WGS metagenome assembly WNFR01 (sample SAMN13153357, study PRJNA577476) | soil metagenome | isolation source: 40 cm soil under Madrone tree | place: USA:California | collected 2016-06-14 | reverse complement strand
CCACGGAGACGGGACGCGCGACATGAATTCGCGAATCGCCTCGTAGTTGAGAATATGGACAAATTCGGGGACGAGGATGCCGGCTTCTTTCGCGCGGGCACGCATAGCCAGTTTGTCTCGAAAATAGCGAATGGTGGTCAGGCCCATTCCGGGGATGCGCATGTGTTCGCGGAGCGCGGAGACATTCTCCATGTCGAATTCATCGAGGGCGACGATGCGATCGATGGGCTGCGAGCGGGCCATGTAGCTAACGGTGTAAATCAGGTGCTCTTGCGACAGATTTTCAGGCATGAGAAAGAAATCGTCGAGAGATTCGCGCGGCCAGTCGCCATCGCGGAATTTCCCGACGGTGAGCAGAAGCACCCGGCAGCCCAGGGCTTTGCAGGTGCGCAGAAATTCCTGCCCCTTTTCGTAGGAGGTGACGCAGAGAATGGTGAGCGGGCGATTGTCGTTCATGCCAGCGATTCCGTGGGGACGAAATATCGCGGATTATACTGTGGACTCGGCGGCGGGATACAGGAATTGCAAAAAAGGACCGACGCGTTCGGCCCAGGCGCCTTCGTTGTGCTCGGCGCCTTCGACTCTTTGATACTGAAGGTCCCTGCCGAGCTGCCAACCTTTTTGCACAAGGATGTCGCGAAACTCTTCCACTTCATGAACGATGCGCGGGCCTTCCTTTGTGCCGATGTCGAGCCAGATGCGCGGGCGGAGCTCGACAGAAGCGTCGGCCGCGAAGCGATGCATGAAGAGCTGATCCCACCATACCGAAGGAGAGAGAGCTGCCACTCGACCGAAGATTTGCGAATGCTTGAGGCCCAGATATAACGACAACAAGCCCCCCAGGGATGATCCGCCGATTCCGGTTACGCGCGCATCGGAAAGCACACGATACTCCCGCTGAATGAAGGGCATGACTTCCTGCATCAGAAATTTTGCGTAACGGTCCGCGCGGCCGCCGCCGAGGCGCGGCACTTTGGTGGGCGTGTATTCGTGGGTGCGAACTTTCCCAACGTTGTAAATCCCGACGATGATGAGCGGCTGCACGGCACCGGTAAAAATGAAATCGTCGGCGGTGTGGCCAACGCGCCAGTCCATGCCCGGAACGAATGAGGTGGCGCCGTCGAAAAGGTTTTGGCCGTCATGCATATAGAGAACCGGGAAGCGGCGCTGCGGCTGCTCGTGGTAGCCGGGCGGAAGATACACAATGAGATCGCGCTGGTTGCGGAGGAAGCGCGAGCGGAATTTTTCATGCTTGTGAAGCTCCGGCGCGCTCACGGAACGATCATCACCAACAGATCCTTGGCTTCCACGTGCTGGCCGGGGGCCACTAGCAGCTTGCTGATGCGCCCGGAAATCGGCGCATAGATATTCGATTGCATCTTCATCGCCTCCAGCGTCAACAATTTTGCGCCACGCTCAACGGCGTGATTGGCTTGCACGGCGATGCCGGAGATTACGCCGGCGGTCGGCGCGGGCACTTGCCCGGCATCGGCCGGATCGGCTTTGGGGTGAGCACGCTCGACCACGCGAAGGGCGCGATCGCGAATGTTGACTTCGCGCGGCTGGCCGTTCAACTCGAAAAAGAGTGTGCGCGTGCCGTCGGGATGCGGATCGCTGGAAGTGAGGAATTTGACGATCAGCGTCTTCCCTGCCTCGATCTCGATGGTGACTTCCTCGCCGGACTTCAGCCCGTAGAAAAATGCGGGAGTGGGCAGGACGCCGACGTCTGAGTACGTCTGGCGGAACTTGTCGTACTTAAGGAAGACCTCCGGGTACAGCAAATAGCTCAGTAGGTCGTCGCGGCGAATCGCATGCCCGACCTTTTTCTCCAGAGCTTGCTGTTCATGATCCAGGTGCGCCGCCGGCAAGTTATCGCTCGGGAGGCCGCGAAGCGGGGCCGCGCCACGAAGAATAATTTTTTGTAGCTTCTTGGGCCAGCCGCCCGGAGGAACGCCGAGCACGCCAGAAAACATCTCGACCACGGAATTGGGCAGCGAAAGATCGTGGTGCTCGTCGAGCTTAAGCAAATCCTCCGGCGTCATTTCTTTGGCCATCAGAAAGAGCGCCATGTCGCCGACGACTTTGCTGGACGGCGTGACCTTGACGATGTCGCCGAAGAGCTGGTTCACGTCAGCGTACATTTTTTCGACTTCGCGCCACCGATGACCGAGCCCCATGGCGACGGCCTGCTCGCGCAAATTCGTGTATTGCCCGCCGGGAATTTCGTGTTGATAGAGGCGCGCGGAACCTGATTTGGGCGCGGAGTCAAAAGGCAGGTAATACGTGCGCACCGTTTCCCAATAATCCGAGCACTCGTTGAGCGCATCGATATCGAGCTGCGTGTCGCGCGAGGTGTGGCGCAGCGCCTCGACAATGGAGTTGAGGTTTGGCTGGCTGGTTCCACCGCTCATGGAAGCAACCGCGGCATCGGCGACGTCCACGCCCGCGTCCGCTGCCTTCAGCACAGAAGCGGCGTTCAAGCCGCTGGTGTCGTGCGTATGGAAGTGAATGGGGATGCCGATCTCCTCTCGCAGAGCGCGGACGAGTTGGAAGGCGGCATACGGCTTGCACAATCCGGCCATGTCTTTAATGGCTAGAAAATGTGCGCCAAGCTTCTCCAGTTGCTTGGCCATGGCGACGTAATACTTGAGCGAATATTTTGGCCGGCCTTCGTCAAGAATATCTCCGGTGTAGCAAATCGCCGGCTCGCAGACGGCGCCCGTTTGCAGAACGGCGTCGATTGCAATGCGCATATTCTCGATAGAGTTGAGCGAATCGAAGATACGGAAGATATCGATGCCTTGCTCGTAGGCCTCGCGCACAAATTCTTCGATGACGTTATCGGGATACGACGCGTAACCCACCGCGTTCGCGCCGCGAAGCAGCATCTGGAAGCAAATGTTGGGAATGCGCCGGCGCAGCTCGCGCAGCCGCTGCCAGGGATCTTCGTGCAAAAAACGCAGAGCCGTGTCGAAGGTTGCGCCGCCCCACATCTCGATGCTGAAAAGATTCGGGAGCCGCTGCGCGACGGCCGTAGCGGTGGCCAGAAGGTCGTAGGTACGCACGCGGGTCGCCATCAAGGATTGATGCGCGTCGCGCAACGTCGTGTCGGTGACCAGCAGGCGCTTCTCCTTGCGCGCCCACGCGGCGAATTTTTTCGATCCCAGCTTCTGCAGCAATTGCCGAGAGCCAGGGGACGGCGCGATTCCCTGCACGCTCGGCAGGACCGCCTCCTCCAAGTCGTCGGGGATTTTCTTCCCTTTAACCTCCGGATTGCCGTTGAGAATCACATCGCCTAAATACGACAGCAACTTGGTGGCGCGGTCGCCTCGGCTCGAAATCCGGAAAAGTTCCGGAGAGTCGTCCAGAAACGCCGTCGTGACTTCCCCTGCGCGGAACCGCGGATGATTGACGACATTCTCCAGAAAAGGAATGTTGGTCTTGACGCCGCGAATGCGAAATTCGCGCAGCGCGCGATCCATGCGCTGGCAAGCTTCCGGAAGATTCAGCCCCCAGGCGGTCACTTTCACCAGCAGCGAATCGTAATATGCGGCGAGCAGCGCGCCGGCGTACGCCGTGCCGCCATCGAGGCGAATGCCAAATCCCGCGGGAGAGCGGTACGTAGAAATTTTCCCGTAGTCCGGCGCGAAATTCTTCTCCGGATCTTCCGTGGTGACGCGACATTGCAGCGCAGCGCCGTAGAGGGGCACGCTTTCCTGCTTCGGAAGCGACAGCGGCGCATCATGAAGCTTGCAACCCTGCGCGATGCGAATTTGCGCTTGCACCAGGTCGATCCCGGTGACCATCTCCGTGACAGTGTGCTCGACCTGAATGCGCGGATTCACTTCAATGAAGTACCACTTGCCCGCGTCCACGTCGTAGAGAAACTCAACGGTGCCCGCGTTGCGATAGTTCGCCTTGCGCGCGATGCGCAGCGCCGCTTCGCACAACTCATTGCGCGCGCTGGCGGGCAGATTCGCTGCCGGCGCGACCTCGACAACCTTCTGGTGACGCCGCTGCACCGAGCAATCGCGTTCCCACAGGTGCAACATGTTGCCGTGATGGTCGGCCAGAATCTGCACTTCGATATGCCGCGCGCGCGGAAGATATTTCTCAAGGAAAACCGAAGCGTCGCCGAAGGCCGAGCGCGCCTCGCCCTGCGCTTCTTCCAGCCTGGCGTCCAGCTGCGCGGCGTCGTGAACCACGCGCATACCGCGGCCGCCGCCGCCCATGGCCGCCTTCACGATGATGGGATAACCGATCTCGCGCGCGATCCTCTGCGCTTCGCTCGGAGATTTCACGGCCTCTTCGGTACCGGGCAGCACCGGCACATTCGCGGATGCCGCGAGTCGTCGCGCCGCAGTCTTATCGCCCAACAGCTCGAGCAGCGTCGGCGTCGGCCCAACAAACGTAATGCCCGCCTTCTCGCAGGCGCGTGCGAACGCCGGGTTCTCCGACAAAAAGCCGTATCCCGGATGAATCGCGTCCACGCCTTTCTCTTTCGCCAGCGCAACGATTCCCGCGATGTCCAGGTACGCTTCCACCGGGCCTTTCCCGGCGCCGACCTGATACGCCTCGTCCGCTTTGAAGCGGTGCAGCCCCAGGCGATCTTCTTGCGAGTAGATGCCGACCGTACGGAGTCCCAGCTCGTTGGCGGCACGGAAAATGCGAATAGCGATTTCACTGCGGTTAGCAGCAAGCAGTTTCTGAATGTCTTTAGTCTTCGTCATCAAGGGTCATCACGGCCACGAAATCGAGACTCACGATAAACTTTACATTTTTACACGAGCCGCCGCGATGCCGGAGGAGTTTTTTAGATGCGGAGAAGCAACAAATTTAGTTGGAAGGCGAAATTTCCGTCAGAAGGTAGCCGGGACAGCCTCGGCGCTCACCGGCTGCGGAGGCGTGGACTTCAACTGCTGCACCTCAGCCACGACTTTGCTCCACTCCTTCGGCTTGCGCTTGGTGGCGTAGGGGGCGTCGGGGTCGGCGAAGAAGTTCAACAGCTCCGCGCGCAAATCGGGCGTCACATCTGCAAAATCTTGCGCGGCAAGATTGTCCAGCAACTCGGCATGCGCGTCATCATTCATGCGGTATTTACCCGGCCCAGTGGGTTCGCCGACATCGAAATTATTGTTCGGCAATTTCAACCGCCCCTCGCCTTGTTCCTTTAGCAGATTGCGATAGCGGTCCATGGTGGCGTTGAAGCTGGCCTGGAACATTCGCTCGGTTTCCGGAGTTGGTGTCTTAAGCTGCAGGACCCGCAACGGCCCAAATTTCGGAAGCAATCGGTACAGAACCGCAAGGAACCGGTCCCAGAAACCCGGGCGCTGATAGTCCTTGCCCCACTCGCGCTCGTAGCTGGCGCGCGACAAATTATAGAGAAACTTCCGGCGGGTGATCCCAGGCACGTCGTTTTCGATCTCTTTTTGCTTCAGCGACCAGGCAATGCGTGTTGCTCGGGGAATCAGCCCGCTGACATCCCGCCGGTAGGAGCCGATCACTTTTTCCTCGTTTTCCAGCACTTTTTTCAAATCCAGGGCGTAGGTTTCGCGAAAAGCCTGTTCTAGAAGGGGAGCGGCAACCTGAAATCCGATGAAATCGTGGTAGCTATCCGGGGCATAACGCTCTTTAGCTACTTCGAGAACATCGAAACCGAACTCCGTTTTGACGTGAGCTAGCGGATCGTCTTCATAGGTCACGGAATCGCCATGCTTCTTTCTCAGCTTGGGATAAAGAACGGGGACGGCGCGATTCGTTCCAATGCGATGTCCGTCCGTATCCGCCGCATAGTGCGCCATAGCGCCGAGCGCGAAGGCGTATTCGTTCAGATCCTTGGAATCGCGCAGCAAAATTATCACGAAATCGCCGCTGCGGACATAATGCGCCAGGTCGCTGAAGAACATGCTGCCGTGCGGGTAGTAACCCATGTCTTGAATGATGGCGCCCCCGTAAGCGTAACCGTGGGCTTCGCGCAACTCTTCCGCGGTGGCGTCGGGAAAGCGCTGCAGCAGCAACGGCTTGATATTGCCGTCCCACGCCGCATCAATGATCGCTTCGTGCGAGAGCACAGAGTAAGCGGCGGTCGTCGCCGGCCAAGAAATAACCAACATAAGGCCAGCCAACAGCGCACCAATTTTTGAGAACAATTCCGCCCCTCCGATGATTCTTCGCGCTTCTGAGGCCAGCCAGGCTAGCAGCGAGGTTCAATCGCGCTGTAGATCATGGCGCGAAGAACCACTAACCAGTTTTGATGTTCCGGATGGCGCAAAAGAACGCACACACCACACGCTCTGACCGTGAAGTTTGCTGCCGATTGGGAGAACGGTAGGACGCCGCTCTTCGCTCAGTACTTGCGCAAGACGCCGATGACGCGGCCCTGAATCTTCACATCGTTCGCCGGCACGATGATCGGCGCCATTTCCGAATTGGCCGGCTGCAGACGAATTTTTCCCGGGCCTTCACGATAAAATCTTTTTAGCGTCGCGTCGTCTCCGCTGACCAACGCCACGACGATATCGCCGGGATTCGCCACCTGCGTTTGCTCGCACACCACAAAATCTCCATCCATGATGTGGTCCTCAATCATGGACGTGCCTTTCACTTGCAGCGCAAACGAATTGCCGCCACGCGCAAAGTCTCCCAGCGAGAGCGTCTCTCGCTCTTCCACCGCTTCCAGCGGCCTACCCGCTGCGATGCGCCCAACTAGCGGCAGCTCTTGCACCTTGCGCTCAATCACTTGATCCTTCACCGATTTCGGCAACTGCAAAATTTCGATGGAGCGGCTCTGGTTATAGCCACGACGAATAAAACCTTTCTTCTCCAACGTGGTGATGTGCTTGTGGACCGTCGCCAGCGAGGTCAGCTTCATGCCCTTGCCGATTTCCTCGAAGCTCGGCGCATAGCCATGCTTAGTCTCGAACGCCACCAGATAGTCGAGCACTTCCTTCTGTCGCTTGGTCAGGGCCATGGGTGTAACCTCCGATTCCGCGCCGCATAATCCGCGGCTATTGCCTCCACCTTAGGCGAAAAGAAAGCGAACGTCAAGCGAAACTTACATCACAGGTGCGCTTTGTATCGCTATCCTTAGATGTAATCAGAATGATATATAAGTATCATGAACACTTTGAGAAAACGCTCGGCCTCGGTCACAGCTGCAGGAATCGTCGCCATAATCGGCAGCGTGCTTACTCTGCTCGGATCGTGTTTGATAGTTGTCGCAATCCTCGTGACCCCTGCTTCCCAAACCGGACCGCAGCTCCCCAGTTTTGTGCGCAACCTTACGGTCGGAGCCATAGCGTTTTTCGCCAGCCTCGCTATCTTAGGAATTTTTACCGGCGTCGGCGTGCTTCGGCTTAAGAGCTGGGCACGCATTTCGGCCTTGGTGTGGTCGGGTATCACGGCGGCGATCTGTGGGTTTGGTTTGGCATTCCTCACATTCATCCCGCTGCCTACGCCGGCAAGTTCGCCGACGCCCGTGAGCATAATGGCTTTCGTCCGCGTAACAACCGGCCTCTTCTACGCGGTGCCACTGGGAATCGCGATATGGTGGCTAATCCTTTTCAACCGCAACGGAATCGCGGCTCAGTTTGCCGCTCCTGGGATTGACGTCCCGCTGGACGCATCGGGCTTCCCCGCCCAAACGACGCCGGAGGCGAGACCCGCGTTGCCTCTGCCAATCACCGTACTTGCGGTGTTTCTGCTCCTGTCGTCGCTTAGTGTTTTTCTTCTACCTTTTGTACATATGCCGATGGTGCTGTTTGCGCACGCGTTCCGGGGCCCTGCCGGGATTGCGGTGTGGATGACGACTTGCCTGTTGTCAACAACGGCGGGAATTGGTCTCCTCCGTCGCAAACGGTGGAGCTACCCGTTGACGCTGGGGCTACAGTTTCTGTGGTTCTTGAGCGGCCTTGTGACACTGGCCAGTCCAAAATATGCGGATCTGATGCACGAAGCGATTTCGTCCATGGCGTTTTTGACCACGCCATATCCGGAGGTTCCCATCGAGCAGTTGCGCAGGTATTCTTACATGGGCTTGTTATTCCCGGTGCTTATAGGGATTCTCCTTCTCTATTACCGTTCGCGATTTCTGCAAACCCATTCCTCCCGCAATCTCGCGGGCTGAATCACCGCAAACAAACTTGTATGCAACCCAGTTCGCTCGTCATGCGTCTTTTTCAATAGAGCACATTGCCCGCGCGGCGGACTCTCTCCCCGCCGCGGGCGAGCCGGTGTGGTATTCTTGCCATGCCGGCTCGCGGCGGGCGGATGTGACATCCATCCTGTTCTTGCTACCGCGCCATCGTATTAATTGAGCCGCAGCTCCTCACGGGGAAAATGTGAAGGAGCTCTCCAACACGGGGTCAGTCAGTTTATGTCGACATTTATCGAATCGCCGCTAACCAAGCACCGGCGAGAAAAGATCGATCAGGCAGTCATCCGCTTCGCCGGAGATTCCGGCGACGGCATGCAGATTACCGGCAGCCAGTTCACTAATACCGTGGCGCTGTATGGCAATGATATCGCCACATTTCCAGACTTCCCTGCCGAGATTCGCGCTCCCGCCGGCACTTTGCCCGGTGTAAGCGGCTATCAGCTTCATTTTTCTTCCAATGATGTCTACACGCCGGGCGATGCCGTCGATGTCCTTATTGCCATGAACCCGGCGGCGCTCAAGGTCAATGTCGCCGACTTAAAAGCCAACGGCATCCTCATCGTCAATTCCGACAGCTTTAAAGAAACCGATCTGCGCAAAGCGCAGATGACCTCCAATCCCCTCGAAGATCACTCGCTGGATAAGTTTCGGCTCTTTTCCGTCGAACTGGAACGCCTGACGCGCGCCGCGCTCGAGCACCTCGGCTTGGATGCCAAGTCGATGGATCGCTGCAAGAATTTCTTCGCGCTCGGAATGTGCTACTGGCTTTACAACCGCTCGATGGATTCGACGGTCCGCTGGATTGAAGACAAGTTCAAGAACAAACCGCTGTTGGTGGAAGCCAACAAGCTGGCTATGAAGGCCGGATATTCGTACTGCGAAGCCACGGAAGCGTTTCAAATCAGCTATGAAATCCCGCCTGCACAACTAGCGCCGGGTGTTTATCGCAATTTGAGCGGAAACCAGGCGCTGGCCCTCGGTTTCATCACCGCTTCGCAAAAATCAGGCCTGCGGCTTTTCCAGGGCAGCTATCCGATCACGCCCGCGTCCGACATTTTGCACGAGCTGTCCCAATACAAAGACTTCGGCGTGATGACCTTCCAGGCGGAAGACGAAATCGCTGCGATCACATCCGCGATCGGCGCGGCCTACGCCGGCGCTCTGGCCATTACCACGACCTCCGGCCCCGGCATGGCGCTGAAGACCGAGGCGATGGGCTTGGCCGTAGCAGTGGAAATCCCGCTGGTCATCTGCGACATTCAGCGCGGCGGCCCTTCGACCGGGCTTCCCACCAAGACCGAACAAGCCGACTTATTGCAAGCGCTGTTTGGGCGCAACTCCGAAGCGCCGATACCTGTTGTCGCCGCCGCAACGCCCAGCGACTGCTTCTGGGCTGCGATGGAGGCCTGCCGCATCGCTGTCAAGTACATGGTGCCGGTGATCCTTCTCTCTGATGGGTATTTGGCGAACGGGGCCGAACCCTGGCGCATCCCGGATGCCGACGACATTCCAGAAATCCCGGTGCATTTCGCAACCGAGCCGAACTCCTCGACCGGCTATTTGCCCTACAAACGCGACCCGGAAACCTTGGCGCGGCCGTGGGCTATTCCTGGAACGCCAGGCCTGGAACACCGCATTGGCGGGCTTGAAAAGCAGGACGTTAGCGGCAACATCAACTATGAACCGCTGAACCACGAAAAGATGGTTCGCATCCGCGCAGCAAAGGTTGAGGCCGTCGCGCAGGACATTCCGGATATCGAGCCTGTCGGCGACGCGGAAGGCGATCTGCTGATTATTGCGTGGGGCTCCACGCACGGCGCAATCACCGCCGCGGTGAAAGCGCAGCGCGCCGAGGGCCGCAAGATTGGGCACGTCCATCTGCGCCACTTGAATCCCTTGCCCTCAAACTTGGGCGAGGTTATCTCGCGATTCAAGAAAGTCCTTGTGCCGGAGTTGAACATGGGCCAGTTGCTTTGGGTTTTGCGCGCCAAGTACCTGGTGGATGCCGTGGGCTTGAACAAAATTCAAGGCCGCCCGTTCAAGCAAACGGAGCTTGAGCAAAAAATCGAGGAGATGCTCGAGGTCTAAGGGGCTTTAGGGCTAAAATTTTCCGATCCATTGGAGAAATGGTGATGAGTACCGCAACGCTGCCGCCGCCGCTGACGAAAAAAGACTTTCAGACCGACCAGGAGGTTCGCTGGTGCCCGGGCTGCGGCGACTATGCCATTCTGTCGGCGGTTCAGTCTGTGTTCCCCGAACTCGGCATCAAGCGCGAGAATTTTGTCGTCGTCTCCGGCATCGGCTGCTCCAGCCGCTTCCCGTATTACATGAATACATTTGGTTTCCACACCATCCATGGCCGCGCGCCGGCGGTTGCGACAGGGATCAAGGCAATTCGGCCCGATCTGGAAGTCTGGGTGGCTACCGGCGACGGTGATGCGCTTTCCATCGGCGGCAATCACACGATTCACATGTTGCGGCGCAACGTCGGAATTAAAGTTTTGCTCTTCAACAATCGAATTTATGGCCTGACGAAGGGTCAGTATTCGCCCACCTCGGAATTCAACAAAAAAACGAAGTCGACGCCCTTTGGCTCAGTCGTCCGTCCGTTTAATCCGGTGTCTCTGGCTATCGGCGCGGAAGCTACGTTTGTGGCCCGCTCCGTGGATGTTTTCCAGGCGCACCTGAAAGACACGTTG
>WNFR01007815.1_pt1 | contig 10854 bp, 9 predicted proteins | sample 5400221 | NCBI WGS metagenome assembly WNFR01 (sample SAMN13153357, study PRJNA577476) | soil metagenome | isolation source: 40 cm soil under Madrone tree | place: USA:California | collected 2016-06-14 | reverse complement strand
GCTCAAGAGACTTCTGCGTGAGCGATTTTGGGCGTGTCAGCAACGGGCAGCAGGGTAGGGATCGCGGACATCCCCTTATGCACCCGAGAAAAGGAGACTTCCGCGCTGAGCCACTGGCGCAATAAATTCGCATAATCGAGCATAGCGCCTGCGCTGCTCTAAAGAGTAAAATTATTGCTCTTTCAGAGTGAGCCATGGAGACTGCAACGAGCCGTGCCCGCTTCGGGGCGTTCGAGCTCGACCTGACGACGGGAGAACTGCGCTCCGTCTCTCCGGCAAACGGTGAGCCTCCGGTTTTGTTGCGCGAGCAGCCGTTCCAGGTCTTGCGAATTTTGATCGAACGTGCAGGGAAGCTGGTGACCCGCGAGGACATCAAGCACAAGCTCTGGCCTGACGACACAATTGTCGATTTCGACAACAGCATCAACGTCTCCATCAGGATCTTGCGCAAAGCGGTAGGCGACACAGCCGAAGCGCCCCGCTACATTGAGACGTTGGCACGCCGCGGGTACCGGCTCATGGTGCCTGTGGAGTGGCTGCACAGCGCGGTCATGACGCCAGAGCAACGCCCGGCGACGCCTGCGACAACTCCATCCCTCGGTGCCCAGTCCCTCATAGGGAAAAAGGTTTCCCATTATCGCGTCATCGACATCATTGGCGGCGGCGGTATGGGAATGGTCTATCGGGCCGAGGACCTCAAGCTTAGCCGCATGGTCGCGCTGAAGTTTCTGCCTGAAGAACTGGCCAGCGATGCCGTTGCGCTGCAGCGTTTCGAACGCGAGGCGCGGACCGCTTCGTCGTTGAATCATCCGAACATCTGCATCGTTCACGCGATCGAAGAGCACGACGGGAAGCCCTTCATCGTGATGGAGCTGCTCGAAGGAGAGACCTTGCGCACGCGGATGGCCGCGTTTGAGCCCAATGCTTTGCCATTCAATGAGTTCTTTGAAATCGCCAGGCATGCCTGCAGCGGGCTTGAGGCTGCGCACGAAAAGGGGATCATCCATCGCGACATCAAGCCGGCGAATATCTTTCTATGCAAGTCGGGCGGGGTGAAGATCCTCGACTTCGGGCTAGCGAAGCTGACCGGCGACCGCGTGGGCTTCGAAAGAGCGGAAGCAGCTAGCGCGTCTGCCCCGGTAGCCACATCGGCCGACAGTTTGAATAAGGGCCTGACTCGGACAGGAACGACCGCGGGGACGGCAGGATACATGTCGCCAGAGCAGGTGCGGCGCGAGGAGCTTGACACCAGGACCGACATATTCTCGTCTGGATTGGTGCTCTACGAGATGGCCGCCGGGCAGAGAGCGTTCACCGGCGAGACCGTCGTGGACATCCATGAGGCCATCCTGCACCAGACTCTAGTTCCCGCGCGCGCCCGCAATCCCATGTTGCCACGCGGCCTTGATGCTGTCTTCTCGAAGGCGCTCGAGAAAGACCGCGAGCAGCGCTATCAGTCGGCAACCGCGCTCAAGGATGACCTCACCCGTATCGCTCGAGAAGCAAACCCGGCGAAGCGCCGCATGCGCCAGGCGTTGGCAGCGGTTGTGCTGTTGGCATTAGTCGCGCTCGGGGCCTGGCGATATGAGGTTTACCGGCAACGCATCACCCTCTCCCCGACGGACACCATCGTCCTCGGTGATGTCGATAACCAGACGGGCGATCCGGTCTTCGACGATGCACTGAATATCGCGCTACGCTACGAAATGCAGCAGACACCGTACCTCAATATTCTGGGAATCGACAAAGTGTACCGGACGATGGCGCAGATGAAAGTTCCGCCAACCGCGAAGATCACCCCAGATCTCGCCCGGCAGATCTGCGACAAGACGAAGAGCAAAATGGTGATTTCGGACTCCATCGACGACGCCGGCAACGGCTATCACCTGGAGATGAGGGCGCTCGATTGCGGATCGGGGGCAACCTTGGGCAGGGAGCAGGCCGATATCGGTAGCAGGAATGAAGTCATTCACGAGCTGGGAGCCACAGCAGTACGCCTTCGCGCGCAGCTGGGAGAGCCCTCAGATTCGGTAGCGCGTTTCAATCAGCCGTTAGAAAAGGCGCTCAGCGCGTCGCTTGAGGCTTTGCAGGCCGGCACTGAGGGAACCAAGCTCCACCTCGCCGGCGATTTGGCAGGAGCGGTCAAACTCTACGAGCAAGCCGTCGAACTGGATCCAAACCTTGCCTTGACGTATGTAGGCATGGGCGCCGCCTACTATGTCCTCGGTAACACTGAGTTGTCGGAGGCTTCGTATACCCGCGCGTATCAACTGAGAGACCGATTGACGGAAAGGGATCGCCTGAACACTGAAATCAACTACTACTGCAGCGGGACGAGCCAGTGGGAAAGATGCTATTCCAGCAGTCTACAGTACCTGGAACTTTTTCCTCGTGACGTCTTTGGGCATAACAATCTGGGTGTGGCGCTGCGCTACCTTGGTCAACCGGATCGCGCCGCGGACGAGTTCAACGAGGCCGCCCGGCTGGATCCAAGCCCGTACTATTTCGTGCGCGCTGTAAATGTCAACATGAAGGCAAGCAGATTCAATGAGGCGAAGTCATGGCTTAAGAAGGCCGATGAGCTTAAGTTCGACACCCTGGGGATGCGTCGTGATAGGTTGGATTTGGCTTACATAGAAGGCGATCAGATAACAATCGATAGGATCTTGGAGAAAGAACTACATGGCCCCGACGCCAACTATTTTTTGTTCGAGCTGTCACGGTGGGCAACTTTCCAGGGCCGCTTTCATTCCGCCGATCGCCTCGCCCTGCAAGGTCAGAAGCTCCACGGCTCGCTCCCTTACTTAGCCTTGAGCGATGCCGAGGCGGGCAGACTGACCGAAGCAGATAAAGCCGAGGAGGAAGCGCTTCGACTCAAGCCGGATCGAGGCAACAGGATGGTTCTGGCGCTTGCGCTAGCAAGGTCAGGGCATAGGGAACAAGCAGGCAAAATCGCCGACGAGGTAAGCGCGGAAGCGCCTCTTGATATTGTGGTCCAGTACTACCTGGTTCCCACCGTGCGTGCCGCCATCAAGTTGCAGCAGCATGACCCGGCTGCGGCTATTGAATTACTGCGCGCGACCACCAAATACGAACTGTCATTTAACACGGAATCATTCGACTTTCTGTACCCCGCCTACGTTCGTGGGCAGGCCTATCTGGCGTTAGGCGACGGCCGGTCAGCAGCGGCGGAGTTCCAGAAGCTCATCGATCATCCTGGCTTGATCAACTACCACGTGACCGGGCCTCTGGCATGGCTTCAACTCGGTCGCGCGCAGAAGATGATGGGTGACGAAGCTGCCGCGCGGAAGTCCTACGAAAAGTTTCTCACCTTGTGGAAAGACGCCGACCCCGACGTTCCCATCTATCGGCAGGCCAAGGCCGAGTACGCCCAACTGAAGAAGATGTAGGTGGCTGCGATCGCACAATTACAAAGACTCCGTGCTACGAAAAATTCCCAGCTTCTTCATTCGAAAGTGCAAGGTAGAGCGGTTCAGTCCCAGTCTTGTTGCCGCACCCCGGGGACCAGAGAGAACCCACCCCGTCTGTTTCAATGTCGCGAGGATATGATTCCGTTCAACCTCCTCCAACGTTTGCGCGGCAGAGTCCCGACCCGCCGTGATCCGGCTGTTCAGGTCGCGCATGGGAACTTCCAGAGCAGAGCCGGTACTTAGGATCACTGCACGCTCGATCACATTCTCCAGCTCACGAATATTCCCGGGCCAGGAGTACTTGACAAGAGCTGCCATGGACTCCGTTGCGACGCAATCGATGGTCTTGTTCATTCGCTTCGCCGCACTAATGGTGAAATGGCGGACGAGCAGCGGGATATCGCCCTTCCGTTCCCGCAGGGATGGCACGCAGATAGGGAACACGTTCAGCCGGTAATAGAGGTCGGCGCGGAACTCTCTGCGGAAAATCATAGTCTCGAGGTCGCGATGCGTTGCCGCGATGATCCGAACATTGACCTTCTTAGTTAAGGAGCTGCCCAACCGCTCGAACTCCCGCTCCTGTATCGCACGCAGCAGCTTGGGTTGCAACTCGAGCGGGATGTCCCCAATTTCATCCAGGAACAATGTCCCCTTATCGGCAAGATCCAGGCGCCCGGCCTTTTGCGCGATAGCGCCGGTAAATGCGCCGCGTTCGTGACCGAACAGCTCGCTCTCCAGCAGACCGGTGGGAATGGCGGCGCAATTCAGTTTCACGAAGGGCCGGCCGCGTCGCGGGCTTCGTTTGTGAATCGCTCGCGCGATCAGCTCTTTCCCGGTGCCGGTCTCTCCCAGCAACAGTGCCGTGGAATCGCCGCCGGCGACCGTCTCCACTAAGCGGAGCACATAGCGAATTGCCAGACTGGTTCCTACAATCTCGCCATAAGGGTCATCCGGTTTGGAGACCTCGGGCACTAACCCGGGGGCGAAGACCGGGAATCCAGCATCCTGGCAGGCTTCATCGCGACAACTAAAATTCCTGACACCCATAGGGTCCTCCATCGAGTGACAAGCTTCGCCACTCACTGCTTTCGTTGCGGGTTCTTTTCTTTTTCCTTGTCTATCCATTCGCGCAAGTAGATAGGACAATTTCTTAAAACGATGCCGTTAGCCTCGCATTCCGCCAGGAAGCCGATTGCCGTCGGATCGAGGTAGGTGACGTCGCTCATGTCCAAGGTCAGCAAGCGGTCGAGGCTTTCCAGGCTAAGCAGGCAGCGCAGGTCTTCGGCATCTGTTTTCTCGATCCGGCCGCTGAGCCGGAACAGCACGGTTCCATTCGTTGATCTTTCCACCTTGAGCACGGAACTCTCTTTCCCGCAGGTGTTAACTCGCCGGGCGCCAGTTTCGCGAATCGAGCTCCTTCAAATAAAGGGACTGGCGATTAATTAGTTCTTATTCGGCGGTTAAATAACCTATAGAAAACGTAAACCCTTCATTTTGAAGAGCTGGATGCAGGTGGTCTGTTGCCTTGACGATTGGCCTGCAAAGCCTTCTGTCTTCATAGTCGGAAGCGCCGCGGTTGATAGCAGTCAACTGTTGCGCAAATGTCAAACCCTCATCACCAAGAAGGGAAGCACCTCGGGCCGCGTTCGTTGAATTTAAAGCGTTTCCGTGGATAGAAGACGCGGCAACCATGTTGCAAATGCATAGGTGGTCTCGGCGAAGACTTCGAAGAATGGAGAAAGCATTCGTCTCTGGACTGTCTATCGAGCGCGCCGATCTCAAAATGGAGGAAACGAAGCATGTCTCAAAACAACGGTTTTCATAATCGAAGTGAGAAAGGGTTGCTGACCCCCGACAATTGCGTGGTGGCGCTGATTGATCATCAGCCACAAATGCTGTTCGGGACCAGTAACTTTGATCGACAGTCGATCATTAACAACACTGTGGCGCTGGGCAAAGCAGCGCGGGTTTTTGACGTTCCAGTCGTACTAACCACGGTCGAGACCAAGAGTTTCAGCGGCAATCTGTGGCCGCAGATTCGCGCCGTGTTTCCCGGGAAGGAGCCAATTGAGCGCTCTTCCATGAATTCCTGGGACGATCCGAACTTTGTCGCAGCGATCGAGAAAACCGGACGAAAGAAAATTGTCCTGGCCGGCTTATGGACTGAAGTATGCGTAGCGTTTCCCAGCGTTCAGGCGATTCACGATGGTTATGAAATCTACGTCGTTGAGGACTGCTGCGGCGATGTGAGCCAGCTGGCCCACGGCAACGCCATGCGGCGGGTCATCCAGGCGGGAGCAAAACCCGTGACAGCCCTCTCGACGATGCTCGAATGGCAACGCGACTGGGCCAACCGTGAAACGTATGACGCGGTCATGGACATTGTGAGGACCCATCTCGGAGCCTACGGGATTGGGGTCGAGTACGCCTACACCATGGTGCATGGTTTGCCGGCAACGAAGTTTGCCGAATATGTAGTTCCAACTGCTCTCGCAGTGCACAAGTAACGCCAGAGGGGCAGGTTCGCGCCTGCCCTCTCAACTTTGTTTTTCCTTGCAGGAGATTCCTATGCCCGCTGACCTAATTCTCTACAACGGCAAAATTGCAACCAATGGAAATCCTTCTTTCGTTGAGGCCATTGCTATAACGCATGGAAAAATCACTGCCGTCGGCACGAACGAAGAAATTGTTCGCCTGTGCGGGCCTGAAACGCACCTGATGGACGGGAATAATAGGACTGTAATTCCCGGACTGAATGATTCCCACATGCATCCCATTCGCGGTGGTCTCAACTACAACATGGAGCTGCGGTGGGACGGCGTACCCTCTCTCTCGGAAGCTCTGGCCATGCTGAAGGACCAAGCCAGAAGGACACCACCGCCGCAATGGGTCCGAGTGGTGGGTGGCTGGAGCGAGTTTCAGTTTGAGGAGCGGCGCATGCCAACTCTGCAAGAGATCAATGCCGCCGCTCCCGATACCCCGGTTTTTATTATGCATTTGTATGACCGCGTCTTCTTAAACGGCGCAGCTCTGCGTACGCTTGGCTATGCGAAGGATGCCCCGGGTTTTCCTGCTGGCGAGGTTCAACGCGACCGGCACGGCAATCCGACAGGTCTACTCCTGGCCAGGCCCAACGCGAACATACTTTACTCAACACTGGCCAGGGGGCCGAAGCTTTCCCGCGAAGATCAGCTCAACTCTTCGCGTCTATTTTTCCGTGAATTGAACCGTTTCGGCGTGACCAGTGTCGTGGATGCAGGTGGAGGCTTCCAGAACTACCCTGATGACTATGAAGTCGTAGACGAACTTCATCGCAACAACGAACTCTCTATTCGTTTGGCTTATAACCTTTTCACCCAAAAGCCGAAACAGGAGCTCGCAGATTTTCAGCGATGGACCAGGATGACAAAGCCCGGCCAGGGCGACGATTTCTATCGCGTCAACGGCGCCGGGGAGATGCTCGTCTTTTCAGCCGCAGACTTTGAAGATTTTCTCGAACCGCGGCCGGACCTGGCGCCCGTCATGGAAAGTGAATTGAAAGCGGTCATTCGGCATCTGGCCGAGAACCGCTGGCCCTTCCGCCTGCATGCCACATATGACCAGACAATCTCCCGTGCCCTGGACGTGTATGAAGAGGTAAACCGCGAGGTGCCCTTGGATGGCCTGCATTGGTTCTTCGATCACTGTGAAACGGTTTCCGACCGCAGCCTTGAGCGCATCAAGAAATTGGGTGGCGGAATCGCCGTTCAAAACCGAATGGCGTTCCAGGGTGAGTACTTTGTGGAACGCTATGGCCAGCAACAGGCCCGGCGTAGTCCCCCCATCCGCCAGATGCTGGAGATGGGTATTCCCGTAGGAGCGGGTACCGATGCCACCAGGGTATCCAGTTACAATCCGTTCCTCTCACTGTACTGGCTGATCACAGGAAAGACAGTCGGAGGCTTGAGACTCTATCCGGAAAATAACCGGCTGAGCCGTTCCGAGGCTCTTCATCTCTACACCGTGGGCAGCAGTTGGTTCTCCACAGAAGACGGGAAGAAAGGGTGCCTCAATCCCGGTCAACTCGCCGATTTCAGCGTGCTCACGGCGGATTATTTTTCCATCCCGGAGGAAGAAATCAAGCAGCTCGAATCGCTGTTAACCGTGGTTGGCGGCAAGGTCATGTACGCCGCCGCTGAATTTTCTCAACTTGCGCCTCCTGCTTTGCCGGTCAGTCCCGATTGGTCCCCGGTCAAAGAGTACGGCGGCTACGCGAATACCTCAAAAGAAGCGGTGGGAACGTCACATTCTCGAGCTCTTTCTCCCGTCCGCCCTGGATCGAGCACGAAGAGTCACCACGTTTCAGTGCTGGGCGATCTTGGGCTGTGGCAGCTGGGATGCGATTGTTTCGCCTTTTGAAGACATTTGAACAGGAGAGATGCAGTGAAAATTTTGTTCATATCCTTTGTAGTTGGTCTGGGCGTAGGGATTTTGTACGGTTTGATCCGGGTAAAGAGTCCGGCGCCGCCTATTGTTGCCTTGCTGGGCCTACTCGGAATGGTTCTGGGAGAGCAGCTCGGCACATGGGTTCACAACAGACACGTTAATGTAAGGCAGGCCGCTTCGGCATGCCTTGTCGGCCAACGCTACGATCGCCCGCTGCAGATTCAGGAGAGTGATCCTGAGATACAGATGGCAAGCTTGCAAGGAAGGGAACGGAGTTGACCATGCGAATGACGAAAGTCTTCACAGCCATTGCAACCACGGTTCTTGCGACGCAACTTCTGTGCCTGAATTTGTCAGCACAAAGTACTCCCGAAAACGATACGAATGTGGCCGTCGCGCCTCAGTATGACACCACGCACGTTTATGTCGCGCCGGAAGATTTCGACCGTTTCGTCGCCAGCCTGATCGCGACCTTCGGTGGTACAACCGCAAAGCAGGGCGTATTCACAGTGACGCCCACCGCCAGCAGCACGATCTCGCAGTTGGTATTGACACCGGTGGGGACGCTGTCGGTCTTCGGATTCAAGACGCCCATCCCATATCCGTTTGGCGTCGAGCGAACCGGCTATCTCGTAACCGACATGAATGCTGCAATTCGTGAAGCTCGCGCAACAGGCGCCGACGTTCAGGTCACGCCATACGATGATCCGATTGGGAAAGACACCGTCATCCAATTCCCGGGTGGCGTCAACACACAACTCTACTGGCACACGACGCCACCATCCTATGCTCCGTTTCAAACCATCCCGGAGAACCGGGTTTATGTTTCCGCCGACCGAGCGGAAGCGTTCGTGCGCAGCTTCCTGGCTTTTGCGCGCGGGAGAATCGTATCCGACGAAGCCCACGCGCCAGGCGTTGAGATTGGCAGGCCGAATGACAACTACAGGCGCATCCGAATTGAATCAAAGTTCGGCAAGCTAACAGTATCCGTGACGGATGGGCATCTCCCTTATCCATACGGCCGGGAACTCACCGGCTACGAAGTGGCAGATCTGAGCAATACGCTCGAAAAAGCAAAAGCGGCCAGAGTACAGATATTGGTGCCTCCCTATTCATCGGATCACCGGGATTCCGCCATTGTGCAGTTTCCTGGAGGCTATATCGCGGAAATCCACTCAGCCAGCAAACCGAATACCTCTCGCTGACGAATCTCAACGATGCGACGCTTGCCGATCTTGGTGCTCTTGCTCTTCATCGCACTTGGTGTGTCTTGCGCATTCCCTCAATCTGCCGACAGGACGATTGCCGAGCCGAATCGAAATTACAAGTTGCTGCGGGAAGATGAGAATTGGAACTTTCTCCGGGACCCGGCGCTTCGACAGGACGTTTGGGATCCCATCAAATACATCCCCCTCCGAAACGCACATGACTGGTACATGAGTATCGGAGGAGAGGCGCGGGAAGTTTGGGAGCAGATCGGCAACGACAATTGGGGCCTATCCCCCATCATGAATGGATATCTCAATCAACGATACATGCTTTACTTCGATGTCCATTACGGTCAACACGTCAGAACATTTATCGAATTCAAAAGTGGATTGAACTCCTTCCGCGCGGGCGGTCCGAGACCGATTGATGAAAAGAAACTCGACTTCCAGGCTGCTTTCGTTGAGATAAGCACCGGCGAAGGGCCGAACGCGGTCCAGTTTCGCGTCGGCCGGCAAGAATTGGAATATGGCTCGGGAAGGTTGGTTGACGTACGCGAAGGTCCGAATGTGCGCTTGAGTTTCGATGGCTTTCTTATAAGAAGCAAAATCAATTCATGGCAAGTTGATGGATTTGCCATGCGGCCCGATGAAGACAATCCAGGATTTTTTGACAATGCGCCCAACTCGCAAGTTGGTTTCTGGGGCGTTTACGCGACGCGACCCCTCACCAGCAAATCAGTGTTGGATGTTTATTATCTGGGTTTAGATCGCAAGCACGCGGTCTTCGAACGAGGCGCTGCTCAAGAGCTGCGGCACTCCATCGGCGCACGAGTTTCACGCCCTGTCGCTACCGACACTGCTGCTTGGGATTTTGACTATGAAGCTTTGTGGCAGTTCGGTACCTTCGGTTCAGACAACATTCGCGCCTGGACCGTTGCCTCGGAGACCGGGTATCGGATTCCGACCCTGCGGCTGAAACCTCGTTTCAGCGTCAAGGCTGACATTTCCAGTGGGGATCATCCCGGCTCGCATTCGTTGGGAACGTTTAATGCTTTGTTTCCTAAGGGTAACTACTTTGGTGTTCTGGCCACAACCGGCCCTGGTCCGGTGAACTTCATTGACCTGCATCCGCGCATCGAAACCTCGTTTCCGCATGACGTGAGTTGGTCTTTCGACTGGATCTTGCAATGGCGAGAGAGCCTGCAAGATGGAGTTTACGCCGTGCCAGGCTTTCTTATTGTCCCAGCAGGAAACAGCCGGGAGCGGTTTGTTGGACACAGGCCAGGAACCGAGATTCACTGGCAGATAAATCGCCACTTGTGGGCCCAAGCCGATTACGGAATCTTTTATGCGGGAAAGTTCTTGAAAGAAGAGAGCCCTGGACGAAATCTGAACTATTGGGCGCTGTGGATGGGATACAAGTTTTAGATAACGAAGAGCTGGACAATCTACCTCCGAGCGTGTTTCTAGCGGGAGAGCCTGGATGACCGGATCTATAGACAACACTTTGATGGCAGCCGAAGGCCGCACGATGGAGCCGGAGGACCTAACAGGATGGGTAAAAGCGTGACCACAAGACCAAGTTCCGTGCAGCCCGTTGCAGCCACCGGTCGCCCAACGATGATTGCGCTGATTGCCCTCACATTCAGTACCGGGCTGATTGACGCTGTCAGCTATATCTCTCTGGGACACGTGTTTACAGCGAATATGACTGGGAACATAGTGCTCCTTGGTTTCGCCGTGGGTGGGGCAACAGGGCTTTCGGCTGCGCGATCGGGTGCATCGCTGTT
>WNFR01008243.1_pt1 | contig 10855 bp, 8 predicted proteins | sample 5400221 | NCBI WGS metagenome assembly WNFR01 (sample SAMN13153357, study PRJNA577476) | soil metagenome | isolation source: 40 cm soil under Madrone tree | place: USA:California | collected 2016-06-14 | reverse complement strand
CCGCCAGCGCGGCCACGTCCGAAACCTGAGACCTGCCAACTGCCCCCTGCCCCCTGCCCTCCGGCACCATCACCAGCGTGTGCAGCGCATCGTGCAGCTCATCCGCGTCGCGCACATCCGGCCACGCCTCCATCTGTACTTGTTCGATGGCCGCCGGATCGAGCGCCCCGACTTCTTCCAGCACCGAAGCCGGCAACATGCGCCGCATCTCGACCGCCCGTGCCCGCCGTTCCTCAAGCGGCGCGTCATCGAGATACGCATACGGATTCGCATTCAGAATTTCGTGCGAAAACTGCGACGGCACCGGAGTATCCACCGCGATGCATCGAATGCGTCCCTCTTCAATCCCGCGCAAGACATCGCGCAGCCCATCGATATCCATCGCTTCCGTCAGCACGTCCTTCATTACTTCGGCCACCAGCGGATGGTCCGGAATCTTAATATCCCCTTCAATGTTCTCCTGGCACGCCGCCACATCCGGAAATACCGACGCCAGCAGATCGTCCGAGCGCATGCGCTGAATCTGCGGAGGAACTTTCTTGCCTCCCTGAAAACGCAACAAAGCTAGCGCGCGTGTTGCATCCCAGCGCCACCGTGTTTGAAAGAGAGGAGCGTCCAATGCCGCCTGTTCCAGAATCGGCGCCATAGTTTCAGAGTGCAGAAAATGAAAAACGTCCGCCAGCGGAAAGCTGTGCTGCTCCGCCAGCGCGATGTTGATGCCGTTATCCGTAGCCGCCGCCTGCAATTCGAAATTGAATCCCCGGCAAAACCGTTTGCGTAGCGCCAGTCCCCAAGCTTTGTTGATGCGCCCTCCGAATGGCGCATGGATCACCAGCTGCATCCCGCCGCCCTCATCGAAAAACCGCTCCGCAATAATCGTCGACTGAGTAGGCACATCGCCCAACACCGCGCGCCCTTCCAGCACATACTGGATCAACTGTTCAGCTCCCGCCGTATCCAATCCGCACTGCTCGCCAAGCCAGCGAACAACTTCCATGACCACCGGCAAGTTACGCCAGCCCTCCACCGGAGCCACTCCGACCAGTCGATCGCTGATCTCCCGTCGCAAATCGCCCAGCTGTTCAGAAAGCTCCGACGTCCGCGCGGGAGCCTCGCCGCGCCAGAAGGGAACTGTCGGGGGGGCGCCTTTCGCATCCTCCACCAGAACGCGCGACGATCGCCCTTCCACGCGCCGAATCCGCCAGGAAGTATTTCCCAGCAGCATGATGTCGCCCGCCATGCTCTCGACCGCGAAGTCTTCGTCAACTGTTCCGACTGCGCCGCCATCCGGCTCCGCAACTACTGAAAACAGCGCATTGTCAGGAATCGCGCCGCCGCTCGTGATCGCCGCCAGACGCGCTCCCCGACGTGGCCGCAGCCTGCGGTTAATGCGATCATGATGCAGATACGCCCCGAACCGCCCACGCTGTGAAGCAATCCCCTCCGACAGCATCTCCAGCACCGAGTCGAACGTCTCCCGCGAAAGACTGCGATACGGATAAGCACGCTTGATCAGCGCAAACAGTTCGTCCTCATCCCACCCGTCTTTGGTATCGTCGGTGCTCCCCGAACTCGCGCAGCACGCCACAATTTGCTGCGCCAGCACGTCCAGCGAGCACTCCGGAAATATCAGCCGATCGAGCTCCCCCGAGCGAATCCCGCGCACGAGTACGGCGCATTCCGCCAGATCGTCGCGAGTGGTAACGAAAAATCGTCCCTTGGGAACCGCCCCCCGCCAGTGGCCACTGCGTCCCACGCGTTGCAGCGCCACCGCAATCGAACGCGGCGAACTAATGTGACACACCAGATCCACCGTCCCCACATCAATGCCAAGTTCCAGCGAGGCAGTCGCGACCAGCACTTTCACGTCACCGTCTTTGAGCTTCTTTTCAGCGGCCAGCCGCATCTTCCGCGACAGGCTTCCGTGATGCGCAGCGACGTTCGCTTCGCCTAGTCTCTCGCCAAGCTGGTGAGCAATCCGTTCCGCCAGTCGCCGCGTGTTCACGAAGACGAGCGTGGAACGGTGCTCGTTCACCAGTTGAACGATGCGCTCATAAATCTCGTCCCACATCTCGTTCGAAGCCACAGGGCCGAGTTCCGAAGACGGCACTTCAACGCCCAGATCGAGCGTCCGCTTGTGTCCGATATTCACGATCACCGGATCCGGTCGCCCATTACCCGCGAGAAAATGCGCAACTTCCTCAATCGGCTTCTGCGTAGCCGAAAGCCCGATGCGCACCGGCGACCGATGTGTCAGCGCCTCCAGCCTCTCCAGCGAGAGTGAAAGATGCACGCCCCGCTTGTCATCAGCCACAGCGTGAATCTCGTCGACAATCACCGTTTCCACATCGCGCAGGATCGCCCGGCTCTTCTCCGCCGTGAGCAAAATGTAGAGCGACTCCGGAGTAGTAACCAGAATGTGCGGCGGACGCCGCAGCATTGCCTGCCGGTCCTTCATCAAAGTGTCGCCCGTCCGGACCGCTGTCCGAATCTCCGGCATCAGCATGCCGCGCTCGCCCGCCATCTGGAGAATTTCTCCCAGCGGAATTTCCAGGTTCTTCTGAATATCGTTCCCCAAGGCCTTCAGCGGAGACACATACAGAACTTCAGTGCGGTCCATCAGTTCTCCCGCTACCGCCTTGCGAACCAGTCGATCGATGCAAGCCAGGAACGCGGCCAGCGTCTTGCCCGATCCAGTAGGAGCGGATATCAGCGTGGTATGTCCTGCCAGAATGTGCGGCCAGCCCTGCTCCTGAGGCTCCGTAGGCGTGCCAAAGCGCTGGACGAACCAATCCCGCACGAGAGGATGGGCCCACGCAAGGGGACAGGGAAGGGAAGACATCGGTATTTATTGTAATTGGAACATCGATATTCGTAAAACATTCGCCCCAAAGGTGACCTTGACTATCTGCCGATATGTTGAGTAGTATGAATATGAATAATTCACAGCGTCCGCTATGCCAAGTTCAAGAGTCTCCGCCCTTACAAAACAGGACATTGCAGCCGCCGCAAAAAGGCTGCAGTGGAACCGCCAGTTGCCGAAGTGGACAGTGATTGTGGATGGCCGCGAGCTTCCCGCAAGGCCGCTGGTCCTGGAAGCGGCCGCCGTACCGCCCAACGACCCCACGAACTCGCACCAGGCAGTCGCGATTTTGCAGGAGCGAGGATTTGATGTGCGTTACCAGGGCAAAGCAATTCCCAGTGAATCCAACCCGACGCAGCCGGTTACCGATGAATTCATCCGCAGCCTTCGTGGTTCCTGCAAAGGTGAAACTTCCCTAGTCGAAGCGCGCGATCGTGAGCACGGAATTGAAAAAGACCGCCTTTCGCGATGAGCAAGACCTACGTGCTTGACGCCAACGCCGTGCTGGATTTTGTGGAGGACGGTCCTGGAGCTGAACGCGTAGAGCGTTTACTCACAGACGCTCGCCATCGAAACACTCCGATGCTCATATCGGTTTTGAACTGGGGAGAGGTGTTTTACTATGCATGGCAAGAGCGCGGAGAAGAGTCTGCGAGGCGGACGTTGGCCGATCTCTCACGACTTCCGCTAGAGGTCATTCCAGTCGACGTTCCTCAGGTGCTCAAAGCTGCCGAGCTCAAAACGCGTCATAAGATCCCTTACGTCGATTGTGTCGCAGCAGCCCTGGCCGTGCTGCGCCAGGCCGTCTTGGTAACCGCCGATCGCGACTTCGAAAAACTGGGCCGTCACTTTCCTATTTTGTGGATCTCGCGACCGTAACCCGCAATACCTTGTACTGTGTAAAAAAGGCAAAACATCAAACCGTCATCAGTCCCAGAGCACTGTCACTGAATCTGAAACGCGCACTGGACCGAAGCGCTGACCGTGATTTTTTGCGGCGGCTGCGAGGGCATCGGGGGAGGAGGAGCAAGCTTCCGTTCCCTGAACAGCCCGTTGGATTCCACTGTTTCAGTTGTTGTAGCGAGAGTCTCCAGCGTGGCGACTCCATAGACCTGCTTTACATCCAGGCTCATATACCGGAGCGAGCCGAGTTTCTGTCCCTTCTGTTCCAGCGCGATGGCCGCCCGGCCAATCGCATGGTGCATGGCCTCTGCGACTGCTTTCTTTTTGGCAGATTCTTCATCCGCCAGTGAATATGTGAGTGACCGCAAATCAGTGACCCCGTCTTCCACCGAAGCGTCGAGGATTAGTCCGATCTTTGCGAAGTCCCGTACTTTGAGGACTTCCTGGCCCTGCACGTAATACGATCTCGCCTTTTTCTTCCGATCTCCTTCATAAATCGGTGAAACGGTCAGCACCCCGCTGCGGACGTCATCTTTCGCCAGCCCATTCCGCTGTGCGATGTCGACGATATGTTGCATCGATCGTGTGGCCGTCTCGTACGCCCGCTTGATGTCTTTATCCTGCGCAAAGATCTGAAAGGTTAATGTGGCAAGATCGGGGTCGGCATCGTAAGTACCATCGGCCTGCACCACCAAAGTGTCGGCGATAAATTTGAGCTCGGGAGTCTGACCGAATACCGCTAGAGAAGCAAACAACAAAAACGCTGAACAGAGAGACGATTTCATAGACGCTCCTGAAGTTCGGAACGGTAATGCAAACTCACCTTGCGTGGCAATCTAATCCGCTGCCGATTGGGCCAGTCCTCCAAAATGCTAAAATCGCGACCTGAATGTCGAAAACCCGCGCCAGGAAAATCAAACTCATCCTCTTCGACGTCGACGGCGTCCTCACCGACGGCAAAATCTGGATCTTCCCCGCCCCCGCCGGCGCCCAGCAAAGCATCCTGGAGCAATCCAATCAGCACCGTGGCGAAGGCGGATTCGGTTTCCAAAGCACCAGCCTGATCGAAGCCAAGGGCTTTCACGCCCATGACGGCACCGCCATTTCGCTGGCCCGCCTCGCCGGACTGAAGACTGGTCTGATCACCAAACGCCTGTCGGAGACTGTCGCCCTCCGCGCTCGAGATTTGAAAATCGATCACGTCCACCAGGGCATTCAGGATAAGGCAGGCGTCTTCCGCCAGATCCTCGAGAAGGAAGGAATCACCGCCGCTGAAGCCGCCTTCGTCGGTGACGATGTTATCGACCTCCCAGTAATGCGCCGTTGCGGCCTGGCGATCGCAGTGAAAAACGCACGGCCAGAGGTGAAAGCCGACTCCCACTGGACCACTCCCCACTCCGGCGGCGACGGCGCAGCTCGCGACGCCGTCGAATACATCCTGAAAGCCCAAGGAAAGTGGAAGAAAGTAGTAGAGGACTACATCTCAGAACGAGGGGGCTAGCGGAGAGCGGTCAGCACTCTCCTTGTTTCGCCCCGATCAACGAGAAGTAATGAATTTTCTGAAGATCCCCGAGCACTGAAAGCTGACGGTTGAGAGTTGACGGCTGACGGCTGATTCAACCCACCGACCGCTTGCTTGGGGCGTGCTCGGGTTAGCAATCGGTGGGTCGCTTTTCTCCTTACTCACCCTGTTGTTTTCAGGAGTTGTTCCCGGCTTTAACCCATTCACACTCGAAAAGTTTCGCAGAATGGCAAAAATATTCTGCCGCTTGAAGTTCTCTGGCTTGTATAGGATAGGTCTCGCCTTACCTCTGCAATCTGACCCCCTCACCTCTGATCTCAACTCACATCTGACTTCACTCCGGAATCGCCGTCGTCCTGGCCGCCATCAGCTCCGTAAACCGCGGATCCTTCCGTAGGCTGGAAAACTCATTGTCCTTATAAACGTTGGCAATGTCCTTGTATCCATCTTCCATTGCCTTTTTAAGGTAATGGAGCGAGCGTTCCGCGATACCTTTCTGGGCATAGAGTTTGGCCAGTACATAGTCATAGCGCGCCCGGTCCTCCGGCGATGGCAATTGTGCCTGTACCCCCGCGCGCGAGATCCGCTCGAAAACGTCAGGATCGAGTTCCAGCGCTTTCGAATAGCTCACGGACGCTTTTTCGAACTGCTTCTTGGCGAAGTACGCCGCTCCCAGATTGCTGTAGTAAGAGGCAGCTTCCGCATTTAGAAGAATCGCTTTTTCGTAGTTCTTGATCGCTTTTCCATAATCTTTTTGCTGGTAAAAGATCACGCCCAAGTTGTTGTACGCGTCAGAATGAGTGTGGTCCGCCTTGATGGCGCGACTGAAATTCTTTCGAGCTTCCCTGTAGCGCTGGAGCATCAAGTCGCAGATGCCCATTTTGTTCATGAGCGCGCCCGTAGCGCCACTCCTGCTGACCGCCGCCTCGTAATAATCCTTGGCGTCCAGATAGCTCTTTTCGGCGCGCAACTCATCTCCGCGCCCCTCCAGTTCCACAGCCGACGCGCTGGGTGGAGGCGGCTCGGCCCGCCGGAACGGCGGAGGCCCGACCTGCACCATTTCTGTGTTTTGTGAAAATGAGGGAAGCGTCAGGAGTACAAACAGGACCAGAGTAACAAGCGATGAGACCCGATTGCAGGAAAGCATGGGTGACCTTCCTCGCCGCTATGGCGGCTTCGTGCCATTATCCTCTTGCTTAGACGGCGGAGGCGGATTTTTGTCATTTGACCCGCTGTCGCCCTTGAACGCATCCGCAATCTTACCGAAAAAGCTCTTCTTTTTCTTTGCAGCCTCTGCATCAGCTTGGACACCACTAGCCGTCTGCGAGTTCCCGTTCGGGGGGGGCAGCGCCTTCTCCGAGTTTCCGCCAAAAATGCGTGAGAAGAACCCCTGCACGCCTTTATTCTCATCGCAGGTATCGCGAGGCTCTGTTCCCGCCACGAAGGCGATCGTGTAAGTCTCAGGACAGGAAGGAGTTGCCAGGCGATTCGTGATCTTGTCGAGCCGAACGTCCACAACCCCTTCCGGCTGATTGAAGGCCCGGACATCAGCATACTGCGGCAAAGCGACCGCCTTTTTCATGAATTCCGCCCAGATGGGCGCCGCCGTTTGTGCGCCGCTCAACCGCAGATCGCTATAGTCGTCGTACCCCACCCAAACGATGCACAGCAGGTTAGACGTATATCCGGCAAACCATCCGTCGTGAGAACTTCCGGTCTTGCCCGCCGCCGGAGCATTAAACCCGCGGGTACGCACCGGATAGGCTGTGCCAAAGTTCATCACGCCTTCCATCATGTTGGTCATGATGTAGGCAACGCGCGGATCCAGCACTTGCTTCCGGTCTGTCGCAAAATTCATCACGACGTCGCCCTGCGCATTGCGCACCGAGTTCACAAAAATCGGCGACAGCCGCACCCCGCCGTTGGCGAATGATGTATATGCCGCCGTCATGTCCACTGGCGTAGCATCGTAAGCGCCCAGAGCCATGGCAGGTGTAGCTTTCACCGAAGCAATCCCCGCATTCTTGGCCAGGTCCGCCACTTTGTCATAGCCCACCAGTTCCGCCAGTTTCACAGTCGCATTATTAAGCGAGAGCGCCAGCGCGTAACGCAGCGTCACATCACCGTGATATTCCTCTTTGTAATTGCGAGGCTCGTAGATCTGGTCGCCATATGAAAAAGTTGAAGGCTGATCGGGAACAGTCGAAGCGGGAGTCAGCACCGCCTGCGAGCCATCAAGTGCAGTATTCACCGCTGCCGCATATACAAAAGGTTTGAAGATCGATCCCGTCGGCCGTTTTGCCAGAGCGTGATTCAACTGGCTCATCCCGTAGTTGCGTCCGCCGACCAGCGCCTTGATCTCGCCCGTATGCGGATCCATTGCGACCAACGCCACCTGCGCCTGCGGACCCGGCGCAACGGTCGTCTCATATTTGTTCTTGCCGATCCTTTTCTTCTTCGTCCGCATCTTGGTGATCTGATCGTCCACCAGCTTGATGCCCGCCTCCACCGCCTGTGCAGCTGACCGCTGCAACTCCGGATCCAGCGCCGTGTAGATGCGATACGACTGATCGTTCAATTCGCGTTCGTTCAGTTTGCTGATAATCGTGTCGCGGACCATATCCACGTAATACGGCGCGTCGCTCGCCTCGACATTGGGCGGCGCTAGCTTCAGCGGCGTCGCCTTCGCTTTGTCCGCCTGCTCGCGCGTGATGGCGCGCGTCTCCACCATCGATTCGATTACCGTGTTCCGCCGCTCCAACGCCCGCTCCGGATGCCGGTACGGCGACAAATAACTCGGCGCCTGGATCAATCCCGCCAGTAGCGCCGTTTCCGGCAGCGTCACGTCCCGCAAATCCTTGTTGAAATACGATCGCGCCCCCTCTGCAAAACCAGAGATCGTGAACGAACCGCGCTGCCCCAGGTCCACGCGATTGGCATAAAACTCGAAAATTTGTTGTTTGGAAAACTTCTGTTCCAACTGCACCGCAATCAGCATCTCGATCAACTTTCGTTTGAACGTCTTCTCCGGCGAGAGGAAGAAAGCGCGCGAAAGCTGCATCGTGATCGTAGACCCGCCCTGCTGATGGCGCTGCTTCGTGAAGTCGATCCACGCCGCCTCCGCCAGTCGCAGAAAGTTAACTCCGCCATGCTGGAAAAAGCGCCGGTCTTCGATCGCTGTGACCGCATCCACCATCATCTTCGGGATGTCGTCATACTTCACCAGCGACCGCTTCGAGCGCTGCTCCGCGTCAAAGAGCGAAGTGACAAGTTGCGGCTCCAGCTCATAAGCCGCCAGGTCCCCGGCCGATCGGCTGACGATCTTCGAAACCTTGCCGTCGGCAACCGTAATCGTGGCCGGCTCCGGACTGTGATAAGACTCCGGGCCCGGCACAACCTCGATCGAGCCGCTCTTGGCGTGGTAGCTGCCCAACCGTGAGTCGCCGTCCTTTTCGGAATACCCAGCATGCCGCAACTCGCTGGCAATCTCGCGGATCGTAAACGAAGTCCCGACCCGCATCACGCGAGGCCCCGCATAAATCTTGGCTGAATTCGTAAACACCCGGTCGCGGAAACGCTGCTCGATGATCCGGTCGTATTTCACATACCAATATGAAAAAAAGCCCACCACCACCAACGAAAGCGTCAAAAACGCCAGCAGCGCCGCCCGAACAATGGGATCTCGAGACATCAGGCCCCTGCCACCCCTCTTGCCTCGTCCAGCGCCCGGAATTTTCAGCTTAATGGCCACAAGGATCTCGTCTACAGAAGCAATCTGCCGTCCCAAACCATTGTCGATTGGAAGTGAGTCACCGGCTTGATTTTAAACCAGAAGCAATCGCCTTCCATGATTAGATGCGTGTCAAAGGATAGACGGGGTTGAAGGGAAAACCACACATCGCACTGGGGAACGGGCGAGGCGCTTCTAGTAGAGTCCCTTGTTACTGCTCGAAGGATGGAATTCCAGCGTAGTCGAATACCCCGGCAGGCTCACCGGGATACTGTACTCCGCTTCGATCGTGAGGGTGCCCGTCCCGCTATTTCCCGTGCGGGAGACATGGACTTGCCTGCCAGTCAGTTGAATATCGTATTCGCGCGCGTGCTTCACCACCGACTCGCGAATTTCCTCTTCCGAGCGCGTGCCATAAGTCGACTGGATCGCTTCATTCTTAATGAAGTCCTCGAACTCATAGTTCGAGAAGTAAGGTGGGATGAGTTTGAGACAGATGGTAACCACTACCACCATCACCGCTACGCCGCCGATTGCCTTGATAGATCCCATAGCCAGAAAAAGCCTGCTGGCCCAAGAACCCACTAGCGCTCCCTCGGCAGCAGCCCTCGAAAGTACTCCTCTATGGCTGGAATCTTAACGTCAGTAGATTGCCGAGTCGAGCGCTGAACCACTTCAACAGTATCGTCGGTAACCTTCTTTCCGATATTGATTCTAAAGGGGATACCAATCAAGTCAGCATCCTTGAACTTCACCCCCGGACGCTCATCGCGGTCATCCAGCAATACCTCTATACCCGCGGCTTCCAGAGTGCGGGCAATTCCTTCAGCCGCAGTCCGAATCTTCTCGTCCCCCGTGTTCGTCGCAACCACCACCACCTCAAACGGCGCAATCGAAGCCGGCAGCCAAAAACCATTTTCATCATTCGACTGCTCGATAGCCGCCGTCAGAATGCGTTCGATTCCAATCCCATAGCTGCCCATAATTGGCGCAACTTCTTTCCCGTTGCGATCGAGCACCCGCGCTCCCATCGACTCGGAATACTTGTATCCAAGCTTGAAGATATGTCCAATTTCCACCGCCGTATCAATCCGCAGCGCAGCTCCGCAGTTAGGGCAAGCCTCGCCCGCGCTAACGCTTCGCAAATCGAAGTAAGCCGTGGGATGGAAAGTTTTGCCCGGAGTCAGATTCTTGACGTGGTAGTCCTCTTTGTTAGCCCCGCCGATCAGATTGGTCCGGCCCTCCAGCGCTTTATCCACCAGCAGGATCGGCTTGCCCAAATCTTTCATGTCCTTCGCCCATTCAATTCCCAGCGGCCCCAGATATCCGGCCGGAGACTTGAACAGCTCGCGAATCTCCTCTTCCTGCATCGGTCGCACTTCCTTCCCGCCGACCGCCGTCGAGAGTCCCGCCGACCGCCGTCGAGAGCTTCGCTTCATTCATCTGATGGTCGCCGCGCATAAGTAAAATTACCGCCCGCGATCGATCCTTCCCCGTCTTCTCGTCCGACTCTGAAATCATCAGCGCCAAAGTCTTGATCTTGTTTTTCGGAGATACTCCCAGAAACCGTGCGACATCCTCAATCGTCTTTTGTCCCGGAGTGTGTACCTCGACCGGCGACCCATCTCCCTCCGCCTTCAAATCTTCGACCACATCGAGCTTCGAAGTAGCCTTCTCCAGGTTGGCCGCGTAGCTACATGCGTCACAACTGACAATCTGATCTTCACCCGCCGGCGTACGCACCATGAACTCGTGCGACTGTGATCCTCCCATAGCGCCCGAGTGCGCCTCCACCACCATGTACTTCAACCCGCAGCGATCGAAGATCGCCCGATAA
>WNFR01007813.1_pt1 | contig 10855 bp, 8 predicted proteins | sample 5400221 | NCBI WGS metagenome assembly WNFR01 (sample SAMN13153357, study PRJNA577476) | soil metagenome | isolation source: 40 cm soil under Madrone tree | place: USA:California | collected 2016-06-14 | reverse complement strand
CGATGGCTGACCGACGCGCGATCGCGACCGACGCCGCGCCGCAGGCAATCGGTCCTTACTCGCAGGCGATCGCCGCCGGCGGTCTCCTCTTCTGCTCGGGCCAGATCGGCCTCGATCCGGCGACCGGCAGTCTCGTTCCAGGAAGCGTCGCGGACGAGACGCGGCGCGTCCTCGAGAACCTGCGCGCAGTCCTCGCGGCGGCGGGCCTCGAGCTCACATCGGTCGTGCGGACGACGGTCTACCTCGTAAACCTGACGGACTTTCCGGTCGTGAATCAGGTGTACGCCGAGTTCTTCCCGGCGCCGAGCCCGGCGCGCTCGACGGTACAGGTCGCGGCGCTGCCGCGCGAGGCCCGCGTCGAGATCGACGCGATCGCGGTCGCGTAAGCGCGCCGCCGCCGCAACTTCGGCACGCGTCATCGGCGTTGCGATAGCCGGCGGCGCATCCGACATCGACGGAGACGAGGACAGCCGAGCCTCGTCGTGGAATACTCGCAGCGTCGCGGGCGGTTCCTCGAGTCAGATAGCGCTTCGCCGTCGTGGTCTCCGCTGTGGCCACTGCCCCGACGGTGCACGCGTATCGCCCGCGCGCGCCCGAGCATACGGTGCTCCATGGTGTCGTACGCGAGCACCTCGCGACCCTTCTCCGCGCTACCGCGCAGGGCGAGCGCAGCCTGCCGGCGTTCGTCGAGCAGGAGTTCCGCGACTTCTTGACGTGCGGGAGTTGGGCCCGAGGTTTTGGGCCGAGGTGTACGACGGCGACAACGGTTGGGCCATCGACGGCGCCGACGGCGATCCCGCGCACAGGGACGACCGTGACGCCGCCGCGCTGTTGGATCTCCTGGAGCGGCAGGTGATCCCGCTCTTCTACGAGCGCGACGCCGACGGGCTCCCACGCGGCTGGTTGCGTCGTGTGAAGACCTCGTTGCGGACGCTGCTCTCGGCATTCACCGCCGAGCGCATACTGCGCGACAGCGCCGCGACGATGTACCACATCGTGAGCGCGCGGAGGGGGCGAGATCGCGCGTTGCAGTGCGGATCAGCACCGTAACCCACGCCTCTGCGGGACGCCATGTCCCTCTTTGGGCGCCGACAGTCCCCGAATCCCGTGAGATATATATCCTCTATAATTTTCGCGAACTCATACGCCTCGACAGGATAGATTACAAAATAGCTAACCAGAAATGTAGCCGTCAGCGTCTACTTCATCGGTTGAGGAGGCGAGGATGGCGACGAATCGAAACAGGACAGTCATTGCGGTCGTGGCGGCGGGAATCCTGCTCTTCGCGCGCGACCGCGCGATCGCGCAGACGCCGGCCCCAACGCCCTTTCCGCGGCTTCCGGTCACCGGCGTGGTCGACGTGTACGTCTACGTCGCCGACTTTCTCGACGCGCAGGTTCCCTGCACGTTCGAGGAGATCGACGACGTGGCGGCCCAGGTCGCCGCGTTCTACCGCACGTACTCGTTTCAGCAGCTCACGGTCGTTCCGCACCTGATCCGCAACCTGCTCTCGCCCGACGGGCATTTTCACGTCGACCATCCGTGCTCGGATCTTCTCACCGATACCCAGCGCTACGACTCGGAGCTCTCGACCGACATCTTGGCGGCCACGGGGCTCGACGTCTACGCGCTCGCGAGCGCTCGAGCGAAGCTGGTGCAGGAGTACTCGTGCTTCCGCGGCGGAATGGGTGAACGCGACGGTTCGCGCGCGCAGGTCGGACGGTGTTTGGACGCGCCGATGTTGGCCCATGAGCTCGGGCACACGTTCGGCATGGGGCACGCCTCGAAGAACCGCCTCCCCGGGAGCAAGGCAGGCGAGTACGGCGAGCGCGAGGTGATGGGCCACGGGGGACTCGATACCGAACTCAACGCTCCGCATCGCATGCAGCTCGGATGGGTGCCGGCGAGCAACGTCCAGACGATCACGGGTCTCACCGATGTGGTGTTGACGGACCTCGATGCGACGCTCGCCGATCCGATGTCGCCGAGCACCGCCGTCGTGAAGATCCCGACTTCGGCGGCCGTGGCCGATTCGCTGATGTTCAGAGATTTCTACTACGTCTCGCTCGAGCAGGGCCGGATCCTCGTCCACGGTGTCGAGCTCGCGCCGGGCGACGTCGATCAGAACGAGCTGATCCTGGGCAATACGCTCTACGTCGGACGGATCCGCGGACCGTCGAAGATATATCGCGCCAGGAATGGCCGCTTCACGATTGCCTGGACGAGCGGTGACGCCGCCCAGGCGCACGTCACGATCGACGTCTTCAACTGAAGGGTCGAGACGCCGCTCGGCTGAAAAGACACCGGCGCAAGAAAGGGGGGGGGCGGGCTCATCGCCCGCCCCCCCCTTTGGTTTCCGACCTACGTCGGACTCATCATGGCCGCCCAGTACACCGCCACCCCTTGACGAGTTGATCCCACATGCACGGGACCGACCACTCACGGTCACCGTCTGGGCTCTGCAGGTAGACGTTGGTCGTCATGTCGGATCCGGCGTTGTACAGGTTGCCGTAGGTCTTGGCCGTCAGTTGATAGTAGCCCGAGCCCTTCTTGATCTTGAGCTTCGCGATCCCGCCGTTGATCTTCGCGTTCCGGTCCGAGAACTTGAAGTTCCCGGAGAACGGATCGCCGACCAGCGACCCGGCCTCGAGCGACCGCCGATAGAGAACGCGCCCGTGCGCGCCCACCAGCTCGAAGACGATCGCCTTGCTCGAGAAGTCGATGTTCTCGTCGCTGGTCAACCGTCCGTGGGTGTCGAAGCGATCGATCGCGCTCGCGAAGATGACCTTCGCGGGATCCTTGCAGTCGGGTTGCGTGCAGGAGTTCAGGCACGCATCGAGCTGCTGCTGGGGATGCGCCGGGTCGCACCCGGAGACCGTGTTGCCGTCGTCGCACTTCTCGCCGTCGCCGGTCTGCCGGACGCCGTCGCCGCACGACGTGCAATCGACTCGGCACCGCTCCTGACCGGTGACCGGATTGATGGTCGAGTCGGGTGGATCGCAGGTCTCGCCCGGGTCGACCCGTCCGTTGCCGCAGATGTTCGGAATGCACTGCGGGTCGTTCGGCGGGCAGGGGTGACCGGGCAGCGCGTAGCAGTTGTCGTGGACGCAGAGGAAGTCTCCGCCCTGGCTGTCGCAGCGGTCGATCGTGCACGGATCGTTGTCGGCGCAGTCGCGTGGCTCGCTGACGCAGGCATTGTTCACGCACGCTTCGTTGACCGTACAGGGATCGCTGTCCATGCAGTCGGCGTCGGTCTCGCAGCAAGGCTCAGCCTGTTGCACCGGCTCATGGACGCAGCCGTCGATCACGTTGCACGAGTCGACGGTGCAATTCAGGTGGTCGTTGCAATCGAGGGGACCGCCGCCCTCACACGAGCCGCCGGAGCAGAAGTCGTCCACCGTGCATGGGTTGTTGTCGTTGCAGGGCGCGCCGTCGTCGTTCAGGTGCTGGCAGGTACCCGACGGGGCGAGGCAGCTGTCGGTGATGCAGATGTTGTGGCTGCTGCAGTCCTTCGGTCCGCCGGATTGGCAAACACCACCCGAGCACACGTCGCCGACGGTGCAGCCGTTGCCGTCGTCGCACGGGTTGGTGTTGTTGTTGTGCGTACAGCCAGTCGTCGGGTCGCAGCCGTCGTCGGTGCAGGCGTTGCCGTCGTTGCAGTTCGGCGACGGTCCACCGACGCAGCTTCCGCCACTGCAGGTGTCGTTGGTGGTGCAGGCGTTGTCGTCGCTGCACGGCGTGCTGTTGTTGGTGTGCGTGCAGCCCGTCGCCGGGTTGCAGCCGTCGTCGGTGCAGACGTTGCCGTCGTTGCAGTTGGGCGGCGGTCCTCCGACGCAGCTCCCGCCGTTGCAGATATCGGGACCCGTGCAGGCGTTGTTGTCGTTGCACGGGTCGTTGTTGTTGGTGTGCGTGCAGCCCGTCGCCGGGTTGCAGCCATCGTCCGTGCACCCGTTGTTGTCATTGCAGTTCTGCGGCGGTCCGCCGACGCACTCGCCGCCGCTGCAGGTGTCGTTGGTCGTGCAAGCGTTGTTGTCGTTGCACGGCAGCGTGTTGTTGGTGTGCGTGCAGCCCGTCGCCACGTTACAGCCGTCGGTGGTGCAGACGTTGCCGTCGCTGCAATTGGGCGGCGGTCCACCGACGCAGCTCCCGCCGCTGCAGGTGTCACTCGTCGTGCAGGCATTGCCGTCGTCGCACGGGTTGGTGTTGTTGGTATGCGTACAGCCCGTCGCCACGTTGCAGCCGTCGGTGGTGCAGACGTTGCCGTCGTTGCAGTTGGGCGGCGGTCCACCGACGCAGCTCCCGCCGCTGCAGGTGTCGTTGGTCGTGCAGGCGTTGTTGTCGTTACACGGATCGTTGTTGTTGGTGTACACGCACCCGCCGGTCACCGACGGATCGCACGTGTCGGTGGTGCAGACGTTGCCGTCGTTGCAATTGCGCGGGTCGCTCACGCACTCGTGATTCACGCAACGTTCGTTGATGGTGCACTCGTCGGTGTCGCCGCACTCCGCGTCGGTGTTGCAGCAGTTCGCGACGGGATCATGCACGCAACCGGTCGCGTCGTTGCAGGAATCCGTGGTGCAGGCGTTGCCGTCGTCGCAATTCGGCGCCGCGCCGCCGGCGCAGCTGCCGCCACTGCACGTGTCGGGTGTCGTGCACGCGTTGCCGTCGTCGCACGGGTCGGTGTTGTTGAGGTGCGTGCACCCCGTCGCCGGGTTGCAGCCGTCGTCGGTACAGACGTTGCCGTCATTGCAGTCCAGCGCCGGTCCACCGTGGCAGCTCCCGCCGCTGCAGGTGTCGGCGGTCGTGCAGGCGTTGTTGTCGTTGCAGGGGTCAGTGTTGTTGACGTGCGTACACCCCGTCGCCGGGTTGCAGCCGTCATCGGTGCAGACATTGCCGTCGTTGCAGTTCGGCGGCGGTCCACCGACGCAACTCCCGCCGCTGCAGGTGTCGTTGGTGGTGCAGGCATTGTTGTCGCTGCACGGATTGGTGTTGTTGGTGTGGACGCACCCCGTCGCCGGGCTGCACGTGTCCGTCGTGCAGACGTTGTTGTCGTTGCAGTTCGGCGCCGGTCCACCGACGCAGCTCCCGCCGCTGCAGGTGTCGTTGGTGGTGCAGGCGTTGTCGTCGTCGCACGGATTGGTGTTGTTGGTGTGCGCGCATCCGGTCGCCGGATTGCACGTGTCGTTGGTACAGACGTTGTTGTCGTTGCAATCCGTCGGGGGACCACCGACGCAGCTGCCGCCGCTGCAGGTGTCGTTCGACGTGCACGCGTTGTTGTCGTTGCAGGGATCGCTGTTGTTGGTGTGGGTGCAGCCCGTCGCCGGGTTACAGGCGTCGTCGGTGCAGGCGTTGCTGTCGTCACAATTGGGCGGCGCCCCACCGGTGCAGACGCCGTTCAGGCAGACGTCGTTCGACGTGCACGCGTTGTTGTCGTTGCACAGCGTGTTGTTCGGCTGGAAGCCGTCCGCCGGGCACGCCTTCGACGTCCCATCGCACGTCTCGGCGACGTCACACTGGCCGGTCGAGGCGCGACACGGAGTGCCCGCCGATTTCACGGCGTCGGCGGGGCAGTTCGGGCCGCTACCGTCGCACGAGTCGGCGAGGTCACAGACGTCGCTCGCGTTGCGGCACACGCCGCTGCTCGCGAATCCATCGGCCGGGCAGAACGGGTCGGTCCCGGTGCAGGTCTCGGCGACGTCGCACACGCCCGCGGACGCACGGCACTGCGTGCCGGCGTTGCCGGGCGTATGGACGCATTCCTTGATCGTCGCATCGCAGACGTCGACGGTGCAGGGATTCAAGTCGTCACAATCGGCGTTCACCTTGCAGCTCGGCGGGTTCTCGATGCAGTCGGACGCGTCGGAGGTGGGCGACGACGACGGGTAGGAGCACACGTCCACGAGCACGCCGCCGCCGAGGTCTGCCGTCTTGATGCAGCACGTGATCGTCGTGTCCGTCGTGCGGCAGTTCGTCCCGTTGCACTTGTTCGATGTGTGGGCCGGGTCGCCGGCGAAGGGATCGACGCCGGTACTGAGGCTACACGTGGTCGTGCACGCGACCGCCACGGCGCCGGCGCAATTCTGCGCCTTCGTATTGTTACAGGTGAAGCAGGCCGGGGTGCCCTGGAGCGCCGGAGTCAGGCCGGCGACGGTCACGCAGACGGCGCGATCGACCTTGCCGTCGTTGTTGGTATCGATGAGGGCGCAGGAGTCGCCGGTGTTGTTGCCGCTCCAGGACACGTCATCGAAGGCCCAGCTGTCGCTCTTGCCGCCCGTGCAGGTGCCGAGCTGGCAGAACTCGGTCAGGTCCTTCTGGCCCGGGACGTCGTCGGACCCTGATACGTCGACGAAGCAATCGGCGTAGGCGGAGGAGGCGCTCATCGCGCCGAAGAGGCATGCCAACGCGATCATCAACGCGGTGACGAGCCCCGTCCATGGCGCTGTCCGGCGCGCGGTCGCGGGGGTCGCGGCGGTCGTTGTCCGGACGGTGCGGCGAGCGGCAATCTCAGGGGTACTCATGGCGTCTCCTCCGTTGGGTATGCGATCTCGAAAGCACGCCGCTGCTAGCGGCGGATGGTCGCGAGAGACCGCATAGCTTTGGAGACAGCACCCCTCAAGAAAAATCGACTGCGCAACAAGATACCGCATACGATTTATCGAACGGTTCTGGTGCAGTTGTCTGGATGTGCACCGAGATGGCGCAGGTAGTGTTCGTGCGGCGAGCAAGCGATCGCGTCCAGCGTCGTGCGACGAGTTGGCGAAGGCGAGGGCGACGAGCTAGCGGGCGCGGCAGGCGAGGAGCGCGGCGGCCATCCGCCACGCGACCGCGCCCCCGGCGATCGCGGCGCCGACGAGGAGCGCTCCGAGCGCGAGCCCGGCGGTCGCCATGCGGCGTGCGCCGAAACCCGTGACCCGCCGCCGCGCCGCGAGCCACAGCGACGTTCCTGGCGGCGGAAACGATCCGACGCGTCGGGCGCGCGCGGAGAGTGCCATGAGCCACACGCCGAGAGCACCCGTCGTCGCGAACAGCGCAAGGCCGCCGACGCGAAGCTCGTTCGCGAGCTGTCGGCGAGCGCCGACGGGATCGAGCTTGGCGGCGCCCTCGACCGCGGCGAGATGCCGCGTCAACACACCCGGCAAGAGAAGGCCCGAGAGCACTGCCGCCGCAACGACGAGGAGCCGTGCCCGGATTGCACGGAACGTCGACGTGCCCGCATCTGCGGTGGGAGCATCATCGGGGACGATCGGCGCGCGCATCGCCTTGGATTGTAGCCTCGCCCCGAGCTGCCGGTGAACGGGTGGTTTCAACCGGCTCCCCAGCGGGCGCATCTGCCGCGCAGTGCTCCAAACGGCGCATTTTCTGTGGGAGGGGATAGAAGCCCGAACGTCCGAGAATGAACGTTACGTTAACCAAAGAGCCGTTCGGAGTTTCCTACGATCCCGCACCGTCGAGTTCTTCCGCACCCGCGCGAACGGCTGACGCTCCACGCGCGAAGACGAAGAGGTTGTCGTTCTGCCGGGCGGCGGCGGGCGCGGGTACCCGCGCCCGCGTGCCGGCCCCGCGCATCTCGTTCGCGCCCACGCGCCCCGTTGGCAGCGTGCCGCACGATGGGAGTCAACGATCAGCGCGGGTTCGGCGGTGCTCGACGGACCAGCGACAGGTGCGACGTCGGGGCGGTCACGGCCGCGATCCCGCGACGGAGCTTGCGGCGCGCGGCGGCGCCGTGAACGGCATCCTCGCGGGCGACGATGCGCGCGCGATCAGCCCGCGCGCGCACCTCGCGTGCTTGGCGGACGATCTCCGACCAGTTCCATATCGTGCCATCTGGTGTGCGCATCCGACGTGCCTCCGGTGAGTGGATCTATGGAAGATACATTCCGACGATCAATCGCGGCGCTCACCCTACGCTGTTTTGACGGTTCGACAAGCACAATCGTCGAGGCAAATGGTCGAATGTGGAGATCACCCGGCGAGTAACTGGGCGATTTCCATCCCACATAACGACTGATGGCGATCACGACGACGGACGTGATCCACTTGGCGGAGGGGCTGAGGCGCGGCGTGCGCCATACGAGCGGCAGGGCGAACGGGCCGAGGCGACCGACATCGATGCTCAGCAGCCTTGCAAAAGGACCTTCTGGCCGTCGGGAAATAAGATGTCGATTTTCGTTCGTTCGCGCTCGGCGGTGACGATGCCGAGTCCGAGCGTGGTGTGGGAGATGACTTCTCCCACCGTGAACCGCACCGAGCGCGAGTAGGGTCGGGATGCGGATTCGGTTCGGCCGCGCAGCAACGCGGCGTACTTGCTCGCGTAGATCGTTTGCTCATCGCCGGCGCCGCGGGGGCGCGGCGGACCGGCTCGATGGGCGTGTTGCGCGCCGCAGGTGTTGCAATGGGTCCGTTTGATCTTCGCGCCCGTCATCGATTCGATGGTGTGGCGCAGCACCAGCTTGCAGCGGGTGCACCAGCCGTCGACGTGTTTGCCGATCGCGACGTCCATGATCTCTCCCTTTGGTTGGCGCATCAGCGGCTCGCGATGAGCTGGGTGCCGCAATGCAGGCAAAATGCGGTGCCACGCCGCCTGGCAGTCACGTGTTCGTCCTCATCGCATGGAGGCCGGAGAACCCGGTCGTTCACCACGCCACCGCATTTCGGGCAGTGGCGCACCGGTGCGTTGGCGCGGTGATGATTGAGATTGTCGCACGCCGGGAGCCGGTTACCAGCGGCGCGGTTACCAGCGATTGTAGGTGCCGCGACCGTCGCCGGACGCGCCTCCTGCAGTGCTGCGCTCTCTCGCCTCGCTCACCTTGATGGCGCGACCCTTGATTTCCTTGCCGTCGAGCTGCTGCACCGCTTTCTGCGCGTCGCTGTTGCTCGTCATCTCGACGAAGCCGAAACCGCGGCTCTGTCCGGTCGTGCGGTCCATCAGCACGGTAGCCGAATCGCACGGTCCGATGCTGGTGAATACGTCCTGCAGCTCCTGACTCGTGACGTCGAATCCTAGATTCCCAACGTGTAGCTTTTTGCTCATCAAGTCCTCCTACTTCGAGTCGCGGTTCGTTGCACGAACGCCGATCGGTGGAACGGCGCCGAGCTCGTGCGGAGAGGATGCGCGAGAACGCGCGACCTGCGATCCGCGCCGCTGAGCCGGTGCTCGCGGCTCGAGTTACCTCTACCCTACGCTGAATCCAGAAATGTACAAGGCGGAATTGCCGGCTAGCAGCCCATATCGTGCTCGTACAGGGGTCGCGGTCGCGATTTTCGGCGATCCGTGCAGAATTCGGAATCGATCACGGCAAATCCACGCTCGCCGACCGGTTGCTGGAGCGCACCGGCACCGTCAACAAGCATGACATGGAGGCGCAGTTCCTCGACGACATGGACCTCGAGTGCGAGCGCGGCATCACCACGTGCGGCTGGCCGACCTGGAGGGATTCGCCGCCCACGCGCGTGCGGTGGCGCCGCGCCTCGGCGGTTCGTGACATGGCCGGGCGTTCAACGTCGTCACCGGTACACCGAGGATGTCGAGTGACTCGCGACGGTCGACGACGCGATCGACGAGCGCCGCGTAGTCGTCCCGCGACGGATCGCCCATACGGGCGAATGCGCGCAGGACCGCGTGCTTCAGGCCGTCCACGCGTTCGGGCTGGTATGCCGCGAGCTCGGCGAGGCTCGCGCCCGCTTCCAGTGCCACATCCAACTCACGACTCCTCAGCCCGAGGTAGAGAGCCGCGGCGGCGTGCGCGACGTGAGCGCACGTCGGGGTGAACCGATTCGCTCGCCCGTCACCCAAGGCCGGCGATGGCAACGGGTCTGAGGGTGGACGTCGGGCGACCGCCCGTGCTTCGCCGCGTATCGTCATAACCTCTCCTCCTTCACACGATAGGGTGCCCGCGGGATGCTTCGGTTGACCATTCGGCGTGTGGCGGTGAGCGGAATTCCACAGGGCTTGCCCTCGCGGTATGTCCAGCGTGAACGACCGACAACTGCGACGTCCGTCGCCCAGACGCTCGGTACTTCCTATCGACAGCGCGCTGGACGTCGCCCGCGGGTCGAGCCACGCCCAGAAGCGGGGAACGCATGCCTTCATGCGTGGATCGCCGCGGCGAAGCGCGCGGCCCATGAGATGCACATCATGCCCGCATCGCGTTCACGGCACGACTGCACGTCCCACACCGCGTCGATCCCCAGGCTTTCTTTCCAGCGTGCCGATCGCGAACGGCTCGGATAGGATCGCGCGCGTGCTACTGTTCGTCGACTACTCGAGCCTCCTGTACCGGGCGTTCCATTCGCTCCCCGATACGGTCCCGATGCACGGGGTGTACGGCTTCCTCAACATGCTGGCGCGACTGCTGACCGATCAGCGGCCCAGCGACCTCGCGATCGCCGTCGACGACGACTGGAGGCCGGCGTTCCGCGTCGAGGCGCTGCCGTCGTACAAGCGCCATCGCGTGGCGGAAGACGGAGAGGAGAATCCCGTCGCGCCGCAGGAGGCGGTCGGACGCGAAGTGCTGATCGCGCTTGGTCTGTCGGTAGTCGGGGCCGAGGGCTTCGAGGCCGAGGACGTGATCGCGACGCTCGCGGCACGTGCCGGCGGCCCGGTCGCGATCGTGTCGGGCGATCGCGATCTGTTCGCGCTGGTGCGCGATCCCGACGTGCGGGTGCTCTATCCAAAGATGGGCGTCTCGCAGTTGACGGTCGTCGACGAGGCCGAGATCACGCGCCGGTATGGGATTCCCGGCCGGGCCTACGGCGACTTCGCCCTGCTCCGAGGTGATCCCTCCGATGGACTCCCCGGGGTCGCCGGCATCGGGGAGAAGACGGCGGCGAAGCTCGTTGCTGAGCACGGCTCACT
>WNFR01007811.1_pt1 | contig 10856 bp, 9 predicted proteins | sample 5400221 | NCBI WGS metagenome assembly WNFR01 (sample SAMN13153357, study PRJNA577476) | soil metagenome | isolation source: 40 cm soil under Madrone tree | place: USA:California | collected 2016-06-14 | reverse complement strand
AAGCGTCCTCGCTCTCCGAGACTGAAGCCGTCTCCTCTTTTGATGATTCTGGAAAACCTTCCACCGGCGTGGCATTGTCAGAGACTGTCTTAGGTGCCGTTTCGGGCAACGCATTTGCCTCTAGGGTGATCGCATTGGTAGAAGGATTTGCCTTGGCTCGCCTCTTCGGCACAGCTCGGTAACGGATGACCAGAAAAACGAGAACGAGTAGGAGTATCCCGATCGCGCTGGCAAAATGCCGCTGATTGAGATAAGTCACCTGCGACCAGGTACCCCAGAGTTCACCGCGATAGGGAAAGATGGTCGGGAGGTACTCGCGCTGGTGGCTGACGGCTTGAATCGCAGCACGCACCGAACCTTGCTTCTGAAGAAACGGAACGTAAGAGAGCGAGCCAAAAAAGAAGAAGAGAAGCGAGCCGAGGCGCCCGACCGTACGTGAATTGAAAACGACCGTGCCGAGCGTCATTGCCAGGATGAGCATCGCCACCAGCGTGGTGATGCTGAGGAGATTGAGGCTCCACGCTGGGTTCAGCCCGAGGAATTCAAGATTTCCCGCCTGAAAGTAGAACAAGAAATGGTAACGGATGCGGTCGCCTGAGAAGTGCGGATACTCGGTGGGAAAATTATGCCCTACGGCAAAGCTCTGCATGATCGCAGTATTCGGCCCGAAATCGCTATACTGAGCGTTGGCGATCTGCAGCTTGCTGCCGCTGGAGTTAAAGGAGGCAAACATCATCCAGGAGACGAGGACCACGTATCCGGCGATAAGCAGCCAGTCAGCGATACCCGAGCCCGGCGCGCGTGGCAGGTACAAATCTCTGGGCTGGCGAAGATCAGTCCCGGTCTCAGCGGCCCTAATCTTCCTTTTCCATCTGGGCCACGACAGCAACGCGACCGCTGTCACGAAAAACAAGAGATCAGCCCATAGTAATGGACGTGACGCCCGCGCGAATGCGAGCCCAGCCAAATACGTGAACCATGAGCTGACCACTAGCCCTACAAGGATGGCTGCTGCGCACCGATGCGCGACGGAGGCGAAGCTGTAAAATCGCCGGCAAAGGAAATCGCCGACACAAATAGCCAATATGAAATAAATCAGAGCCAGCATACCCAAGTTCTCAGTGATCTACGACCCAGCACAGGCGCAAATCCTAAATGCGCGATTTTTTACGTCAAACCTTCGTCTATGCTTTTTTATCCGCGGATGACTAGACATGTCTGGTGCGGAATCAGCGAGCCCGATCTAGAAACATTCGTGCCGGAAGAGTTTTTGCGTCCCTGGCAGCCCCTTGATGCTAGGGTGGCTGAATTTCGTTCGTCCAAAGAAATTGCCAGGTAGCGATTGCGTTAATTGCGACCGAGACGGCGAAAAGCGAGATTTCGGTGATGGTGATTTTTGCCGGTCCGTTGCCCGTCAGCAAAAGAAACATCCAGGGAAAGAGGATCATAGCGTACCGATAGGAGAACTGCCAACTCCCAGGGTTTCCGTGGCACCAAAGGACGAGCGTCAAGAGGGCGATCGCCCCCCATGCGGCCACCTTATATCTTCCGCCCTCGCGAAAAAGGAGGCATAGAAACGGGCTGGCAAGGAAGATTGAACAGCCAAAGCCGTTTGGGCGGATGTAAGGAAAGTAGGAAATACTCTCGAACCCCTGAAAGAGCATTGTGTAGACATTCCATGGAATGGCATGGATTGAAAAAAGCCCGTGTTCGTACCAGGGTTCCTCGCGCACTTCTGGAATATGAAGGTATCCAAAATCGAAAATTGAATGGAACCGCGCGAAGTTGTAGGCGGCCGTCAGGAGCGCGAGCGCTACTGGCAGGCTTAGGAACCGCGCGAGCATCGGGATATTTTCCCGAACTGCGCGCTTCGGATTTTTCCAACCAATTGCTGTGCCAGATGGCTGATGCCACAGAAGATAAATGTAAAGCGGTAGCGTGATGAGGAGCTCGGTGCGATTGCCAAAAGCCAAAGCAAACAATGCTCCCGCGACGAAGGGAGACGGTCGCACCAAAGTGAAATAGAGCGCTGCGGTTTGTCCCAGCAAAGCAAGACCGAGAGCAATTTGCCAGGCGCCGCCAAATCCAAGATTGCACCAAGTCCACGTCCCAAAAATTGGAAACAACGCCAACAAAATCCGCCGAACCAGTGAACTGCCTTCGAGGCTGGAATAACTGGCTCCGAATGCCTTTGCGAGTCGAAAAAAGAAATAAACACAAACCCCGGCTATCAACGCGGCCAAGACGTGCCCTGGGAAGCTATGGATCAAGCCCACTTTCTGCAGGAGCGCGATGGGAACCATGCTGAGCACCGCCCCCAGCGGAAAGGCGGAATAGTATCTGTTTCCTTGTGGGATCATTTCATTAAGCCAATCAGGCGGCGTTTCCCGGAGGCCAAGGTGCCCACGCAGCAGAGCCGAAGCGATTTGGCTGGTGTAATCCAGCTCGTGCAGTGTGGCGTTAGTCGAGAAGTAAAAGGCGAGCGCTGCAAACGCCGAAAGTCCGGCAGCAATCCAAAATTTCCATTGACCTCTATTGGGTTCGCCAGCCGTCATTCGTTTCTCCCTTTCACTTTTCAACTGGATGTCGCCTCAACAGTTTTTCCCACGCAGTTCTCGTTTCGGGCGGCACGTTTTGGTCAGCGTCGATTAACCACGAGAGAGTCGCCAGCGAGTTCACGGTAGTTGAGAGAACGATCAGTCCGATTAGCACATGCCGTGACCGGACTAAGGCCGTGCCGCCCGAACTAAGAAAAATAATGAAACAGAAGATCAGGAAAGGACAGAGATCAGCAGCGTAACGCTGGGCGAGCAAAAAAAACGATAAAATACAAAGGAATTGCGCGAAGAGAGCCATAGCCGCGGCTCGCTCGAACGCGTTGGCGGCATTGCCTTGAAGCAGACAGAAAATTCCCATAATCGCACCGAAGACAAGCCAGCCAGCAGACCACGGGAGAGGGAGATATACTTCGCTAAAATCGTTGGAGTACAGACAGGGATAGTTATAGGAATGGCGATCTGTCGCTAGAAAAGGCGGGTCACTTTGAAGCGAGGGAAAGCGCAGGCTGAAGTAGTCGGCGAAGCTATAGGGAATCCGGCGCAAACTAAACAGACCAAATTTATGGGCGAACTCGCTATGAACCGGATTGATGTAGTAATCGAAATTCACTCCGGTAAGGCTGCCGAACCTTGCGTAGCTTAGACAAACATAAAAAATTAGTGCGACGCCGAGCGGAAGAATTAGTGCCGCGAGATTGGTCATTCGATTGTCTCGGCGGATGCCTAGAGCAAGACATAGCCCGATCAGAATAAAAGGCGCGCCAAACGTGACTCGGGAGAGTAAGGCACCGCCGGCACAAACCGAGAATCCCAATAGCGCGCGGGTCAGGGCGCTACCTTCGGATTGTCGTGAGCGGAAAACGAAAAAAATCGCGGCCACCGATAAGGCGAGTCCCCAGATGATGGCCTCATCGTAAATCGAAAGGTTTCCAAGCAGCAATAGCAACGGCGACCCGAGCGCGAACCCAACTACGCACGCATTGCCCAGCCAGTTACGCGCGCGTGACGAAAGCGGGGACAAACACAACGCTGTACGCACCAGGCCGGCAAAGGCAAACAATGCGATCATCCCTGCGCAAAACCCTGAGATGCGCGACCATTTTCCGTGTCCTGCCGGATAAAGGAAATTTAGCGGAATACGGACAAGCGCTGGGAATGGCCCAAAGTACATGCGAACGTGACCGTTCACGATCATTGCTTCGTGCCCGATCGCATCCACATCGACGTCCACGTCCCCGCGCAGGAAATGTTCTGCCTGCGAATCGTAGGCGCCGCCGAGCACCTCCTTAACAAAAATCTGCCGTCCGCCGGTCGTGGTGAACACCCACAGGAGCGCGCTCAACAGCAACGTCAGCGGCAAAAGCTGCGGCGATCGGAACATAGGCTTGTAGCCTGTGTGGCCAGCCCCGAAAGCGTTCTCGGTTGGCACGGTCTCAGCGGAGTGCAACTCCGCTGGGCGCACAGACCTCGAGGTCTATGTTCCGAGCCCTGCGCAGCATGAGCAAAAGAGCAAAAGCAACAGGTAAAACTTACTTTCTGAAATCCAGTGCGCCCTTTTTTAGCGCGTAAACGTACCCAACCATCAGGATCGTGATGAAACTGAGCATGCTCCAGAAGATGATGCTGCTCTGTTTGATTGCTTCCCGATACACAACAGCCCACGGATACATAAACACGATCTCGACGTCGAAAAGGATGAACAGCATGGCCACGAGATAGAACTTGATGCTGAAGCGTGGTGCCCGTTCCCCCTGCGGGATCATCCCGCACTCATACGCCATATCCTTAGCGGCGGTGCGTTTTCCGCTCTTGCCGACCAATATGCTGACAACCAGAGCAGAAGCGGCAAACAGCATCGCCACGAGGATTTGCAGGAGAACCGGCAAATATTCGCGCAGCATCCGGGAATCTGGCGTGAAGCCAACTCGTTGTGAACGCCCGACTTATCTTACGCCGGCGAGATGGCCATTCTGCTGGGCAATCGCATTGGCCAAGGCCGATGGCAAGCCCTTGTATTTCTTGCCATTCTTCTTGACGGCCCCTCGCGCCACCAGATTCTGCAATTTCTCGTAAGCGCGCAACCGAAGCATTTCTTCGCCGCCGCTTGCAGCGTTCCGGGCCCGAAGATTCTCGTGCACGATGTCGAAAAGCTGCTTAAACTCAAAAGAAGAGCGCCGAGAGAGGACAGCAACCAGCTCCTCAGTTACCAGATCAGGAACACGACGGGAGAATGCATTTTTCTTTAGAATAGCCATAGGCCGAAAAGGATAGCACGTTTTTGTTAAACTGCAGCAGTTTTCTTCGCGTTCCGCTGGAAATGCACAAAGGTGCCGAAATGGCACAGCGGGAACCTCCTCTGTAGTGGCAGCCGTGTCGGCAGCACTCCCAAAAGCCGTAGGCGACAAGCCTGCCACTACAACCGCAGCAGGCTCTGACTTACGGCGTTGGCGATGGGCTAGATGTGGGCTGCGGCGGACTGCCCCAGCCGGTCACGCCCGCAGCGGCTTTCTGTCGCGCTGCCGTGCCCAGGCTGCTAAGGATAGCAATGCCAATTGCCGATTGGTCCAGCGTGATTGGCCCGACTGACTCAGCCACGTAGCCGTCATGGTCGTATCTTTGCGACGAGACGATAGGGCTCAAGTGCTTCGTAATGACCTCCGCCGATGGGAGCTTCGTGGTATCGACGGAACCAGCCACGGCGGGCATGAAAGCCCCAGCCATTAACAACATTGGACGCAGCGAAGCGTCGAGCCGGGAGTATAGGAGCGCGGTGTCGATGTAGGCGAAAAAATTCGTCGGTGCGGGCAGCAATTGCTCGGCAGCTTTGTATGTTTGGGAATCTGAGAATCCAGCCGAGCCGGCCTGGCTGCGTTTCACTGCCTGTTCAACTGAAACTGGGTCAAGGCCAGCTATAAGGATCCGATTCGACACGGCGATCGTCGGACTGATTGCTACGAGACTCGCGGCCGACTGCTTTGAAAAATAGCGGACACCTTCCTTCTCTGTCTGCATCCAAGTCGCGCCTTCATCCGCGCGTACGAGGGCATCAGTGATCTTACCGGCTTTGGCAGCGTCCGTCACCGGGAGTGTCACGAGTAGGGACGGCCAATGCGCACTCGACGGCCAATCCGCCAGCGATGCCAGCTCGAGGCCAAATGCGGCTCGCCAATCATCAGAGGTGATCCCGCTGTTGCCGAGCGCCTGGAGAACTTTAGTGCCAGCAAAGGCCGCCGCCTGGTTCAAAGTGTCAATTTTCTCCCCGAGATTGAGAAGCATCGACAGATAAAAAAACGTCTCCTTGGTCCCGAGCGACATCGAAGACCGGTTGAGATTGGCCTCGTGCTCCAGCTTCGGCATCCCAATAAAAAAAACGTCGTGTATCTTGCCGTTGTCGAATCGCATCGTACCCGCGACGCAGCGCATCTTTTCGACCATCGTGCCCTCGCCAGGAATTGGGGTTGAGCGAACAGCAGCGCGCATTGCTGCAATTCGGTCGGAAAATATTTTTGGCTGAAGATAAAAGAATACTGCGGAGTCGGAGGGCCGATGTGAAATCGCGGTGCGATACGCATCGTCTTTGTCGAGTGTGCCTTTTGGATTGTTAGCGCGGTGATCTGCACAATCGAGCAGTGCCTTTAATTCTGTCACGTCTGTTGCCGCAAAGAACCAGGGACGGTCATACTTCGTCGCGAGGGTGAACGGAGCCGCCGTGACCAGCTCGATTTCATGGCGCTGGTATTGCAGCTTCTCGCGCTTCGCAGTCGGAGTTTGTTCCAATAATGTCGAGCGCCATCTGCCGATAATTCGCTCAGCCTCTTCCTGACTGCCACGAAAACGGAAGCCGCCAACGAATTTTGGATTGTTGTTAGCTATGGAGGTTAAGGCGATGAAGGCATGCTTTGGGTCGAGTTGTTCGATCTCCCGCAGCGTTTGAGCCCCGAAAGCTTTCGGGGTTGGAAGGTTCCCCAGCGGCTTGCGCAGAAAATCCTGCACCGCAGGTTCACGGTAGAGCTGGTAAATATCGCTGTGATGCCATTCATCGCGCGTTCGATTGAAGTCCGGCATGTGCGCTAGAAAAATTGTGTCCCCAGGCAGAAGCGCGCTTACCGGGGCGCTCGACATTCGTTGCGTAACATTCCAGTAGTACCAACCAGCGAATGCGGCGACGGCGAGCGCGAGGATTAGCAACAAAATTCGCCTCATAAACACAGCAGCGTCATTAGCGTGGATGCTGGATACTCGATGCTGGATACGGGTTCAATCGGAAACTGATCGAGTAGCTATATTCCAGAAGCCAGCACCGTTTCCGCGCGTTAGGCCCGGGGATGAAATTGCCGATGCACAGCTTTAAGCCGCTGTTGATCGACGTGCGTATAAACCTGCGTCGTCGAAATATCGGCGTGGCCCAGCATTTCCTGGATAATGCGAAGATCGGCGCCGTTCCCGAGCAGATGGGTCGCGAAACTGTGGCGCAGAAGGTGAGGATAAATATTCTTCTCCAGTCCTGCGCGACGCGCGTGTTTTTTCACGATCTGCCAGATGCGCGCCGTTGTTAACTTGCTGCCGCGCTCCGAGAGAAAAATTTCGCTGCCGCTACGCCGCTTAACCAGTTTCGGCCGCTCCGCAGACAGGTAAGTTGCCAACGCTTCGCATGCTTTTCGGCCTACCGGCACCAGCCGGGTTTTGTTTCCTTTTCCAGTCACACGAACGACGCGCTCTTCAAAATTGAAATTCTCCAGCCGAGCGTTTGCCAGCTCAGAAATCCGCAGGCCGCTTGCGTAAAGCAGCTCGATCATCGCGCGGTCGCGCAAGCCGTGAACGGCTTTTACGTCGATGCCTTCCAGGAATTGCTCCACTTGCAATTCGTTGAGAGTTTCCGGGAGATAGCGCTCGATCCGTGGGAGAGCCACTGCCTCAGCCGGATCGCGTTCGATTGTTCCTTTAGCGGCCAAAAACCTAAAAAAAATCTTCAACGCAACGACAATTAACTTGATCGAGGAGGCGGAAAGGCCTGCTCGTTTGCGATCGGCGAGATATTCGCTGATGACCGGGAGAGTGACTGCACGCGGATTATCGATTTTCTTGCTGGCAGCGCACCAACGCGCGAAGTCGCTCAGCGATTTTTGGTTGGAGAGCTGATAATTCTCGGAAAGACCGCGCTCGACTGCGAGGAAGCGGATAAACGAGTCGATCGAGTCCTCCATGACGCAAAGCTAAGTGAGGAGTGATTAGTGACTAGTGAAAAGTTGGAAAGACGTCCGGCCGCGACCTTATTGACAAGCGAAGGTTAAATGCTGGATGTTTCCTTTGCCATGAGCCTCGACTTGAACACTATCCTGAAGGATTGGCCGCACGAGAACGGCAACATTAAAGTGCGCAAGATCGCCGGTCTGGATGGGCGCGAGAAATTGCAGCTGCGAGTCGATCTCGGCGTGCTGCAAATGGAGATGGTCGGGCGGCCAGATGGCAGGCGTCCGCACAATTGCGAATCGCTCCTGGAATATCATCAAAAGAGGGCGGCGCGCGCCGAGCAGAAAGGCGAGACTTGCGAGCTCACCGCTGAGCAATGCGCGGAGCTTCAACAGGAAGGGATCCAATATTATCATCGTTACCTGAGCCTGTTTCAGATCAACGATTTTGAAGGCGTGGTGCGCGATACGCAGCGCAATCTCGATCTTTTCACTTTCGTCTCCGAGCACACGGATCGCGAGGAATTTTCCTGGGCCCTGCAGCAGTTCCGGCCTTACGTGCTCATGATGAATACGCGAGCCAAGGCATCGATTTTACTCGGTGAGGGAAAGTTTGCCGAGGCCGTAGCCGAAATTGAGCGCGGACGCGAGGCGATTGCGGAGTTCTTGCAACAGTCAAATTTTCCGGAGTTAGTGTCGAAAAGCTCGGAGATCGCCTTCCTCGACGAATGGCTCGAGGAAGTGAAGGCGAAACGGCCGCTTTCGAAATTGGAGATCATGCAACGAGAGATGGAAACTGCGATTGCAAAGGAACTCTACGAGCGCGCTGCGGAGTTACGCGACGCGATTAAGCTGCTGAAGACGCAGAAGCCGGCGTAAACGGCTGCTCGGAGCAGCCATCTTGATCGATAGCACCGATCTAGTTATCTGAGATATGAAGACTGCATTCTATTCGCTAGTCCTGACAGCTTTAGTCATCCTTCCGCTACGTGCGGATCTCACGATCGTTTATTCGACAACGATGCAACCCGCCAGCCACGGTCAAAAGGCGCAGGCAACTCCGAGCACAGTCGCCGCCGCTACTAATATGTCTATCAAGGTGAAAGGCGACAAAGCGCGTATTGACGCTTCTCCGCAAGTCACTGCAATTTTCGACGGAAGAACGGGCGAACTAATTAATCTGTTGAATGACCAGAAAACTGTTGTTCGCATTTCGCCGGACAAAATGAGAGCCATCGCGGATATGTTAAACAGGTACAGCAGCAGCAAAGCAGGCTCTGACAAGCCCAGGCTAACAGCCACTGGCCAGAGAGAGATGATCAACGGTTACGATGCCGAGCAATACACGTACGACGGACCAGATTTTAAGGCGACCTACTGGATCGCGCCGAACTATCCAAACGGCGCCGCCGTCCTGGCGCAGCTCCAATCGATTAAATCTGAGCTATGGGACGCGGCCAATACGAAAATGCCTGACTTTCGTGATTTCCCCGGGCTGCCGATCCGGATGCGCATGACTGTCGGCAAGGAAAACGAGGCAGGCGAGCACGACGCCAAGGAAAACCAGGGAGGCGGACACGGTGCCAAGCAAAATCATGCAGGCGCGCACGGTGCCAGCGCCTCGGGACACCCGGTAGAAATTACGAGCACCCTGACAGGTGTAAGTCTCGACTCAATTGCCGATAGCGAGTTTACCGTGCCGGCCAATTTTAAAGAGACACAGTTCCCCGACATCTTTAACAAGAGCGCGGCTCCATCTGTGTCGCCGAACCCATAACGCAAGTATTTCGGTCGAGGAACAGGTTCTTCTGTAGAGGCAGCTGTGCCAGCTGCAATGTTTGGGGTTTTGCAGGCGACACGCCTGCCGCTATAGTTTCGCAGCCATGCATTCACTTGTGCTGGCATCCAGTTCGCCAAGGCGAGCTGCATTGCTTTCCGGCGCTGGATTTGAATTCGAAATTGCACCGCCGCAGGTGGCGGAAAAATTTGGTGTTGCTCTTACATTACGCGAGCTCACGGTTTGGAATGCCATCCGCAAGGGAATGTCCATCGCACAAAGACGTCCCGATGCTGTCGTGCTCGCAGCGGACACGCTTGTCGCGCTAGAGAACCAAATCATCGGTAAGCCGATGGATTCCTACGACGCCGCGCGAATGCTCCGGCGGCTGAGCGGACGAACTCACGAAGTTTGTTCGGCCGTTTTGATTTACCACCAGACATCGGGAAGATCGGCGGTTTTTCATGATATTTCGCGTGTTCGCTTTCACCGCCTGAACAGCACAATGATTAAAAATTACGTTGCAAAAGTGGACCCCCTCGACAAAGCGGGTGCCTACGCCGCGCAAGGAAGGGGTGCAGAGATCATCGCGAAGATCGAAGGCTCATTCACAAACGTCGTCGGCCTGCCGATGGAAAAGACAATCGCTGCGCTGTCAAAATTCGGCATACGGCCGGCAACGGCGTGAAGCCTGGTTCGGCGATTCGTTACGAAACGAGAAGGCGACCAACTGCTAAAACCAGCGCCAAAATTGGAATCGCGAGGCTAAGACCGTTCAGCAACAAACCGGCGGCAGCTAATTTCGTCTTTTGAGCTGGATTACGTCTGGCACTGAGTGCTGTGGCGAGCCCAAAAATTGCGACCGCAAAAACGACCATTCCAAAGAACGGCAAAGCCCAAATGATGTCGCTGCCGCCGTTACTGAATGGAGGCATTTCCATGAGCGACATGAAAACCAGAACTTCAATTCCGATCGCAACGATCCCTGCAATTAAAGAGACGTACTTCAAATAACGTGTTCGCGATTATCGGAACGGAGACGGATCGTCTTCGTCTGCAGATTGTGTCGCGCTCGAATGAAACGAACGGTTTTGCTCTTGGCCCGCATCAGGATTGAATGGGTCACTGCTGTCACGCCGCCCCGCGCCCGCACACCAGGCAGGAGCGCGCTATCACTGATTCCGGTTGCGCAGAAAATGATGTTCTGGCCGTTCGCCAGATCGTCCGCCGAATAGACGTGGTCGAGATCTTTTTCGTAACCGTCAGCGATCAGTTTTTTTTTCTCCTTTTCATCGCGCGGCCACATTTTGCATTGCATATCACCGCCGAGAC
>WNFR01007809.1_pt1 | contig 10856 bp, 9 predicted proteins | sample 5400221 | NCBI WGS metagenome assembly WNFR01 (sample SAMN13153357, study PRJNA577476) | soil metagenome | isolation source: 40 cm soil under Madrone tree | place: USA:California | collected 2016-06-14 | reverse complement strand
AAGCTCGGTGCCGGCTCGCTGTCCCTGGCGGCGGCCGGCCTCCCGGCGCTCCTCGGGTCCCGCCCCGCGCGGGCCGACGACTGGCCAGCGAAGAATGTGCGCGTGATCGTCCCCTATGGGGCGGGCAGCGCGACCGATCTCATTCCGCGCACCATCTTCGAGGCGGTGGGAAGCCGCCTCGGGCACTCCTTTGTCGTGGAAAACCGGCTGGGCGGCGGCACCACGGTGGGGGCGAGCGCGGTCGCGCGGTCGGAGCCGGACGGCCACACGATCCTGGTGCATTCCAATGCGATCGTGACGGTGCCGGCGATCCAGCCCAACGTGCCCTATGATCCGGTGCGCGATTTTTCCGGCATCACGCCCCTGGCCAACGTGCCCCTGGTGCTGGTCATCGCACCCGAGAAGAACGTCAAGTCGGTGAGCGAGCTGATCGCGCTCGCCAGGCAGAAGGCGGGAGCGATCAATTATGCGGCCGCCGGCATCGGGACGCCGCCCCATCTCACGGCCGAGCGCTTCCGCCTCGCCGCCGATTTCCAGGGCCAGGTCGTTCCGTTCAAGGGCGCGCCGGAGGCCTTGACCGAGGTGCTCACGGGACGCGTCGATTTCTATTTCTGCCCGCTGCCGGTGGCGGGGCCGTTCATCGCCGAGGGCAAGCTCTTGGCCCTGGCGGTGAGCGGGTCGAAGCGCGCCGCCGCGCTGCCGAATGTCCCGACCACCCTGGAGTCGGGCCTGCCGAATTCCGATTTCGACTTCTGGGCGGGGGCCTTCGTGCCGAAGCAGACGCCGCGCGACATCGTGGCGAAGATTCACCGCGAGACCGCGGCGGCAATCGAGAGCACGGCGATCAGGGAGAAGCTTGCGAAGCTCGGCGTCGAGCCGATGATCATGAGCCCGGAGGATTTCGACGCGCGCGTCGCCCGTGAGGTCGACATCGCGGTGACGCTCGCCAAGGCGGCCAACATCACGGCGCAGTGAGAATTGCGGACATCGCCAATTTGTCGAGAAGTGCCCAGGAATGGGCCTCAAGGCGATCCTCATTTATTTGCGAGCCAAAGAGTCTTCGTGACCTCTACGAACGCGCAGTTTGGGCGCAAGTAATGCACGTCGCTGGGAATAGAGGAGCAAGCCATGTGCTCGACCGCGGTCTGTGGCAGCAACCACTTCAGGCCGCCCTCGCGGATGTCACATAATTCGTTGACGCTCGTCGACGGCTTCAGCCTGCATCTTCGAGACAAGTGAGAGGCTCCGGCGTAAGCCGAGGCCTCTCGTCGGATGGGACGGGGCGGGGAGCCCGCCCCAACCGTTGTTCGCTTACAGCGCCGTCAGCACGACCTGCGACCGTCTTGCATTCCACCGCGCCTTGACTTTCACTGAACCGTCTCGCCGTGCAACGCAAGATCGAGGCCATCGCGCTCGACCTCCTCGGGCACGCGCAGGCCGATGACGAGGTCGACAAGCTTGAGGATGATCAGCGTCACGACGCAGTCATAGATGAACACCGTGCCGACGCCGATTGCCTGGTAGACGGGCTGCATGAAATTGCCTTCGAGCAGGCCGGGGGTACCGCCGTATTGCTTGACCGCGAACACGCCGGTGAGCAGTGCGCCAGTAGCTCCACCGATCGCATGCACGCCGAAGGCGTCAAGAGCGTCATCGTAGCCGAGCATGTGTTTGAGGCCGGTGCAGGCCCAATAGCACACGATGCCGGCCGCAATGCCGATCCAGAGCGCGCCCAACGGGCCGACGTAGCCGGATGCCGGTGTGATCGCCACCAGCCCGGCAACGGCGCCCGAGCAGATGCCGATCACGGTCGGCTTGCCGCGCATGATCCACTCGACCATCATCCAGGTGAAGGCGGCTGTGGCGGTCGCCACTTGGGTGACCAACATCGCCATACCGGCCTGCATGCCCGCGGTCACAGCCGAGCCGGCATTGAAGCCGAACCAGCCGACCCACAACAGCGAGGCACCGATGAAGGTGAGCACTATGTTGTGCGCCGGACCGGTGTCCTTACGCCTGCCGAGCACAAGGCAGCACATCAGGCCGGCGGTGCCCGAATTGACATGCACCACGGTGCCGCCCGCGAAATCCAGCACGTTCACGAAGCTATGCGCGTTGGCCCAGTTGAACATGCCATCCGGTCCCCACACCCAATGGGCGACCGGCGTGTAGACGAAGATCGCCCACAGGCCGATGAAACACATCATCGCCGAGAACTTCATGCGCTCCGCGAACGAGCCCGCGATGAGCGCCGCCGTAATGATCGCGAAGGTCAGCTGGAAGCAGACGTACACGGACTCAGGGATCGTCGGCGCCAGCGGGTTGGGGTTGCCCTTGCCGTTGGCGATATCGCTCAGGATGTCCTGGAGGCCGATACGGTCCAATCCCCCGATGAACCAGCCCATGTCGTAGCCAAAGACGTTACCGCCCTCCCGGAACGCCAGGCTGTAGGTGAAGAGCACCCACAGAATACTGATAAGGCACGTGATGGCGAAGCTCGTCATGACCGTGTCGCCGACGTTCTTCTTGCGGACCATGCCGCCGTAGAAAAGGCCCAGGCCGGGGATGGTCATCATCAGCACGATGGCCGTCGAGGTGAGCATCCAGGCGGTGTCGCCTGAATTGGGCGAGCATTCTTTTTGGACTTTCGAGTCGCATGACAGCGTCTCAACTTCCTGCGCATGAGAGGGAGTGAACGAAGAAACGTTGACGCAGATGCCGAGGAAGACTCCGAGAATGAGAGCCATTAGTCCCGCACGCGAGAATGTCTTGGACGTCATAGTCTGACTCCTGTCGCTAGACGATGTTGGGTGCGGGTTTCACAGCGCCGCAGCGTCGGTTTCGCCCGTGCGGATGCGCACGGCGCTGTCGACGCCGAGGACAAAGATCTTGCCGTCCCCGATCTGACCGGTTTTCGCAGCCGCAATGATGGCCTCGATGGTCTTGCCGACCTGGTCGGTGGACACCGCCACTTCGATCTTGATTTTCGGGAGAAAGGTCACGGCGTATTCGGCGCCGCGGTAGATTTCGGTGTGGCCCTTCTGACGCCCGTACCCCTTCGCCTCCGTAACGGTCATCCCGTGCACGCCGATCTCGGTTAGTGCGTCGCGGACCTCGTCAAGCTTGAATGGCTTGATGATGGCCATGACGATTTTCATGGGTGCAATCCCCCCTCAAGGCCCGGCCCTGCGGGTGCAGGCTCAGGGCGGCTACATCGTTCTTTCACCCGCGCGGAGTCTCAGTCCCGCAGTAACGTCGGGCCTGAAGAATCAAATCGCGTGCCAAGTCCGAAGGCAGGGCACAAATGGCAGGAAATGAAGAGCTTTCTCAACGGGCCCAGAGCCCTTGGGAGGGTGAGCGTCCGGTCGTCTCAGAAAAAATCAGATCACGCATGCATAATTTTTTATCTGGGTGCCAAAATTCTAGCCAGTTGGCGCTTTGTTGCTTGCAATTGTTGGTCTCGGTTGAAGACCGCCATGGACTGGAAAGCGCGTCTCAGCCGAGGGCGTCGATATTGATTTGCCCGCCCTAGCGGGCATAGGTTTGGACATTCGTAGATAAATGGACACACACATCACAATCGACCTGACTCATGCCACTCACGACAAGCCCGCTACAAAAGTGCGCGATCCTGCTGCCCCAACTTCTGGCTATGGGGATCCTTCTCGCGCCCGATACTGCGAGCGCCGATCAGCTTTGTGGCCGGCAATTCGATTCACTGACTCAGCTCTACGCCGACCTCCGCGATGAGCCAAATGGCACTTGGCAAGTCATAGAGCGCGCTACACATGTTACATTTGTGGGTGGCCGGATGATTTGGACTTTCGCCCGCGACTCACAGCCGGCATTTCCGGCCGCGGCCTGCCTGCAAGTCGTAGGAGTTGGTGATGAGATCGAGGCGATCATTCAAACTCGGTGCGAAGGCGCGAGAGACGCCTGTGATGCGGTTGCTGCGAGGGCAAAGGGTAAGGACTGGAGTATTCTGTTCGACAACTGACGGAGCAACACAATATTATTGTTGATCATTATTGTTGATCGGCCAGATCGAAATTGCGTTGAACTGAAGCTTACTGGCTTGCTCGGGATTACTCCCGGCGTTTTTTTGAACGGACATGCCGAAGAACAATAGAAAAGGGGCACCGTTGCGGCGCCCCTTGGATTGACACTGCGGCTGCTTAGTCGATCTTCCAGGCCGAGAAGATCACGCTGGGGACAGCCGGCTCGCCGGAAGGCTTCTTGTAGACAAAACCAATGCCTGGTGCAGAGCCCGACATCATCGCATTGATCTTGTCTCCCTTCTTGTATTCGGCCACCCCCTGCGAGATCATGACAGTGGTGAATTCAGGGTTAGGGACCGTTTGCTCGCAGTTGGTGTTGTCGACGTCCTTGCCGTTCGTCTGGAACCAGAGTCTGACCAAGCCGGTGCCGCCCCGGCTGCCAACTTGGACGCCAACAACCGTGAAGTAGGTCCCGGTTTGATCGAGGAGCACCACGCCGTTGTTATTTTTGATGCCTTTGGCGGCATCGGTCGATTTCATCGTGACCGCTTGGGGCTTATTGGCTTCTTTCACAATCTGATCTTCCAAGCTCGAGGCCTGAATATACCCTCCGGCCGCGAAAGCGCCGCCGGGCGAGGTCAGAAACACGGCTGACACGAAGATCGCACTCAGGATAGTTCTCATCATTTCCCTCCTACGGGCGTTGAACCTGCGCGAAAGAGTTCCGAAGGGCGACGGGTTGGCCGTTCCGATTGTAGGTTGAATGAACGGGCTGCCCTCCCCGATCGGCTTGCGCGAACTCAGACCTAATGGTTGTTGCAACGGATATGCCACCCAAAGCGGCGCTTTCGGCGATGAGCGATAGCCGAAAGCGGCGACCTGTTTCAGAGGGTGAATCAAGCGTCTAGGAAAAATTACGAGCATAAAACTCGCCAATTGCCGTGAACAAAGAACGTGCTCCTGCGGCACCTTTGCTTATTCTTCGGGCTGGTGCCCTGGAAATAGGCATCACCACCAGTGGCGATAGCGGGTGTCTCGCCACCGCGAAGCCGTCTTCTCGGTGACAGCCCCTATGGCTCGGCTGAGATCCTCGGCTGGCTGGTCTACGAGCACGGCATCGAGCCGCATGTGACTGTGTTCGACAAGTCGGCGCGCCCGGACGGCACCTTCTCACGCGACGACTTCACCTACGACCATTTCGGAGACGTGTACTACTGCCCAGGCGGCAAGATGCTGACAACGACCGGCACACGCGTCAACGATGATGCGACGCTGCTCTATCGCGCGAGCAAACACGATTGCGCGGGATGCGCTCTCAAGCCCAGGTGCTGCCCGAACAGCCCGGCCCGCAAGGTGCCGCGCTCCATCCACGAGGGAGCCCGAGACATGGCGCGCGTGATCGCAAGGTCTTCGGACGGGCAGGTGTCCCGACGGCTACGCAAGAAGGTCGAGATGCTGTTCGCCCACCTCAAACGAATCCTGAAGCTCGATCGCCTCCGGTTACGAGGACCAACCGGTGCTCGCGATGACTTCCTTCTCGCAGCCACCGCCCAGAACCTTCGTAAGCTCGCAAAGCTGATCCCGGTACCGAGCCTGAAACCAGCCTGACCCCTCGCAACGTCGACGGCTGGACCGCACGAGATCAGCGTAACCGCCCGACATGCGCCAATCTAATCACGGACTTCTTCAACAGAATCGGCCACAAGCCGACATTCTTGGGCGCACTCCCCAGCCGGGGGACCTCGCCGGCTGCCACATCGGCTTTTTTCCGCGATCGAGGCGGAGAGCGGCTCGGTCAGGCGCCGGCCTGGCCCGGGCTCGGCCCCTGCTATCGCGCCGAGGCGGAAGCGGCGGTGTGTCCCGCGCTTTTCTGCGTTGCTCCCAGTGACGCGGCGACATTCCGCGCCGGCATTTCAACGACCAAGCTGTCCAACTCCGGCTCCATCGCTCGCGATCTTAGGTCGGGGCGATTGCATGGGGAGTTCCTGAGCCGCTGACAGTCTCGCCTCAATCGATTCACCTGCGTTTCCTTTGTGATAAGCTCGGGCTGCTCGGAAGGCGCACACGAGCCCACCCGACAAGAGACAGTCATGCGTCTCGACCAAACAGGGAAGAACGCCAATGACAATGAGGCCTGATCCGACCTTCCACGCATCTCCGAAGCTTGCGATGGAAGCTCCGCCGGAAAACTTCGCCTACACATTGCTGCTCAGCCCGGACTTCTCGAAGCCCGACGCGCTCGCGGTGATCGACGTGAAGCCCGGCTCGCCCACATTTAGCCAGATCGTCCACACGGTGACGATGCCCAACAAGGGCGACGAGTTCCACCATTTCGGTTGGAACGCCTGCTCGTCGGCATTGTCGCCGCTCACCGGCCACGCGTTCCTTGAGCGGCGCTACCTGATCATCCCCGGACTCCGCTCCTCGCGTATTTATATCGTGGATACGAAGCCTGATCCCACCAAGGCAAAAATCCACAAGATCATCGAGCCCGAGGAGGTATTCAAGAAGACCGGCTACTCGCGGCCCCACACTGTCCATTGCGGTCCGGAAGGTATCTACGTCAGCACGCTGGGCGGCGGCGGCAAGGATGGCACCAATGGGCCACCTGGCGTGTTCATCATGGACTGCCAGACGTTTGAAATACTCGGCCGCTGGGAAATCGATCGCGGACCCCAGAACCTGCACTATGATTTCTGGTGGAACCTGCCGCGCGACTACATGGTGACAAGTGAATGGGCGCTGCCGCCGCAGTTCGAGAACGGGATCGTCCCGGAAGATCTGCTCTCGAACAAGTATGGTCATCGGATCCATTTTTGGGACCTACGGGCCCGGCGCAATGTCCAGACGATCGATCTTGGCGCCAACCACCAGATGGCGCTCGAAGTGCGCCCCGCGCACGATCCCGTTCGCGAGTACGGTTTCGTGGGCGTCGTGGTCGACACAACGAACCTCGAAGGCTCGATCTGGACCTGGTGGCGCGCAGGAGGCAAGTTTCACATCGAAAAGACGGCAACGATCCCGCCCGAGCCGGCGTCCAAGGACCAACTGCCACCCCTTTTGCAAGGTTTTGGCGCAGTGCCGCCGCTGGTGACCGACATCGATCTTTCCATGGATGACCGGTTCCTCTACGTCGCCTGCTGGGGAACCGGCGAGATGCGTCAGTACGACGTCACCGACCCGAGGAAGCCGAAGCTTGCTGGCTCGGTCCACATCGGCGGCATCGCTCGCCGTACACCTCACCCGAGCGGCAAGGTGTATGCAGGCGGTCCGCAGATGGTCGAGATTAGCCGTGATGGCAAGCGGGTCTACTGGACCAACTCGCTCTACTCGACGTGGGACAACCAGTTCTATCCCGACGGCGTGCCAGGCGCTGAGGTCATGGCCAATGCGAACGCGAGCGGCGGCCTCGAGCTGGCAAAGGACTACTGGGTGAGCTTCGCTGACGGATACCGGGCGCATCAGATCCGCCTTGAGGGCGGCGATTGCTCCACGGATTCGTTCTGCTATCCATCGGTTTAAATTTGAGCGAAGCGGATTGGACATCTGCCGGGCTCTGGCTGGCGGTCGTCGCGAGCGGCCTCTATCACGGGGTGAACCCGGGAATGGGATGGCCGCTCGCGGTTTCAGCCGGGCTGTTCGAAAGGAGTTCACGCGCCCTCGTGGCGGCACTTTGCCCGCTAACGGTCGGCCATCTACTGGCAATGTTCGTGGTGATCCTTCCCTTCGCGCTGCTGGTCGCCCTCGTCGAATGGCAGCAACAAATCCAGATCGGCGCCGGTCTCTTGGTCATTGGGTTTGGCATCTTCCGGTTCGTCAACCGGCGCCATCCGCGCGTGCTGGCGCGAATACGACCGACACAACTGGGGCTCTGGTCCTTCGCCGTGGCAATCGCGCATGGCGCGGGACTGATGCTCATACCGATCTATCTGGGGCTCTGCCGGGCCGCCGATCTCGACAAGGGCCACGAGGCTGCCGGCGCGCTGATAAACGCCGATCTGGCTATGGCCGTCCTGGTCTCCGTCGTCCACTCTGTCGCGATGATCGCAGCCGGCGGATTCTTGGCGTGGCTAGTCTACCGCTACCTGGGTCTCAAGTTCGTCTCGCGGAGCTGGTTCAATCTGGATGCGACTTGGGCCTTCAGTCTCGTCTTGGTGGGTGCTCTATCGCTTGCGATCAGCGCGTTAAGCCGGCACTGAGCCGCATTGCGATTCCGTCTACCGCGATAGCGGTTCATTGAGCCATACGGATACGCCATCGCACGAAAATATCCGCGGGATTGGGAACAAAAAGCATTCGGAACGTTTTTATCATCGCGCGAAGGTGGCACGAGCGCTCCATGGCAGACGATGGCATATTTCCCTGGCTGCTGCGGCCTTTGCCGATCTGGACGCTGCTGTTGTTTGCTGCGTTACCAGCCGTCGTCGCCGGTATCAGGCAGCGGCAAATGGCGCCGTGGTATTTCTATGGGTTCGGGTGCGCGCTGTTCGCATGGCCACTAATTGTGGTGCCCGCACTCCACGCTCTCCTGATCCGCCCGCGGTTCATGTCGAAAGAGGATCGCCAGCGGCAGCGCCGCGCCGATGCGCTCGCGTTGCTCGAAGAGCCGAGCATACCCTCCTACCCCAGTCGCATCAACGAACTCAGACGTCGGTCCCCGGCTGGCGTGGACCGCCGGCGCTACGTCTACGGGTTTATCAAGCCGGGCGAGGCCCTCGAGTTGGTGCGCGAGTTCGAGCATCCGCGAAACCGGCGCGCGGTCGCCTACTACCATCGAGGAATCCACCTTGGTTACGTCCCGAAACGTCACCGCTGGGTCGCCGACGCGCTCGATGACGGGCTGCGCCTCGCGGTCATCGTCGAGAAGGTCGAGATGGGCTGGCTGTTCCGGCGGGCGCGAACCGTGCGCACCCGCTTGGTCGTCTTCCACGACGGCCGTTGAGGTGTCGAGCATGCCACCGCGGCGGATCGTGCACCAAGCCGGCATCATACAAACGGTGATGGTCGAGTAGACGGCGGTGGAAACGGGCAGCCATTTCACCGGCAGTGGATAAACGCCCGCCCGCTTCCGGTTCGGGTCATTCGCTACAGGCTCGGCACAGGCGGAAAATCGCTCTATGTCCGGAATGCCCCGAAAGCTGACGTAGAGCCCAAACATTGGCATCGGTCGCGAAGGGCCAACCTCCGACGTGGCCAGCTCTGAGTTGCAAACGCGGTCCGAGCTTACTCGCCCCTGGGGTAGACAATCGCGGTTTGTATCTGACGCGGGCAGTGTTGGATGCAGAAATTTGCGCCAGTCCGGCATCCGGCTTGAAATGGTCTGGCCAGGGTAATCCTTCATGTCGCGGTGGCTTGCATCAACTTCGCAAGACCAACAGGAGTCGCAACAGGAGGCATCCAGCCTAATTTCATCAATGCGGAGGAATCGACGACGAGTGAGCCCGCAAGGCGCTCGTAGATCTCTGGTCGGCCGGCGCCGTGGAGCAGTAGCCTGAGTAGAGCGGGCGGGAACGGAAATGTACCAGGGCGACGTCCAACTCCATGACGCATGGCCGCGATCATCTGCGCAATCGTGAGAGCCTGAGGGTCGGCGGCAATCAACGGCCGCCGCAGCGTTCCTGGAGCTGTCAGCAGGACCTCAACGGCCGCGGCTAAATTTTCTAATGCGAGTAACGAGCGGCGCGCCGTGAAACCGTTGATCGGCAGCGGATAGGGCAAGCGAGCGAGCCGCATCAATTGTGCCATGTTTCCTTTCACGCCCGGCCCATAGACTAGCACCGCCCGCAGCGCCACCCAGTCGAGGTCGAGTTCGGCGAGCCCGCGCTCGGCCGCGAGCTTCGATTTTCCGTACGCATCAGTCGGCTCCGGTTCAACGGCCTCGGTCAGCACTGTGTTGGCCGTCGGTCCGCACTGGGCGCGAATGGAGGAAAGGAAGAGGAAGCGCGTCGCTCCCGCTCGCCGGGCCGCACGCGCGAGGTTGATCGTCGCTTCCGTGTTGAGCACCCGGTAGTCGTCCTCAGGAACGCCGGACATCGCTGGCGTGGCACCCGCGGAGTGGATGACGGCATCCACCCCCTCCAGTGCAGCCGACATGTTTTGCGGCCGGGAAAGATCGCCAATGACTGCGCTCGCGACCGGCATCGGCGTACATGCCGGCCGACGCAGCAGCACACGGACTCGGTGGCCACTCTTAGGCAATCCGTGCAGCAGGTGCTGCCCGATAAAGCCGGTGGCGCCGGTCAGCGCTATGAGCATGGGACTACTTTTTGGTTGAATTCCTTTGTGCCATCGCGGTCTACACTCTGCAAGCTGCGCGATTTATCGGATGGGTGTCCTATTGCCGACGCGATCTTTGCATCGGTATCGCGCTCGCCATGAGAAGGGTCGGCGAGAATGCTTATGTCTGCTGCGGGTCAAACCCGGAAATGCTCATAACGAGCCCAGGTTGTCCGCTTTCCGCCCCGTGGCGATCGCCAAAGGGGAAGTTGAGTTCGGCTGCCAAGTCGTGATTCAAGCCCCAAAACGGAGTCTCGAATCATGCGTTGTGAACACACCGAGCATGAATGGGCCGCCATCAAGCCGTTCCTGCCGAATAGGCCGCGCGGCATGCCGCGTGAAAGATCTCCGATCATGAGTCTTGACAGCCGTTTTTTTGACGACCGCGGCCAAATGGTGTAGGAGAAAATCCACAGTCGGAATTGCGCCCGCCGGAAACCCGCGCGGGCGTTTGCATGAGAGGGGCCTTGCAGATTCGTTGTTGTTTACAACAAAACCGGCCATCCCAGGCGCTCATCCTCATCCTGAGGAGGCGCGTCCTTCGATCTGCCTCATCCTGAGGAGCGCGGCCGAAGGCCGCGC
>WNFR01027862.1_pt1 | contig 10857 bp, 10 predicted proteins | sample 5400221 | NCBI WGS metagenome assembly WNFR01 (sample SAMN13153357, study PRJNA577476) | soil metagenome | isolation source: 40 cm soil under Madrone tree | place: USA:California | collected 2016-06-14 | reverse complement strand
TGAAGCCGCAGTCCGCCGCGAGGCCTATAACTTCTACTTCCAGGACAGCTGGAAAGCCAGAGCGCGCCTGACCCTCAACTACGGATTGCGTTACGAAGTGAACAGCCGCATTCATGAGGCCGAGAACCGCACTTCGCTTCCAAAATTTGTCGGTACGGATGGGAGAGATGTTGCGTATTGGGACCACAACGCAAAGCAGATTTTCCTATACAACCCGCAGCCACCCTACGACCAGGACTGGAACGGATGGGGACCACGGCTCTCGGCGGACTACGCCCTGACCAGCCACACTGTTCTGCACGCCGGTGGCGCAATTACAACCATCGTCCCCAACCTGTGGCAGGACAATTTCGTTACTGGCGCGATTCCTCTCGCCGTCAGCCTTTATGCCAACGCGTTGCCCAATGTTCCCTTGCCATTCCAGAACACAGCCGTGCCGGTAAATCTTCCACCTCCGTATACCACTGCAGGCAAACTTCTGTTTCCGAATGCAGATGCCAGCCATGTGGCCCCAAACACCCAAGTTGACCTGCAACGGTATCAGAACGATTTGACCGCGCTTACGCCAGGGAACCAGGTGCAGTTGCTCTCTATGGTTGGCCTCGCCAAGAACTTCCGCAACGGTTACATCGAGAGCTACACGACCGGCATCGAACATGATTTTCGAGACGTGAAGTTCAGCGCCGCCTACGTGGCGACGGCCGGCGTTCATCTAGCCAGCGTTTATTCCCCCAACAGCTATGGCGGCGCGGCTCCTGCCTTCGCGCCGTTTACCCAATTCGACTCTACCGGGAAAGCAATCGGAGGATTTGGGCCGGAGAGTGTGATGACGAGCCGGTCGCACTCTAGTTATCACGCAATGCAAGCCAGCCTAAGCAAGAACTCCGCGCGAGCCGGTCTAGGCCTCCAGGCCAGCTATACCTATTCCAAATCTCTGGATGACACCAGCGCGGTTCTGGGCGGACTGGTGGCGGGGGCGGGCGTGGTGCTGCAGACTCTTCCCCAGAATCCCTGGAATCCCGGTGCGGAGAAAGGCCCTTCCACCTTCGACGCCACCCACTCTTTTACCTTGAGTCTGATCCAGGTCCTGCCGCTTGACCGAATGGGCTTTCTTCGTCCGCTGAGTGGAACGCTCACCAAAGGCTGGCAATTCCTGAATATCACCACTCTCACCAGCGGGCCGCCATTTTCGGTGTACTCCGGAGTTCAACAAACTGGCGTCGGCGCGGGTGGAACCGACCGGCCCGATCTGGTGAAGCGACCGCATTTTTCCACCAGCGGCCCGGTGCGTGAGGATTATTTCGGACTGGGGGCGAACAACGCTTCATTCTTCAACATTCCGATTAATGTTCCCGGCGGGACCGGGCCCAACCACGGCCGCTTCGGGACGCTGGGACGCAACACCTTCCGCGGCCCTGGTTTCCAGGCCTATGACGTGGCCCTGATCAAGGACACGCCATTTGGCCATCGCGGAAATGCGGAGTTGGGCACGGTGGAATTTCGCGCTGAGTTTTTTAATGTATTCAATTTGGTAAATTTCGGATTGCCGTCCAATATCCTGCGGGGAAGCGGATTCGGAATCATCAGCAAGACCGCCGGGCCCTCACGCCAGATCCAGTTCTCGCTGAAGTTGATTTATTAAGACAATGATTTATTGAAAGCCAGACATGAGTGATCGGTGAAGCTTAAAACCGGCGAGCCGGAGCGGGGCCCGGAGGAAGAATTTCGACCTCTCCCGAATAACTGCTCTGAAGGGTCACGTACAAAACAGCCGCAGTCCAGGTCGGAAATAGATCGAAGCCGGGAGTCAACTCCGCCACCAGCGTCGGAAGGAAAGCCCAATGCCATCCCAGCATCCGGATAAGAATCACTGCCATGAACGCGTCGAGAAGCGTGTCCGCGGGCGAGAATCCTCCGCCGGCAAAGAGCGGCAACGCCAAGATTTGAACGGCATCCCCGGCCATGGCAACCAGTAAAGCCAAGCGGTGCTCGGGAGACTTAATCGCTTTGAGAAGATTAGAGATCCGCATAGAAATCCACCTAGACAGCATACAACGGCCGGAGCCAATGTTCATTTTTCAGCAGCTGCTGGAAGAAGCCCAGGCATTCTTGCAAGGCCGGACCTCTACTAGTATTTCCCCACTATTGCTCCAGAGGCCGCAGTCGTTTAAAGTGATGCGGCCATGCGATGGGATGATGCCAAGCGCCGTATTAAATTAAGTCCGGTTGCTCGCAAGCGTGTGAGCGGGATCGCCATCTTGCTGGTCGTGGTTTACCTGGCTCTCGGAAGCGTCATCTGGTGGTCCATGCATCAGCCCCCGGAGACCTTCGGCCGGGTGATGAAAAGACTGCCGGGGCCGGTTCCCTTTCTCCTCTTTCCCTTCGAGACGCTCTGGCTCCACGCCCGGGCCGGGAACTTGCAAGTCGGAGACGAAGCGCCGGATTTCACACTGCTCAAAGTCGACAAGACCGACCGGGTTCAGCTAGCCGCCCTGAATAAGCAGCAACCGGTTGTACTGGTTTTCGGCAGCTACACTTGACCTCCCTTCCGGCGGGAGGTTCCTGCCCTCAACAAACTCTACGAGCAGTACCAGAACCGTGTCGCCTTTCTGGTGGTGTATATCACCGAAGCTCATCCCAGCGACGTCTGGCAAATGCAGAGCAACATAAAAGACCAGGTAGTCTTCGCCAGTCCGAAGAATGAAAACGAGCGCGCTGATATAGCCGGAGCTTGTGTACGAAAGCTCGGTATAAAGTTTCCCAGCGTTCTCGATGAGTTTGGCAACTCGACAGAACGGGCCTACACAGGCTGGCCCGACCGTATTTATCTCATCGACTCGAACGGCCGCGTCGCTTACAAGAGCCAGCCGGGTCCGTTTGGCTTCCTGCCTGATCAGTTGAGCGCGGCGCTGGCCCGTACCGTCGCCACTTCGAAGGCGAGTAACTAAACAGCAGACTTCGAATCATAAAGTTTCTTCAAGGTAGGTTGTTTCGAGATAGCCGGCGGGGAAACATTTGCAGGGAACTCTGGTTGAGTTCCCCGCGCGACTGCGTTGCAGGCTATTGGTTCACCGCGCGGTCCCGCCGCAGGGCTTCGTTCTCTTCTTCCGTTTGCGTTTGCTCGCTGCCGGTCTTCTTTTTTGCCGCATCCTTCACTTGGCCCCAGGCGTTCTGGACCTTTCCTTCTACTTGCTTGGCGGCGCCTTCGGTCTGAGCTTCCGTATCGCCGGTCCATTCTCCGACGTGACGCTGCACGCGGCCCGCGATGTCTTTTGCTTTTCCTTCAACTCTGTCCTTGTCCACCATGATTCCCTCCACCATGCTGAGTCAACGTCTTTCAACAACACAAACATAGTGGAGACAAGTGAACCGGGACATCGGCAAGACTCTGTATCCTGGTTGGGAATGCAATGTAGCGAGTAGCACCAGCACCCCTTCGGCCGCGCTCGGGGCAGGCTCTGTCGGCTTTCCCGAGCGCATCTTGCCCTCGGAGGTAAGGACGGGACGCCCTCACGACAGCCGCCCGGCGCCACCTCGGATCGCATGAATGGGCAAAGCCCGCCGCGGGCGTTCTGGCGAGTTAAGGCGCGATCTTAACCATTACCACCGAATGAGGCGCAACCGAAGCGGAGAATTTCTCCTGGTGTTGCCCTAAATCCTTGGCATGCCACAGATCGCGCACGCTCGCGCTTAAGTGACTAGGATAACCAATGTCTTCCCAGGAAACCGCGATTTCCTTTTCGCTAACATCGCGGTTGAGCAGAACTACGCTGCGGCTTCCATCCTGCATCTGCTTGGCCCAGACCTCCAGGTCTCCATCCTTGCGCACCCGGCGGCCCTGCCTTCCGAGCGCATCCTGATTCACAGCGATCACTTCCTTGTTGGTGAGAATATCGTGGATCTCCGGCTTCATATCGCGCAGATCATTCCCCGCAAGAAGAGGGGCCGCAAGGATCGACCACAAACTGAAGTGGGCGCGGTATTCATCCGTGGTCATGCCCCCGTTGCCGACCTCGAGCATGTCGGGATCATTCCAATGGCCCGGCCCAGCGTAACTCTGCAGCCCATCTTGCAAATCGAGGATGTCAACCACGCCGAGGTGGTGCTTGTCTTTGCCCTGCCACACGTCGCTGATGTCACCCGTGGTGCGCCAAAGATTCCCGCCTACTTTCTCGCCCCAAAGCCATGGTTTGGCCGTGCCCCATTCGCAAATGCTCAACACAATGGACCTGCCCGAGGCATTGAGCGCATTGCGGATCAGGGCATAAGCTGCCTGGGCATCCTGCGTGGTGGTGTTGCACCAGTCGTACTTCAGATAGTCGACACCCCAGGCGGCATACTGCAGCGCGTCCTGATACTCATGGCCCAGGCTGCCCGGGCGCTTGGCGCAAGTCTTGTAACCCGCATCGGAATAGATCCCGAACTTCAGCCCGCGGGAATGGACGTAGTCCGCCAGCGCCTTGATCCCGGCGGGAAAGCGCTTGGCATCGGCTACGATGTTGCCGCTCTGATCTCGTTCCACCTGCCAGCAATCGTCGATCACAATGTATTGATAGCCGGCCTCGTTCATACCCGACTTAACCATTCCGTCGGCCATTTGCCGGATCATGTCTTCGCCCACATTACATCCGAATTTGTTCCAGCTGTTCCACCCCATGGGAGGCGTACTGGCCAACCCCTTATTCTGCGCAGACAGCAGCGAGGGAGCGATCAGTACCGCCACCATGGCGCCCAAAATGCTTGCTCTGATAGACATGCGTGCGTTCCTTCCTTACTTTTCGTCAGAATGAATTTGTTTTCTTACTTTCGTTTTTCCGCGGCGCATTCGCTCTCTTGTTCTTGCGGTCGGAAACAGTCGCACCCGGTTCAAGGCCCAGACCGCAGCGCTCTGTCGATTGCCGCATCACCAGCCTGGGTTCAATCAATATCTTCTTCGGTCGCAGCTTGTGCTTGGAAGCGATTCGCTCCAGCAAAAGATCGGCAGCTCGCTTTCCTATCTCAAACGTCCCCTGGTCGACAGTAGTCAGGGGCACAGCGAGAAGATCCGAATAGTGAACATTGCCCGCTCCGGCGACCGCAATATCATCCGGCACTCGAAGCCCGGCTTCGGCAATCGCGCGCATCGCACCAATCGCAACCGGATCGTTGTAGCAGAACACGCCATCCGGCCTCGGCGAAGCGCGCAGCAATTTCCGCATCGCCTCATGTCCGGTTTCGTCCTGATAGCCCGCGTCCACGATGTAGCCGGTAGGAAGCGTTATCCGATGTTTCGCGAGGGTGCGGCGGTAGCCCTCCATTCGCCCCTTGGCGATGCCAATGTCGGGACCGCGCAGATGTGCGATTCGATGGCAGCCCCGATCGATCAGGTGAGCCGTGGCCAACTGGCCGATCGCCTGAACCCGTCCACCTGTCGAGCCAGTAGTGACACGGCTTCGCTTTTTTCCAGCTGGGGATTTTCTTCAAAATACGAAATGATGACGTGATAGCCATGCGGCCGCACCGTCTCAGCAATGGCCTTGGCGATCTCTGCGAAAAAGGGGTGGGTAAAATCCGGCAGCAGCAATCCGATGGTGAAGGTGCGCCGGGTCACCAGGCTACGAGCGATCCAGTTGGCCTGATAGTTCAACTTTTTCGCCCGCCGCAATACTCGGTTGCGGGTGGCGACGCTGATCTTGCCCTGGTTGCGCAGAACCTTGGACACCGTTACCACGGAAACGTTCAGTCCCCGGGCGATGTCCTGCATGGTTACGGCCATGGTCGGGAAGGATATCACTTACCCAATATTGCCGGAAACAAGATTGGCGGAAACGAAGATCGCAGATGAAGAAACCAACGCCGGGCGCAGCTAGATTTGACGGACTCCCAGCAGACTCTCCGGAGACGATCGCCCATTTGTGTTCTTTGCGGGTAAAAGTTTGAGTGCAAAACAGGAGCGGGACGGTCTCTAATATCTAGGCGACGACCATGGGCCGCGATCCCCTGAACGCGTAATAAGCAATGTAGAGATAACAGATCGCCGGCAATATGAACGCGTGATGAATGCCGATGCGATCGGCCAGAGCGCCTTGCAGCAAGGGAATGACGGCGCCCCCAACAATCGCCATTACCAGCAGACCAGAGCCGTCTCCCGTCAACGGGCCCAGCTTGGCAATCCCCAGCGTAAAGATGCTGGGAAACATCACGGAATTGAAAAAACCCACCAGGATGATGGTCCACATCGCCACATGACCGAATGTCAGCATCGAACTGGCCACCAGAGCGCAGGCGACCAGGGCCGCGGTTCCCAGCACCACGTCGGTGCGCGCCTTCTGAAGAATCGCCGAACCGATAAACCGTCCCACCATCGCCCCGCCCCAGTAGTATGAAACATAACCGGCGGCCACCACTTCCGAGACGTTCCCAATATTCGTCTGGGTGAAATAGTTGATCAGGAAACTGCCGATTGAAACTTCGGCTCCTACATATACGAAGATTCCAATCGCAGCCAGCACCAGGTGGCGGTATTTCCAAACGCTCTCCCTCGAACCTGCGGCTCCGTGCCGTTCCGCTTCCGGCATCGCGGGCAGATTGAACAATGCGATGACTACTCCCAAGCCGATGAGAGTCAGCCCCATAATCAAATACGGCAACTTGACCGACGATGCCTCATGAATGCGGTAGGCCTGCAGCGCGTCGACGGACATTTGCCGCACCGTATCCATATTCTGGTGGGTGGCATTCAGAATGAGCATGCCGCCAAGGTAGGGCCCAATCGTGGTGCCAAGGGAATTGAACGCCTGCGCCAGATTCAGGCGGCTGGACGCGGTCTCCGGAGGCCCCAGCACGGCCACGTAGGGATTGGCTGCCACCTGCAACGCGGTGATGCCCGCGGCCAAAACCATCAGCGCCCCGAGAAACAGCGGATAAGAGGGAATGCTCGCGGCTGGAATGAACAACAGTGCTCCCAGACCCATGGTGCACAGGCCGACTACCATCGTCTTCCTGTACCCAATCCAATCAATCACCCTGGCGGCAGGAGTCGAAAAGAAGAAATACGCCGAAAAAAATGAGAACTGAATCAGCAAGGCCTTGGTGTAGTTCAGGTCAAAAATGGACTTAAGGTGTGGCACCAGGACGTCGTTCAGGACGGTGAGGAAGCCCCACATGAAAAACAATGTGGTCACCGCCGCCAACGCGACTTTGTTGCTGGAAGCCGGCGAACTCACCGTAGCGGTACGGGTTTGTGCGTTTGTAATTGCCATGGGCTTGAGTTCTCGCTTGCTGGTAGACATCCTCCAGTGAGGACCTTAAGTATCGGCGAGCATCATACCATCGCCAGAGGGAGTCGGCGGTTCGAGGTTATCGATTACCTACAAGAGGAATGTTCACTTGGGAGCTATCTTTGAAATCGTAGCCAGTTTCCGCCACCTTCAATTGAGTGATCACGAAGTGGCCGCGCAAAGGGTCGCTCTGAAGCCTGGCCGTCTCGTTGTCAACGCCCCGGATTTTCTGCAGGTCTCAACAGGATCCGCTGCGAGAACCCCTAAAGGAAATCCTGTACGGATTGAGGTCGTTCTCCAGCCATGGATGTGTTAGTCTCAGCGATTTTTGGCCTGCGGTAAGCGGAGGGGGCCATGCGGCGAAGCCCTAATACTGCATCTAAGTATGTGAGTGGAGGCAAAGCCTATGAAACGCGTCGGAGCCGTCATCGTGACCGTTCTGTTCTTGCTCGCCGGCACCGGTCTTCAGGCCTACGCACAACAGGAACAGCAGGACGAAAAACAGGGGAAGCCGGAAAAGCAAGCCAAGCCGGACAGACAGGCCAAGCCCGAACAACAGCAGCCGCAGCAGGAACGTGGCCGGGAGCAGAACCAGCAACAGCAAGAACGCGTCCAGCAAGAGCAACAGCGCGAGCACAACCAACAACAGCAGCAGCAACGAATACAGGAACAACGGCAGCAGGAGAATCAGCAACAGCAAGAACGCGTCCAGCAAGAGCAGCAACGCGAGCACAACCAACAACAGCAGCAGCAACGAATGCAGGAACAACGGCAGCAGGAGAATCAGCAACAGCAAGAACGCGTTCAGCAAGAGCAGCAACGCGAGCACAACCAACAACAGCAGCAGCAGCGAATGCAGGAACAACGGCAGCAGCAGAATCAGCAAGAACGTGTCCAGCAGGAGCAGCAACGCGAGCACAACCAACAACAGCAGCAGCAGCAGCAACGAATGCAACGGCAACAGCAAGAACGCACACAGCAGGAGAATCAACAGAACCAACAGCAGCAAGAGAGGACACAGCAGCAACGACAACAGCAGTTGAATCAGCAGCAGCAAGAGCGCATACAGCAACAGAGTCAGCGGAACCAGGCGCAGCAGGAACGGCAGCAGCAACTGAATCGCGAGCAACAGCAGCGCGCGCAGCAGCAATGGCAGCAGCAGCAGCAGCACGAGCAGCAAGAGCGTCTTTCACAGCAGCGTCAGCAGCAGTTGATTGAGCAACAACAACAGCGCCTGACGCAGTATCGCCAGAGTTTGGATGAGCAACAACGCCGCCTCCAGGAGCAAACGGCAATGTTGCAGCAACAAAGGCGGGTGGCGCAGTATCGCTTCCAGGAAGAGTATCTAGAGCATCTGCGTGATCAGGACCGGCGCCTCCGTGAAGAACGTCACGACTATTACAACGATCCCTACTTCTACACCGCTCCGGTGTATCGCTACAATCGCGGCGGCGCCTACTACGAGACCAACCAGTACGGCGCAGACCTACTAAGGCAAGCGGTTAACTACGGCTATCAGGAAGGCTTCCGTGCCGGAGCCGCGGACCGTGAGGATGGGTGGCGCCCGGACTACCGCGAGAGTTACGCCTTTCAGGACGCGACCTATGGCTACAACGGCTACTATGTGGATCCTGAGGATTATCGATACTATTTTCGCGAAGGCTTCCGTCGTGGCTATGAAGATGGCTATAGCGACCAATATCAATACGGGTACTATTCAAACGGCTCGTATGGCGTTCTAGGTAACGTGTTGTCGCTAATCCTCAACCTGCAGTCGCTGCGCTAGGTCGCAATCGCTTCCTGGGAAGACTGCGGTGCTCTACCCGATGCGGCGCTCGCTCAGCCGTGAAGCCGCGATAGAATGCAGCCCACGGCGCAAGCCGTGGGCCCCGGAGCGGAAGGAAGTTTAGCCCAACGGAGCGAAAGAGCCGTCTGCTGGGGAGAGGTGCGGTTCACGGCTCGACGCGCTGGGTCCCAACAATTTTCGCGGTTGTGATGGCCTGCCCCACGTGACGTTGAGTGTGGTCGGCAATATGAACGAGCAACCCAGCCACAGTTGTGCGCAGTTGCTGCTGCCCGACCCTCCTGCTCTGACCAAGCGAATTCGCCGCGAATGCCCGAATCCGTGTCGCACTCTGGCCGATAGCCAAGTCCAGATCTGAGAATAAATCATCCCGGCTTGCCTCCGGGTCCGATTCCTGCCTTAATCCCGCCAACTGCTCATCGGTCAACGATCGTCCCCCTCGGCGTAAGTCAACAACCGGTCGAGGCTCCGGGCAATGTGACGCAAATGAAACGCCACCGGCGACAGCCCGGCAGGGCGTGCCTCCATCTGTTCATCGGTCAAGCCGCCGCACCAGCGCTTTAGATCCTCTTCTGCCAGTTCCAAGGCGTGCAAAACGGCTCGCTGTACTGCTGGAACCTCTGGCAACGTGCCTCGCAACCACGGCTCGGGTAAGTTGTTCCCAGCCATCGTTCCTCCCTGTCACTCATAATCTTGTCCCGGGCGCCCCGTCCTCGTTTCACCCTTCTTTCGAGAGACAGTGCGGGGGTTTTCGGAGCTACAATGTAGACGATTTAGTCGTCCGCAGAAAGTCGGACCCGTAGCTCAACTGGATAGAGCACTGCGCTTCGAACGCAGGGGTTGGGAGTTCAAGTCTCTCCGGGTCCACCACTCGACCGTTGTCAGAACATCAGGACCTGCCGCATAAATAAAATAATCAGACCAAGAAAAGCGCACATATGCCACGTTTTGACGTGACCATTGCCGGAGAACTGAACCTCGACCTCATCTTCTACGGACTGCCCGACGAACTTCCGCCGGAGCGGGAGCTGCTGGCCGACCGCATGATGCTTACGCTCGGCAGCTCTTCCGCCATCGTTGCCCACAATCTCGCGGCGCTGGGAAGCCGCGTCGGGTTTCAGTCGTTGATTGGCGAAGACTCGCTGGGAACGATTGCGCTCGACCGCCTGGCGGAAGGTGGCGTCGACATCTCCCGCGTACGGAAAGTGCCGGGGCCGACCACAAGCGGGCTTACCATTATTTTGCAACGCGCGGGCTGGCGCAACATACTGACCTACTCGGGGACGATCGCCGAACTTTCGCTGAAAGATCTCGACGTTGACTACCTCGCGGATTCCCGCCACTTTCATCTGTCTTCACTCTATTTGCAGCAGGGCTTGCGGCCTGATGTCGGCGAACTGTTTCGCCGGCTGAAAGCGGCCGGGCTCACCATTTCGCTTGACACCAACGACGATCCGCAAGATCTCTGGGGTGGAGGCTTGAAAGACTTGTTGAAGTACGTCGATGTGCTGCTCCCCAACGCGCGCGAAGCCACGAGGATCACCGGCACCCACGATCCGGAACTCGCCATCCGGCAGCTTGCTGAGATGGTTCCGCTGGTAGTGGTGAAACTCGGTCACGAGGGCGCGCTGGCGCAGCGGGGAAAAGAGCGCTTCACCAGTCCCTCACGAAAGGTCACGGCAGTTGATGCGGTGGGAGCCGGGGACAGCTTTGACGCTGGTTTCTTGCATGAATATCTTCGCGGCTCCAATCTTCAAACCTGCCTGGCCAGCGGCAACCGCGCGGGTGCGCTTT
>WNFR01011854.1_pt1 | contig 10857 bp, 9 predicted proteins | sample 5400221 | NCBI WGS metagenome assembly WNFR01 (sample SAMN13153357, study PRJNA577476) | soil metagenome | isolation source: 40 cm soil under Madrone tree | place: USA:California | collected 2016-06-14 | reverse complement strand
CACGGTCTACCTCTATTGGAAGAGGAAGCAAGACCTTTTTGTGGCTGGGCTGGAGCGATTTAACTCGCAATCTTGGATTCTTGCTGAAACCGCTGCTGCGAAGAAAGGGGCTGCCAAAGAACGAATTCTCGCAACTGTCGTGGCGCAGTACGGCGCGACTTCGGACATCGTCCACGGGACGGCAAGCGGCCATGAGCTCTTTCAAGCAAACCTTCAGCTTGGGCGGACTGCGGTTGAGGAATGCCTGCGCCATGGCGAGAAACTCCTGACTCGCCTCGTGCAGCAGGGCATTCGAGACGGCGAATTCAAACCGCGCCAGTCCTCGGTCCGCTCGGCAGACGTAGCACACATCATCGTTAGCTTTGCGCAGAACTCGCTGCTTGATCGGCATCACACCCCCTCCTCGTACCGGAAGAATTTGCGCAAAACAGTGAATTTCGTTCTGGATTCGATTCGTGCATGAGCGCCGGCGACCGACGCGGCGGTGATAAATGCCCTCCGGCAACCCAGAGGACGAGCGCTATCGGTACGATTCCGGCGAGAGCGATTTCGCGGCGAGTCAAAGGCCCATTTTTCTTATGTGCTCCGAGCCGACTCATTCCCTATCTCGTGCGCTGCCCGAATAACTGCCAGGGCAGTGTCAAAAGGCCGAATTGCTTGGAGTCGCGAGATCGGCTTATTTCCCGATCCTTGTCGCTGGTCACGGAGACCGTGATCGCTGTCATGATTCGTGGGGCGGTTTCGCCGAGCATTCGGCTCTGAACCGAATGCCGCCTATACTGCCGGCGAACGCAACGGTTTCAAACACCGTTGGACTCCGGAGCGCAACGGTTGCACAGACCGTTGTAACTACAGACCTCTACCTTATTACCACCGCCACGGCCGGGTTCGCCGTCTCTCATCTAACTTCAGTTTGATAAATGGCCGTTTTATAGCACCACCTCGCCGAGCCAGGGCTCCAGCGCGACGATGAATTTCGAAAACGCTTCGAGTCCGGGATCTCGTTCGCTCATGGTTCGGACGACTCAAGTGCTGGAGACAGAATTCTTCTCCAGATAAGATCTGCCTGTTCCTTGCCTCGGGACGGATGCTGGCTGACATCCAGCCAAACCTGAAGAATATCGCTGACTGGCACGCCGTCTTTCCGGACAACTCCACGAAAAGCACACTCGTGGTTCCCCGGAATGCGCAGGTAGAGGTCTGCTTCTTCTTCCTCTGCATCTCCCGAAAGGCCGAGCTCCTTCAGAACGGCGGCGTTCAAGCGTTCCAGATAAAGATGTGGCTTCACCCCGTGCACAAATCCGATGCCCAGTGCTTCGGCGGCTTCGAACAGCCCGAGGCACAAACGCGGGCGCGGCGACGAAAATTGATCGGCAGAGGCAATGGCTTCTTCCGATTGGTAGGAACGCACTGCGTTCCAGAGCGCCCTTTTGCCATCGGGTAACGTCGCCGCAGCTTTTCGTACTTCTTCTTGATGCGCCCCTCAAGCCGCCTGTGTTCTGCCGGGCTGATCGGCTTTATCGGAATACCGTCCACCATCACGGCCTTTGGTTTTTTCTTCTTAGGCATGCGCGTCCTCCGGCACGGTGCTCTTGACGCCCGAAGCAGGTGTCGGCGAACCATTTACTTTGCGGGGGGAGTGGACTCCTTCGGCTTTTTTGGGCGCTTTCTTCGTGCCCTTGCCCCGGGGGAGAAACTGTACCAGCGGCGGTTTCCCTTCCAGTTTGCGCTCACGTTCGACGCCGCGCATCAAGCGACAGATTTCTTCGTTGGTCAGCGGTTCGTCGGAAAGCCAGACGTTGAATTCCTCGTTGAAGTAAGACTCGTCGATTTCTTCCAGTTTTCGCATTTCGAGCATGAATTGCAGGTTGATCATGGAACGACGGCGTTCGAGACCGGCCATGGACTTGTGGTAAGCCTCCATGAAGAGTTTGGGAGATTTCTTGAGGCGTTGAACTCCCCGAACGGCTTCGTCGATACCGTGGTTCACCAAATACAGTGCTTCATACAGATGTGCTTTTTCCATGACTAAACATCCTTTCAGCGGCACAGTGGCCGCAAATTCGGAAGTTAACTAGGTGCGTCGAGCCATACTTCCTCGACGCGGTCGAGACCCGACGTCCAGGCGACTTTGGTTAGGGGCGCGTTCGGTGCTTCGAACACCAACGCGTCCCGTTACGGTGAGGTTGCTGCGATTGGAAGGGACGCCTAACGTTGCGATATCGTCTTAAGCGGCTAAACTAAATTCCAATGCTCAACGCCACCATCGTCTGACTTTCCATGTCAAAGCATAAACCAAAAGGCTTGAAACATTCAAGTACTTTTTCAGCCGCAAAGGACATACCTCCTGGGAAATGGATCTCTCAGTCGGACGCTGCTCGGATTCGTGGTGTGTCTCCGCAAGCAATATCGGACCTCGTCCAAAAGGGTCGCTTTCGCATTCTGAGGATTGGCGGCAAAACGTTCTTGGACCGTGGGGAAGTTCAGAACTACAAAACCAAGCGGACGGGCCGACCTCGCAAATGAAGGATTCATGCCCCGGACCCTTTCCGTCCAAGCTTGACGGCGGCGGGATCTTTTTTCTTCGGCAAAATTCAGAGGGTCTAGCTCTAGTCTCCTCACCGTATTATGCCTGACGAGCAACCGCGCTCCAATCCGAGCCACAAGCGCCAGCGATAACTTCGGGATTCCACGGAACAATTGACACTGCCGCTTCGTACCCGAAAATAGCCCTCAGAATCGAGTGGATATGGCGCACGACATGATGATTCACAGCAACTTTCGAACATCGTTCCTGATTCTGGCGATGTCCTTCCTATGTCAAATCGCTGCTGCTGGCACTCCAGCATCGGATTCGCTGAAGAGCCCGACAGTACTGACCCTTCCCACACCAACGGGTCCCTTCTCTGTAGGGAAGGTCACTGTGCATTGGGTGGATGAATCGCGGGTCGAACCACTTTCACCCAATCACGAGCCGCGTGAGGTGATGGTAGACATCTGGTACCCGGCAGAACCATCTGACGCAGTTCCTGCTGAATATCTGGACGCGGCAGGGTATGAAAAAGCGATCGGTGCAGACGGCTTCCAAAACTTTTTCCGCGAAGCATCCGAAACTCTCAGGAGTGGAGTAAAAACCCACGCCTTTGCCGCTGCGCCTTATGCACGCTCGGTAAAGCAGAGCCCAGTGCTGATTTTCTCGCCAGGCGGCGGTATGGTTCGAGAGGTTTACGCGGCACAGTTCGAAGACCTCGCCAGTCACGGCTACGTTGTTGCCGCGATCTCACACTCCTATGACGCCATCGTAACGCTCTTTCCTGATGGGAGGCAGATCGCTTACTCCGAGCAACGCTGGCCGAAGCCGCCATCTCTAGAAGGCGAAGCAAACCTCAACCAACTGGAGTGGCATGCTAACGATATTCGATTCGTCTTGGACGAGCTCACCCGCGCGAATCTCGCTGGCGCGTCGCCGTTGCCCTTTGTTGGACACCTTGACCTCACGCACGTAGGGGCGTTTGGCCACTCGTTTGGGGGAATTGCGGCGGCGCATGCGTGCCAACTCGACCGTCGTTTCAATGCATGCCTGAACGAAGACGGCGTCGTCGCAAAAAGGCCCCTCTTCCTGGGTGTCCGTGGGTGGGCCATGGACCAGGCATTCATGCTCATTTTGCACGACGCGCCAACGCGTCCGCTGACCGACGAGCAAGTCGCCAAGATGAAAATGCCGCGCCAGCGGATCGAGGCGATTATCAAAAGGCTGGATGCGGACCAGGAGGCGGCGCTGCGAAATACGGGAGGAGGTAGCTATCGCGTGAGATTGCGAAGCGAGAAAACCTCTCATATGGACTTTAGCGATTTGCCTTTGCTTGGTGCTCGCGAGCGCGCCGATGCGGAAAAGCGCGCTGCCATTCTCGCGCCGGTGAGGAGCTACGCGCTGGCGTTTTTCGACAAATACCTTAGAGGCATGAAGCCGGCGCTGCTGGACCAGCCGCCTACAAGTGAGTTTGTCGAGGCGATACAAAGGTTCGAGCCAGCCAGGTTTCCGTGCCCAACGCCATGACGGCGACGATTGGCGGAAACGCTTTTCAAAAAAGCGAAGCTTGGTGTCTCGATCCCTGCGGACGAGGAACTACGCGCGGCGGTTCCATGCCCCAGATTCTGCGGAAGAGATCAACGGTCCCAGGACCGAACCCCGCGTAGTGGTTATTGGCAAATGCCAGAATCATGATGCGCCGCTCATGGATCTTCTTGAGAAGACTGACCCACTCGGAAAGATCACCTTGGCGATCTACAATCACCTTGTCCCAAGTTGTCGTTTTTTCCTCGATTCCTTTCCGGTCCCCCAACCACCGCACGTAGGTGAAGTCAGCGGTAATTAGATCGAATTTGTCCTTCATCTCCCAGGGCCGCGGCATCCAGCCTTGATCAATCAGCGTGAGAGCGACGCCGTGCTCTCGCAACACGTCCGCGAGTTTAGGAACCAGCCAGTCCTTGTTCCGAATCTCGACGGCAAACTTGTGTTCCTTCGGAAGCCTTTTCAGAACCGCTGCCCGAAGGAGAAGCGGGTACGTATGAGCTTGTGGCGGGAGCCCGGCGCTACCGCGCCTCGAAACTGGCTAAGCGCGAGAGCATCCCCGCAACATTGCGTGAACTGACCGACGCGCAGGCGCTTGAGCTACAGGTCGTCGAATTATCTGTAGTTCGCAAGAGTTTTCTTCGTTGATAGGGGCTCAGCACGTCGTTCACATGTAAAAGACGTGCTGAGATTTTCGGATTCGTTATTGACGAGGGCTCCACTTCCTCATTGCCGACGATCCAGAGAGTTATGAATTGGCCGTTGGCACTTTCGAATTAACGACCTTGCTTACGGCGTCTTCGGAACTTCGCTTTTTTTGTTCGCTGGTAGGAGGGTGTCCGCCCAACTAGCAATGACCTGGGCTACGCGGTCCTCTTGCCCGGCATACATGTGATCGGCACCCTGGATCATGACTGTGTTTACGCGACTCGGACCGGTGGGCTGACGCTTGATTGAGGATTTAAGTAGTTCTAGGTCCTCCTCGTTTCCAACATCCCCGTTTGTCCCGAAAAAGGCGAGAAGCGGACAGTGGATGCGGGTGACGCCGGGATTGGGTGTCTGGATTCCAAAAAAGTCTTTGAATTCAGGAGGAGTGTTGACGATATCCATGAATGTGGCGGCGCTGACAAAGGGGCCTTGCACGAACTCTTCTGATCGACCATCAGCAATAAACTGTTTTGTTTGCGAGAGCCATTCGGGAGGTGGAATCCTGGTATCAGGACGGATGTCTCCTGACGCAAGCACCACGCCCGCAACGCGGGTGTCTTGTGTTTGCGCTTGATAAGCACGAACGGCTGTCGCGCCGGCGCTGTGACCAACGAGGACGATCTGCTTGAACCCAAGCCCCTCTGCAAAGTCGATCCATGCCGCCAAGTCACGTACCTGTTCGCTGGCGACTCCCCAATAGCCACCGCCGCGGATTCGCTTTTCCCCTCGCCACGCCTCCACATTTCCAAGATCATGCATTCGCGTGTTACCCGTAATAACGGTATACCCTCGTTTTGCCAGGGATCTGCTGATCGCAACATAGGTCGGAGAATAGAAATTGACGCCCCATCCATGGATCCAGACCACTGCGATGGGCTTGGCGACATCCTTCGGCGGAGCGAAAAGCACTCCAGAATCAACGATGTCATCTTTGCACTCGACTTGTACGATCTGCTCTGCGAATTTCCCGGCCTTTTGGTTATCGGCTTCCGCAGCGACGCTCCTCTCCTTCGGAAGAGCTGCACCTATCACAGCAAGGACAGTAGCAATGGCCGCAATTTGACGCCTCGCTTTCACATTCTGTGTTGTCACCTCTCTACCTCCTTCTAACTCCTTGTGTTACGGAGGTAGCATGCTTAAAGTTCAGCTGATTTGTCGAAATTCTCCCAGGCAGCTTTTGTCTTGCTGATCTGCCTAATCCTCATAGCTACTTGGAATACCGCTTGACCTTTGCGAGCGTGTGACGGGCGACTCGCAAGTTATGTTGCAACTCCAGACTCAGGTCTTGGCGATCAGCCCGTAGGCACGCTCCAGCAGTTCGGTCAGTTCGCGATTTTTCTCTTCGAGTGTCTTGATGCGGAGTCGTAGCGTCGCGATGATATTCTGTGTGGACACTCGCCTGCGGTCCTGTGTGGCTGCTCCGGAAGAAATCGCTTTGTGACTCACGATTCTGCGTGAGCGCATGATACGAGCACGCAGCTCGCCATGACCATACAGCCACGCGGTTGAGACTTTTGCTTCAGCAGCAACACTCCGAAAGTTGATGTTCCCCTCCGAAGCTTCCAATCTGTGCAACGCTGCCAGGGTGCGCTCCAACGTCTGCTCGCTGCGCTGTCGCGCGCTTTGTTTGAGACCGGTTGTATTTCTATGCATGCGCTCGCTCCAAGGACGTGATGATGTTGACGAGGTTATTCCGTTTGCGTTCATTCATTTCGATTTGCCGTGCCCATCCGTTCGCAGTTGCTTTGGCGATCACTCGATCTGTCTCTCTAAGTTCACTCTTGTGTGTATTGATAAAGCTGATATCAGTGCGGAAGTGAGCGCAGTTCAGACAGGCATTCGGATGAGGACATGGGCCTGCGATGATGGGTATCGCACAGTAGCCGTTTGTGAGCGCCTGAGCGAGAACGTTTCTCGTGAACCACTGGAGATCGCCAGTGTCGAGCGGTCGCTCTCGTGCAAAGTTTTCCCCGTCACATCCACCAAGGTGCCTTGGAGGTACTCAGCCAGTTTCTCCTTCATGGTGGCGTCATGGATGTGCGCGTAACGACTGGTCATCTCCGGCCCGAGATGGCCTAGATAGCGCTGAATGAAGTGGTGCGGCACACCCAGGTTAATCATGCGCGTTCCAACAGTGTGACGGAACTGATGGGACTGAAAGCGGAAAAGCTTGCCATTCGCGTCTCGTATCTCGTGTTTGTAAGCTAAATGGTTGATGCGTTGCGTGAAAGTCGATTGCTTGAACACTTTTCCTCTCGGATTCGGGAACAAGATGGTGGACGAAGGCCGGCTGCGTCGCACGGTTTGTTGTTGTTCTTGTATGACTCGCGCGATCTCCTGAGACACGGGGATCGTGTGTTCTCGCTTCATCTTGCCTTGCATGAACCGGAGATAGGACGTGCCCCGCGCGTCTTGCGTCAGACAGTCGAGCGGTAGGCCCAGGAGTTCGCTCAGCCGCATTCCGCATTCTTGGAGGATAAGGACCATCTGCATCCAAGGAGCCTTCATGTTGCCGAGATGTCTGTTGAGCTGATCCAGTACCGCAGACGGAATGTAGCGAGGCTGCGGCTTGGGCGGCTGCGGCACTTCCTCGCCGTAAATCATCCTCTTCGATCCGATGGGCAGCCACCGTTCGCGTGCGGCCACTTCCAGGAAGGTCCGGACATTAATCACATTGCCTTTGCGCGTAGCGATATTGAGGCGTTGCGGTGAAGACTGTCGTGGTTCTCCTCTTGACAATCAGTAGGAGAGGTGTATTCTTCCTCTTGATCCTCAGGAGGACTGCGTCCATGGCGGACAAGCCGAGTGATCTCGTTCAAGGCACTCTGGACATGCTCATTCTGAAAACGCTGGCGCTCGAACCCATACACGGATATGGGATAGCCGTCCGGCTCGAACAGATGAGCAAGGGCGTTTTCCGCCTCAACGCAGGTTCGCTGTTCGTCGCCTTCCAGCGGCTGCAACGAGCGGGGCTGATCAGAAGCGAATGGAAAGCCACCGAGAATAGCCGGCGCGCAAAGTATTACGTCCTAACCGACCAGGGACGAAAGAGACTCAACAGCGAAACAAGAGAATGGGGAAGGCAAGTGGCGGCGATCGCCAGAATCTTGGAGGCGTCGTAAGCCAATCATGTCACTGCTGCGAAGCCTATCAGACGGACTTCGGTCGCTCTTCCGAAAGGAACGGGTGGAATGGGAGTTGGACGAAGAACTCCGCGGCTTCCTCGAGATGGCCGCCGAAGAAAAGATGAAGCAGGGGATGAGCCGCAAGGATGCGCTTCGCGCCGTGCGCTTGGAGCGAGGAAGTCTCGAAGTTACGAAGGAAGTCGTCCGCTCTGCCGGCTGGGAATCTTTTGTCGAGACGTTGTGGCAGGATTTGCGCTTCGCTGCCCGCATGCTGCGCAAGAACCCTGGCTTCGCTGCTGTCGCCGTCCTCACGCTTGCTCTCGGCATCGGCGCCAACACCGCCATCTTCAGCCTGGCCGATACGTTCCTGCTGCGGGTGCTGCCCGTGAAAGATCCTCAACAACTCGTGTTCATTCGTGCCACGCGGCCGAAGGGCGGCACTCACGGCGATTTTTCCTATGCAACGTTCGAGGCTCTGCGCGACCACAACAACTCCTTCTCCGGGATGTTCGCGTGGGGCGGTTCGCGCGTCAGCGCGGTTCTTAACGGCCAGGCGGAACTCATCGACGGCGATTTCGTTTCCGGCAACTACTGGGATGTCTTGGGCGTCGCAGCGTTTCTCGGCCGGACTTTCAATGCGGATGATGATCAGCCGGGAAAAAACCCGGTCGCAGTAATCAGCTACGACTTTTGGCAGCGCCGTTTTGCTCGAGACCCGACGGCCGTGGGCAAGACGCTCTACCTGGGGCGCATTCCTTTTACGGTGGTCGGCGTGACTTCGCCCCGTTTTTTTGGCAGAAATGTGGCCGGAAGGTCCGCGGACGTGGTCCTGCCAATGGCGTTTCATCTTCAGCTTGGGCTAAACGACCACGATACGTTCGAAATAATGGCGCGCCTCAAACCGGACATGACTGCCGAACAGGCGTGCGGCGACCTGGATGTCGGCTTTCAGCAGTCCCTCACTCGGGACGTGGGTTCGCTGATTTCCCCGCAGATGCAGCAGGAGATTCGCGCGCAAAAAATCGTCTTGAGACCCGGCTTGCGCGGAGAATCACAACCAACCGAAAATTTTGCGACCGAGATGCGTATTCTTGCAGGCGTTGTTGGTATCGCTTTGCTGATCGCGTCCGTAAACGTAGCGTCTCTGCTTCTGGCGCGGGCTTCGGCGCGGCAAAAAGAGATCGCTGTGCGTCTTGCCCTGGGAGCCGGGAGAGCGCGGTTGATTCGTCAATTGCTCACCGAAAGCGTCTTGCTGGCCGGCCTCGGCGGAGCCTTGGGACTCCTGTTCGCCAACTGGGGCAGCAGCCTTCTTCTTGCGGTTCTCTCGGGCAGCAGCTCCACGATTCCATTTCAACTCAGCCCTGACCCAAGAGTTCTGGTTTTCACCGCTGGCCTCTCGTTGTTGGCAGGCGTTCTGTTCGGACTCGCTCCGGCTCTTGCCTGCACTCGTGTCGAGCTGAATCCGGTTTTGAAGGGAGCGGGCGGGCACTCGGGAGCTCGCGCCACGCATGGTAGGCTCACGAAATCGCTCGCGATTTCCCAGGTTGCGTTGTCGCTCTCGTTGCTGATCGGCGCCGGGCTTTTGCTCCGTGCCCTACAGCAGTTCTACGCCGTGGATACGGGATTCGAGCGCGAAAACATTGTGCAAGGGTGGGTCTTTCCGGCGCTCGAGGGATACGACCGCCCGACAGAAATGCGGCTCTACCGTGAGCTGCTCGAAAAATTCAATGCCACACCCGGAGTGCAGTCGGCCAGCTTGTCGCGGTTGCGCATGATCTTCGGCAATTGGTATCGGGACGCATGGGTGCAGGGCGCTGCAGCGGACGTCGCCGAAACACGCCAAGTGTATTGCGATCCGGTCGGCCCGCGCTTCTTCGCAACGATGGGCATCCCGCTGTTGCTCGGACGTGAGTTCTCCGCCGCGGACACGGAGACGTCGCCCAAGGTGGCGATCATAAGCGAGAACTTGGCGCGCAAGTTTTTCCCCAACGTGAATCCCCTGGGACGCCGCTTTGGTTTCGACTCCGCTCAGTCCAGCGGAGACATCGAGGTCATTGGGGTCGTGAAAGATGTCAGACATCACTTGGAGGACCAGCGGTTACCTGAGGCCGCCTGGATTCCGTACACCCAGGCGACAACCGAAATGTACGGGCAGATGAACTTCCTGATTCGAACCGCCTCCGCTCCCGCCAGCGTGATTCCCGCGCTGCGGGAGCAAGCTCGATCGGTGGACAAAAGTCTTCCGCTGGTCGGCGTCGAGACGCAAGAGGCAGAGGTTGATGAATATCTCGGCGATCAACGGTCCATGGCTACGCTGCTGAGTTTTTTTGCGGCCCTGGCGCTGGCGCTGGCCACGATCGGGCTGTACGGGACGATGTCATATGCGGTTGGGCGGAGGACGAGAGAGCTGGGAATTCGTTTCGCACTCGGCGCGCAGAGAGGCGAAGTGCTGAGGATGGTGCTGCGCGAAACGATGTCGCTGGTGGCAATCGGCGTGGCGATCGGAGTGCCCGTGGGCTTGACGGCCGCGCGTTTGCTTTCGAGCATGCTGTTCGGCGTAAAAACGACGGACGCGGCAACGATTTCCACGGCCATCCTCGTGATGTGCGCAACCGCACTTTTGGCGGGCTACCTGCCCGCACGGCGGGCCACAGCCGTCGACCCTCTGGTGGCTTTGCGTTACGAGTAGTTCCCACGCTTGTCTGGTCCGAGTCTGATCCAATTGTTACTGAGCCCGGTACGCGTCCTTTTTCTGCCACTCATTTTCCTAGGCACTGCTTCGGGCTAATTCCTGCGTCCGGCAGCTTCGCGGCTTCTGCTTTCCCGGTTCCGCCCTTACACCATTGGGTTCCCTCCGATAAAGCAGCCGCTCGCTTTGGAAGCAGAAGCCACTCGCTTCTGGGTGCCCCAAGAAAATGGGGCAAGAAAAAGGGGAAAATTCAGCTATGTCTG
>WNFR01007808.1_pt1 | contig 10858 bp, 14 predicted proteins | sample 5400221 | NCBI WGS metagenome assembly WNFR01 (sample SAMN13153357, study PRJNA577476) | soil metagenome | isolation source: 40 cm soil under Madrone tree | place: USA:California | collected 2016-06-14 | reverse complement strand
CGAAGAAAAGGAGAGGAAGGGTGAGAGAAGCGTCGAGAGGGCCAGTGAGGTGTAGTGTAGGTGAGGAATTAATTAATTGCTTTTTTTGCCACCAACAGGTTATCGTCATTCACCGGATTTCACCCACGCCACACTCTGATTACTCGATTTGGAGTTACAATCAACCACTACGTACATCAGACTCGCGCTCCACTGCATTGGTCCATCCTTCCTCGAAGAGGCTATCATGCTCCGTAGGGGACGCAACCGCAGAAGCCAGCTTGGAACGCCCTTTACTCTGGAGTTCAGAACGCCAACCTTCCACTATCTCCGGGATTTTGCTAGGACATCCTATTAGAACGGTAAACTGTATGATTTGATTTAGATCATACCTCGGAGCATACGTTCGCGCAAATAATGCAGCCTCTGGTAAACGCTGAGTCTTTGCCAGAAGGTCGACGCATGCCTTAGCATCCCCAATCTGAAATAATGTTGCAAAGGCAAGGTTGTTTTGACCTTTTTGCTCTGATCACAGATGCTTCGAAAAAGTCACCCACGAGAGAAGTGAAAGATTAGCCTACCTGCTTTTGTTGCCAGCTGTCGCAATCCAGCTTGATCACCGGTAGAAAGTAGAAGTAGCATCAATGCATTGAGGTCGCCCGCCTTCTCAAAGCACTCGCGCGCCAAGTCAAACCGCCAAACCGCCAAGGCGCGGTCGCCAATGGCTTTCCATTTCGTTTCGGCTTCGGCATCAGGAACAGCACGTACGATCTCAAGCGCAGCGTCCAGGTCGTCTAGTTGCAACGCCAATTCGAACTTATGGTCGGAATCGCTAGTAACCTGGAAAGCCAGCTCCCTCAAATCTGCGTGGGATTAGCATCATCATGTACACCACGCTGTGGCACACACCTCTGTTTTCCAAGAACCTTGCGACTTTATTGTGCTGGTCTTTCGGCACCGTCGGTAGAATTTCTTCAGCGGCGGTCATATCACCCCTCAATACGGCAGTCTGATATTCGATAACGCTCAATGACAATAAATAGCCAGAAACGTTCATCTCCTTATCCATCACGTAGACTCGATTGTGCGCTGGAATATAGCCGAGAAGAGACATGGACCTACAAGTCACGGGTAATCAGGGAGTGGCCCCTATGACAGGGTGTAGCATACCGATCAAAACTGGTTACAGAATAGGACTCCGTACCAATGAAGTAGTTTAGACGGTTGGCAGCGTTGATATATATGAAGCATTCGCCAATCCAGTGAGCACTTTTGATCCTGGAAAATGGTAAGCAATCAGACGCGAGGATTCAACATCGAACGTACTTTTCAGGCACTTCCGTTACAACCTCGAAAGCTTCTTCTACTCCTTCATCACCGAAATCAGCACCGGCCTCTACTTTCGCTTCGTAGGCATCACGGTTGAATCGAAGTATATAGAGCGATTCTTCCAAGGCAATGGAAACGAATGTTCCGGTGTGGGACCAGTAAATCTGGATAGGTGAGGCTAGATAAACGGGTCAAGAGAGATGTCGACGTACGTTCTTTGCTTCTACATCTATGCGTCGCACTATCTCCCCTGTTTCCCAATCCCAGAAGACGACAAAAGTGCTGCCGCGCGCACAGAGAAGGGTCCCACCATGTAATCCGTCAATAATCCAGGAGCCAAGACCCTTCATAACTGGACCAGGACGTTCCTTAAAATTTTTGAAGACGTGTATTTGCAGTTTGCCTTCCAGAACGGCGTATGTGTTGGAATCCCCCGCCCACGCGAATGAATTGCCTGTGCCGAAGGACTTGTTTCGCCACGCAAGGGCGGTGTAAATGATGTACTCCCCATCCCCGACAACTGTCACAAAACGGCCATTGGGGGAGTGATTCAGTGACGTAGGGAATATCTCCGTAGAACCGAGCTCTTTTATAGACAGAGGGATGCGAGTGCCTTCGACAAAGACGGTATCGGAAACGGTCTGGAGGTTCGTAGATAAAACCTCATTGTTTCGAGTGTAGATAAGTTTTCCGGAGGGGTCCATCGAAAATGTAGGATCATCGCGACCTAGCTATGAGACACTCAGTACTGAGCAAGGGTAATCAAAATCATCATAGGTGCACCTTCAAGACAACGGAACCTTCGTCAAAACCTACCGCAACTTCGTTCCCTTCCCTGCGAAGAGCAACACACCAAGCCCGTTCCAGGCCATAGTTTAGAGTATTCTCCAAGCGATACGTCCCACTGTTCCAGATCTTGATCGTACCATCTTCGCTACCGCTGACGATGATGGGAAGGTTGGGGTGGAACATAGCGAACGAAACGTTGTTCGTGTGGCTCTCCATTGTCTGCACGCAGCTTTTGCTGAGATAGTCCCATACTTTCACGGTCTTGTCGTCCCCAGTCGTCACTAGGTAGGGCTTGTCTGCGCCTGGGTAGAACTCGACGAAGTTGACACCCTTTTCGTGCGCCTCCATAGTGTAATTTGGGACAGGAGAACCGATGGCCCATATTTTTACAGTGCGATCAAGGCACGATGAAGCGAACGTGTTCGGATCCTTGGGATTAAACGCGATATTCATGATATAGTGTGTATGCCCCTCGTAAGTCTGTCCCTCTTTCAGTCTCTTACTCTATGTTTTTACAAGCAAGCGATTTACCTGGATACATTTCCATTGTTTTTCCCAGTCCCAAGCCTTGACGGTCATGTCATCACTTCCAGTAAGGACGATGCTCGCAGTAGGGTGTACGGTAAGACACCGAATATAGTCAGGATGTGCCTCGAACGCCGCGACCTTTTCATGCGTGTTGTAATTGAAAACACGTAGCTGAAAGTCATCGGAGCCCGCGACGAACCAACTTTTTCGAGCGATGAATCGACAGCACCGAACTGGGACCTCCGCAACTTCAAATGTTTTCACCAAGGCGCCTGTCTCGTGGTTATATATGTTGACGGAACCATTATAGAGACCCGCGAGAAGCCATGGCTCGGTGGGATGGAAGTCAACCGCTTTAACGCGGTCGGATCTATTAAATACTTTACGCTGTGTGTGGTGGGGCTTGAAAAGATGTCATGGAGAAAGGGATTTACTCACTCACGTTAACGTCTAGAAGCATGGCAGTGCAGCGGTCTGGCAGTAAGGAACGAGCGAGCTAACTAACACGTGGTCTCCAACGTGGTCTCCATCTCCATCATCCAAGCCACGTTTACGCTGCAAAGTTGACAACGTTGTAAAGCCGCACCATGATCTAGCCCCCCAGCGATGATGCTACATACATAGCGCCTGCTCCCTTGCCGTACTGGTCGCACTGCCTCTATGCCGAGTGAATTCGAGGAGACCCTCTTCTCTCTTGTCATCATCAAGACTTTATTTCCCCGACGGTCACCATGCCTTTCGCACACGATTTGCGTCACATCTTCACCTCTACGAACGTCTTTCAACACGTGTAAGCCTCGCGAAATTACTCAAATCCACGTCAACAAGTAATCGTATCATATGTAGCGCCACACGTTTCCGAGAATGGGTCTTGTTGTAGCCGTCACGTTGTCCATCTTGCAATGGAAAACATGCAGTCGCAGTGCTGGCCTCGATCAATGATGCCGCCAGGCAGCCTCGCGTGCAACGTACGGGGGCTATGGAAGGCAACGATAAAAACCCGTACTCACGATTGACCCTTTGTTCGTATCGCACCCACCAACTAGTAGAAACCGAACCAACCATCTCATACTCCACACAATGTCTAAATCTCAATCACAATCGCCTGCAAAGTCACTCCGATCCCGTATGGGTACCATTATGAGGCGATCGTCATCGGCTATCAGCTTCACGAAACCTGGAACTCACTCTAGGTCTTCGAGTGAATCTCTGAAACTCGATGCAGGGGCCCAAAATACCCTAGAGCATGCTATGCCAAGTCCAGTTGCCGAATCTCCCGCCCGCGAAGCAGCCGAATCCATGCCAGAACCTGCGGGACCGTCGAAACTGTCTGGTGCCCCTATTAGCGCTCCAAGGGACTCACCCGAACCCACTACTGCGTCAACATCAAAGCCAGAACAACCACCCGCTGATGCAGCAGCAAATTCATCTGTACAACCCATTTCCGTGCCTGCTTTGGATAGGGAACAAGTCAGTTCGGTGGAAGTCGCACCAGTAACCCAAGTTCTTAGTTCGGAGGTTGTTCCTGAATCGCAAGCGGGTCCCACTTCGACTATCCCTCCGGAGAGTATCCCTGGACCAATTGATGTGGCGGCTGCTGACACTATGCACTATTCCACACATTCTCTCTCTCATTCTCCAAAGGCCCTCAGTCATGCCGAATCCGAGCACGAGCAAGCCGCGGAGCACGCCCAAGAGGATGCCCTACCGGTCCGGAGATCCGAAGACTCTGGAAGCACTCAGTCACATGGACAAGTGGTTCCTCTACATGAGCGGCAGCTGCCAACCGAGCTCCTTGCAGCACCTTGGGACAACGGCCCACTCGTTGCTGATAGAACGTCACATCCGGAGCGAGAGGCCCCAACAGTTCCTTATGTACCACCTGCTCGTCAAGGGACACCCGATCCTGCTCCTGTTTCAGCACCTCCGGTGTCTGTGCAGGCTCGACCCGAAAAAGTGGATAACGTGACAAGCGCAGAAACCACCCCTCGACAGAATTATCCACTTGTATTTGATCAGGCCTCAGCGGACAAGTCGTCGATAGTTGGTGTTATTCCAAAGAGCAGGACGAGGGGTTCTACCTTGTCTTCTCAGGTTCGGCCACGCACCCCGTCCAACCCCAACGCGCAGGTTTCTAGGAGACCGAGTACATCCTCTTTGGCGTCATCAGCTGCTGTGTTGTCCGGTCATGTTCACGCTGTCTCTGTGGAACCTCGTCGGGAAGAAGTTGCAGCCCCTCCTCGCACCAGGTGCGTATGTTTGCGCAAAGATAATCACCGTGCATGACACTGCGACGACCTAACTTAAGTAGGCCAGAGAACCCATTTGCCGACCCAGCTGCGAGCGTGCGACCAACAGATGCACCTCGTTCGGCCAATATTTCAATGCCTGAGTGAGTGAAATTCTTCATTTATCCTGACTTCCAAAGTGACGTATTTCCAGACTCGTTCCAGTCCTTTCCAATGCTAGAGATTCTGAAGATGCTCAGAACATGGCACCAATTGATGTTCCCCTCCCACGCGCCGATCAAGTTGTATACGCGAGGTAGAGCGCTTAATTTATAGCTGGACAATGACGACCGATTGTCATTTTCAGGCCCATTGAAACTGCGCCATCGAATATCGACAATACAGGCAATAGTGCTATATTTTCGCCTAGGGAACCCTTCGAGTACGACACTGAGTAAGTGACGAGCGATCCTAGTGCATTACTTTCTTCATTTCTGGCAGTGAAACTCGTCCACTCCTGCAACCATCCACAACATCCTTGAAAAATCCCCCAATTTATGGCCAAGCTGAACCTGCCCAGTCCATGTCAGTCTTCGTTCCTCAAAACGAAGATCATATGTGGCCGGTATCGATGCGCCGATTTGCGAGCCTTGGATGGCAAGAAATCGTGTTGCCAGACGGTTCCCGTTACTTCACGAATTCCACCCTTCACGTAGTCACGGATATCGATCTGCGCAACTCCGAAAGGCTAGACACGGTGACGGTATTTCTCGAGGGGCGCGACACGGATATTCTACCTCCACAAGGATGGGAATTGTGGCTGCGTGATGCGGGTGTATCTATAACCTCTTTTATACCGGCAAAAGCCTGGATACACCACGGAACGCGAATGGTGTTGTTCGAACGCCCCTCATCGGGTCCTGGGGAAGTTATTCGTAAAGACGTTGACAGTATGCCGTCGACATTGTATCCTGGCCAATGCTTGTTCTAACTATTCGATAGAAAGTGATATGGACTACCAGTATTGGTCGTACATGGTGTCCCATCCCGCTCATGTTTTACTTCCTCCAGCATCAGTTTCTGAGGCCATCGACGTATTGACGTGGTCCTATACCGGCGAGTTGTTCGTGTCGATTATCTCGTGATGGTATTCACTCGTTCTCTTCATCGTTATAGACCGACTACTTCCGTCGTCTCACCCGTCGCCGCCCCCATTTAGCCGGGAAGAGTGCCAGCAACTGATTACACTACTTCGCTCATTTAACCGTGAGCCTTTCATCATTGACACTTAGCACTTTGTGACCTGCGCCTTGTCATCCTTAGACGTGTCTGTTCAGACTGTATCAGTTGTTCGCACACGTGCCGTATCCAAAGTACTCTTTCGTCTTGGTAAGTTTGTCCTACCACAAATTTGGTTTTTGTCTCATTAAGTCGACTTAGCTGCGTGGCGTCAAGGTCGACTCCTGGGCGACCAAGATGCGCGTGGGAACGGTAACGCCTCCCCACCTCGCATTCCATTTCGTCGTACAGCGGGAGATTTCATTGTTTCGTTATTCTGTCTTGGTCTTCCTTATCTTTTCTTGGAACGATCGCATCATCAAAGATTCGACGCAGAGGGCGGCGTACGCAGCATTGCTGGTCCTATGCTTGTCGTAGGAGGGTTTGCTTGTCTAATCGTGAGTTGCACGTACGCGACACGTGGCCTGTATTTTTAATTTTGATTGCTATAGGCGGCGATTATCTTGAGTGCCTCTGTGACATTCATCACGCTCCCAGGGATCGATGACGTTTCACGCATTGCCGGTTTCCTCGCCATACTTCTCTCCGCGTCTAGTCTTATTTCAGCTGTGATCGCGTTGTTCAGATATAAGTCTGACATAGAGCATCCTATTGCCTACCCTCGTGGAGAAGGGCTGATCCTTCTTTCGGTATGTATTATCGGCACGATTGTTCATCTCACAGCTAACTCAGACATTGAACCTGAAGCGACGAAGTGTCCTCTTATCTCTCCCCTTGGTCTTTCTGCTCTACGCAATCGCAACATTCATCACCGGTATTGCATTGTATACCTTCCGAGGATTGACAACGACGGTGACGGGACGCCACTTCGGAGACGTTACACAGTGGGCAATCATAGGCACTGTCGGGGGGTTGGCATGCATACTGTTGACCTCACAAGTTTTGATTCATTAATGCACTACTTGTTCATTCTTTCATACATATGTAAAAAGTCGATGTAAATTATTTATGTCACGTGCCAGCGCTGGCTGGCGGGCATTGTGTCACGGTTGCCTTGGCCTGAGTGCGCATGCCAGGGACCTCATCGACGTGATTCTAGTATCTATCTTGAAGGTGGGGCAATCACAGGTTTTGATTTCCTTGGCCTGTGCGGGTTGATCCTGAATTAAGCCAGCACCCAATATGCCCATCCTTCCCCACGCCCAATTCAAATAATGTAGTTACGCATCACTGAATTATCACTCTCGAAAGAAAGGGTATCGTCTGTGCTTTACTTTATTGTTCACGGGTGGATGAAGACCAGATAACGGTCGGCGAATGCCCCAATTCTATATTTGCTCTTGCATTCATATTGACCACTTCGCCTTTGGCTTGTAATCTCTCTACGAGCCATCATCCGCGTGCCGTGACGATGAACCGCCGCCATAGCCTTGACGAGCGCAAGCATCCTTTCTATAAAACATTCGGCTCTTCCCGGCCCTTGTCACTCATCGCAATCTCTGAGCAACGGAAGCGCTCGTACTCGGCAGCAGATTTCTATCGTACGTTGGATCGTGTGTCTGTCCTTGGCGACAATACCACCGGACATACTGGGTAAGTGCCTGTCTTTGTATCTTGTTTGTTCACCCTCGACATGATTAAAAGATGTGTAAACGCACTTCACTGGGTCAATGATGGGGCCATCTTGCTCAGTGGTAGTGATGATACAACGTATGTGCCATGTGCCCTTCATGCGATTGTATTGATATCATAGTCATACAGCGTCTGCGTGTGGAGAACCGAACCAGGAGAAACCATCCGCCACACGCTCAGACGCCAAAGCGTTATCGACACAGGGCATGGTGGGAACATTTTCAGCGTAAAGATGCTGCCACTATCTTCAAATATGTCTGCCTCCTTTTTCTTCACAGATCCTTTACCTCGGTTCACTAACCTCCCCGGAAAGTACGACAGCAGCTGGAGATGGACATGTCCGAGTTTTTGACTTGCTTCGTTCAGCGCGCACCGCCACCGGTAGTTATGGGGGCACCAAGATCTCACCTCTGTTAATTTCACGCTGCCATTCCGGCCACGCGAAGCGCATAGCAGTAGAGGATAGCCCGAGCCAGTTTCTGTCAGTCGGAGAGGTACCTTTAGATCGCTTGCTATACGTCCGACATGATTTATCTATTCGCTAAGGACGGGACGGTTCGTCAGCACGACATGCGCGTTCCCCACCAGTGCAAGGTCGGATGCCCGGCTCCGCTAGTTAAACTTCCACATTCATTATCTACATTGTCAAACTCACCCTTGGCCTGTCACTTGTTTGTGGTCGCAGGCCACTCCCCGTATGTACGTGGCTGTCTGGAGGTGTCGACATCGAGTTGAAACGTGACCTAGGGCTATCTATTCGATCGCCGACACTCCGGAAGATTCATCAAGGAAGAGTGGGGTGTTCCTTTGAAGACCGATGATTTTACGACTTGCGTACGGCGCTTTGGCAGAAAATCGCGTGGGTGGGGTGAATCTAGAGGTGAAGAATATATTACAGGCGCTAGAATGTCACCGAAATCCAGTCATGAAGTTCGTGCGAATTCACCATGATGCATGCATTACTCATCTGATCTTCATAGGTCCTTCTGTGTATGATGTTTTACTAACATGCCTATACGTGGCTCATCTAACTCTTGCCAGCGTACAGCGCGGATGCTGTTTATTTGTACTCGACTATGGATGACGCCACTGATACAGTCGAGCTTGGCAATCGAGAACATCCTGACGAAAGTGTCCCCGTCTATACATTTGAGGAAACCATGCAACCACCATCCTCCTTTGTTGACCAACTGCTCAGCAACCATCTTTCGGATCTCATTGATCTTGGCGTGGACGCTGACGAAGCTCTGCAGACTGACGATGGGGCAGATGCGACGACCTTACTATCCCATTATCATGAAACGACAACTGAACTCGACAGCGACGATGAAGATGTCGATGTCGATGGTTTTGAGCTCTCTCATACTTCCATTCCTATTGTCCTCCCCCGTCGACGATACACTGGTGCTTGTAACGTTGAAACTATCAAGGATGGTAAGTTCCTGACATATATATATCTCATCAATATAATTTTTTCTCAGTGAATTTTCTTGGACCTAATGATGAATATGTCGTGTCTGGATCCGACGATGGCAATTGGTTCATCTGGGATAAGAACTCGGGCGATCTGCTCAATATTCTAGAAGGTGACGGTAGCATCGTAAACGTCATTGAAGGGCACCCACACCTACCCGTGGTTGCTACCAGTGGTATAGATTCATCGATCAAGGTGTGCAGTCCCCGAAGCTCTACTGTTAGTCAACGCTGAGTGGTAGCAGCTTTTCGCTCCAGTGCCGGGCCAGAGCCAATTCTCCAGGATCCACCAAGCGAAAAGAATAATTTCACGCCATAATGAGGCGGCCTTAGAAAGGCTGAGTCTCTCGCGTCTGCTAGCAGTCTGGGGCACTCGTATTTCAAACGCTCCTGAATCAGAACTTGAATGATGTGTGGGATAGAAGTATTCTCTGTCTCTAGCGTTCATCGTTTTTGTAGTCGTCGGAATGTCTGAAATACACGTATGCTGTCGTTGGGGATATTCATATATATAATTCGTCGTGCGCGCCCGGGGTTTCGATTAGGCACTGCATGCTACATGAGGCAGAAGCCTGAGTACTGCAAGTGTGCGTCCGCATTATGAATCAAAACGCAGCTTGGCTCCTGCGCAGTCTCACTCCGTAGGGGCTTGCGTCATCCCCTTGGCGGCTGTGTTTACAGTAGGTCGGTTGAGGATATGAGAATGCTGGCCCGGAGCCATCGCCTCCACTGGCAAAGACAATTGATGAAGAGTTAGCTGCCGTTGATATCATATCAAATGATATCTGGCTCAACCCTCCCAACCAAGCCACCCTTGGGCTCTTTACAGTGAATGCGCCTGCATTCTTTTTCTTCTTGAACGGCAATATAGTTTCCCGCTTTATTGGCCCTCCGAGCAAGAGTCTTTTGATAGTTTTCAGAGTTATGTAAGTATATCGTTCCTCTTACTCGTTCTCACCGAGCTGGCTGTCTAAACGTGCCCTTATTTTTTTGTTGTTTTCCCTACCCTACCCTTGTTGAAGTATCCTCCTCTTCAACTCGAATATTTCCCCACTCGATCCGGTTCCCGGCCGGCACTGTGCTTCTCCAACCAGCAACACAGTTCCTGTTTGGAGCATCACTGACCCTTGTTAGATCTTTCTACTGTCATCGTCGTTCGACTCGACACTAGTCGCGCCCAAGCTATGAAGTCGGCTGACAATTCCGGCCCTCGCCGTGGGACTCCCAGTGGAGACGAAGATGATGCGGCCATGCCCTTGTTAGTTTCCCGTGTGTCAGACAGGTTCATCATGGGCGAGCAGCCTTCAAAACATTATACGCGTCCCTACTCCTATTACGATTCTAGGGGAGGTTGGGGCTCTCCTACTAATTCCAGTTACGACCCACGAGGAGAGTCGTCTTTGCAACATCGGCCCGTTACCGACACCTGGCGTCATCCCGATGCCCCTCATTCAGCATACGACCTACACCATGTCCCCCCCGATGATCCTTATCGCCGCAGCGTTCGAGATGACTACATCCGCGCCGAAGACTCCCGCAGTAGCTGGCCCGAAATTCGTTCGCCTGAGGACCCACGGTATCCTCCCTCAGGTCGAGAGTGGAGCGAGCGCTACGTATCTTCTGGCCACACTACAGTCAATGCCTGGCCTTCTCACGGAGAA
>WNFR01007807.1_pt1 | contig 10858 bp, 11 predicted proteins | sample 5400221 | NCBI WGS metagenome assembly WNFR01 (sample SAMN13153357, study PRJNA577476) | soil metagenome | isolation source: 40 cm soil under Madrone tree | place: USA:California | collected 2016-06-14 | reverse complement strand
CTTCTTCTCTAAAGTGAACCAGCAGCGTTGGCTTGATTACATTCGAGAGAAGGCCGACAACCATCCCCGCCACATTCGAACGATCGCCTACAGCGACCGTTGGCTGCAGGAACGGTCTTGTGATCGGACAGTTCCGTATCCTCCTTTTCCTCAGTGGCGGCAGGCCGCTGACGAATTTATCGAAAAGCTTTTATGAATTCCAAGGAGAGTTCGAGCGGCGTCATTTGATGCGCCCCTCCTTGAGGGTTCAATTGACTGCGCCATCGGATCGGTTCGAACGCGGTGATTGACCACACCTTCTCGCGTGCCTAAAAAACGCATTCCCGCGGATTTCACGGCCGCAAGCGCAGTTCCTTACAACCTGCGCGTGCTTGCGACGAGTGTCTAGCTGGCGTGCGAGGGCCTCTCCTCCATTCCTCGTTAAGTCCAAAGAACGCTCGAGCCAAGCCTGGGTCTCGCGATTCAAATAATCGTAATTGACCAGGGATCCGTGTCGCCGGCATAGATTCCGAAGAGATTTCTCGGTGATGCGGGGATCGTAGAGCTTGAGCTTGCCTTGGGCTATGTAATCTTTGATCGTTTGCAGACTCAATCCCAGTTGAGTCGCCGTGTCCGACCACACTCGATCAGCACGCGAGGTTCTGGCCGACCGCGATCTAAGCATGTCCGGATTGGAAGCCAACGTCTCTGGGCCTTCCGCATTGTTGGTCGCGGCAGGAAATGTCTGGCCCAGGGCGATCGTGTTTGGTTCATGTTGACCGTTGGCCACGGTAGTCGATGTAGAGGCATTCAACTCTTTCAACGATTGTCTCGTGATGCGAGGATCACGAACCTCGAGTAACCCCTGGGCAATCAGCTTGCGAATTGTTCTGCTCCCAAAATGCAGTTCTTCGGAGAGTGCTCGCTGCGCATACCCCTCCTTGTGAACCCTACTACTTTTCCCGAGCCTGCTGAGCCGAGACCGAATTGCGTTCGCGGACCGATGCAGGATCTTGCCGATGACTCCTACTTCTTTATAGCCCGCAAGGTTCAGCAGGACCCTGTCGTCGTGCTCGGACCATGGATGTTGCGACCGTTCCTGGTGCCTCTTAAGGCTCTTTTGGACGAGCCCGAGATGGCCAGCGCGCTTCCAGGCTACGTGAGGCCGCCAGTCTGGATGGCGTCGCAGAAGTTCACGTACCGCTTCCTTCTTGCCTGACCAGCCCTTTGCATATCCTTTGCGTAGCAGCTCATCTTCATCGGTCGTCCAAGCAGCTCGCCAAGTTCGTTTGGAGCTCGTCGGATGTTTTAGCTGGCGTATGCGCTGCCAGAGGTCTGCTCGCGCTAATCCCGGTTCGTGTTTCAGTATCCTCTCTATGGCGGCGTGTGAGCCTGCACGGCTACGCTTCGCGCCGTCACACAATATTTGATCCACCTGTTCCGGTGAGAAAAACCGGAAGGAATAGCCATCCGTTGTATTGCCCCAACCGTCAGCCATAGTGCCAAGACACACGTGGAGCATTAGCTCCATGCAGTAGGTGTCTACCTTCGCGTCCGACGCGCCATCTCTCGGCCGTCCACGACGCTTGGCGGTTGACCCGGTGATTCGGGTCCGCCAAGCTCCCAGGGGAAAATTCGGCGAGAACTCCCCTCATATACCTAGGTAGCCTTGAAACGGAAAAAAGTGAGAAAAAATCTTTACGGCGCCGGATTCCAATAGGGGCGATGCCGGGAGCTTCGCAAGAGGCTGGGCTTATTACACCACCGTACCATTGACAGGCATCGCAACAAGGTGTCAGGCTGAACTTGTCCCCATCGGAGTAGACACCAAGGTATTCAGAGCACTCAATGGAGAAACCGGACCCCTACGGCGATTGGGTGTTGTTCCCGGCCAAAGACGAGGAAACTAAGAGCGCCGTTCCTCCCGACGACAAATTGATCTCCGCTGCTCGCGAGGCTTGGCCCCATGTCGTAGCGCACGCGCAGAAAGAGTTTCATCAACGGAGCCTTGGGCCGGATAGCACGTCCCTGGCCGCTCAAATATGGGAGGGCGTGCTTCGCTCGGTGTCCAGGGCACGTCAGCGAGACCGAGATCATCGCCCACCAATAGCTGATTTGCAGTCTTACTTGATCGGCGCGTTTCATCGTCGATTCAATAAGGCACTCCTACGGGAAGAGAGACGGCTGGAGACGATAGAGCTGGTCTCTTCCAGCGTTGATCTTGAGCGGATTGAGGGTGCTCAGGACGCAAGTTGGGTCGAAGAGCTGGAACGGACAATTACGATCCGAGAAATTACTGATCGCATGGATGGTTGGACAAAAAAAGCCTGGCAAGCGCGGCAGTATGGTTATTCATGGAAGGAAATTTCGGCCTTTTCCGGGATGAATGAACCGGCCGCGAAGAAAAAATTCGAATACGGGCTGGAAAAAACCCGTCAGAGGATTGTCCGATTGATGAGAGAAGCCAAAGGGAAGCATGCCGGCTGAGCCGGACTGGATGTATATTCGCTCGAAAGGTAAAAGTGAGGCAGCCCTGAACATAAAGGGATATCCGGTTGTCGATGAAAAGCGCATTCTGGATGCACTAGGCCGTGGTTTGCTCAAGGAGTTCCCGAACCCAAACCGGACCGGATGCCCAGGCTCTGATGTTCTCAAGAGAATCGCTTCTCATGAGATGCCTCTTTCGGAGGCGGAGAAGTGGCTCGACCATTTGGGCTCATGCAGCCCTTGTTACAGTGATTTTTCTGGGTTCCAAGCAGCGTATCGAAATCGACGCGCTAGAATTGTCCTCGCCGTCGCCGCAAGTATATTGATTGTCGCCCTCTTCGCGGGTTGGGCTTTCTTTCTGAGACAAAAGGAACTGGTGGGCACTGAAACGGCCATGCTCGATCTAAGGAATCGCTCCATCGCGCGTGGGACAGAACCAAATCCCGCGGAGCAACCGTTAGAAATTGCTCGCAACGCTTCTCACTTAGAGATCTATCTTCCGCTAGGTAGCAGTGACGGCGATTACAGAATACGTATTTCGGGGCCCGAAGAAAAGATACTCTTCGCGACGAAGGGAGTAGCAAAGATCCAACAAGGGATTACGACGCTATCTGCTGACGTAAATCTATCGTCCGTGAGTCCTGGTCTCTACATTCTCCAGCTCCAGAAAGCTCACTCCGGCTGGACTTCGTATCCACTGCGGGTGAGATGATTGCCAGACGCCTTAACGAGACGCATCTATAGACGCTTCGGCCTCGGTTCCGGGCGTGATTAGATTTCAGCGAAGCTAAATTCTGCGATTAGCAAGATACGGCAAAGTGGTCGCCGGATGAGTCTGGCCCCGACCCAGCTGAGTCGCGGCTTCGAATATCGTGAAACCCCGTTTGGACTGTTTGATTCCGTGCGTTATGGGCTTTGGCTGGCACGGGGCTGAGTGTGAGGTCTTGCTGTGGCTGGAACACAAGCGGCGAATGGGCGATCGGCTTGACGGCCGTCACATGTCATGCACGACTTCTAATGCTCTTTGCATCTGCGGGTCTTCGCCCGCCAAAAGCTGCTCCGGTTTCATTTCCACGTTAAGGCTTGGAGACACTCCTTTGCCCTCGATCAACCTGCCTTCCCAAGTTAGATACGCGGCGACGGGCACTCCGACGATGTAGCCAAAGCCCGCTTTGAATGCGCTTCCACTTAACAGTCGTCCTGGAGTCTTTGCGCCAACAATTGTGGCGAGTTTGTTCTCTTCGGCAAACGCGGCCACCATTTCTCCGGCACTTGAGGTGTGTTCATTTACGAGAATGATCACGCTGCCATGAAATCGCTGGGGGCCGAGACCTTCCGTGACAACGAGAATCGATTTGTCGATGAAACCGTATCGCAGAGCCAACCAAAGAAGAGTGGCTTTGTGCGAAGGTATTTGACCAAATCTGGGCAATTTCTCTCTTGAATAGCCTTTCTCCTTGCGCGCGCGCGTAAGGCTATATCCGACTTCGGTCCTGCCAGGAGTCAAATAGCTCATCAACCGTAAGCCGCCGATGCCGCCCCCTGTATTTCCACGAAGGTCGACGATCAGCCGGCTCGAATCTTTCAAATGGGCGAAGGCGGTGTCCAGCATGTGGGCGAGATCAATTCCGATTGCTCCAGGAAACATGGTCACTTTTAGCCAGCCGATTCCCTCGGGCAACTGGGAGCACACAACCGCTTTGGGAACGATAACAGGGTGGTTTTTCGATCGCGGATTGGGCACTTGTATCGTTCCCATGACCCGTTTGCCGTCTGGCTTTTGAACTACATATTGGGAGTCGTCTCCTACCGGGAAAATGGGTGGGTCGGGCGGCTTCAATTCTCGGTTGCGAACCTGAAGAAGGATGTCGCCTGGACGCAAGCCGGCGATATGTGCCGGTCCTCCCTCATGAACGTCCTGGAACATCCAGCGTTGCTCGCCGTCGAAGCTACAGCTCATGAAGGTGGCGCTAACCGCGTGCCGACCCGGCACATTCGGGCTCTTGGAGTGACGGAAACCGGTGTGGCTTGTCTTTAGTTCGTTCATCAACTCCTGAATCTGTTTTTCGAACTCTTCATCGCTGCTGCTTCGCAGTATCTGGTCCCTCCTGGATTTGGAGAGTTCGTCCCAATTCGCTCCGTTCATTCCCGGATCGAAATGCTTTCGTGCAACCAACTCACACACGCGGGAATAGACCTTTTCTCTTGCTTGATTGTCGAGACTCATTGGACCCTCAGCGGAATTGGAGACGCTCCGTCTCCGTACAGAACAAAAGCCGCCCAATAGTAGGGCGGTACTTGCTTGCCGTATTTTGCGAGCGAATCAAGTTTAGCTTGCCGCAGCGCTGCGGCCTTGTCTTGGCCTTCGGCGATATGAGTATAAAACCGCTCCATGAGAGTGAGAGTATACGTATCGTCGGCACTCCATAGGCTTGCGACGACCGCTTGCGCGCCGCTAACGAGGAACGCTTCAACGAGGTTGGTGACCCCTTCCTCCCCCTGGAGTTTCCCTACTCCTGTGTTACAGGCAGAGAGTGTTACAAGGTGAGCCCTAAAACGGAGGCGTATGATTTCGCGGACCTGCAACAAACCGTCGTCATGCGAATTTGAATCCACACCTAAGACAAGCCCTGACCGCTCTGGAAATTGGGTATCCGCGAAACCGTGCGCAGCAATATGAATAATTTTGAAATCCTCCAAAGGCTCAGACTTGAAGGCGGTTTCGGTCGCGTCTGAGCCCAGCAGCAAGACTGCGTCATTCCCGAGAATCTTGCGTAGTTCAAGCACCTCTTCGCGGGTTTGCGGCAAATCGTACAGAGAGGTCCCAAGGGCATCAGAAAATCCCCGAAGTAGCCTTTGGCCAGCCGTGCGGGGTTTATCGATCCTCGAGGAGACGTGACCCTGGTTCCGATACGCCACGTCGCCTAATCCTAAGAATGTGTGCCGCGGTTGCTGTGCCTCCTTCGTTTTTCTGAGGACAGTCAGAACGGTCGAGGCAGGCGCGTAGCTGATTGTGTGTGTCTCAACCAGGAAGGCACCCGCGGAATCGTGGAGAGCGTCGAACGGAAGCAGATGCAATATTCCGTCTGCTACAACGATCAAGCGTTCACTGGCAGCCTCTACAGGCAGGGGACTCAAGAGCGCTGCGTAGAGGTGATTCGCGAGTGCGATGTCATCGTGCCTTGCTCGTATCTCCTCTAGGTATCTGCGCGTCAGCTCTTCGATCTGCTGCCGTCCAGCCCTCAGTACCGTTAGCCCCGCCTTCTTTTTGGAGATCCATACGCAATAAGAATACGGATCGCTAAGGACGTATTCCAGAACAGTCTCGTCCGGTCGTAAGCTCCCTTGGATCGCCTTCAAGGGTGCCGGTTTTTCGAGCCATCCGGGTTCCGATTCCGTTCGATCACTTCGGGTCCACTCCAGGCGACGCTCATACTCGACAAGTTGGTCGAGAAGATTGGCGCGTTCTTTGGCGTCTTCGGACCGCATGAGGCGAAGTTGTAATTCCGAGACGTTCTCTTCGAGAGCTTGTGCCTGTCCGGATTCTTCTTTATTGAACGTAACTTTATTTTCCAGAAGAGCCGCCGCGGTGCGTCCTCTGACTCGTTCCAAAACACAGAGTGCTTGCTCGACATTTCCCGCGCGCGCTTCGAGTTCAAAGTGATGAAGATAAGTGTCACTCATGGCATCCGCAAGAGAGCTGCTCCAGTACGCCTCATGCAAGTTGACAAGCATCGCGTCAATCACATCTTCGGCGTTTTGATACAGTGCCGCCGCTTCAGGAGCAAATCCCCTCCGAGCCTTGAGGTCCGCCAAGACTGTAAGGTCACGTGGAAGGTAGTACTTATCTCCGACCCGTCTACTGGCATCAACGCCGATAGAGGCGCGTTCCTCGGCCGCTTGAAAATCACCAGCATCTCGATAGATACCTGCTAGGTCGATCATTGATTGACCCACAGTGCGATAGAATTTGTATTTCTGCGCCAGCTCAGCGGATTGTTCTAGGTACTTCATCGCTTGTGGGCGATCACCCGTTTGATTTGCCAGCTCGCCTAAGAGTTGAAGAATCATGGTTTGGTGACCAAGCTTGTGATTCTGCTCGGCTACAACCAAAGCTCGCTCCAACTTGCTCTTTGCCTCAAACACCTTACCTTGGCTGACCAGCGTCGCAGATTCGCCTTCATAAGCCATGAACGGGAACCCGGCATCGCGTGTTGCGCTGCTTAGTTTTATGGCTCGCTCGAAAAACGCAAGTGCTTCACCATATCGCTTGGCTTCATTAAAACCATTTCCAAGCATTTCAAGATATCGAACCTCGCCGCCCACATCACCGCTCGCCATTGCAGACAAGACCGCATCGCCAACCATCGTCGCTGCGCGGCGGCTATCGCCTTCGAGAAAAGCGATGATGCCGAGTTCTCCTTTGGCCCGGGCTTCCCACTCAGACTCTCCGAGCGTGTGCGCAATTCCTTGTGCCTCCATCCAGGCTTTCTTGGCTGACGTTGGATTGATCTCCAAGTCCGTGTATCCCTTCGCAGCAAGACACCAAAGCCTGAGCTTCGTGTCGCCCTTTGCAACAGGAATCTCTAATTGCTGGCCAAGCATCTCCGACACGTCAACCCACGACATCGTCTCTGCCTGCGCTCGAATCCTACCCACCCGGGCGTAAATCTCGTTTCGCGTATCGTTCTTTTCCTTGAAGAGTTGCTCTGCGCGAACGTAGAGGGGTTCTGCTTTCGGCCAGTTGAAAAGCCAGGAGAGTCGGTTCGCTTCCGTAAGCAGGGCTTCGGGATTTGTCGAGGCTTCCGGGTCACGCAACAGCTCTGCGACGGTTGGCCTCGGGTCAGGGTTTCGCGAGACGTACAGCCAGATGTACCTACGGGAAACCAAAACGAGGACGACGAGAGCCACTGACATCGAAAGGGAAACCGCTCTCCAGCCCTTCGAAGGACGCATGCGTAGTGGTCCGAGCATTTGGCGGTAGAGTCGGTACTTCCCTGTCCCCGCTCCCGCCGCTTCAAAAAAACAAACGACGTACGGCTGTGTAGGCCCAACCAAGCTAAAGGACCTCGCATGTGCTCCTGAAGTTCTCCGCACAAGTGCTCGGTGGACCGAGCGGATTACAGGACTCTCAGAAGTTCTAGCAAGGCCTCGCTAATCTGACTGCACGGGCCCAACTCAATCCAAAAAAGGAGAACGCATGAAAACTCGTAAACTCGTTTGCTTGGTATTACTTGCGGTGGCAGGTTTGGTTTCCCTGACCACCCAACATCTCTCCGCAGTCGGCGCCAAACCTGAACTGAGAACTGATGGGGGCGCACCCGTGCCGCCGCCACCTCCGCGGCCACTCAGTCCGGCAGTCTCCCGAATCAACGCATAGGACGAGAAGAAAGAGGGAGAAGACAGTCGCGAATCTTCTCCCTCTTTTTGTGTTAGCATTCGACGAACAATTCGGAAGGGGTGAAGGCTGTGTTCGGGCAGGTCCTCTGGTGGATAGAAATCGCGGTGGAAGCCCTGCTGGTGGCGCGTGCGATTGGAGCAAAGTTCTACACGAAGTACACCCTCTTCTACTTCTATTTGAGCAGTGTCCTGCTACTCGAGCTATTCCGCTTCGCGGTGTTCACTAACCTTCCGATTTCCTATCCACTTTTCTATTGGCGAACGCAATTCCTGGCGGCAATCGCTGGTTACGCCGTTATTTTGGAAATGTATACGCAGGTGTTAAAAAAATATCGGGGCGCGGTGCGCGCAGCGAACGGCCTCCTTCTTTGCCTTCTCGGCCCAGTGATGCTGAAGATTATCGTGGGTGCAGGTAGCGGCTCTGCTTGGACGTCAGGGGACACTATGGCCGCGCTGGAGCGCGATATGCGCGCGCTTCAGGCAGCGCTACTGCTCGTGATCATCGCCCTGCTCGCATACTATAAGATCCCCGCCGGCAGAAATCTGAGGGGAATTGTTGTGGGTTATACCTGCTACGTGGGTGCCAGCGTGGTGTGCCTCGGTTTTGGATCGCTGCCAGGATTTGGGCCACGGCCCGTGTGGCGGTCTGTCCAGCCTTTAGCCTATCTGGCTACTCTATCGATCTGGTGCTTCACCCTCTGGTCGTATCACGCAAATCCCGAACCAGGCCCCGAATCAAAGATCGAGCGCGACTATAGATACCTTTCCGAGCAGACCAAGAAAACTCTCTCCAGGGCACGTTCCTATTTGAAAATTGGCGGCGAACTATGAGCCAGTGGTTGCCTTATCTCTTCCTAGGAATGCTGCTTTTGGCGGTTTTGGGTTGGTGGGTCTGGGACGCCATCGCCCATAGAGGTACAGCAGAAGTTTTGACACCGCGACATCGCTTAGGCGCGAGAAGCGTCGGTTCGCGACGGGACCTTGGCGAGAGGATTTTTGGTCCCCAGGATTGGGATTTCGTTTTACGCGAAACAACTTCGGAAATTCAGCTAATGTTTCAGCGCGAACGCACTGTTCTTGCCCTCGCTTGGCTCCGACGTACGCGTATGCGAACCTCGCAAGCCGTGTACGCACATGTGGCGGTCGCGCGGCAGAGTGAAGATCTGCAAATCGTGATGGAGATAAAGCTGGCCCTGAGCTACCTTTTGTTTCTCATTCTGTGCAATTCTTTGATCTACTGGGTCTGGCTTCGCGGTCCTGTCCGGACTCGCAAGATCGTCGGACAAACTCTTCAGTGGGTGGCGTGGCAGCGCGCCGCGCTTGGGCGGGTCATGGCAGTCGTGGACCCAGCAAACCACAGGGCTCTTGAGACCGGTTTCAATCAAGGAACGTCTCAAAGCTGAATATCGTTGAGATATGAGCTACAAAGAGAGAAACATTGACGTTGGGCAGGCCGTAACTGACCTTACTAATCGCACTCTCTCAAGACTACCTGGCGATTTCAGTAGCCTCGTTTATTTAGCCTCTTCTCGCGATTACAACACCGGACAGTACTACCATGATGGCCTCGCATTTCATTTTAGCGAAAGTGTGGCCTCAAGAGCTCTTGCAGAGTGCCACCAAGAAATTTTCGCTCGGTTTGTGTACGCTTCTTTAGAAGAATTGATTGCGGAGCTGCGCAACTATATTTCCTCGACTGACGAGCGACCCGAAGACTTCTTGAAAAGTTGGGCACACCTTGGATCGTATCGAATTACGATTCCTTCGGAGTGCGATGAACTTGAGGCTCATGTTTTCTTGTCCAACCTCAAGATGGCTTTGGCAATCTTACAGGTCCGCCAGAAGCACTCTTCTCAGGACGAACAATCCGCATAGCGATACCGGTCACTCTGCCGATGATCTCTGCATCTTGGGCATAGGCGAAGTGCCGGAGGCGGCTGCGTGACAGCGGATGGGGCACCAGGGTCAACTGGTTCCTCTTTAATTCACACCAAGAGCAAGCGTACCCACCTGGAATTTTTACAAAGTAGATTGGCCGATCCAATTCTGTCCGCCACAAAGAGGGGCGAAGGATTTCGTGCACCTGGTTATCTATCTGGACGAAAGAGCCCGGTGGGACAAGGGGATCCATCGTATGGTCTCGAAGGCCGACATAGCCGTACTCGGAATTCCTGACATCCAGGTGCCGAATTACGGAAATCGGCACCTCGCCCCAGATTTTCACGATGCGTGAAAGCACAGTCGTCCTCTCTACCTTAAAGCCTTCGTGAAAGCGCACGGGGAAAGTGGCGGTCCTGTTTTCATTGTAGACTTCCAGCTTTGCAGGGTGTGTTTTCGGCAGACGAATTTCGAGGCGATGCAGATCGATTCTTTCCAGGTCGATCCCGAAGAGATGCAACAACTCGACAAAATTGATTCGGTAGATGACGCTCAGGCTAAAGAGCTTGTGAACACCTGGTACTGACCCTGTGGCTTCAATCTGGCTGAGCCAAGCGTTGGAAACATAGAATTTTGCACTACCTTCGGCCTTTACGATTTGCCTGCTGTATTTCTCCACTTGGCGCGTAGAAATCCCAAGGTGTCTGCGGATAGCCCTAAGCTCGGCACCAGGTTGCAACTGACCATCCTCTAGGTACTTGTTTAGTACAGTCCCAGAGGTAGACGGTTAGGGGCAATAGAACTTCGGTTTAAATGAGGTTGATTTGCGAAGGTCGTTACGTCAGTTGAGCCCATTGGGTGCCAAGACGGGCATCCCCAGTGGTCTATTGAATTCTCTTAGTGTCAGGGGCAGACAAAGATGACCGGCCCGGTTTTCGCCGCAACGGCATCGCCACAGCAACCACCCGGCCCACGACGTCTATATCGTCCGGATAGTTGAATTGCCGTGTCTTCCTTCCCGACATCTGATGAGGAATGATGCTCAGGACCTTGCCTTCCAATTCACACCATCCAAATGCATAGCCGTCTCTAAGCTGAAAGAAGTAGATGGGAC
>WNFR01015574.1_pt1 | contig 10859 bp, 11 predicted proteins | sample 5400221 | NCBI WGS metagenome assembly WNFR01 (sample SAMN13153357, study PRJNA577476) | soil metagenome | isolation source: 40 cm soil under Madrone tree | place: USA:California | collected 2016-06-14 | reverse complement strand
GGCGCGCGGCGCCAGGCCGTAGGCACCAGGCAGTAGGCAGTGGGCAGTAAGCAGCAGCCAGGTAAGAGATCTCTGATCGATCAAGGCGTTCCATTTATCATTTGACATCTATCAATCATCCATTTTGTTATCCAGGGCGAAACGTTTGCGATTTAAGTGCGAGCGCGCTGCATCCGGTTTCTTTCGCAGCATGGTCGGCGGCGAAGGCATCGTGGCCGAGTTCACCGGCCCCGGCGAGCTCTTGATTCAGACGCGCAACCTCGCGGCACTCGCGGGATTGCTGAAACCATTTTTCCCGTCACAGTCGGGTGGCGGTAGTGGCTGCAATATTAATCTGGGAGGCTGAGTTCCTTCCGCTCTTCTGAGGAATAAAGATCATGTTCTTGCGCCGAATCTCTCTGGTCGGAACAGTGGTCGCTGTAAATGTAGTTGGCGGGTTGGGTTATGGAGTCCGGGCCCAGCGAGCAAGCCGACTGGTTGAAGAAGTCGCAGTCATTGGCAACCGGCGCTTGGCACGGGACCAAATTCTAAAACACGTCAAGACGAAGCCCGGCGAAGTTTACAGTTGGAAACAAGTTCAGCGTGATTTGCAATCCGTTTTGGCATTGGGCGTGTTCGATAAACGAGAGACGCGCGTACTTCAGGAAACCGGACAGCGCGGTGGTGTTGTCATCATTTTTGAAGTCGTAGAACTGCCGCGGATCCTTGAGATAAGCTTTAAGGGATTGCGACACATCAAAGAAACTGAAATCATCGACGCGCTTCGTCGGGAGCACGTCAATCTGGAAAAAGACTCCGTTGACGATCCAGTCCAGATCCGCCAGGCAATTCGGGTCATCAGAAGATTCCTCATGTCGCGAGGCTGGGCCAATCCTTCAGTGACCGTCCTCAGAGAAATGTTGACCAGTCAAAGCGTATCCATAACATTTGTGATTACGCGTGAAGTGAGCTTTCAGGACGTTGTTTTATGAATAACATGAAAGGGGCAATCCTCGCGCTCGAAGACGGCCGCGTCTTTCACGGCAGGTCGTGGGGCGCGGAAGGCGAGTCGTGCGGTGAAATGGTCTTCAACACTTCGATGACCGGCTATCAAGAAGTGCTCACCGATCCTTCCTATGCGGGGCAGATTGTCTGCATGACCTATCCGCTCATTGGCAACTATGGGACAAACAGCGAAGATTCTGAGTCAAACAGACCCTGGGTCGAAGGCTTTGTAGTTCGCGAAGCCAGTCGGATGGCTTCGAGTTGGCGCGCCGAAGAACCGCTGGATGATTATTTGAAGCGGTGGAACATCCCGGGCGTTGATCACATAGACACGCGCGCGCTCGTTCGTCACATCCGCGACAAGGGAGCGATGCGCGCCTGCCTGTCAACTATCGATACCAATGCCGACAGCGTGATCGAGAAAGCCCGCAAGTCACCGGCGATGGAAAATCGCGAACTGGCGAGCGTTGTCACTACCAAAGAACGCTATGAAGTGCTGGCCGCTAACGACGAGCGCTTTCACGTGGTCTGTTACGATTTTGGCGTGAAAACAAATTCGCTGCGCGAGTTATCACTGGCAGGTTGTCGCGTAACCGTCGTGCCCGCTTCGACTCAGGCAAGCGAAGTCTTTGCGATGAAACCCGACGGTGTTTTCCTTTCCAACGGCCCGGGCGATCCCGCGTCGATGAGCAAAGAGGTTGAGGAGGTTAAGCAGGTCGCGCAATCGGGCGTGCCGACTTTCGGTATCTGCTTTGGCCATCAATTGCTGGGACGCGCATTTGGCGGCAAGACTTTCAAACTCGTTTTTGGACATCGCGGCGGCAATCAGCCGGTCAAGGATTTTCGTGACGGCCACGTCGAGATTACTTCGCATAATCATGGCTTCGCAGTACAAGCGGACAGTCTGCCCCCCGAAATCGAAGTCACGCACGTCAACCTCAACGACCGTTGCGTCGAAGGCCTGCGCCATAAAACCCTCCCGGTCATCTCAGTCCAGTATCACCCTGAGGCCGCGCCCGGCCCGCATGATGCGGCGCATCACTTCAAGAGGTTTATTGAATTGATGGAAAAGAAACGTGCTGCGGTCTGAGTTCAGAGTTCAACCTTCAGGTTGCCGTTTTGGAACACAAGTTAAAGCCTGAACTCTGAATACGCCCGGATCATTCTTCCTTCGGTATCTTTAACTCGCCGGTCAGCAGATCCGGACGCGCGCGGGCCATGTCCGCGGCGGTAGTGGTGGCGGTTGGACGCAACAAATCTTCTTCTGATTCAATTTCAGATTCAACGACTGCCTGTTCCAGGACTTCAGCGATGGTTTCACTGCCGCGATGTTCCAGCCAATGACGATACATGACGGTGAGCACGGCGATCACCGGAATGGCCAGGAAGATTCCCGCGATGCCGGCGATCTCGGCGCCGGCGAGGATTGCCAGAATCACCGCCAGCGGATGCAGATGAATTCCAGTGCCGATGATGCGGGGATAGATCACATAGTCCTCGACTATTCTCAGCACGCCCAGGAACAGCAAGACGACGAAGGCCATCCCGAAACCTGAATGCAGCAAGGCCAGCACCAGGGCCAGAATTGCCACGGTCAAAGGACCTACCAGCGGGACAAACTCGCAAAAGCCCGCGATTAATCCGAGCACCAGCGGACTGGGCAGGCCGATCAAAGCAAAGCCTACGCTGCAAATCACGCCGATCAGAACGCAGGCGGTGAGTTGCGCGCGAATGTAGGCGGCCAGCGTACTGTTAACGTCCTGAAAGAATTCGTCGCCGCGCCAGCGCAGACGGCCACGCGGCAGCATCGCCAGCACCGAACGTCGAAAGCTGTCAGCGTCTTTCAGAAAAAAGAAACTAAGAATCGGAATCAGCACCAGCCACGGAATGAAGATAATCAAGCCCAGCATGCGCTCGAATGCCGCGCTGGCCAGCTCGCCGCCTCTGGCTATGAGGTTGAGGGTCGTTTTATTGAGAGTATCAACCACGCCTTCAGGCATGCGGTGTTGTTTGAAATATTGATTGAGACGATCAGAGGTGTTGGTAATCGTCTTGTAGTATTCCGTAGCTTGCTTCTTGAATTCGGGAAACTGCGCACCCAGTTGCGGTGCCAGAAAATAGATCGCCAGCCCGATCCCTACGAACAGGACGACGTAAACAATCGCGATTGCCAGACCTCGCGGCATCATTCGCTCGCGCTTGCCCACGCGGATCGGTCGCTGTACCAGGTCGACCAGGGGCGCTACCAGATAAGCAAAGAAGATCGAGAGCACGACCAGCAGAATGACCGCGGTTAGCTTGTAAATAATCCAGAGCAGGGCGGCTACCGCGAGCAGGAGTACGATAATGCGCAGCACCACCCTCGTCTGCGCCCAGGCCATCTGCGCGTTTTCCTTTGATGCGACGTGATTGTCGGCCGGCATCGAAATCTCAGCGGATTAAGAAAGGCGAATCAGCCATCCAGGGACGAGCTAGAACTCATCGTCGTCGTAAACTTCATCGGCTTCGGTCATTTTTATCGCGGCCTCTTCCCAAATCAGGCCGCGCCATTCATCGGTTTCACCCAGTAGTTGTAAGGCCGCCTGTGGATGGGCGGGGTTGCGCTCCAGCCGAATGACCTCCGCAATCACCCGCAACTTCTCGGCGTCGTCGTCGCCCATCACCAGCAAATTCACGCGACTGCCCACCGGCGGCAATTCGCGTTGCAGGTGAATCAAAGTTCCCTCGGGTCCGATGTTCTCAGTTTCACCCTCAGCGACCACGTGCACGCCGTCGTTGGTGTCCCATTCCGCGCGCACGGGAAAGGCGTGAACATAGCGCGGGCCGGTTCGATTTTCAGTCATTTGGCTCTGGGGCATCGAGGTATAGCTCCTTTGCAATCAAGTCGTTCGGGGCGACTGCCGCGTATGATACAGGAAACTGACTATTTGCGGAGGGTTTTCTGTAGCGCAAGCTGTGAGCTTGCGCTTGCCGCTCGGTGAAGTCCACCTTGGAACAGAGGCGCTACTCTTCTTCCGGTCTTAACTTTTCCAGCACGGAAAAATCTTCCAGCGTCGTTGTGTCGCCGGCGACCGAGCCGCTGGTCGCAATTTCGCGCAACAGGCGGCGCATGATCTTTCCCGAACGCGTCTTCGGCAAAGCGTCGGCGAAACGAATCTCGTCCGGCCTGGCAAGCGCGCCAATCTCTTTCGCCACATGCTGTCTCAGCTCTTCCTTCAGCGGCTCGGTGGGAGTGCGTCCACCTTCGAGAGTCACAAAAGCTACAATCGCCGACCCTTTCAATTCGTCAGGACGAGCAACCACTGCTGCTTCAGCAACGGCTTCGTGCGATACCAGCGCGCTCTCGATTTCGGCGGTTCCCAGACGATGGCCGGCAACATTGATTACGTCATCGATGCGGCCCATGATCCAGAAATAACCTTCCTGGTCGCGCCGGGCGCCGTCGCCGGCGAAATACACGCCTTCGATTTGCGACCAGTACTGTTCGCGATAACGCTGGTCATCGCCGTAGATTGTGCGCAGCATCGCGGGCCACGGTTTTGTAATAACAAGATATCCACCCTCATTTGCTGCGACGGGTTTGCCTTCGCGAGTCATCACGTCAGCCTCGATTCCAGGAAATGGCTTTGTCGCGGAACCCGGTTTGGTCGGGGTCGCCCCCGGCAAAGGCGTGATCATAATTGCGCCGGTCTCAGTCTGCCACCACGTATCGACGATCGGACAGCGCTCTTTCCCAATGATACGGTGATACCACATCCACGCTTCGGGATTGATTGGTTCGCCGACAGTTCCGAGCAAACGCAAGCTGGACAGATCGTGTTTGAGCGGCCACTGCTCTCCCCACTTAATGAAAGCGCGAATCGCCGTGGGCGCGGTGTAGAGCGTGTTCACCCGATGGCGTTCAATGATGTCCCAGAAACGATCCGGCTCAGGCCAGTTGGGCGCGCCCTCGTACATAAAAGCCGTCGCGCCATTCGACAGCGGGCCATAGACGACGTAACTATGGCCGGTGACCCAACCAATGTCGGCCGTGCACCAGTAGATGTCTTCGTCCTTTAGGTCAAAGATCCATTTGGTAGTTAGATGAGCCTGCAAAAGATAGCCGGCGGTTGTGTGCAAAATGCCTTTCGGCTTTCCCGTCGTGCCCGAAGTGTAAAGAATAAATAGCGGGTGTTCACTGTTGAGTTCTGCGGCGGCGCAATTCGCATCGACGGTTTCCACCAGTTCATGCCACCAATGATCGCGGCCCGGCTCCATAGAAATCGTGCTTCGGGTGCGGCGGACGACGATGCACGTCTCGACTGACGGCGTTTCTTTCAAAGCTTCATCGACCGCGGGTTTTAACTTCACTTCTTTGCCGCGGCGCCAACCGCCGTCCGCGGTCACCACCATCTTGCACTGGGCGTCGTTGATGCGATCGATCAAGGCGGCGCTGGAAAAGCCGCCGAAGACGACGGAATGCGTTGCGCCGATGCGCGCGCAGGCCAGCATTGAGATGGCCAGCTCAGGAATCAGCGGCATGTAGAGAGCGACGCGATCGCCTTTCTCTACTCCCAATGTTTTCAAGACGTTCGCGAAGCGACAGACTTCGGAGTGCAGTTGTTGATAAGTCAGCGTACGACTGTCGCCGGGCTCGCCTTCCCAAATCAAAGCGGCTTTGTTTCGACGCCAGGTCCCGAGATGACGATCGAGACAGTTGTAAGAGATATTGATTTTGCCGCCGCTGAACCACTCGGCATGCGGCGGCTCCCACTTCAGGACCGTGTCCCACTTTTTGAACCAGTGCAATTCGCTTGACGCAAAACGCGCCCAGAACTTTTCCGGATCGGCGGCACCTTCCGCGCGCAGCGCTTCGAGTTCTGCCATCGATTTGATGTGCGCCTGAGCAGCGAATTCAGTGGGGGGAGGAAAGACACGCGCTTCGTGCTGCAGTGATTCGATATTGGTGGTAGAAGTGGACATTAGAGTTTTGGTGATCGCCAAGCAGTTAGCGATTGTTGCCGGATTGTTTACCATAGAATCGCTTGACGCAACAACAGATTGACGGCAACATCAAAGACAGGTTTTGAGAGGAGACTAACTCCCATGAGCCTCGATGGCGTTAAGACGGTCTTTGAAATAGGTTATTACATCGTAGCCATTTGCGCCGCAATTGCCGCTGTAATCGTCTATTACCAAAACCGGAGACTGGAACAAGCGCGTTGGGCTTCTACCTTCTATGAAAAGTTCTATGAGGGTCAGAAGTATACGAATGTGCGCGTCTTGCTGGATTCCTTCGATTTGCAGAACATTGAAAAACTGGTCGACGAGGAACCAATAGAGTTCAATGATTACTTAAATTTTTTTGAGCACATTGCTATCTTTGCGGAGTCGGGACAACTAACAAGCGGCGATGTCGAGGCCTCTTTTGCGTATTATTTGAATTGCCTTCAGAACCAGCCGAAGGTTCTGGCTTACATTGAGAAAGAAGAAAAGGGATACGAAAAGCTAAGAGCCTACTTGAGCACGAGAAAGAAAGGTCTATGAGCGAGTATCTATTTTTGTACGGCACTCTCTTACTTGGTGACACGACTGACGAATCTCAACGAATCGTAAGAAGGCTTAAGAGAGTTGGTTCGGCAACGGTTCGAGGGCGACTCTACGATTTTGGCGAATACCCTGGGGCCGTGCTTGACCGGACGGCGAAGTCTTCTATCAAAGGGGAACTGTTTGAGCTTCCAAATGCCGACACTGCGCTGAAGGCGCTCGATGACTACGAGGAATTTAACAGGGCTGATCGAAAGAACAGCTTGTTTGTTCGCACTCGAACTGTTGCCACACTTCAGGGTGGACGTCAGCTAAATGCCTGGGTTTACGTCTACAACCGCAATCCGGGAAGCGCTCGGCAAATAGCCAGCGGCGACTACTCCAAATCACGAGCAGCGTAGAGATCCTAAACTCCTACTCTCCGGAAAGTTCTTCAACAATCTCACTCATCGCAACGCGCGCTTTTTCAACTTCATCCGTGCCGAACGAAATAGCACCCACTACCGCGTGCCCGCCGCCGCCATAGCGCTCGCAAATCGAAGCGATGTTGTGCGTGCGCGGGCGCGGCGCCCAGGGATTTGAGCCTACCGAAATCTTCGTCCGCTGTGGCGCACGCGTCAGCGCGACCGAATAAGTAGCTTCCGGAAAAAGATAGTAAGGAATGAATTTGTTGAAGCCTTCGTAGCCTTCGTCAATTAGATCGAATTGGACCACGCCATGATCGAGCGTTGCCTTGCGGCGAATTGCTTCGAGAGTTTCCAGATGCTGTTTCAGAATCGGCTGAAAACGCTCTTGCACTCGATTATGTGGGCCCAGTGAACTAGCTCGCGCAGCGGCTGGTCATCGAAGCCGAACTTTTCTCGGGCTACCTCGGCAATAAATTCCGTGCACGATTTGCGATCTGGGTCGAGAAACTTCTTACCTGATTTGTCCGATCGAAAGTGAGCTTCGTCTGCGGGAGTAAGAAACGCGGACTGATGATGATCGAACCACCAGGTCAGCTTTTCAGAAGGCGAGTACTTGAAATCGACGATTGCGTTCTCGTCGCCATCAAACATGTTGCCCTCGAATAGAAGGTTCCCGGGACGATGCAACAGCCCGGCATACTGCACTTCAGCATCCGTGTGGATTCTCTCCTTGTAAAAGCGCGTGAACGTCGCCGCCGAAGCGACGCCGTCAAAGCAATGGCCGTGATAAAGGACGCGAAGTTTCATTCGAATCAATAACCTTTGTCTTGTGCAGAAAGCCCGCAATCTTAGCAATATTTGGATGACGTTAGCCAGCGAGTAAGTATCAGAAGGAGGGTCTTCTTTGCGCCTTCTGTTCATCTCTGCCCCTTGCGTGATCAATAACTCAGGCGAAGTACATTTCACGCAAAGACGCGAATCAGATCTAAAGGCGCAAAGAGTATTTGATCAGATCCGGGCGGGACTTGACGCCGCCGCGCCATCGACATCTCTTGAAGCGTTCGCGCGTCGCCAGCGAACTATCATGAGAATCAAGGCTCCGCTTCCCACGATGATGCCGATCATCTGCGAAGTAGAAAGTCCGGTCAGCGTAGTCAGGCCGAAGATGTCGCCGCGCGGATCGTCACGGACGAATTCGATCAGAAAACGGACCGTCGCGTAGATGAGCGCGTAAGCGAGAATCACCTGGCCGCTGAATTTCTTTCGCTTGTGCAACCACAGCAGAAAAAAGAAAACAATCAGCATCGCGAACGATTCGTAAAGCTGCGTCGGATGCAGCCGGACATCGATCGGCACGCCGGTGACTTCGTGGCCCGCTTCGCTAAAGCGCACGCCCCAGGGCAAATTCGTCGGCTTACCCCAGCAGCATCCGGCAGAGAAGCAACACTGTCGCCCCAGCACATTCCCCAGCGCGATTCCCGGGGCGCAGGCATCCGCGGTCTTCCACCAGGGCAGCTTCCATCGCTTCATCAGGAAATACCCGGCGATCAAGGCGCCCAGCAGCCCGCCGTAGAAGACTCCGCCCGAACGCAGAAAGTCCAGCGAGAAAAGTTGCAGAGGATGCTCGCGATACTCGGGCTCGGTAAAGAACATCAGTAACTTTGAGCCGACCAGCGACGACAAAAGCAACCAGAGACACAGATCGTAGATTCTTTCGCGCGGCAATCCGTCGCGTTCGGCTAGTTTCACCGTAACAAAGATTGCGCCCAGAAAGGCCAGCGCTAAAAAGACACCGTAAGTGTTAATGGGGAAATTACCGATGCGAAAAAGAATGGGATACATGAAAGATAGAAATCAGATGTCAGAGGTCAGAAATCAGTTGTCAGTGGTCAGTTGATGCTTTGGTTGCGCGTCAGGCGCTGACTTCCGACTCGCAAAGATCAGATCATACGCCAACAGGAGAGCTCCGATCGAAATACTCGCGTCCGCGACATTGAATGTCGGCCAGTGATACTGGCCGGCATGCAGCAAAATAAAATCGATTACAAATCCGAGGCGTACGCGGTCAGTCAAATTCCCCAAAATGCCCGCCAGCAACAAGGCGCACGCACCTAGAATCCGGTCGTCGTTGCGCGGCGTGCGGAGAAAATAGAAAAGTACGGCGATAGCAGCCGCGGCCGCCAGGATCACAAAAAACCAGCGGCCAAACGCGCCGCCTTCCTGTAACTGGCCAAACGCGATACCGCGATTTTCGGCGTAGGCAAGATCCAGCACGCCACGAATTATTGTGAAGTCTTCAAAACGGACGCGGCGAACGGCCCAGGCTTTGCTCGCCTGATCCGTCAAATAAATGCCGAGCGCGGCCAACAGGTAGCCGAGGCGCCATGCGAGACGGTTCTTCAAGGGTAATACAGTTTTGCGGTTGGACATGTTTTGCGGCTCTGCCGCATCACAGTGCGGAAAGGCTTTGCCTTTCCGTGTTCGACAATTTAATTGATGCGAGGCTACGCCTCGCACGTGCGGACGGGACGTCCGCGCTCCCGCCATCAACCAGCCTCAACCTCCTGCAGCGCTTTAACACAACGCTCGCACACCGTTGGATAACGCGCAGATTCGCCCACGCGCGTCGAATAGTTCCAGCAGCGTTCGCACTTCTGACCGTCCGCGCGACGGACGCTGACGCCGACTTCACCCGCCTCAGTCTTAGTCAGCGATACCTGCGAGACAATGAAGAGATAGCGCAAATCATCGCGATAGCTCTCCAGCAGTTCAAAAGTCTTTCCCGACGCCGTGATTTCAACAGCTGCTTCCAGCGAGCTGCCAATCGTTTTGGCGACTCGTGCTTCTTCCAATACTCCCAGCACTAGATCGCGAATTTCAAACAGCTGATCCCAACGGGCCGCTAGTTTTTCGTCACGCTCGCCGGATGCTGTAGGAAGTTCCGCCAGATGAACTGAAGCCGCGCGGGTACCCGGCAAGTTCTCCCAAATCTCGTCCGCCGTGAAAACCAGAATGGTCGCCAGCATGCGCGCCAGCGAGTCCGCGATTCGATACAGAGCTGTCTGTGCCGAACGGCGCGCCGGATTTCGCGGCGCAAACGTGTACAGCCGATCCTTTAGGATGTCAAAGTAGCGCGCTGAAAGAGTAACGGTGCAGAACTCATAGAGCGCCTGGTAGACAAGATGAAATTCATAGGCCTCGTATGCCGCTCGCACTTTCGTCATTACTACATCAAGTTCAGACAGAGCCCAGCGGTCAATTTCCAGCATCTCGTCTTCCTCAACCGAGTCCCGGTCGGGGACGAAGCCATCAAGATTGCCGAGCGCGTAGCGCGCCGTGTTGCGCAGCTTGCGGTAGCCTTCGGCGACGCGCTGAAGAATCTCGTCAGAGCAGCGCATGTCCTCCATATAGTCGGATGACACGCACCAAAGACGCAGGACTTCGGCGCCCAGATGCGGAATCACTTCATCGGGAGAGACGGCGTTGCCGGTTGACTTGTGCATCGCCTTTCCCTGCGCGTCCAGGGTCCAGCCGTGAGTCACCACAGTGTCATAGGGAGCGCGATCGTGAACGGCGAGTCCGACGAATAGCGATGAATTGAACCAGCCGCGAAATTGATCGCCCCCTTCGATATAGACATCTGCCGGCCAACGCAGGTTCTCGCGCGCCTCAAGCACGGCAATCGACGAAGAACCGCTGTCGAACCAGACGTCGAGGATGTCAGTCTCTTTCGTAAAGTCGGCAGCTCCGCACTTGCGGCATTTGAACCCGTGGGGCAAAAGCTCCACGGCTTCGCGTTTGTACCAGGCGTCGGCCGATTCCCTCTCAAAGATATCCGCGACGTGGCGGATGACCGCGGCGTCAGCAACAATTTCCTGACACGCCCGGCAGTAAAACGCCGGGATCGGCACGCCCCAGACCCTCTGGCGCGAGACGCACCAG
>WNFR01007805.1_pt1 | contig 10859 bp, 9 predicted proteins | sample 5400221 | NCBI WGS metagenome assembly WNFR01 (sample SAMN13153357, study PRJNA577476) | soil metagenome | isolation source: 40 cm soil under Madrone tree | place: USA:California | collected 2016-06-14 | reverse complement strand
GGCTTCGCCGGCCTGACCTCGCGCTTCGATTGCGACAAGCCGATCATCGCCGCGGTCAATGGCGTCGCCATGGGCGGCGGGTTCGAGATCGCGCTGGCCTGCGACCTCATCATCGCCTCGGAGAATGCCACCTTCGCACTGCCTGAGCCGCGTGTCGGCCTTGCAGCGTTGGCCGGCGGCGTGCACCGGCTGCCACGGCAGATCGGGCTGAAGCGCGCCATGGGCATGATCCTGACCGCGCGCCACGTCTCGGCTAGGGAAGGACAAGAACTCGGCTTCGTCAACGAAGTGGTGCCGCAGGGTGAAGCGCTCGCCGCCGCCGAACGCTGGGCGGAGACGATCTGCAAGAACTCGCCGATGTCGATCCGCGCCTCCAAGCAGGCGATCCAACGGGGTCTCGAGGTCTCGCTGGAACAGGCCATCGCCGAGCAGCGGGAATATCCGGCGGTGAAGGCGATGGCGGCGTCGCAGGATTATATCGAGGGACCCAAGGCGTTTTCCGAAAAACGCGCGCCGAAGTGGGTGGGGAAGTAACGATTCCTTGTAGGATGGGTAGAGCGCAGCGAAACCCATCGTTGGGGCGTCGATGCTCATGATGGGTTTCGCTTCGCTCTACCCATCCTACGATTTCCCCAACTCCCTTTTGTACGACGCATAATTCGGCTGATCGACCGCGAGCTTGTCCATCGTGGTTTGCCACAGGTGCTCGGTCAGCCCCGGCGTTTGCAGATCGACCTCGCCTTTTGCAATCCTTTCCGAGAGCGCGCGGTTGAGTTCCATCAGCGAGCCGTCCGCGCCCAGCAATTGCTTCAGCCGCGCGGCCTCGGCGGCGTCGCCCCCCTGCTCCAGCGCCAATTGCCGCGTCACCAGATCGAGCGCGTTGATGCCGACGCGGAGCTTGAAGGCGTTGTGGCCCTTGATGACGGGCGTGATCTCGTTGCGCAGAAACTCCGCGACCGCCTTGATCAGTTCGGTGGGTGTCGGCTCGTCCTGCATCTCATTTGCTCATTTTTTTGGCATGATCTTATCCGAAAACCGGTTCCCACTTTTCGGGATCATGCCCTCGGAGCTAACAATCTCAGCAAATCGATTTCCGTCTCCGACGAACGCCGCCCGATCATCGCACGTTCCATCGAATGATCGGGGCTAGAGCGAAAGCGCTGCATCATACCGCAGCACATCACGCCCCAGCGCAGCGTGCCCATCACTTCCCAAAACATCACGCGATCCGGATCGGCGCGTCGGCCGGCTGCCTCGTATCCCGCAAACAGATCCTCGCGGGTGCCAAAACCGCCGACCGGCTTGTCGATCTCGCCAAAGCGCCAGGAATTGACGCAGATCCAGCCGAGATCCTCCATCGGATCGCCGAGATGCGCGAGCTCCCAATCCAGCACCGCACGCACGCCGTCGGGGCCGATGATGAGATTGCCGTGACGGAAATCGCCGTGCACCAAAGTCACTTCGCTGGAAGGCCCGGGATCGTGGTCGCGCAGCCAGCGCAGTGCCAGCTCGAACACCGGCCGCGGCCAGTCGAAGCTGCGGTATTCGCGCTCGAGATCGGCAATCTCCTTGGTCGACGTCATCTGCCGCAGTTTTGGCAGTTTCGAGCCGTCGAGCCCGTGGATGCCGGCGATGACTTGGCCTAGCTGGCGCGCCAGCATCGGCCGCGCTTTTGCAAATTGTTCATCACGAAGGATCTTGCGCGCGATGGTTTCGCCCTCGACCCGTTGCATGATGAAGCCGGTGCCGAGCTGATCCTCCGGCTGCAGCACATGCATCACACGCGGCGACGGCAGGCCAGCATCGAACGCGAGCTGCATCAGCGTCGCCTCGGCATCGAGACCGGCGGCCCGCCCCGGCGAGGCGCCATAGCCCGGCGGCGCGCGGCGCAGGATTGCGCCGATGGTACCGCCGGGATGGACGATGTCGAACGACCAGGTCTCCTGGCTGGCGCCGCCGGAGAGTTTTGCCGCGCCGGCGACGCCGGTCGCGCCCGGATAGAAGGCGGCAACGCAGCGTCCGAGTTCCTGCTCGATCATTTGCCTTTGAACTTTGCCGGACGCTTTTCGAGGAAGGCGGTAACGCCCTCCTTGAAATCTTCCGCCGCACCCGCGGTGCGCTGCGACTCGAATTCGAGGTTGAGCTGTTCCTCGAACGAGTTCTCCGGGCTGTCCCAATATAGTTTGCGGATCAGCGACAGCGCAATCGTCGGACCGTTGGCAAGCTCATGCGCGAGCTTCATGGCCTCCTCCATCAAGTCAGCGTCGTCATGGACGCGGTTGACCAGCCCCCATTCCAGCGCCTTTTCCGCCGGCAGCCGTTCGCCCATCAGCGACAGCTCGACCGAGCGCGCCTTGCCGATCAGCCGCGGCAGCAGCCAGGTCGATCCGCAATCCGGCACCAGGCCGATGCGGCGGAACGCCTGCAGGAAATAGGACGAGCGCGCGCACAGGATCATGTCGCCCATTAGCGCAAAGCTCATTCCGGCGCCGGCGGCTGGGCCGTTGACCGCGGTGACGAGCGGGCAATGCAGATTGCGCAAGCGGCGCAGGAACGGGTGAAAGCCGATTTCCAGCGTGGCGCCGGCGTTGCTTCTGCCCGGCTTCTGGTTGTTGCGGCCCTGCAGATTTGCACCGGTGCAGAACGCGCGCCCCGCGCCGGTCAGCACCACGCAGCGAATTTCGGATTTCTTCTCGTCGATGGTGTCGAGCGCCTCGGCGAGGCCGCCCAGCATGTCCATCGAGACCGCGTTCATGACCTCCTGGTGGTCGAGCCTGAGAACCGCGACCGGTCCATCGATATCCAGCGTGACGTGCTTGAACTGCATTGTTTCCTCACGACTTGTGTTTACGCGCTATTTTGCGCGACAGATTAGATCTGTCTCTCGGCCCATATTTGATTTTCCGGGCGGGCTTGTCCATGGTTGCATCAGAACATCTGGCCGCGCCCACATGCAGGGCTTAACGCACGCCAAACCAAATGGAAACACCCCAAAGGAAACTCCGATGAGCATCTTCGATCTCTCCGGCCGCGTGGCGGTCATCACCGGCGGCAATGGCGGCATCGGCCTCGGCATTGCGCAGGCGCTCAACGCCGCCGGCTGCAACGTCTCGATCTGGGGCCGCAACGCCGAGAAAAACAAGAGCGCCGCGGCCACCATGGCGGCCGGTCCCGGCAAGGTCGACACCCGCATCTGCGACGTCGCCGATCCCGCCTCCGTCAAGGATGCGATGGAGGCGACGCTCGACACCTTCGGCCGCGTCGACGGCTGCTTTGCCAATGCCGGCATCGGCGGCGGCGGACGGCGCGCCTTCATCGACCGCACCGAGGAGGAATGGCGAAAAATGTTCGCGACCAACCTCGACGGCGTCTTCCATGTGTTCCAGGCCGCCGCGCGCCACATGACCGAACGCGCCGATTCCGGCGACAAATTCGGCCGGCTGGTGGCGACCTCGAGCCTCGCTTCGCTGTTCGGCACCGCACGCAACGAACATTATGCGGGGACAAAAGCCGCGCTGAATGCGCTGTGCCGCGCGCTCGCGGTCGAGCTCGCCCGATACGGCGTCACCGCGAATGCTATCCTGCCAGGCTGGATCAAGAGCGACATGACGGCGGGCATCATGGCCAACGACAAATTCGTCGCCAATGTAATGCCGCGGATTCCGGTGCGGCGCTTCGGCGAGCCCTCGGACTTCGGCGGCATCGCGGTGTATCTGATGAGCAAGGCCTCGTCGTATCATACGGCGGATTGTTTTGTGATCGACGGCGGGTATACGGCGTTTTGAGGTCGACCCCGTCATTGCGAGGAGCGAAGCGACGAAGCAATCCACCGAGCCGCGCGAAGAAAGAATGGATTGCTTCGCGGAGCCTGTCATCGGGCGCGCATTCGCGCGACCCGTTGGCTCGCAATGACGGCAAACACGGCTTCGCGTCCCGCGGCGCGATGCGTCCGAGTTGTGCAAATCGTTTCGCCCTAAAAAACAGAGGGCGCAGGGAAATGCCGGGTGCCCGCTGCACCCGTAGCCCCTGTCTCACGGTTCAAAGAACCGCCCTGCGATCATGCCTGCGCACCCGACGCTGCCGCGTCCACCGCATCCCTTCCCAACGTTCGTGACGATGGCCAATGCCCTCTTGAGGGAAGAGACGGCGGTGTTTCTAGACCTGATTTCGGTCGGATGAAAACAGGAATATTTTCTATCGCGGAGGCTTGACAGCAAATTGCTGATTGCCCGTCCGGCACGTCAGCGACTTCCGCCGACGCACGTTTGGTCGGATTTTCGCAGAAGGCCTGCATGGCACGTCGTCGTTTTGATCTGGGTCAACGCGCTTCGGCTCTATGCATGGTTCAAAGGGACTGCTGGTTGCTTGCCGTTTCGTGACGTTGCCGCAGGCAGGTCCGCGGAGGCATGAACTGTGTCAAATCGTTCGCGCGATGAAAATTCGAAAGCGCGGTTTGACGCGAAGGCTTTCTTTCGCCATTTTGGCGCCGGAGCAACCTCGGAAAAATTTCAAAAGAACCAGAAAATTTACGCGCAAGGAGAGATCGCCGACACCGTCTGTTACCTCGAGAAAGGACGGGTCAAGGCAATCGTCTTGTCCGACCTCGGCAAGGAAGCGATCGTGGGGATCTTTCGCGAGGGTCAATTCTTCGGAGAGGCCTGCCTGGGCCCCGCCAAGTTACGGACGGCGACCATCGTGGCGATGGAAGAATGCCTGATCATTTCGGTCAAGAAGCAGGCGATGCTTTCGGCACTCGATTCAGCGCCTCATCTTGCAGCATTTTTCATCACCCATCTGCTGTCGCGAAATGCCCGCCTTGAAGAGGACATGATCGATCAGCTGCTCAATTCGAGCGAGAGACGGCTGGCGCGGCTCCTGCTGGTGCTCGCGAACTCTTACGAAGAAGGCCAGAAGCCAGTTGCGGTGACCCTCAGTCAGGAAGCATTGGCGGAGATGGTTGGCACGACGCGACCCCGGGTCAGCACTTTCATGAACAAGTTCCGCGAAAAGGGATTCATCAGCTACGACGGACACAGCGGAAGGATAGAGGTCTGCGCTGAACTGTTGCGTTCGGTGCTCGGAGGTTAGCTCGTCGGCGGCTCGTCAATTCAGATAACTTACATACGCCGCGACAGCCTTGACCTGCGCTTCGGTCAGGTTATGCGCGATTGGCTGCATGATGGCCGAATTATCCGGCTTCGCCGGATCCTGACCGCGCTCCTTGCTCCAGTTCAACAGTTTCTTCGCCACGTAGTCATTGAGCTGACCCGCCAGCCGAGGGAATGCATCGGAGCCTTTGGCATCCTGCCCGTGACAGGAAGCGCACGGAGGAACCTCGGCGCTCGGAATCCCTTCTTCATAGATCTTCTTGCCGTCGGCCACGAGCTCCTTTGGAGCCCCCCCCAACGGCTTGGGATCGAGATCCTTGAAATGCGTGGACAACGCCGTCAGCATCGACGGGCTCAAGACATGCGCCACGTTAAACATCACGGGGTTGGTTCGCCTGCGTTCGATAAACGCCTGTAGCTGATTCACCAGGTACTCCGGTTGCTGTCCGGCAAGACGTGGCATCGGAAACGATCCACGAAAGCCCTGCCCCGACAGCCCGTGGCAGGTTTTGCAATAGGCGATCTTGGCGTCCAGCTCCTGCTTTGGAACGGCGGCGTTGCCCTTGTCTTCGGCGTGGCCTGCCGCGGAAAAAACGACCGTCAGCAGCGCCGTCTGCAATGCCAACCTCAAGCCAACGAGATTCATGATCCGCCCTCCGCGACCAGATGATGTTATGCCTGCGCGACGCTTTGATCCAGAGGAGTCAACGATGCGACGCTGCGTCCGCGCTCTGTTGCCGAAAATCCTCACATAATCGAAATGAATTTCGGTGTTCTTTTTTGAACAACTGCTTTCACTACCGTGCGTTAGCGGTGGATTGGCTCTGGAGCGATTCACAAGCGCACCGTGAGCGAAGTGGGTGGCGCACGATGCGAGGCAATTGCTGTCGTTTTCCTCGGCCGTTTGCGAATTGCGGACTCATTGCTGCCTGTGCAATGGCCGTGCTTCTCGGCGGCTTGCTGACAGTCAGCTTTGCACCGCCAGCGCAAGCGCTCCCGAGTTTTGCGCGCCAGACGGGACAGCCCTGCGGGACCTGCCACACTGATTTTCCGGCGCTCACCCCGTACGGCCGAAGATTCAAACTGCTCGGATACACCGCCGGCGGTGGTCAATTCCGAACGACGCCATTCTCATCTGACGCAGGCAGGAACGCGCGCGCCGAACTCGACAAACTGCGCGGTTACGCCAAAGCGCTGGATTCGCCGGTGACTGGCGGCGACAAGGAATATGTCCCGCCGATTTCGATGATGGCTATTGTCGGTTATACCCACACGCAGGGGCCAACGGTGGCGCCGCCGACGGATCCCTACAAGGCGAACGATAACGTCGTGCTGACGCCGTTCAGCGGATTCTGGGGCGGAGCGATTACCGACAATATCGGCGCGTTCGCCCAGGTCACCTATAGCGCGCCGGACCCCTTGTCGGCCCTGTCGGGCACGCCGGCAGACCAATTCAAGCACACCTGGTCGTGGGACAATGCCGACGTTCGCTTCGCCCGGACCGCAAGCATCGGACCGCTCGATATCGTCTACGGCATTACCGCCAACAACAATCCGTCCGTCCAGGATTTGTGGAACACGACGCCGGCATGGTCCTTCCCCTACGCCGTATCGTCGCTTGCGGCCACACCCGCCGCCAGCACCATGATCGAAGGTGCGTTTGCCGCGCGCGTCGGAGGCATCGGCGGTTACACGATGATCAACGACCTGCTTTATCTCGAACTGACCGGCTACCGGACCCTCGGGTTCAACCAGCAGAACTCGCTCGGCATGAATCCATTCGATGGCCCCGGACTGTTCGGCGGCGTGGCGCCCTATTGGCGCGTCGCCCTGGAGCCGCACTGGGGCAGGCATTCGCTGATGGTCGGTACGTTTGGAATGTATCTCGATGTGCATCCCTGGCTCGATTCGAGCTTCGCGACCGGAACAACAGCGGTTTTGCCGCAATCGGACAAGTTCACCGACGTCGGCTTCGACGCGCAATATCAATACCAGGGCGACAATTACTGGCTGACGTTGCGCGGCAGCTATATTCGCGAATTCCAGCGGCTGGACGCGAGCTTCGCCACCTTCGCCTCGGCCAATCCGACCAACCTGCTCGACAGCATGAAACTGCAAGCTTCATTCGCCTACGGGGCGGACAACAGGGTCGTGCTGACCGGACAGTATTTCGATATTCGCGGCACATCCGATCCAGGCTTGTTTGGACTCGACGTCAACGGGAACGCACTGACGCCGAACAGCAATGGCTGGATGGCCGAGATCGCCTACATCCCGTTCAGCGCCAGCAAGTCGTTCGGCTGGCCGTGGTTCAACGCCCGCATCGGCCTGCAATACACCTTCTACAACAAGTTCAACGGCACCACGATCGGCGCCCATGACAACAACACCCTATTCCTCCATGCCTGGTTTGCCATGTAGGCGGGCGCGTCCGCACGGGAGATTGCCCAATGAGAAAGACTAGTTTCGCAATCGCAGCAGCGCTGGCCATCATCGCCGCACCGTCAGCGCGTGCTGCGGATCTGCCGCTCAAGGCGGCGACGCCGTTCGTTGAGCGCTTCAGCTGGACCGGCTGCTATCTCGGCGGCCACCTCGGTGGCGGGTTTGCCCGCAAAGACATCACCGATCCGGTGCAGCTGGTACAGGATTCGTTTCTGGGCCCGGGTACGACCACTGACGTCACCACCGCCGGTACGTCACCAAGAGGCGTCGTGATCGGCGGGCAAATCGGCTGCGACTACCAGTTCGCTCCGTCCTGGGTGATCGGCATCGAAGGAGCGGCCTCAGGCTCGACCATGAAGGGCAGCACGACGGTGGGGCTATCGCTCGGCAATCCAGATACAGCGCTGGTGCAGGCCAAGACAGATTTCCTTACCAGCGTGACGGCACGTTTCGGATATACCTTCGACACCGTGCTGCTCTATGCCAAGGGCGGCGTCGCCATGGCAGCAGACCGATACGATGTCACCGGTTCATTTGCCGGCACGCCCTTCGGCTTTGTAGGCTTGGAAAACCGCATCGGCTGGGTTGCGGGCGGCGGCGTCGAGTGGGCGTTCTCGCCGCATTGGTCCGCCAGCTTCGAATATGATTATTACGGGTTTGGGCACAACACCATCGCGATGTCCGATCCAGTAAACGTGTTCCTGGGCAATGTGGACGTCCGGCAGAACATCCAGGTCGTCAAGGCCGGATTGAACTTCCATATCTGGGGGCCCGGTTGGTAATGGTCGGAGCCCATTCAATCCTGCGGCTGGCTTGGCGAACCGTACTGCTGGCGGCGTTGTTCTCCGCGGCAGGTCACGCCGAGGACAGAGACGCGCCTGCAAGGCCAGGCGGGCTCGAAGCCAAGCTGCAATATTGCAAGACCTGTCACGGGCTGCAGGGACAAGGCTATATGGGCTATTTCCCGATGCCTCGCCTGGCCGGGCAACAACCCGACTATATCGAAGCCCAGCTGCGCGCCTTCATCGAGCGGCGGCGAACCAACCCGATCATGTTCAATGTCGCGCATGTGCTGAGTCCGTCGATGCTGACGGCGCTGGCCACGCATTTCAGGCATCTCGATCCCAAACCATTCGGAGGTGCGCCACGAAGATCCATCTCCACAGGCAAGCAAATTTACGAAGATGGCCTCCCCGAAGCCAACGTTCCTGCCTGCGCTGCCTGTCACGGTGTCGAGGGCAAGGGCCAGAACGAAATTCCGCGGCTGGCCGGCCAGCTCTATGACTACACCGTCGGGCAGTTGACCGGCTGGAAAAAGGAACGCGGCCAGGGATCGGCGGTCGACACATCAGCCATCATGGCGCCGACGGCGCACAATCTGACGCGGTCGCAGATCGAAGCCGTCGCAGCCTATGTGAGTTACCTGCAATGAGTGCCGTCATGAGACGCATCGCCCTGACGATAGCGATCCTTGCGATGGTCGCTTCGACCGCTCCGGTCAGGGCAGGTGACGGCGAGAACAATGCCGGCGTCCGCAATTGCACCTGGTGCCACGGAACAGGGGCACAAGGGTACATGGTCGCGCCGCGGCTGGCGGGACAGCGGGCGCAATACACCGAAGGCCAGCTTCGCAGCTTTGCCGAGCACAGCAGGGACAATCCATTTTCGAAGCAATATATGTGGGGCGCGGTCGCCGCTCTGCGTCCCTATGAAGTCCGTGATCTCGCAATTTATTTCGCCGGGCTGTCCCCCAAACCTGCCAATGACGGCGACCGCAATCTCGCGGCCAGGGGACGAACGATTTATATGGAGGGAATTCCGGAAGCCAATATCGTCTCCTGCTATGCCTGTCATGGCCCGAACGCCGAGGGCATCAGGGATATTCCGCGCCTCGGAGGCCTCGCCTATTTTTACCTGAGAGGCCGGCTCGAGCAGTGGGGTCAGGGATATCATTCGGGCATCGCCTCTCCGATGCCGATGGTAGCAAGTACACTGGGCCCGAACGAAATAGAGGCGCTCGCTTCCTATCTTAGTTTCGTCAAGTAAATCGCCGCCGCCAGCGCGTCCCACCCCTGCCACCCACTTTTCCCTCGTTTCCGCCGGACGGAAAAAGCCGACACTTCGCCCTGCCTGTGCAAAGGCCGAATGGGCGTCTAGAGTGTCGCCGACAATGAACGCTTCAGAACAGGTCGCCCGGGCGATAGCGGGAACGAATGATCTGCGCGAATGGGAGAAAACTGATGAAACACGCCTACATACCCCGCACCACGACCTATACGCTGAATCCGGAAGACGAGCTCAATGATCTGCGCATGTCGGAGAAGGTCCGCCCGCTGTACGACCACGTCAAGAAATTCATCAGCGAAACGGTCGAGCCGATGTCGGTCGAGTTTTACCGGCATGGCGAGAAAAAGACCGACCGCTGGAGCTTTACGCCGGGGCAGCTCGAGGTGCTGGGCAAGGCCAAGGCGAAGGCCAAGGAAGTCGGTCTGTGGAACTTCTTCCTGCCCGATGCCGAGACCGGCGAAGGCCTGAAGAATCTGGACTACGCCTATATCGCCGCCGAACTCGGCAAGAGCCCGCTGGCCTCGGAAACCATGAACTGCTCGGCGCCGGATACCGGCAACATGGAAGTGATCGAGCGCGTCGGCACCAAGGAGCAGAAGGAGAAGTGGCTGAAGCCGCTATTGGCCGGCGAAATCCGTTCCGCCTACGCCATGACCGAACCGAACGTCGCTTCTTCCGACGCCAAGAATATCTCGACCACCGCAAAACTGGTTGGCGACGAATGGGTGATCAACGGCGAGAAATACTACATCTCCGGCCTCGGCGATCCCCGCTGCAAGATCATGATCGTGATGGTGAAGACCAGTCCGGACGCTGCACCAAGCAAGCAGCAGTCGCAGATCCTGGTTCCCAAGGACACGCCCGGCGTCGAGATCATCGGGCCGATGCACGTGTTCGGGCACGACCACGCGCCGCGCGGGCATATGCATCTGCGCTTCAACAATGTCCGGGTGCCGAAGGAGAACATCCTGCTCGGCGAAGGCCGCGGCTTTGAGATCTCGCAGGTCCGTCTCGGGCCGGGCCGCATCCATCACTGCATGCGCACCATCGGCAAGGCGGAAAAGGCGCTCGACCTGATGGTGTCGCGCGGGCTGACCCGCGAAGCCTTCGGCAAGAAAATCGCGCATCTCGGCGGCAATTTGCAGATCATCGCGCAAGCGCGCTGCGAGATCGAGGCGATGCGGCTGATGGTGCTGAAGGCCGCCAAGGCGATGGACGTGCTCGGCAACAAGGAAGCCCGCA
>WNFR01015428.1_pt1 | contig 10860 bp, 14 predicted proteins | sample 5400221 | NCBI WGS metagenome assembly WNFR01 (sample SAMN13153357, study PRJNA577476) | soil metagenome | isolation source: 40 cm soil under Madrone tree | place: USA:California | collected 2016-06-14 | reverse complement strand
TGAACCTCGCGCCCCCGTCTCCGGCGTCGTCCTCCACGTCAACGCCGTCCCCTCCCTCAAAAAAGGCGACAACATCGCCGACCTCGGCGTCCCCGCCGCCAAAGCCCCTAATTAAATGTAGAGCCGGGCTTCAGCCCGGTTCTCGCCGTTGTAGCGGCCGCCTTCCGAGGCGGGCGCCTTTCCCTGTGGCGCCAACAGCGTTTATCCCGCCCCGGTCGGGACGATCTTTTGCCCTAGCTCCTCACCACTCCGCACACCGGGCACGAGCATTGCGAACCCAGCACCAACATTTGCGCCCCACAAAACGGGCAAACGGTATCCGTTGCAGGTTGAATCGTTTCCAGCCTCGCTTTCAACGTCGGCTCCTTCGGCGTGCGCAGCAGATGCCGCAGCAGTAGCGCTGCACCCACCGGCGCCGCGATCCGTCCAATCCAAAATGCCGCCACCGCGTCCGGCTCGGGGGAATCCGCCCAGAAAATGAACGCGACGAGCACCAGAATAAATAATCCAACCCACTTGAACCCCCGCCGCGTCTTCGTGGTTACATGCGGATCCTGCCCGCACACCGTGCACACCCAGCGTTTCCAAAATCCCGCTGGCAGGATTGGGATCCAAAAAATGTGCCCCACATCGAACGTCCGCACCTGCACCGCCCGCCGCGCCTCCCCGCACGCCAGGCAGTAGTCGTTGCGAAACGCCACCCGCTTCGCCATCCATCGATAAACGCCATAAACAATGATCAACGCAGCCCCCCTACTCCGTCCGAAAATGCCAAAGATTCTACACCTTCCGAACGATTCCGCACATTCGGCGGCTCGGCGAAACTCGAAGACAGCATTATTGAACGGGGCGGTCTAGAATGATGTGCGGCATGAGAAGGGGGCAACCGCAATGCTGCCAGTCCTCGAAGGCACTATCGCACGCCGTATACTTCTGAATTTTCGTATCCGCCCAGAAGCTTTAGAAAAGCTGCTGCCAGACTCCGTCGAAGCCGAAGTACATAACGGCTGGGCCATCGCAGGAGTTTGCCTGATCCGCTTGGAAAAGTTGCGCCCCAAAGGCCTGCCCGGGGGCGTTGGAATCTCCTCAGAGAACATGGCGCATCGCATCGCCATTCGCTATATGTCGAAAGACGGCCTGAAGCCCGGAGTCTTTATCTGGCGGCGGGAGACCGACAGAAAAATGGTCCAATTGCTTGGCGGCCGAGCCTTTCCTGGGGTGCATCATGGAGCCAGTGTTGATGTGGCCGAAGATGCAAACGGAATCTCCATGGATGTTCACAGCGACGACGGCCAGACCGACATCGCTTTCTCCGCGAGTTACCTTCCCAGTTGGCAGCCCACTCCCGCTTTCGGGAATTTTGAGGAAGTTTCGGGATTCTTCCGGCAAGGCGATTGCGGCTTTTCCTGCTCCCTGCGTGGTGACAAACTCGAAGGAATTCAGTTGCGCATGCTCCGGTGGGAAATGACACCTCTCGATGTTCAGCTCAAACGCGCGGCCTTCTATTTCGATACTTCCCGTTTTCCCGAGGGATCAGTTGAATTTGACTGCGGGTTAGCGATGCGCGGTCTTCCCCATGAATGGCATGAATTGGAAGACGTCCCCGAACTCGCTGGCATCGTCCGCGAATAAGATATACCTCAAGCGCCCCAAGTCTCTCGGCCCCGCCAGCGATCTCCAATCCCGCTCGCCTCCCCGTTTTTGTGATAAACCGCTCTTCCTCTACAAGGGGGTGGACACCAGAGGGTTTATCATTTTTCTTAAAATCGGTTTCCGCTTTTTGACTGCTTCGCGAGCGCGCCTCGATTGCGGGCGCATCGTGCGTCCCGAACGCCATGATGCTCACATCCTCATCGTCCTTGAGGGCGCGGCCCAATTCTGCCTCAACGGCGGCGCGAGTCTGCGGTTTCAGCGTCCGCGCCTTGTAAATCAAGACATTCGGCATATCACACCTTTCCTCCAGGAGGTTTAACCGTCGCTACCCTGTCTTGCTCCCTCGGGTTTGGGCTGCGAGTATGGATTGGCCTTGGACCGTCAACGATAGGGTGAATACCCTAACTGTGTCTTAAGAAATAACTAAGGTGGGACAACCAACGACAAGGGCTGATTAGATGACGGCCGGGTGCCCCGTCCTCGTTTCTTGAGGGCGGGTCCTTTTGCTTTGCCCTTGCGTTCTGTATTGCTTGCCCCTCCTATCGTGTGATGCTAAAATGTATCACATGAAGAAAGCTTCCGTCCGCGACTTGCGCTACCGCTTCTCCGCCGTCGAAGGCCTCCTCCGCGACGGCGAGGAAATCCAGATCACCAAGCGCAAGCGCGTCATTGCCCGCTTGCTTCCCCCGGATCCTGCTGCTCCCGCCGTCTTCCCAGATTTCCTTGCTCGTCAGAAGAAGACTTTCGGCAAAAAACGCCTGAAGGTTTCCGGCGCCCAGCAATTGGCCGCCGAACGGGATCGCTTTTGATCGTCTACGCGGATACCAGTTTCCTCTTTTCGCTCTACGTCCCCGATGCCAACTCTTCTGCTGCCGCAGCGATCATGAAGCGCATCAAGCCGCCTCTCCTCGCCACGGACTTCGTCGAATTCGAGTTTTTCAATGCGCTCAACGGGCGCATTTTCCGCAAAGAGTTGCGGGCCTCCGAGGAGCAGGCCGTCCTGCTTGCGTTTTCCAAGGATATCCACGCAGGCGCAATCCGCATCGTTCCCATTTCCGCTGCTACTTTCGCCTCTGCTCGCCGCATCGCCCGAACCCATACCCGTCTCCTCGGCACACGCGCTTTGGACGTCTTGCACGTCGCTTCCGCTCTAACTCTTTGCGCCAACTCCTTCTGCACCTTCGACAAGAACCAAGCCAGGCTAGCCGCAGCCCTCGCCCTCCGCATCCTTTAGCCCTCCAGCGGGTGCGGACAGACTTCTGATTTTGCATTTTCTTTTCAGTCTGTGGGTGCCCCGTTCTTGCGGGTTGTGCAAGGGCGGCGTAGTTGACGTTTCTTTTGGCTGCTTTCTGTTCTTGCTATTCCCCTCCTCCGCTAACAACTAAGGACTTACAACTGAAAACTGAAAACCGTTGCCCTACCGTCCCCATTTCTACTTTCTAGTTTCTGCCTTCTAGTTTCCTCCCATCCCCAGTGAGCTCTACCTCTTTGTTTTCTTCACTTTGCAGGACCATTCGAACGCTTCCGTAACCGGCTCAATTTAAATGCTTTGTTTAAACTATAATAGTAATTGACAGAATAGATAGTTTATGGTAGCATGACCCCCTCCGTCTTCCTTTTTTCTCTTCCAACTTTTAACCTTCAACTTTTTACCTCTTCCAGTTCGAGCTTCAAACTGTCCCCATTTACCGTCGTCCATCCCCTTTCGGTTCAACTATTTACAAAATGCTCTTCCCGCAACTCTTTTATTTTCAAAACAATCCATTTTGATGGGGGGGGGTGTACCCCCCCTCCACGAGGAAAAAATGAACTCCACAACCACGAACCCCAGCTTCACCATTGAAACTCCAGCAGTTACATCAAGAGATGACTCCGCTTTACCCCCGGCATCGCAAGCGAGTCGTCCTCGGACGTCCCGAGAGGGCCGCTGCCAGCATCTCTTTCCCAACGGCAAGCGCTGTCGCAAATTCGCCCCTGCTTCCCGTCTTGGTCTTTGCATCACTCACTTCGAGGCTGGTGCCGCCATCGGTGCCGCACTCCAGCAGGACCAAAGCGATTTCACCGACCTCTCCGCCGACCTCCTCCCCGAACTCTCCGAATTCTCCGCCGGCACCGACATCCGCCAATTCCTCGGCCGCCTCCTCACCCTCGTCACCAAAGGCCGCATCTCCCCACGCCGCGCCTCCGTCCTCGCCTACATCACCAACCAACTCCTCCACTCCCACCGCGCCATCACCCTCGAATCCACTGCCACCAAGAAAGACACCCAAATCATCTTCGACATCCCTCACCCTCTCCACGATCGGCTCCGCGCCAAGCCCGAAAACCCCACCTACCAGGATCTCCGTACATGACCCACTACTCCCATCCCGTTCTTCGCATTTTCCTTTGTAGAGGCCGTACTTTAGTGCGGCCACCTGTTGAACCGACCCAGACCTCCGCGATCGCAGGGCGGCTGACTGTTAGTCATACATATAGAGGTGGTAATAAGGGGGAAAAGCTGGATATTTTGGTGCGGGAGACAGGAGTTGAACCTGCACGGCCTTTCGGCCACAAGATCCTAAGTCTTGCGCGTCTGCCAGTTCCGCCACTCCCGCACTGGTGGCTCTATTCTACAAGTTTGGGAACTTCCGCTCCACCGCGATTTTGTCCTGCACTTTCAGCGCCCCATCGGCCGCGAAGGCGCGGACGATGGGGCTGGATTCAAGCCCGGGGTCGGCGCATAATACTGGGGCATAGAAAAGAATTGCTTGGCTTGTGTCCCCCCGCCAAGACCTTTGCGCCTATCCCAAGGGGCGCCAGTGTGGGTGTCGCTGCGAACGAGGGCAGCGCCATGATCATCCAAGAGCACGGCGATCATCTTATTTTGATTCGCCAGACGGATCATGCCGTCTTGTCCGGCTATTTTGCGCGCGAAGCTGGCAACGAGAACTTCGTTCGCCCCGAGCCTTTCGATTCCTTCCTGCTCGCCGCCACCGAACACGACAATGGCTGGAACGAGTGGGAACTCCAGCCGCGCGTCGATCCGGTCACGTTTTTGCCCTACAGCTTCATGTCCCTGCCCACGATAGAGCACATGGATCTCTACCAGCGTGGAATCGAACGCGTCGTAAAAGTGGACCGCTACGCGGGTCTCCTCGTCAGCCTGCACTGCGCGGGACTCTACGACAAAACGCGCGCCACTATGCCTGGGTTTTCCGCCAAGTACGTGAAGTCCCAGGAAGCTCCTCTCGTTAGCGATTTCCTGCAACGTCTGCGCCTGCAACAGTTGCGCCTGAAAGTGGATCTGCGCTCCGATCCCGCCACAAAGGATTTTTCCGACGAAAAATGTCTGCAAGCCAACGCGCAGCGCCTCGAAGCGCTGGATCGCCTCTCTCTCTATTTTTCTCTCGGGCCCATGGAACCAGCCACGATCGATGCCGTGCCTGCCGACTACCGGGGCAGGGAAGTGGATTGGGACTTGCAACCGGAGGAAAACAACGCAGCCACTCTGGAACCTTACCCGTTTCGCCGCGACCCGCTGGAAATCAGCATTCTGGCGCGGCGAATTCCCAAACGGCGTTACGCGGATGATCTCGAATTTCAGAAGGTGCTGGCGCAGGCGCCTTATTTCGCCCAGAAATTCACGTTGCGGGCCGGAGGCGCAAGGACACGCGCGCAAATTGCCAGAGCCTGAGAAAAACCGCCGCTCGTTGCGCCGCAATGCAGTTTCGCTGTCAGTTTTGCGGATGCGTGGCGTGTTCGATGCCTTCCGCGATCCGCAAAATGACTAAAGCGAGTTCCATCAGTGCCCGCACAGCAAGAACGCCAACGAACAGAGACACGATTCCCGCGACGAGATTGATCAGTCCTTGCGCGGGGGATTGCTGATAACCAACCACGACGCAAGCCACCACCGCGATTCCTCCGAAGACGATGGCCAGAACGTATAATATTTTTACAAGGCGGCGAAGCAGGGAACTGTGAAATCCGAAATCGAAAATTCCCACAAAGAAATTCTTTTCTTCCGGCATGCGGCCTCCTGGGCACACAAATCCATGGTCAATGCTGGGGTAGTAGAGTAAGTACGGCTATTCCGTGCCGAAAGTCAAGTGAAGCGAAGCGAGCGCTTGGAATTATTCGGATCACAGGTGTGCCGCTTCAACGGCCGAAAAATTTCCAATCGAGCGATGCAGACCTTTCTTCTTGACAATCCCGCCGCGCCCGTACATCTTGGTTGGCTTCGTCGCTCTTCGCTTTGTTCAGTGGGGAGGCGAATAGGCGAACTCGCTCAACTATGACCAAGGTCCGGCTCTGCTTTCACGATCGCTGCTTTGATGGCACCGCTTCCGCCGCTCTCTTTTACCGTTTCTATCGCGAACGATTCGACCAGAACGCGGAGTTCGGCTTCACGGGAATGACGCATCGCGCCGCGCAGCCCTGGGAACCCGGTTTGTTCGATGGCGACGAAAACGTCATCGTGGATTTCAAATTTTCCAATTCGCCGAAAGTGACCTGGTGGTTTGACCATCACCAGAGCGCATTTCTAACGCCGGCCGACGCCGAACAATTTAAGAAACATCCCGGCGCGCACATGTTTTATAAGCCGGACTATAAATCCTGCACCAAGCTGATTGCGACGATCGCGCAGGAAAAATTCGGGTTCGATACCAAGCCGCTTGAGAATTTAATCTACTGGGGCGACATTATCGATGGCGCGCAATATCCGTCGCCGGAGTCGGCCGTCGAAATGGTCGAACCGGCGACGCAACTCGCGCTGGTGATTGAAGCGGCGCCGGAGAACGGCCTGCCGGCGCGCATCATTCCGGAGCTGGCGTACCGGCCGCTGAGCGAAATGGTGAAGCTGCCGCTGGTGGCCAAGCATCTCGGGCCGCTTTTGGAGCGGCACCGCAAATCGATCGAGATCTTGCGCGAACGAATCGAAGCGCGCGACGGCGTGATTTTTTTCGACGTGAGCGACCTGGATCTGGAGGGCTACAATAAATTTATTCCATACTTGCTGCACCCGGAATGCGTGTATTCCGTAAGCGTAAGTTCGTCGGCGGTGCGCGCGAAAGTTTCGCTGGGCACAAACCCGTGGAACCAGGCGACCGCGAACCAGAACCTGGCCTCGCTCGCGGAGAAATTTGGCGGCGGCGGCCATCCGCGAGTGTCGGCCATCTCGTTCGAACCGGGAGAAGTAGCGCGGGCGCGCGAAGTCGCCCGCGGCCTGGTGGCCACACTGCGCGGAAAATAACGCGGTTTCGAGGGATTCGAAGCGATTTCCGCCGTTCGACAAAAATGACGGTCCCGTGTAAAATTCTAAAATCAAGCAGTGGACCGGTAGCTCAATGGTAGAGCAGCTGACTCTTAATCAGCGGGTTGGAGGTTCGAGTCCTCCCCGGTTCACCAAACTGCCCGTTTTGTTTTTTTTCAGCTAACTACCTTCTGCGTGCGGTTCCCCACCGGGTCGTAGGTGAATGCCCACATCGGAGTAGCAAGAGCAACGGAGAGGATTGCAGCGAGGAGTTGGCGAAAGACAACGATCATCAAGCTTGCATCTTACGAGAGAAAAACAAAATCCCCACTCGCAAAAGACGCGAATGGGGCACCCAAGAAACAAGCAAGAAAAAGCAAGTCAAAAACCGCACCCTTTGAAAGCCAAAAGGGTGCGCCACTCCCTCTTCATTCTACGTTTAGGGCCTGCCACCCGCCTAGTAGTCTACCGGCTCATGCCGGTAGCGACCACCAGACCAGAAGTACACCTCAACGCCATACTCGTTTTCGCCTGAATCTGTAAGCAAGATGCCGTCCATGGTATGGGCCTGGAACTTCTTCCGAGACGCCTCATCGAAGAACTTGCTGATCGGCGTACTTTGAATGTAGTAGTTGGCCGCTCCCTTTTCGTCCAACTTGTCTAGAACCCGAACCTCGTAACCCGGCTGGCCCAGTTTCTGGCTAAAAACCAAAAACCTGTAGCCCTCGTCTGGGTGACCCGTCGGGACAAGCAAAACGGCATATGAAAGACTCTTCGCGCTCTCGAAGTGCCCAACTGCGATTCCCGGGCACGTCAGCGGCTTCTCGGGTTCCCACGCTTCCCGGGCACGCTGACTTAGGTCCGTGGGTTCCTGGATCTTCCAGGAACCGTACTCTTCCCTGAGGCGATTCTGGATTTCCGAAGGAAGAGATTCCGGTTTGCAGAGCTCCGGTTTTTCGTTGGCACGAGCTGCGCCGTGCCCGAAAAACAGTACGGACAGAAGCAAGAGCATCGCCGAAAAAACTATTCTTAACGCACTCATCGGATTCGCATTGATGTGGATCATTTACACCCGCCGCTGCAGCCATTCTGCGGAATGTCGCCATGTCCACCGCCCATCTTCGGCGGACCAAGTGGAATCTGTAAGTGAACGTGGTTGCCCTGGGACTTTGGCGATGGATGCTTTGCCTCATCCAACCCAAAACCAGCGCCACAACCTGCAGCCGTGCAAAAGATTTTATCGGCATTGCCCGGATCATACTTCAGATCAACGGCGACGCCCCTTCTGTGCGGCTTACCAGGGGGATGGACAGGAGTGTTTTCGGAAGTTGAAGTCACTACGAGATTCAGGCCCGTCTTCGACTCTGTGCATTTCAACAGTTTGTCGATCTCCGGCGAGGGCGGAAGAGGCGGTATCTTTTGATGTGGATCCAATGTGTACAGCCCCAGAGGGTCAATCCAGTTTGCCGGGTTGTTTTCGACGTACTCATAAAGATTGGGGTTGTCATACAGCGATCCCTGATCGTTCGGGTCTTCACTGATGAACCTACCGGTGGTTGGATCGTAGTATCTGGCGCGATAGTAATAGAGGCCAGTTTCGGAATCCGATTCCCGCGCAGTGTATTGGAAGGGATTCACGAGCGACCCTGTCGAAGCTGTCAGTTTGCCGAAAGAATTATAAGTATAGGTGTTGGCTATCGACCCAGCCGCGTTGCTGAGCGATGAGATTGAACCAAGGCCATCGGCGTGGAAGTAGCTCGTCGCGCCCGACCGGAGCATGGCCAGCGGCTCATCAATGTTTTGTGTCTGCGAATAGCGAGCAACAACTGCGCCGGTCGAATTCGTCTCCTCTACAAGGTTGTCGCCGTGGTACGCGTAGACGCTCGTGGTTGAGGACGAAGACTTGTAGATGCGGCGTCCGAACGGATCGTATTTGAAAGAGACAGTACCCCCAGAGCCTGGCAAAGTGACGCTGGTCATTCGGTTCTCGTAATCCCAAACATATGTCGTGGTATTTGACCCCACCACTTTCGTATGCGTGTTCCCGTTGTAGTCGTAGGCTAAACAGCCTTCGACCGCGTCGTAGCCACAGATGGCTGTGTCGTACACGAAGAGGCGAATCTAGTCTGATATAACTAGGCTTCTAAATCGGACGCGCCAATAGTAAATCATCACTCCAACTCCCATGTCCTCGCTGAAGATGGCATCTGTTTCGATATGAATTTTCTTGCTGCCTTGGGCCTCCTGGTAATCTCCGGGAGCAGCCAAACCAATCACTGTCGTCTCGGGCGTGTGCTCATCGTTTTTCTCAAGAACAATTGACCGCCAATGGTCTCTTGCAGTCTCTAAGAATACGACTAACCGATAGCCCTTTTTGGTCTGTTCTGCAGGCAGGAGCAAGAATGCGTACCCGACCGAGCCGGGCTTTTGAAAGTGCCCTTTAACAAACCCAGGGCAAGCACCCGGATACTTCTTTGTCCAAGCGGCCTGGTTTGCGGAATCTAGGTCTGAAAGGTTCTCAATTCGCCAGCCTTGATAAGACTTCCCAAGCAAAGTTGAGACGGGGGTCGGAGCGGAGATACTTTCACATGGATCAGCAGAAGCGTAGCACTTGTTACATGCGCCATTGATGAAAATGAGAAATAGAAGCCACCTTAGAGATTTCGCCATGTCCACTCCAATTTTTCGCTTCTCACAAACTCACTTGCAGCCGCCGCATGTCGGCGCTGGTGGCAGATCGCCGTGAACTCCGTTTGGCCAGTTTGGCTTAACATCTCCAGGCCTAGCAGGCGTGAACTGGACATGAATGTGCGCTCCAGCGCCCGGCCTAGAAGGATGCAGTTTCTCATCAAGGGCAAAGTGGAAATCGGGGCACCCTGCTGCGCAACAAAGCATCTTTCCAGGGTCTGCAGGGTAATCGATATCGGCCGCCTCGCCGCGTAGGTGAGGACTGCCTGGCTTGCGTAATCTGGATGGCTCCGACGTAGAGTTAACCATGAAGGAGGAGCCGTAACAATTCTCTAGGCAGCGTAAAGCTTTGTCGAGTCTTGGCGAAGGTGGGACTGGCGGAGGATTGCCCTTCGGATTCAAGGTGTACAGCCCCAATGGATCCATTGCCGTCGTAGGCTCATTGTCCACATAGGCGTACGCGTTAATTCGTGCGTCCGGAATTCCCTCTCCAAGGGGATCTTCTGACAGGAACCGTCCTAGATTCGTGTCGTAGTATCTGGCGCGATAGTAAGACAAATTGGATCCGGACTGAAATGCGTGAAGGTCGCCGATTTCGGAAACGTTTAGCATGGATTCGACTCTAAACCCGGACCCTTACAAACCAGAGGGTCTCGCACCCGACCCTGGGCTCCCTAGTCAGGGGAACATAGGGTATCGGTCTCGTTGTCAAATAGAGGAGTAACGGGTGTCCAGCTGCCATCCACGAGTTTGAAGGTCCAAGAAGCTATTTTATTAGGTGCTTCCTTGCAGAGAAATGTCCTGGAGCTAAGCGATCCTTCCGGGACCGCGGATTTGTCGTAGAAGAAGAGAGTCGCGTAACGAAGGCCGTCGAGCTTGGACTTGCCACCGTCCCTGACTTTGATAGTTGGTTGGCTTGAGTTAGCCAACTTGTCGTACACGGACCGGCTCTTGTCTGCAATGCAAGTGGAATCAAACAAGAAACAATACAGATCACTCTTAGGGTTCTTGAGTGAGGATTCATCCTCCGCACGTAGGTCAGCGCGATCATATCGAAGAAGAGCTGTCGTGTCCTTATCCAGAATGGCTCGCGCGACCACATTGCCGATTTGACGAAGGCTGTCAAGCGCGGCATCAGACCTCACGGGATGTTGCGCTTTGACGGAAACAACAAGATACGAAAAGATGCAGAGAACGCTTGCCGCTATCCCAAAAGCTATCCGTTTGGAAAGTCCCATAAATTTCATCATTTGCTGCATTTACCTCCTGGCCCACAAGGCTTG
>WNFR01012726.1_pt1 | contig 10865 bp, 9 predicted proteins | sample 5400221 | NCBI WGS metagenome assembly WNFR01 (sample SAMN13153357, study PRJNA577476) | soil metagenome | isolation source: 40 cm soil under Madrone tree | place: USA:California | collected 2016-06-14 | reverse complement strand
ATCGACTGGTTCGTCATTCCTCCCGGCGTGGGACGCTTCGACGGCGCCGGTGTCGCCCGCCGCGCCTCGCATCCGAATGCCGCAATCCTGTTTTTCGAGTTCATGCTCACCGATGGGCAGGATATCTTGCTGGCTCGCGATTTTTTTCCGGCGCGGGCGAACGCAAGGCCGCTGCCGGAGGGTGCTTCCGTCCACTTTCTCGATTCCGCCAAAGGACTGGATGAATATCCGAAATGGAGTAAACAGTATCGGGATGTCGTCACGAATCCGACGCACTGAGCGCGCGCAGCCATGGAGAAGGCCGCAGAGCAATGGGTGATAAGCAGCACGACCCGGACAAAGAGCGCGTCTTCGTGCGCGCGCTGCAAGGGGCCTATAGCCTCAAGGACGAGCTTGCGCGGCTGCGGGCGATGCCGCGCGTGATCAAGGGCAAGGACCTCAAGCTCGACGGCGGTCCGCAGCATTTCAGCCGGCATTATGTGGAGCCCGAGGACGGGCGCACCCAGACGCTGCATATTCACCTCGAGGAATATGCTCCGGGCGCAAAGACTCAGAAGCACGGCCACGTGAACGAGGCGGCCTTCTACATTCTCGATGGCGCCGGCTACGAAATCCACGACGGCACGCGTTACGACTGGAAGGCCGGTGACGTCGCCATCGTGCATAACAATTGCGTGCACCAGCACTTCAACGCCAGCGCGAAGGAGCCGGCGCGGGCTTTGGTCATCAAGACCAAGCCGATGTATCTGTTCATGAACATGCTGTTCCAGCACACGGTGGAGAAGCGCCCGAAGACGCCGTCCGCCACCCAAGGCAACTTTGTGCCGCGGCACGAGGAAGAGGATCACAACCACCCGCATGATTGAGAGTCCTCGGATGGCACGGATGCCATCGCGGCGAGAGGCTGAAAATGGCTTGGGATGAGGCAAAGGCCTGGCTCAGCGGCACGCTGAACGGAAACCTCTATCAGAATCTGCTGGACGACGCGCTGGCGCGGCCGGCGCGCAGCGCCAGGCGCAAAAAGATCATTCATCCCGAAGACATGCCGTGGGAAATGGCGCGACAGGGGTTGCTCAAGCATCTCTTGAACGAACAGATGCACACGCGCATGGAGACGGTCGACGCCTACATGCAGGTGATCCCGCCGGGGTCACGGTCGGGCAAGCACCGCCATCTAGCGGAAGAGTGCCTCTACGTGGTCGAGGGTCACGGCTACGATCTGCACCAGGACTGCGACGTCGAGATCATCGACACCTATCGCTGGCAGCCGCAGTCCGAGATCAAGCGCTTCGAGTGGGAGGCGGGCGACGTCATCTACATCCCCCCGTGCACGATTCATCAGCACTTCAACGCGGATGCCGCGCGGCCGGCGCGGTTGATCTCGTGCACCAACCGCATTTACAAGAATTGCGGCTTGAACGATCTCGAGCAGATCGAGGATGCGCCGGAATACGATCCCAATGTCGTGCTGACGGCCGAGCTGGTGAAGGACTATCTCACCGCAAGGGCCGGCGCCCCGGGGTGAGGCGAACGGAGCGCCGGCGCTGTACGCTGAGGCTGGATCAGCCCTAGGGGAGCGGCAGTAGCGGCTTTTGTCCCGGATGCAACTGCATGTCGACGGCAGTGAGCAGCGCCGCGGTGCCCGCGTAGTTGCCCATCAGCATCACTAGCTCGACGAGCTTGTTCGGCCCGAACAGCGCTTTGACCTTGGCGAAGGTTTCCGGCGTTACCCTATGGTCGCGGAAAATCTGCCGGCCGAGCTCGATCACAGTCGCGTCGGTTTCATCGAGGCCCGCGGTGGGCAAGCGGTGCTTGATCACGTCGATGACGCGCGGCTCGACGCCTTCCTTCAACGCCTCCGGCTCGTGCGCCGACCATTCGAATTGGCTGTCCATCTCGCGCGCGGTGGTGAGGATCGCGATCTCGCGGACGCGCGGGGCAAAGCCCGCCTCGAAGCGCAGGTAACGGTTGAGCGCGCGCGCGTGCGCGGACGCTTTCGGGCTGTAGAGCCCGATCCCGGTCGGGCCTTGCAGGCCCGCGATCGATGCGCCCGGCGCCGTTGCACGGTCGTAGTGGGCCTTGCCGGCCTCGTCCAAATCTTCGCGTTTCGGCAGCGGCAGGCGAAACCCCGATTGGGGGTCGATGTCGGATGGCATGCTGGGTCCCATGGTGGGCGAGGGGCCGACCTGCGTGAAAGCCGGCCGCGCGCCGGCGAGAATGGCGGCGACGCCGATGAGGCAAATAAGCTGGAGGCAACGCCAGCGCATGAGCCGTCCCCATTGGGATACTCAATGCCGGGAATTGTCGTCTATCTGAATGCAATCCGCCAGGCGTTCTTGAATGCCGGCCAGGGCCTGAGGGGATACCTCCGGTATATTCCGTAGTGCAGCAGGAGGCGTTGCAGGAACAGCACGTTGTCCACTCCCATTCTCGGTATCCACCAACGCCAAGGCGGCGCGATGGTTCCGATCTTTTCTGAGTCGGCGGGATCAGTCGAGAAAATATGCGGCCCTGGTCCAGTCGACGTCAGCGGCTCCTGCCGGAGCATGATCAATACGGCCGGCCGGGAGTACTCAACTCAACGCCGGGACAATCTCCCGACCGGCCGGGCCTTACGGAACGAGTGCGGCTGAAATCTCCCGAAGGTTACGGCGGACACCGGGCGGAAATTCAAGCCCGCGCGGATACCCTTAGAACGAGTGTGTTTCGCTTTGATGACGCCGGCGCGACATTCCGGCTTGAAACCTCACCGCGGCGGCGTGGCCGACGGGAATCGGGGCGTCAGGGCTGCCGGCGGCGTCAGATGGCGGCTGCAATCGTTCCGCGGCATTCGCCCAGCCCGATGGTTGCAAAGCCTTGGCGCCGGCAGCGCGCCCGCATGACGACGGTGTCGCCGTCTTCAAGGAAACGGCGCGTCTCGCCGGATGGGAGTTCGATCGGCCGTCGTCCGCCGCCCGAGATCTCGAGCAAGCTGCCGAGCCCGCCGTCCTCCGGCGCCGAGATCGTCCCGGTGCCGAATAGATCGCCCGCGCGCAGATTGCAGCCGCCGCTGCTGTGATGCGTCACGAGCTGGGCCACGGTCCAGTAGAGATGGCGTGCGTTGCCGACGGACAATCGTTGCGGGCCGAAGCCTTTCGACTTGAGACCCGGCGTGAGCAGAAACACCTCGAGCTCGATGTCGAGGGCGCCCGCGGCCTGGTCCGCCGCGTCCAAGAGATAGGGCAGGGGCGCCGGATCGCCCGCCGGCCGCGGCGCCTGCGCCATCCGAAACGGCGCCAGCGCCTCGGGAGTGACGACCCAGGGCGAGATGGTGGTCAAAAAGCTCTTGCCGAGGAAGGGGCCGAGCGGCTGGTATTCCCACGCCTGGATGTCGCGCGCGGACCAATCGTTCAGCAGGCAGAAGCCCGCGATGTGGCTTGCCGCATCTGCGATGGCAACCGGTATGCCCAGCTCGTTGCCAGGTCCGATCCAAACTCCGAGCTCGAGCTCGTAGTCGAGACTGCGGGAAGGCCCGAAGCTCGGCACCGTTTCGGTTGACGGTTTGCGCTGGCCGCTCGGGCGGCGCAGCGTCGCGCCCGACACGGCGATCGAGGAGGCGCGGCCGTGATAGCCGATCGGCACGTATTTGTAATTCGGCAGCAGCGGATTGTCGGGGCGGAACAGCTTCCCCGCATTGGTGGCGTGGTGGATGCCGGCGAAAAAGTCGGTGTAGTCGCCGATCGCCGCCGGAAGCTCGAGGCGGCAATCATCGGCGCGGTGAATGAGGCGCGACCGCAGCGCTTCGACCTTGGCGCGATCCCGGCCATCGGCGTCTAGAATGTCGCCGAGGCGGCGGCGGAGCGCGACGCGCGCCTCGCGGCCGAGCGCGAACAGCGGGTTGAGCGTCGCGCCGCAAGCGGCCTCGGCGGCCCGCGCGGCGAGTCCATCGAACAGGCCGAGTTCGAGCGCGGCGGCGAGGTCGAAGACCTCGTCCCCGATCGCGACGCCGCCGCGGGCAGCGCCTTCCGTCGTCGCGAATACGCACAGCGGCAGGTTCTGGATCGGAAAGTCGGCGTGCTGATTGGCCGAGGCGACCCAGCTGCGCCGCGCCGGTGAATGGGTCTCATCGATCATGGGCTGATCTTTTCGCGCTGCCCTAGTGTGGCGGTTCAGAAGTCCGCATCATTCTTGCAGAACGCCGGCACATCCCTCATCGCGGCGGCGCTCACGGTTTCGCGCCGCTCGGATCGAAGTGCTTGCGCAAACCCTTCCAGCAGTCGATGTAGTCGTCCTGCCGCTCCTTGAGGTTGGCGGCGTACTTCGTCAGCCGCTGCGGGAATCGGGTCTCGAACATGAACGCCATGGTGTCGGTAAGCTTGACCGGCTTGAGCTCGCTGTTGCTCGCATGCTCGAAGGCGGTCTCATCCGGTCCGTGCGGCAGCATGCAATTATGGAGCGAGATGCCACCCGGCACGAACCCCTGCGGTTTGGCGTCGTAGACGCCGTAGATCAGCCCCATGAACTCCGACATCAGGTTGCGGTGATACCACGGCGGCCGAAAGGTATTTTCCGCCACCTGCCAGCGCTCCGGGAAAATGACGAGATCGACATTGGCGGTGCCGGGAGTTTCCGACGGCGCGGTCATGACCGTGAAGATCGACGGATCGGGGTGATCGAACAGCAACGCCCCCACGGGGGAGAAACGCCGCAGATCGTATTTGTAAGGCGCGTAGTTGCCGTGCCAGGCGACCACGTCGAGCGGCGACTGGCCGATCTCGGTCGCGTAGAGTTCGCCGCCCCACTTCACCAGCAGCGTCGAGGGCTCCTCTTTATCCTCGTACGCGGCGACGGGGGTGAGGAAGTCGCGCGGATTGGCGAGGCAATTGGCGCCGATCGGTCCGCGATAGGGCAGCGTGAAAGCGCCGCCGTAGTTTTCGCATATATAGGCGCGCGCGGGCCCGTCGATGAGCTCGACCTTGAAGATCATGCCGCGTTGGATCACGCAGATCTCGCCGGGCGCGATGTCGATCACGCCGAACTCGGTGCGGAAGCGAAGCTTGTTCTCCTGCGCGACGATGAGGAGCTCGCCGTCCGCGTTGAAGAAATACTCGTTGCGCATGGATGCGGTCACGAGCAGCACATGCGCCGCCATGCCGGCGCGGGTCTCGGCGTCGCCGGCCGTGGTCATGGTGCGCAGGCCGGTCACGAAGGTGAGCGTCTCCTGCGGTATCGGGATCGGCCCCCAACGCAGCTGCCCGATCGGCAGGTCGCTCTCCTCCCGCGCCGCCGGCGCAGTGCGCATGAGCCCCTGGTCGACTCTGCGGTAGCGCGCCGAATGCTTGACCGTGGGCCGGATGCGGTAAAGCCAGGAGCGCTGGTTGGTCGACTGCGGCGCGGTGAACGGCGAGCCGGACAGCTGCTCGGCATAGAGGCCGAACTTGACCTTTTGCGGCGAATTGCGCCCGACCGGCAGCGCGCCTGCAAGCGCCTCGCTCTCGAACGAGTTGCCGAAGCCCGACATGTAGCCGGCAACAAGACTGGGACGATCGGCCTTTGCTCCAAATCGCGAGGGATCCTGAACGTTCATGGCGATCCTCCGTATCGGTCGAAGCGGTGACGCAGAGGACCATACTTTAGCGCATTGTCGCCGGCAGCCAGAGCGCGATTTGCGGGAAAATCATCAGAAGCACGGTCGTGATAACGATCGACAGCATGAGGATGCTGGTTCCCTTGTAGACCTTCATGAGATCGACGCCCGCCGTCGCGCTCACGATGAACGCGACCAGGCCGACTGGCGGGAACACGAGCCCCATCGCCACCATCATCATCGAGATCACCCCGAACCAGATCGGATCGAAGCCGAGCGAGGTGATCAGCGGGAAGGTGAGCTGGAGCGTGAGCAGCAGGAGGGGGATTTCGTCCATGAACATGCTGATGACGAAGTAGGCCACCACGATGCCGATGATGACCACCCAGCGATTGAGCTCCATGGCGATGACGGCGGTGACCACCTCCTGGGGAATGCGGCTCAATGCCATGTAGTAACCGAAGATGGTCGCGCCGAGGAGGATGAGAAAAATCATCGCCGAGGTGCGAATGGTGGATTTCACGGCGTCGATCGCCTCCGCGAAGGTGAGGCGGCCGAACACTGCGCCGATCACGCCGGCGAGCAAGGCGCCGAGCGCGCCCACCTCCGTCGGCGTCGCGACGCCGGTGTAGAGCAGCACCAGCACGAGCAGGATGAGCAGCAGGCTCGGCCAGATGCGCACGAGGCTCGCCCACCGCTCCTGCGCGCTGACGCGGTAGGTCGAGGGTGCGTGCTTGGGGCTGATGACGACCCACAGATAGACCATGACGGCGAGTAGGATGCCGGCGATGATTCCCGGCACGACGCCGGCGATCAGCAGTTTGCCGATCGAGGTTTGGGTGGCGATGCCGTAGATCACCATGGCGATGCTCGGCGGGATCAAAATGTCGAGCGTCGCTCCGACGCCGATCGCGCCGGCGGCGAGCTCGTCCGAATAGCCGTGGCGGCGCATTTCCGGCATCGCGATCTTGGACATGACCGAAGCCGCGGCGGTGCTCGCGCCGGACATGGCGCCGAAAATGCCACAAGCGAAGACGGTGGCGATGGCGAGCCCGCCCTTGATATGCGAACACCAATTGCTCGCGGCGGCATAAAGGTCGCGGGCGAGCCCGCTCGAGGCCGAGAAGAATGCCATCAGGATGAACATGGGGATCGTGGTCAGCGCGTAGTCGGCAACCGTGCTGAACGGCGCCAGGCTGAGGATCCCCATCACCTTGCTGGCGTCGCCGGTGACGAGATAGATGCCGAGCATGCCCGAGGCCGCGAGCGCGACCGCGATCGGCACGCCTAAGACGAGCGCAGCAACCAGCACCAGGAGGGGGAGAGCGACCATCTGCGATCTTGGCGGCTACGCGGGCGGCGCCTCTTCCCTGAATAGATACGACCGGCCGCTGCGGATGCGCGTGAAGTCGATCAACATGAGAATAGTCAGCGCAAAAAAACCCAAGGGGACGAGGCAGTAGGCCGGCCCGACCAAGAGCGGCAGCGCGCTCAGCGTCGTCTCCTCGCGCAGCCCGCGCAGCGCCTGCTGGCCGGTCGCGACGAGGCTGATCACACAGAACAGCAGCGACGCGAGATGCGCGGCATAATTGACCGACAGCTGCAGCGGCCGAGGCAGCCGGTCGACCAGGAACGTCACGCGGATGAACACGCCGCCACGATAGGCATAGGACAGCCCCAAAAAAATCGCGGCCACCATCAGGTACTTCTCGGTGATTTCGTAGGCGCCGGTGATCGGCCGATTGAAAAGATAGCGACTGAGCGCATCGGCGGATGTGAGACCCATGATGGCGATGGTCGCGACCACGCTGGTGTAGACCAGCGCAAGCTCGCAGCGCCATAACACCTTGCCGATGGCGCGCAGGACCGTCACCGTGTTGCCGCGGCGCTGCTGGGCAGCCAGCGAGGAAGGTTGCGCACCGTTAGTTTTTGAGTAGTTCGAGGGCGGTGCTGAGGATCTCACGCGCGTTGGCGTGACCCTTGCCCTCCATCTTCTTCACCCACTCGTTCCAGATCGGCTCGCCCGCGAGCTTGGTCCAGCGCGCAAGCTCGTCGGGCGGAACGGTGTAGCGGTTGAGCTCGTAGTTTCCGGCTTTAGCTCGCTCGATCACGCCTTGCTCCGCGGTGTCGAAGAAATTCCTGCCCCAGAATTTTGCTCCCGTCAGACCGCTGACGGTCATGATCGCGCCGCGCACGTCCTGGGGCAGCGACTGCCACTTTTGCTTATTGGCGCACAGCGAGAAATACGCCACGTAGAACGGGGCAATGGTGTAGTTCCTCGCCACCTCGTAGAGCCTGAATGCCTGCACCGCCTCCCACGGAGCGGCGGCGCCGTCGACCACGCCTTTATCGAGCGACTGATAGACGTCGGGCATCGGGATCAGCGTCGGCACTGCTCCGAGCACCTTGGCCATTTCGGTGGGAGGTCCGCCCAAGACGCGGAATTTCAATCCCTTGAATTCATCGAGCGTCTTCACTTGCCGCTTGGAGACCAAGAGATTGGGCGAACTTGTGTAGAGGACGAGCGGCTCGATCTCGCTGTATTCCTTCTGCACCGCGGGGAATTTCTCATAGAGCTTCCAAAGCGCTTCGCTTCCCTTCTCGGCCGAGCTGATCGGCAAAAACGGCAGCGACACGACGTCCGACATGCCCTTCCACATGTCCACGCCCTTGATCAGGGTCTGCGATGGATAGACCTCGATCTTGACGCGGCCCTTGGTTGCCTCCTCGACCTGTTTCACCCAGGGCTGCAGCGCGTGCGAGGGCCCCCATCCGGTCGGAGAGTTTTGGTCGGCAAGCGTCAGCTTGATCTCTTGTGCCGCCGCCGCCCCAGCCCAAGCAAAGGACGCAGCGATCAGGCCAGCCAGGGCCAGGGTCTTTGTCTCGGGCATGTTCACTCCCTACCGCATTCGTATTTTAATCGTTGACGCGCCCGCGCGCGCAGCGGTGGCGATAGTGCCGCTCCTCCCGCGATTAGACAAGCGACATTGCGTGAGACGCCCGCATCCCAAGCGTCGGTGCAACGGTCGGGATTGTTACTTGATGCGCCGGTTCGTATAGAGATCGTCTGCGACTTAACCTGCGTCGCTGCGCGAGAATTCCTGCCGCTTACCGTGATGCCGTCGGACAGCAAATTGCACGTTATTGCGAGCACCGATCTCCAGCGCTTCGCGAGCGCGCTGTTTGCGGCGGCGGGCGTTGCGCCGCCCATGGCGGATGAATGGGCGAAGTCGCTGGTTTGGGCGAATCTGCGGGGCGTTGATTCGCACGGGGTGCTGCGGATCCCGGGCTACATCGAACGGCTGAAGACCAAGGCCATCAACCCCGCTCCGGACATGCGGGTGGAGCAGCGCTCCGGCGCGATCGCGATTTTGGAGGCGGATCGAGCGCCGGGAGCGGTTGCCATGGCGATGGCGATGGACGAGGCGATCGCGCGGGCGCGCGAAGTCCACGTCGGCTGGTGCGCCGCGCGCAATATCACCCACGCGGGCGCCGTCGGCTACTTCGCGCTGCAGGCCGCGAATGCGGGAATGGCAGGCATCGTCATGTCGGCGTCGGGACCCATGATGGCCTACCACGGTGCCAAGGTCGCCGGCGTCTCGAGCAATCCGCTCGCGATCGCCTTTCCTGCCAGAAACCGACCACCGCTACTACTCGATATGTCCACGTCGAATGTCGCCATGGGGAAGGTGATGAGCGCGCGCGATGCCGGGCGCGAGATTCCGCTCGGCTGGGGGCTGGACGCGCAGGGACGCGATACCACCGATCCCAGGAAGCTCGCGACGCTGCTGCCGCTCGGCGGAGCAAAAGGGTCCGGTCTTTCCTTCATGATCGAGTGCCTCTGCAGTCTCACGGTCGACAACCCGATCATCGCGTCCGCGCTTGCCGCCGGCGGCAAGCTCGATGCTCCGTTTCTCAACGGCGTTGCGATCGCGCTCGATCTCGCGGCGTTCGGCGATCGCGCGCGCATTCTCGGCGAGGCGGATCGCCTCGCACGCCTCATTGCGGCGCTTCCCCCTGCCGACGGCGTCGAACGCATCTACCTTCCGGGCGAGCGCGGCGACAGCATCTTGCAGGCGCGAATGCGCGACGGCATTCCCCTGCCGCAGGGCACGTGGTCACGGCTCCTGGCCTGCGCCAAGGCGCTCGCGGTGGCGCCGCCGCGCGCGCTTCGGCGATGCTGCGAACGGTCAACGCCTCGAGCGCGTCGTCGACCGGGCGGCCCGCGATCTCGGCTATCAGCCGTTTCGCGCGCGATTGGGAGTGTGGACCTCCGGCGAGTAAAGCCGAAATCACTCCCTCGATCGCTTCGTCGAGGCCGGTCTGCGGAACCACTTTGTGCACGAGGCCCAATCGGCACGCGTCCGCGGCGGAAAACGGCTCTCCGGTCAAGAAGTAGCGGCGGGCTGATCTGGCGCCGATCGCCGCGAGAACGTAAGGGCTGATGGTCGAGGGGACGAGGCCGATCCGCACCTCCGAGATCGAGAACACCGCCTCTTCGGCGGCGACCGCGATATCGCACGCTGCGACCAGCCCGATGCCCGCGGCGTAGGCCGCGCCATTGACCCTGGCTATGGTCGGCTTTGGCAGCTCATTGAGCGCGCGCAGCATCGCGCTGATCGTCTTTGCGCTCGCCAAATTCTCCGCTTCGCTGCCCGCCGCCATGCGGCGCATCCAGTCGAGATCGGCGCCGGCTGAAAACGCGACGCCGCGCCCGGTGAGAACGACGATGCGCGTTTCGCCGGCTGCGCCGAGCGTCTTGAATGCGTCGGTCAGCGAACGGATGACGGTGTCGTCGATCGCATTGCGCACCTGCGGCCGGTTGATCGCGACGGTGGCAACGCCGTGCGCGTCCTTGGCGACGATAACCGAGGGCTCGCTCATCTCAGCACCTCCGCCATCGCAGGCTCTCAACGAGTGCAATTCGCCAGACTGCACTATTTCTTACCCTTCGCAAACCGCCATGAGGCCGCGTTGAAGCTGGTCTTGTGCGACACCCGCATTCAGACGTGAGGCTTACGGCTGGGCCTACGCCGCCGTCCTGCGTCTCACGTCGGATGATCGCCAATGTCACACAATCGTCATGGGCATCGAATGTAACAGGTCGAAGCCAATGCCAAATCCTGGGTCCCATCCATGACCAATGATCCGAATGCGCGGTCCGATCGCATCAATGGCGAGATGCTCGACACCATCGACGAAGAACTCGAGATGGAGATCGACGACGATCGCCTGGCCAAGCTGTTGACCGAGATCGCCGAGCATCCCCAGCCGGAGACGCTCGATCGTCGCGTCTACT
>WNFR01026414.1_pt1 | contig 10866 bp, 13 predicted proteins | sample 5400221 | NCBI WGS metagenome assembly WNFR01 (sample SAMN13153357, study PRJNA577476) | soil metagenome | isolation source: 40 cm soil under Madrone tree | place: USA:California | collected 2016-06-14 | reverse complement strand
ATGGAGCGGTGACGGTCAGTGACAGGGGAACGGGGCAAGGTTCGGTGGCGTCTCCACTGCTTGCCAACATCTACCTGCACTACGTCTTCGACCTGTGGGCCGAGCGCTGGCGACGGCACGAGGCTACCGGCGACATGATCATCGTGCGCTATGCCGATGATCTGGTGTCCGGCTTCGAGCATGAGGACGACGCCCGTCGCTTCCTCGATGCAATGCGTGTGCGGTTTGAGGAGTTCGCGCTGTCGCTCCACCCGGACAAGACCCGCCTGATCGAGTTTGGTCGCCATGCGGCGGCAAATCGCGAAACGAAAGGGCTTGGAAAACCGGAAACCTTCAACTTCCTGGGCTTCACGTTCCTGTGCGGCAAATCACGCCGAGGAAACTTCCTGCTCAAGCGAAAAACCCGGCGTGATCGCGCAGTGGCCAAGCTCAAGGAGGACGAGCTGCGTCGGCGAATGCATCTGCCCATCCCCTGGCAAGGGATGTGGCTGCGGCAGGTCGTCACCGGCTTCTATGGTTACCATGCAGTGCCGACCAACTTCCCGGCACTTGCGGCCTTCCGGATCCCCCAAACCCCGCATCCTTCATCCTTGGCCAAGCGAGCGCTTTGCCGTCAAACACCCAAGGTGGGAGCCGTATGCGGGAAAGCCGCACGTACGGATCTGTGCGGGGGGCGTGCAGTAATGGACGTCCCTACCGCGATCCCGCCACCGCGGTTCCTTCCGTGTTTGCCCCAATGCCTGGAAGCTACCGAAGTTGGGATCCCCCACAGGCACAGGGAAAGCGCCTGAGTTCGCTTATCATTTCCTAAGTCTTTGGTTTTAAACCGGTATAGCGCGCTCGGGGGCGGATCAGGGTGCCGCTCTCGTATTGCTCGATTGCATGGGCGATCCAGCCGACGGTGCGGCCGATGATGAACAACGCGACAGCGGCGTTCTGCGGGAGGCCGAGTCCGGTCGCGGCTGCGGCCAGGGCGAAGTCGACATTGGGGTGACGCCCGGTCAGACGGGTCCCCGCGTCGGCCGTAGTTTCGATCAAAGCGCGGGTTTCGGGTAGTTCTCGCGCGACCGCATCGAGGATCGCCACGGCGCGTGGGTCGCCCGCCGGATAGAGGAACTGACCAAACCCCGGCAGATCCTCGCCCCGGGCCAAACGACCCGCCATCACAGCCATTGGATCGCCCCCTCGCGCGATTTCGGCAAACAGCGCTTCCGCTCTGGCCGAGGCGCCGCCGTGACGCCGGCCAGAGAGGGCGCTGAGCGCCGCCGATACTACGGCGTAAGGGGTCGCGAAGAATTAGCTGGCCGGTGCGGATCATTCCGGCTCGGGTCAGGTCGAGCGCGAGCAGATCCTTGTCGGCAAGCGCCGCGAGTCGGGTTTGGCAGCGTTCGATCAGCCCGGAGGTTGAGATTTCATCGAATGCGTTGGTCCCGTCGGCATCCTCAGATCCGGAGCCCGCTTTGTCGCGCCAGAGCAGCGTCGCGACCTGTTCCAGAGTAGCCACCTCAGAGAGAAGGATCGCGTCCTCTCCGCGGTAGTAGAGCCGGCCATTCTCGATCAGGCAGATCGATGAGCCGATCACCGGCATCAGCGCCTCAGGATCGGCGCCGCGTCCCCCCTTCTCACCGTCGCGCGTGTCCCGCAAAACCTCCACATCCTCCACCCGATATCGCCGCTCTCGGCTGCCCGGGACACTGACCGAACGGAGCCGGCCGCGGCTGACATAAGCGTAGAGCGTATCGAGCTTGATCCCGAGCCGGTCGGCAGCTTGACGCGACGTAAGTAGCATATAGGTTGATCAGTCAAATCAAGGTTGACAAGGAATGTATACCCCTATCTAGTGAGGTATCTATCCGGAGGAACCCCTATGACCGCAATGCCAAATCTCAAATCGGCGGAAATTGCGATTGGGAACGGCCATTCGCTGTCGGAGCTGCCCGTTTTGCACCCGACGATCGGGCCGCCGATGGTCGATATTCGCGGGCTTTACCGCGAAGCCGGCATCTGCGCCTACGATCCGGCCTTGGGCGAAACCGGAATCTGCCGATCGAAGATCACCTATGTCGATGGCGACAACGGGATTTTGCTCTATCGCGGCTATCCGATCGCCGACCTCGTCGAGCGATGCAGCTATCTCGAAATCTGCTGGCTGCTGCTCAACGGCGAGCTGCCGACGCCGGCGCAGCTCGAGCGCTTCACGCACGACATCACGCACCACACCATGGTCAACGAGCAGCTGCATGCGATCTATCGCGGGTTCCGGCGCGACTCCCATCCGATGGCGGTGATGTGCGGCGTCGTCGGGGCGCTCGCGGCCTTCTACCATGACGGCCTCGACATCTTCGATCCGGGCCATCGGATGATCGCTTCGCACCGGTTGATCGCTAAAATGCCGACGATCGCCGCGATGGCCTACAAATATTCGCTCGGCCAGCCGTTCGTTTATCCGCGCAACGATCTCGGCCATGCCGAGAGCTTCCTCAATATGCTGTTCTCGGTCCCGTGTGAACCCTACCGCGCACCCGCGGCGGCGGCACGCGCCCTCGAAGCGCTGCTGATCATCCAGGCGGACCACGAGCAGAACGCCTCGACCTCGGCGATGCGGCTGGTCGGGTCGACGAGAGCAAACCCCTATGCCTGTACCGCGGCGGCAATCGCCGCCTTGTGGGGGCCGCTGCACGGCGGCGCCAATGAAGCCGTGTTGCAGACCTTGGCTGAGATCGGCAGCGTCGACCGCATCCCCGAGGTGTTGCGCCGCGCCAAGGACAAGAATGATCCGTTCCGCCTAATGGGATTTGGGCACCGCGTCTACAAGAGCTACGACCCGCGGGCCAAGGTATTGCGCCAGCGCTGCTACGAGGTGCTCGACGCACTCGGCCAGCGTGATGATCCGCTCCTCAAACTCGCAATGGAGCTGGAGCGCGTCACCCTCGAGGACGACTACTTCATCGAGCGCAAGCTCTATCCCAATGTCGACTTCTATTCCGGCATCATCTTCCGCGCGCTGGGTCTGCCGCCGGCGATGTTCACGCCAGTCTTTGCGGTGGCGCGCACCGTCGGGTGGGTCGTTCACTGGAACGAAATGATCGCCGATCCGGAGACCCGGATCTTCCGCCCGCGCCAGCTCTATATCGGCCCGGCCGAACGATCTTTGGTACCAATTCCCGAGCGTACGCCGCACCACCCGCTCGTCGGTTGAGCGGCCCATAGGAGCGAGCCTGTAAGGGAGCTGACCCATGAAGAAACGGATCGACGTGGCCGAGTTGACACCGGTGACCGGCACGCTTTACCCGCCGCCGTTTGATATGCCCTGTCGCGCGCGGCAGCGCACCAAACTGGGCGATGCTGCGGGATTATCCCAGTTTGGGGTCAACCTTCTTCGGTTGCCGCCGGGCGCGTGGTCGAGCCAGCGTCATTGGCACACCGGCGGCGACGAGTTCATCTATGTCCTGTCCGGCGAGGTCGTGCTCGTCACCGATGGCGGTGAAGAAGTGCTGCGCGCGGGCGACGGCGCCGGGTTCCCGGCGCAAGATCCAAACGGCCACTGCCTCCAGAACCGCTCGGATCGTAACGCTCAGCTACTCGAAATCGGCACCCGAGTTCCCGGCGACATAGGCTATTACTCGGATATCGACATGGTCGCGCCGGCCGACGGCAAGCCTGCCGTCTACACACACCGAGATGGCACGCCCTACCAAGACATCAGGCGCCGTGGCCCCTGATTTTCGCGATCGCGCAGCGATGCTACTCGTTGGTGAGCCCGACCTTGAGCTGAAGGCAGACACCGCCCACGGTCTCGCTTTCACCGTCGGAGATAACGACACTGTGGCAGTGAACATTTTCGAGCAGTTCGCGGGCTCTGGCGAGCGCTGCCGGTTCGGTGGGGTAATCTTCCATTCGGGGCTGCCCTTCCGAACATTGCTCACCGGGTGGCGCCGGCGATGTGTCGACATAGGAGATCCGATACATCATTCCCTCCTCCCAAGATCTTGATCTCTATCGATGGCCCCGATCAACTTGCCTCAGGTGATCGATAGTAGAACGCCAATCTGATTTCGCTATTTAAGAAAAGAGGTGGAGCTTGGTTTGATCTCTTCTCCGCACCCTCGATCGCCCCTGATGCGGATGGGACGAATATAAACCACTCCTTGGCAGAAAAAAAGGCGGGACCGCAAAAAGTCTTATCAGTTAATGTCCCGCGCCGCCCCGCTGCCGGACTGAAAAATCGTTTGACATCGAGAGAATGGTCGGCGTCGATCGGGGTGTTCGTCGCTTGGTCGTATGCGATCGGGAGGAGCCATGGCACAACTTCACCCGCAGATCCGGGAAGTCCTGAGGGTGATGGCCGAGGCACAGCTTCGGCCGGTCGAGGAGATGACGCCGGCCGAGGCGCGCGAGCAGGTGGAGGCGACGGCGCGGGCGCGCAAGGCCGAACCGCTTCCGGTGTCCAGGGTGGAGGAGCGCATGATCCCCGGTCCTGCCGGCGACATTCGCTTGCGCCTCTATTGGCCGCAGGCGGCGGGGCCGGTGCCGGCGATCACGTATTATCACGGCGGCGGCCATGTCATCGGCAGTCTCGACACCCATGATTTTGTCGCCCGCAACCTCTGTGCCGGGACCGGGGCGCTGGTCGCCTCGGTCGATTACCGGATGGGCCCGGAGCACAGATTTCCAGCGGCGGTCGACGATTCATTCGCCGCGCTCGGATGGGTTCACGCGAATGCCGAAAGTCTCGGTGCCGATCCCGACCGGATCGGCGTGCACGGCGACAGCGCCGGCGCCAACCTCGCGGCCGTGGTGGCTCTGCTCGCCCGCGATGCTGGACGCCCGCGACTGCGGCTGCAATCCCTCGTCTATCCGATCAGCGATTACAACCTCAGCGGCGAGAGCTACGACAAGTATTCGCGAGGGTACGGCATCCTGACCAGGGATGCGATGGTCTGGTTCCGCGATCATTACCTGCGCGCCCCGGGGGACGCGGACGACTGGCGCGCCTCGCCGATCAAGGCTTCGAACCTTGCGCAGGTGGCGCCGGCCATCGTCATCACTGCGGAGTGCGACGTTCTGCACGATGACGGACGGCGCTATGCCGAGGCGCTGCGCCGCGCCGGTGTGCCGGTCGACTACCACGAATATCCGGGGATGATCCACGGCTTTCTCGGCATGGTGCCGGCAGTCGACGACGCGATGAACGCGCAACGCACCGTCTGGGCCGCCTTCAAGCGGGCCTTCGCGTAGAAACCAGCCCTGCAGGAGGAAGCGTGACCCAGCCCCGTGCCGCCGACGATTTCGCGACGATCCGTGCGCGTCTGCAGGAGCTGCGCCGGGAGCGTGCCGAGGCCACACCCACGAAAACGGACGCCAGGACGGAGAGATCGCAACCGCTTCGAGACGCCGAGAGACGGTCGAAAGAACGGCGCGAAGGTTCGCCGCCGCCGTGGGTTCCGACGATTTTCGTCAAAAGGCTTGCCGGACCGTAAAAAGCCGCAGGCGTCACATTGCCATCCAGCCGCCGTCGACGTTGTAGGCGGCGCCCGAGACGTAACTTGCGCGGTCGGAGCACAGCCAGACGACCATTTCGGCGATCTCTTCGGGATTGCCCATGCGGCGGAACGGGACCTGCGCCAGGATCGCGTCGCCGCGCCGGCGCATCGTTTCCTCGGTCATCCGAGTATTGATATAGCCGGGGCAGACGGCGTTCACCCGGATGTTGGCCTCGGCATATTCGAGGGCCGCGGTCTTGGTCAGGCCGATGACGCCGTGCTTGGCTGCGACATAGGCGGAAGAGGTCGGCAGGCCGGCGAGCCCGGCGATCGAGCCAGTGTTGACGATCGCGCCGCCGCCTTGGGCCTGCATTTGCGGCAGCTCGTGCCGCATGCACAGCCACACCCCCTTCAAATTCACCGCGATCATGCGGTCGAATGCCTCCTCGGACCACTCCGCGGTTTTTTTGCCGGCCGCCTCGACCTGATAGCCGGCGATCCCGGCATTGTTGAAGGCGCAGTCGAGCCGGCCATAGGCACCGACCACGCCTTCGATCATCGCATGCACATCGGCGTCGCGCGTCACCTCGCCCGACAGCGATATGGCTTGGCCGCCGGCAGCATTGACCTGGGCGACGGTTTCGCGGGCGGCTTCCACCGCGACATCGGCGACCGCGACCCGGGCCCCTTCGCGGGCGAAGGCGAGAGCCGTGGCGCGGCCGATCCCACCGCCTCCGCCTGTGATCAGCACCGACTTCCCATCGAGCAGCCCGGCCATCGCTCTCCTCCCTTCACGGTAAATTTCTGTTAATCGAGAATCTCGAAATGCGCCTCGGTCGGCCGCATCTCGAGGCCGTTGACTGGCACCATGTCTTGAGGGCAGGCGGAGAAGGCGGCGACGCAGTCCATCTCGGCGAGCAGCGTTACATAACTTCCGGGCGTGCTGACCGGCGGGCGAACCTCGACGTAGTTGCCGTCGACGACCGGGATGTTCATGAACAGATTAAGGGGTGCCGGTGTCTCGGGTGGCGTCAGGCCCAGCTCAGCGAACCCGGCAGCCAAATTATCGGTGCAGTTGTCGTGATATCCGGAGTAGCCGAGCACCTCGTAGCGCCAGCGGTCGCAGGCGGCAAAGAGCGTGTCATGAATGCCGCCCGAGGTGTCCTCGACCAGGGTGAGGATCGCCCGTCGCTTGTTGGTGACGAGGATGTCGCCGATCCCGGGGATGATCTGCCCGATCGCGACGCGACTGTGCTCCATCGACATGAATTCGTGCATGTCCGCGGCGTTGAAGGCCCAGGTGTCGACGACCTGCTGACCCTTCGAGTTGATCACTTTTATCCGCTGGCCTTTGCGGACGCGTACGGCTTTGCCCTTGCGTGCCGGGATCTCGATCAATTGCTAGGCTCCGAAACACGTTCCGAACGAGGCAAAGGAGATCGCGGTGACGAACCTTCGCACGCTGAGCGCCCGCGAGGCCGCTCGGCAGATTGTCGACCACCGGATCACCGCCGAGGCATTGGTCACCGCCTATTTCGACCGCATCGCGGCACGCGAGGCGGTGGTCGGCGCGTGGCACTACCTCGATCGCGAGCGGGCGCTCGCGACGGCGCGCCAGCGCGACGCCGAACCGCCGCGCGGGCCGCTGCACGGCATCCCGATTGCGGTCAAGGACCTGATCGACACGGTCGACATGCCGACCGCCTATGGGTCGCCGATCTACCATCTTCATCGGCCCGACGCGGATGCGTCTTGTGTGGCGCTCGCCCGCGCGGCCGGAGCCGTCGTCCTCGGCAAGACCGTCACCACCGAGTTTGCCACCTTCACCCCGGGCAAGACGGCGAACCCGCGCAACCCTTCGCACACCCCGGGCGGCTCGTCGAGCGGCTCTGCTGCGGCGGTGGCCGACGGCATGGTGCCGCTCGCCTTTGGCACGCAAACCGCCGGGTCGGTCATCCGTCCCGGAGCCTTTTGCGGCTGCGTCGCCTACAAGCCGAGCTTTGGCCTGATCAACCGCGCCGGCGTGAAACCGCTCGCCGACAGCCTCGATACGGTCGGCGTCTTCGCCCGTTCGGTCGAGGACGCCGCGTTCTTCGCTGGGATCTTGTCGGAGCGGCCGCCGCTGCGCCACCTCGCGGTCCCGCAGCAGGCGCCGCGTTTCGGCCTTTATCGCACCCCAGTTTGGGATGAAGCCGAGCCGGCGACGGTGACTGCCCTCGACGCGGCGCGGACGGCGCTCGAACGGGCCGGCGCAGAGATAACTGAATTGGCGATTGCGCCCGAGCATCAGGGGCTCGCCGAAGCGCAGGACACGATCATGTGGTTCGAGACGGTCCGGGCCTTGGCCCATGAGCGGCTCGAGCACAGCGCCGAGATCTCGCCGCGCCTCGCCCAGCTGATCGATACCGGGATGGCGATCGGCGCCGATGTCTATGATCGGGCGCAGGCGCGTGCGGCAGAAGCCCGCGCCGGGCTCGAGGCGTTTTTTGGACCATGCGACGCGGTCCTGGTTCCGGCAGCGCCGGGCGAGGCGCCGGCGAGGCTCGACAATACCGGGAACCCGATCTTCAACCGCATGTGGACCCTGCTCGGTGTTCCCTGTGCGGCTCTCCCGGCGCGCTGGGCGGACAATGGTCTGCCGACCGGTGTTCAGCTGGTCGGGCGGCTGCATGACGATGCGCGGCTGATGGGCTGCGCGGCTTTTGTCGAGCAAACACTCGCCGGGGCGGGATGAGGATCGCGCGGGCGCCCCTGGTCCGTATCGCAGTCGCGCTAGCGCTCACCGGCTGCTCCGCGCTCGATCCGTACCCGACATATCCTGCGAATGCGCGACCCGGTGAGGTCGATCCCGGGCCGCGCGTGGCGATTTGCTATGACACGCTCGTCAGCAGGCTGGACCAGGTGCAGGCAGCAGCGCAGCAGGAATGCACGCCGAACACGCATGCCACCCCCGTCCGCACCGACTGGTACCTGCAGTATTGCCCGCTTCTGTTGCCGGCGCGGGCGACTTTTACCTGTTCACCAAATAAGTAAGGTCATAGCGCCCCGCGTGGTACCGCGTCGCACCTCTCGGGCGGCCACTTGACGCGCCGGATATATGGTATATGGCAGCACTCTGGCTGATTGCGGCGATCCATGGATTACGAAGGATTTTTCAAACAGCGCCTGGATGGGCTGCGTGCCGAGGGGCGGTATCGCGTCTTTGCCGATCTCGAGCGGCGTTGCGGGCGCTTTCCGCGCGCCTTCGATCATCGCATCGGCGCCGAGGTCACCGTCTGGTGCTCGAACGATTATCTCGGCATGGGGCAGCATCCGGCGGTCCTCGCGGCCATGGAGGAGACGTTGCGGGCGGTCGGCGCGGGCGCCGGCGGGACCCGCAACATCTCGGGCAACAGCCACCTCCATTTGCTGCTCGAACAAGAGCTCGCCGATCTGCACGGCCGCGAAGCGGCGCTCGTCTTGACCTCGGGCTATGTCGCCAACGACGCGGCATTGTCGACCCTGGCGCGCGAATTTCCGGGCATGGTGGTGTTTTCCGACGCCCTCAATCACGCCTCGATGATCGCCGGCATCCGCAACAGCCGCGCCGAGAAGCACATCTTTCGCCACAACGACCCAGCCGATCTCGCACGCCTGCTCGAGCGAGTGCCCGCGGAGCGACCCAAGCTCGTGTGTTTCGAGTCGGTCTATTCGATGGACGGCGACATCGCCCCGATCGGGGCAATGTGCGATGTCGCCGAGCGCTTCGGGGCAATGACTTACCTGGACGAGGTGCATGCCGTCGGGCTCTACGGGCCGCGCGGCGGCGGCATTGCCGAGCGTGACGGCGTCATGCATTGCCCGACCGTGATCCAGGGAACCCTCGGCAAGGCGTTCGGCACGATCGGCGGCTATGTCGCCGGCTCGGCGGCGCTCGTCGATTTTCTGCGCAGCCACGCGCCGGGTTTCATCTTCACGACCTCACTGCCGTTGGCAATCGCCGCCGGTGCCCTCGCCGGCATCCGGCACCTGAAAGAGAGCCGGGTCGAACGCGAGCGCCATCAGGAGCGCGCGGCGAGGCTGAAGCGCCGCCTCGCCGAGGCGGGCCTGCCGGTGCTGCCGTCGCCGAGCCACATCGTGCCCGTCATGGTCGGTGATCCCGCTCTGTGCAAAGCCGCCTGCGACGAGCTCTTGCACCGCCACCGGATCTACGTCCAGCCGATCAATTACCCGACCGTGCCGCGCGGCACTGAACGCTTACGCCTGACCCCGACCCCGTTGCACAGCGACGCCGACATCGAAGCGCTAGTGGTGGCTCTGAGCGAAGTGTGGGCACGGTTAACTCTGCGCCGTGCCGCCTGAGGAGAGTCACCGATGCGTTATACAGTCGTCTTGGAACAGGAACCCGACGGCGGCTACGTCGTCAGCGTCCCGGCTTTACCCGGATGCGTCAGCCAGGGGAATACCCGCGCCGACGCCCTGGCCAACATCCGCGAGGCGATCGAGCTCTATTTGGAAGATTGCCGTGATGCAGGTGATCCGATCCCGACCGAAGCCGGCAAGGAATTCGTAGAGGTCGAGGCCGCATAAGCGGTCGTGACGAAACTCCCCGCCGGCCTATCCGGTCGCGAAGTCCGCGGGGCTCTGGAGCGCGCTGGCTTCGTGTTTCGTCGGCAGACCGGCAGCCACATGATCCTCGGCCGCGACAGTCCTCACAGCCGCGTTATCGTGCCCGACCACAAAGAGGTCCGCCAAGGCACGCTCCGGCGTATCATCGCCGACGCCGGTCTCACCGTTGATCAGTTCGTGCGAAATCTGGGGCGTTAGCGCGGAGTTCGTAGAGGACCTACGGACTGGAAAGGGTCATCCTCTGGCCGTCCTCGAATGCGGGACGCTGCGCCCTGCAAAAGCCGCCTGCGACGAGCTCTTGCACCACCGCCGGATCTACGTGCAGCCAATCAATTACCCAACCGTACCGCGCGGCACCGAACGGCTGCGCCTGACCCCGACCCCACTGCACAGCGACGCCGATATCGAAGCGCTGGTGGCGGCGCTCAGCGACGTGTGGGCCCGGCTGACTTTGCCCCGCGCCGCCTGATATCCGGTGTTAGACAAACGCCCCTCTTCCCGCGTTCGGCAGGGCTGTCCGGGGAAAATTGGACGGCGGTCTTGTGGTGAGTTCGGCTCCCAGTTTCGCCTCCAAAAGCCCCTTGCCCGGACTTGTCCCGGGCATCCACGTCTTGACGCAGCCGTAATGTGCGCAACGAAGGCGTGGGTGCCCACGGATCAAAGTCCGTGGGCTGAAGGCCCACGGGTCAAGCCCGGCCATGGGGATACTCTTTGGTTGCACACGAGCGTTAACTCGCAACCGAGTTCGATTCCCCGGACAGCCCTGCGCGTTCGG
>WNFR01016993.1_pt1 | contig 10866 bp, 11 predicted proteins | sample 5400221 | NCBI WGS metagenome assembly WNFR01 (sample SAMN13153357, study PRJNA577476) | soil metagenome | isolation source: 40 cm soil under Madrone tree | place: USA:California | collected 2016-06-14 | reverse complement strand
GATTTCGACCTTCGGATTTCGGCCTTTCTACGTCCATCCGTGTCCCCGTCCCGCAGCTCAAAGGCCTCACCATCCGTACCAAAGAATCCATCCTGCGCGAGCGCGAGCTCGCCGTATTTTCTTCGCTTGCTGATTTCTTCCTGCGCGTTCAACCCTTGCCCGAAGAGATGGAATCCCTCATCCGCGTCGGCGCCTTCGACGACTTTGGCAAACCGCGCACCGCGCAATATTGGGAATTCAAGTCGCTGAGTGTCGAGTGTCGAGTGTCGAGGGAAGAGAGCTCAGTTCCTCGCGCACTCACTCAATCGCACCTTTTCCCCCGTGCCGACCTCACGCGCCTCCCTTCCGTCCCGTTGGCCGAACCCGACCGCCTCCAGCGTCTCCGCGCCGAAGAAGAACTCCTCGGTTATCCGGTCAGCGGCCATCCGCTCGAACTATTTTCCGACATCGCCTGGGACACCTATTGTCCGATTAACCGTCTCGGCAACCATGTGGGCGAACAAATCGTCACCTGCGGGCTGGTGATCGAGCAACGCCTGTTCCACCAAGTCACCGGTGAGCCGATGAAGTTCCTCACGATTGCTGACTGGACCGGCATGGTGGAAACCGAACTCTTTGCCCGCACCTACAAATCCTACGGCCTGAATACTGTCCGCTATCGAGTGCTGGAGATCGCCGCCACCGTCGAACCGTTCGAGAATGGCCGCGGTTACACGCTGCGTGTGCTGCGCGCCGGCAAACCGCGCCTGGGAGCGCCGGCGGGTATGGAGTCCCGGCTTCAGCCGGTACGGGGCTCGCAAGTTTCATGAATGTAAATCTTCCAACGTCTCGGCAATGCGGCACGCCCGCCGGCTGAAGCCGGGACTCCATACCCGCTTGCCCTGCCCTGCCCTGCGAGTAATCTGCCGGCATGAAACGGCTCGGCTGCCTACTGGCAATCCTCTTGAGCCTGAATGTGCGTATCGATTCATGCGCCACCGAGGCGGAGACAGAGCCCGGACCGCCCGCCGCGCACAAAGATCAAACCTTCACCGAGTTTTTCCGCCGCACGTCCGGCTGGGTCGCAGGCGACGGCGCATTATCAGTCCCGCTGGCAGATGGCCGAGTCCTCTGGCTCTTTGGCGATAGCCATGTGGATGATTTCGATCCGGCCAGCGGGACAATACCTTGCCTGTTCCAGACAAGAAACGCAGCGCTCCTGCACCACACGAATGAATTCCGAAATGCTCGCACGCTCATCGGCAAAGGACCAGGCTTTCGCTCCTGGTTGAAAATCTCCGGTGATGGCAGCAACGAATGGTTTTGGCCGCTGTGCGGAATTCAAAATGGCAACAGCGTTTGGATCTACTTATCCAAGCAGCGCAAGGTAGGGGCAGGCGGACCTTGGGGATTTGAAAGCACCGGGCATGATTACTGGGCGAAGATTGCGTTTCCGGAAATGGACCTGATCAGGTACGCCGCCCTGCCCGATTTTAAAGGGATTACCTTTGGGCACGGCTTAGTCAAAGAGGGTTCTTACGTTTATGCTTTTGGCAGCAGGCGGCGCGGGCTGGCCAGTGACACTTATGTGGAGCGGTTTAAGAGCGACCAACCGGAGTCGGATTGGAGGTTTTGGGACGGAAGCAATTGGGGTTCCGCCGTTGCCAGAGCTGTTTCGATCGCGCAAGGCAAGTCCACCTCTGTTCACGTTTGCAAAGTGAAAAATAAATTCCTGCTCACCACCTCGGCGTTCAGCGTGGCTTGCGATCAAGGCAAGGACATTTTCATGGCCACCAGCCGCTATCCCACCGGACCATTCAGCCCACTGAAAAAGATCTTCGCTATCGACGACACATTTCAAGGCCATTACCCATGCTTTTATTTCTCAGTGGCCCACCCCGAATTCATCAACCCTCAAGGCGAATTGCTGGTGACTTATTCGATCAATAATTACGAACCCTGTATTAAAGCGTGCGTCGATGGCCGGGCGATTCCTGATCATTACCGGCCAAAAGCCATCCGCGTTCCGTTGAAGTTGATTGATCCCGATCTGTGATCGCGGCTTACGCTGTTCGGGATTTAGTGTGCTTCTTATTTTTCCCGCCCCACATCCAATCTCGTATCTCCAGCATGTCCTGTCCGTAAGCATGGATATAGCGCTTGTGATCGATGAGCTTATCCCGAATGGCTTGTTTCGCGTAAGCGGCGCGGGGGCCCAGGGTCGCTACACGATCGATAACATCGCCTGCCAGGTGAAACCGATCGAGGTCGTTCAGGACCACCATGTCGAAGGGCGTCGTGGTCGTGCCTTCTTCTTTGTAGCCGCGAACATGAAGGTTATTGTGATTGGCTCGGCGATAAGTCAAACGATGAATGAGCCAGGGATAGCCATGATAAGCGAATATGACTGGCTTGGTTTTGGTGAACAGGGCGTCGAAGTCGCGATCACTGAGACCGTGGGGATGTTCGCTCTGAGGTTGCAAAGTCATTAGATCTACGACATTGATGACCCGGACTTTCAGCTCCGGAAAGTGAGCGCGCAAGATTTCCACCGCTGCGAGCGTTTCCAAAGCAGGCACGTCACCGGCGCAGGCCATAACGACGTCCGGCTCGCAGCCCTGGTCGTTACTGGCCCAGGGCCAAATGCCGATGCCGGCCGTGCAATGTTTGATGGCGGCGTCCATGTCCAGCCACTGCGGCGCAGGTTGCTTCCCCGCAACAATGATGTTGATGTAGTGACGACTCCGCAGGCAATGGTCGGTGACTGACAAAAGGGTATTGGCATCTGGCGGCAGATAGACCCGGATGATCTCGGCTTTCTTGTTCATCGCGTGATCGATGAAGCCAGGGTCCTGATGACTGAAGCCATTGTGATCCTGCCGCCAAACATGCGAAGTCAGCAAATAATTCAATGACGCGATGGGTCGTCGCCAGGGAATGTGGCGCGTGACCTTGAGCCATTTCGCGTGTTGATTGAACATGGCATCGATGATGTGAATGAAAGCCTCGTAACAGGAAAAGAACCCATGCCGGCCCGTGAGCAAATAGCCTTCAAGCCAGCCCTGGCATAGATGCTCGCTCAAGACCTCCATCACCCGGCCATCCGGCGCGACGTGCTCGTCAGTTTTTAGAATTTCACCGGTGAACACACGTTCCGTAGCTTCGAATAATGCATTCAGGCGATTCGATTCCGTTTCATCGGGGCCGAATACGCGGAAATTGCGTTGAGCTGCGTTCAGCCTGATCACATCACGCAAAAACGCGCCCATGACGCGGGTCGCTTCGGCCGTGACAGCGCCGGGACTGGGCACGGCGACTGCGTAATCGCAAAAGTCTGGCATTCTCAGATCGCGCAGCAGAAGACCGCCATTAGCGTGTGGATTAGCGCCCATTCGACGGTCCCCTGCGGGCGCGAGCTCCGCCAACTCGAGTTTCAGCCTGCCTGTCTTGTCGAAGAGTTCCTCCGGTTTGTAACTCTTCATCCATTTCTCCAACTGCTTGAGATGCCCTGGTTTGTTCGCCAGGTCGGCGAGCGGCACCTGGTGGGAGCGCCAGGACCCTTCGGTTGGCTTGCCATCGACTGTCTTTGGTCCGGTCCAGCCTTTAGGACTACGAAGAACAATCATTGGCCAGATTGGCCGCCGCTTGAATCCGTTCCTTATATGGCTTGTAGCCATAGCCGCGGAAGAGATCCTCCAATTCCTGGTGACTGATGCGAGCGAGGACAGTGGGATTGGCAATTTTGTACCCGTTCAAGTGCAAAATCGGCAGCACCGCGCCATCGTGGACGGGATTTAAGAACTTGTTCGCATGCCAACTGCCGGCCAGCGGCCCGGTCTCGGCCTCGCCATCGCCGATAACGCAGGCAACGAGCAGGTCGGGATTGTCGAATGCGGCGCCGTAAGCATGCGCGAGCGCATAGCCAAGCTCGCCGCCTTCGTGAATCGAGCCAGGAGTCTCGGGCGCTGCATGACTCGGAATGCCGCCGGGAAAGGAGAACTGCTTAAAAAGCCGTTTGATGCCTCGCTCATCCTGGGAGATGTTCGGATAGATCTCGCTATAGGTTCCCTCCAGATAAGTATTGGCCACCACTCCCGGTCCGCCGTGCCCAGGACCGGCGATGAAGATCATGTTCAAGTCTTGTTCCTTGATCATGCGATTCAAATGCACATAGATGAAGTTCAAACCAGGGGTTGTTCCCCAATGGCCTAACAGCCGCGGTTTAGTATCCTCAATCTTCAGCGTCCGCTTGAGCAGCGGATTGTCATAAAGATAGATTTGTCCGACTGAAAGATAATTGGCTGCACGCCAGTAGGCGTGCATCTTACGAAGTTGATCGGGGTTGAGTGGCTGTGGCATAACGCATTCCTTTCGTTTCAGCGTATTTATCTATGACAATTAACCTTCAGATAGCAAGTCCCAGAACACGGCCCACTGCTTTCGCGATCACCACTTCTTCATTGGTTCGGATAACCCGGACTGTCACTGGGCTGGCCTCCGCTGAAATCACCGAAGCGTGAACATTATTCCGCGTTTCATCAAGTTGAACACCTAAAAATTCAAGCCCGGCGCAAATACGCGCTCGGACAACGGCCCCATTCTCACCAATGCCACCAGCAAAAACGAGCGTGTCCAGGCCGCCGAGTGCGGCCGCGAAGCCGCCAATCCATTTTTTGAGCTGATAACAAAACAGCGCAACGGCTTCGGCGGCGCGGACATCTTCACCTTCCCGCGCGAGCAGGTCCCGCATATCGGGACTGGTTTCGGAAACCCCGAGCAGACCCGATTCATGATTGACCAGGTGATGGAATTGTTTTGCCGTTATTTTCTCAGTCCGGGCCAAATACCAGACCAAGCCGGGATCCAGATCACCTGAACGGCTGCTCATCGGCACTCCCGCCGTCGGAGTGAAACCCATGCTGGTATCGATGCCTTTTCCATCCCGTACGGCCGCCAGACTAGCGCCGTTTCCCAGATGAGCAAGAACCACGCGCCCTTGCGCGGCCTGGGCACCAGCGGCGCGGCCCAATTCTTCGATAAGATAGGCATAGGAAAGTCCGTGGAAACCATAGCGTTCAATTCCGCGTGATTCGAAGCGCCTCGGGATCGGCAAAATGCGGGCAACACGGGGCATCTCACGATGAAACGACGTATCGAAACACACGACTTGCGGCAATTTTGGAAAGCGACGCCGGAACAGTTCGATCAGTTGAATCTCGGAGGGCAAGTGTTCGGGATCGTAGGGCTTGAGACGCCGCAATTCCGTCAGCAAAGGCGGCGTCACTCGTTGTGGCTCGCTGTAGTTGCTTCCGCCATGGACCACTCGATGGCCGATGCCGCACACGGCACCAAAACCGACCTGCCCCTCGATCCAGTCAATGACAAGCGCGCCAGCCGACCGATGGTCGGGCGCGTCAACCGGCCGATCTTCGCGCTGCTTCCCGGGAAGATCCGCTTTGAATCGTGCCTCCGCCAATCCAATGCGCTCCACTTTGCCCGAGAGCAAGCAAGTCGGCGCTTCCTCTGCGCTATAGAGCGCAAACTTGATGCTCGAGGAGCCACCGTTAATTGTGAGGACACAGGACTCCATCATTCCAAAACGCAATCCCTCGGTTTGACGATTTTAGAAAGGCTGTAAGCCGAATTTTGTCTTCCCCGAAAGTTTCGGGGGAGAGAATCATTTGTCTCAGCAGCCAGTACCCGGGACCCGAACCAACTCTGGCCATGGAGCGGGCAGCTCCGTGGTCCCCTATTTGGCCTTGCACCCGATGGGGTTTTCCGTGCCTCCGCGCTTACGTTTGGAGCGGTGGGCTCTTACTCCACCTTTTCACCCTTACCCAACCTGCAATTTCAATTGAAATTTCAGGCCGGCGGTTTGTTTTCTGTGGCACTATCCGTCGGGACGCCTCACGGCATCGCCTCCCGCGTGTATCCCGCAATCTGCCTTCTTACGTCGGCAACCACAGGTTACGCGGCATCGCGCCCTTTGGTGTTCGGACTTTCCTCCCCCCCGAAATTATTCGGGGGAGCGATTCTCCGCCTTTCCAAAATCGCCGCTAATATACGGGAAGAATGTGCGGACGCAAGTTGATTGCAAATTCCCAGATCAATCCGCCACAGCCAGATCCATGTCGCGGCTGTAATAGAGGATACGACCGCAGTTGCTGCACGTAACTAATTCCTGCTGCGCCTGGCAACTGACCAACAATTGCGGGGGCAATCGCATATGACAGCCGCCGCAAACCCCATGCTGGACCCCCACAATCACGTTCTCGCCTTTATTCTTGATCAAACGTTCATAACGCGAGCGGGTCGTTTCGTCCACAGCGCTGGCGAGTTCCTCGCGATTGACTTCCAACTCTTCCAACTCCTTTTTCAAGGATTGTTCGCGGGCACCCAGTTCGGCGATTTGTTCTTCCGCCAACTTCCGGGCCTCAGTGGCCGCCTGCGTCCGCCGGACGACCTCCTTTTGGGCCGCTTCGGCGTTCTCCATTAATACCAGTTCCTGATCCTCGATTTTCACAATCTCTGCTTTGCAGTTATCAACCTCGTGGGCCAGCGCGCGGTATTCCTCATTCTTGCGGGTCTGGAATTGCTGCAAGCAATACTTCGCAATCAATTGCTTTTTGGCTTCGACTTCGAGTTCCAGGTTCTTGCGATCCGACTCGAGTTGCCTGACTCGCTCCTTGGCTGTATCCAGCGCTTTTTGAGCCTCGGAGGTCTTGGAGCGGAGGCTTTGTCGCTCTGGTTCGATATGGGTCAATTGCCCGCGTACGCGGCCAATCTTTCGGTCGCGGTCCTGCAAAATGAGAAGTTTTTCAATAGTTTCGAGCATCAATAGGCATACAGAATATCGAAATACACCGATCAAGTCAACCTGCGCTTACTTCCCTGGCCAGATTGAAACTGTCGGTTGGACAGAAAGCGGCAGAAAAGACAGCCGCAGTCCAAAACCTGTCGGAATTTGGTACAGTGCCACCACGCGCGAAGCGTCATGGACTGCGGCTGTCTTTCTGCCGCTTTGGTCTGCCGGATGAGCGCCCGACATTTTTAATCGCACTCATTTCCCAATGCAAAACTGGCTGAAGATCATATCCAGCAGATCTTCGGTGGTGGTGTGGCCGACGATTTCGCCGATGGCATTGACTGCGATACGAAGATCCATGGCGGCGAGTTCGAGCGTGATCCCGCCTCGCAACGCTTCGGTAGTCCGGAGCGCTGCAATGCGGCCCCGTTGAAGCGCGTCGTGATGGCGCGCGTTGATCATAACTTCCAACATCTCAGCCTTGGTCTCGCCTGACCAGGCGATGCCTTTGATCGCGTCCTTTAAAGCCTCGATGCCCTGCGCGGTCAGGCACGAAACCTCGACCAGTGGGGATGAAGGAAGCGATCGTAGATGGAGGGCTGAAGCGGAAGAATCCAGGCGACGTGGCAAATCGATTTTGTTAACCACCAAGATGCGCTTTTTCTCGGCGAACTCGGCCAGATAATTCCTGTCAGCCTCGGTGAGCGGCTCGGAAGCATCCAGCACGTGCAGGATGAATTCGGCTCTTTGGAGACTTTGACGGCTGCGGCGAATGCCTTCGAGTTCGATCTCATCGCTACCTTCGCGCAACCCGGCCGTGTCGATGAAGATGACCGGCAGGCCGCGAATGTTCGCGGTTTCTTCAATCGTGTCGCGCGTGGTGCCCGGTATGGCCGAGACAATGGCTCGATCATGGCCGAGGAGCTGGTTGAGCAAGCTTGATTTGCCCGCGTTTGGCCGGCCAATAATCGCCGCGCGGATGCCGCGCCGCAGGATTTGGCCCTCATTGGCGGTGCGCAACAATTCATCCATAAAATCGACACCCGAGTGAAGGCGGGCGATAATCTGATCGCGAGTATCGGGGGCGATGTCTTCGTCCGGAAAATCGATGTGTGCCTCGATATGAGCGAGGATTTGGAGCATCTGGTCGCGCAAGGCATTGATGCGTTGGGATAGCTTCCCGGCGAGTTGCTCGCTCGCGGCGCGCAACGCGAGTTCCGTCCTTGAATGTATCACATCGGCCACGGCCTCTGCCTGGGCCAGATCAATGCGGCCATTGAGAAAGGCGCGGCGAGTAAATTCACCGGGTTCTGCAAGGCGCGCTCCACTGTGCAGAACTGCCTCGAGCACCATCTTAGCGGGCAGCAAACCGCCATGGCAGGTAATTTCGACAACGTCTTCGCGGGTGAACGTCCTAGGCGCGCGCATGACAGCCAGGAGCACTTCGTCCAGGCTTTGGCCATTGCTCAGTACATGGCCAAAATGGAGTGTGTGTGTCGGCGCCAACGACGGCTGTTTCGACAGTTTCCCGGCGGGCGCAAAACATCGGTCCGCCACCGCGAGCGCCTGAGGTCCCGAGATCCGGATAACGGCAAGGCCACCCTCACCGAGTGGTGTGGCGATTGCGGCTATAGTGTCTTCGGCAAGCATGGCGCTGAAGCTCGGTTGTCTAGAGCGGCTATGCTCCGGATAAATGAGCAGTTGTTATAGAGGTGTGGCGCGCACCATCGGCTCCCAACTCACTGCGCATAAGCTCAATCTCGCAAGCCGTCCATTCGCCAAAGAACCTGTCAGCCATCTCTGCGAGCAGCCCCGAAAGAACCTGCGAATCACGCCGATGGAGACGCTTTGCTCGGCCCAGCGTGACATGTCCGGTAAATTTCTTCTCCCGCTCCAGGACACCGAAATTTTAGCTGGCGGGTTCGACCGCCGATTGCACTTTCGACAATTGTCCTTCTGCATCAGTCAATCCAACCCAAAGCACCCGCGGAAAACGCGCGTTGGGGAAAGCGCCGACGTGTTGAGCGCGGAGAGTTAGCCGCGCAAATCCCTGGCAAGAGGCGCGAAGTTGTTCGTTCAAAGCATCCAAGCACTTTGCGTCAACATTTCCAAGAAATTTTAACGTAATGTGAAGCTGCTCTCTTTTTGTCCAGGTCACTACTCGCTCGGGCAGTGCCTGGCGCAATTCAGATTGGGCCGCTGCCATGGCGTGTTTGATTTGCTCCGGGATGCGAATCGCGACGAAAAGCCGGTAGTGCTCTGGCGCACTCATTTACGGATCAGTGGCAAGTACCACGCGCGTTCTCCGGATCGCGTCCTTCCAAAAGGAGGCGGGCTTTTTCGTAACTTTTTCGGTTCAGGTAATGGAGCAAATCGGGATTGGCTGGTTTGGGTAATTGGCTGGCCAGCAAATCGAGCCGTTCGAAAATGGGCAGCAGGTTGGGCTTTGAACCCGCTGTGGGCATCGATTTCACCGCAGCATCCAACTCGTTTAAAGCGCTAAAAATGGCTTGTTCAGTGTCATTCATAATGGAAGGTGCAACTGTTCTGCGAGGCTGGTAACGAACGCATCCACCGTGTGAAATTTACCCTGAAGATACCACGCGGTTACGAACCGGGCGAGTCCGGTAATGAACAGCAGGAGCAATGAACTCATGAGATAGAGCCCAAAGGCGTGCGGCGGATCCGGCTCCATCATCCGGGGCACACCTTGATACAGCACCGCTATGGATAGAATGATACCAATAGTCCAGGTGAGCCAAGGGGAGATATCTTTCACGGCATTCAGCAGGTGAAGGAGAAACAGAGGACTTAGACCATAGGCAACAAGGACAAAAGTTTGCCGGAAAGTATGGCGGCCATGGAAGGTCTCGCCGACCGATTTGATAAGCTTGGCGGCAATGAAAACCACGGCTAGATAGAGTATAAATTGAACAGCTTCGAAGATCATCACCTCGCCCCGAGTATAGAGTCTCCGGGGTCCCAACTCGCGCGCCCTGCCCCAGTGATGCAAGCCGTAACCCTCTACCGCACAGATCAGAACCAGGGTCGGCAGCAGATATACAAACAGGACAAAGGCAACGCCTCGCCGGGCGCGCCAAATCCTTTCCCAGGAGGCAAATGGCTCAAAAATCAGCAGCAGCGCTTTAATCATGCAGCAGAAGTGTTATCGCCGAGGAAGCAAACTAACAATCTAATTTCCATTTTACTCGCCGCACCCGGCATGCTTAACTAGACGTGATGAAAGTGGATCTCGGCATCTGGCACAAGCTCACACGACTGGTTATCTTTCTGCTGTTTGTGGCGGGCCTGCTGGGTTTGGCCGTGTGGTATCTGCCCCTCATCAAACAGAACGAGCGGATGCGGAGAGAGATTCTTCGACTGGATGCGCAAATCAAAAAGGAAAGAGAGACTTCCAAGCAATCGCAGGCCTCAATCGACGCGCTGCGTTACGATAAGGCGCTCGAACGGCTCGCCCGCGAGAGACTGGGTTATGCCAAACCAGGAGAGACTGTGATACGGTTCGAGGAGAGGAATACGAATAATGTCCGCTAAAAGCGCCATCGTTTTCAGACCGTCATAATCTCCTTCTCCTTATTGCCCAGATGCTGGTCGATTTTGGCGCTGTAATCATCAGTGAGCTTCTGCAGTTCCTTTTCGGCATGTTTCACGTCATCTTCGGTGGTGCCGCTGTCGTGACCATGCTTTTTTAATTGCTCCATGGCATCGCGCCGCACATGGCGGATGGCCACGCGCCCGTCCTCGGCCATTTTGCGAATGATTTTCACGAACTCCTGCCGCCGCTCCTGGCTTAGCTCGGGAAAGAAAATGCGGATGGCCTTGCCCTGAATCGAAGGCGTCAGCCCGAGGTTGCTCTTCTGGATTGCCTTTTCAATCGGATGCAACGAATTGACGTCCCAGGGTTGGATGGTCAAGGTGCGGGCCTCGGGCGTCGTGATGCCGGCCAGCTCTCGAATGCGCATCTGCGAACCATAAACCTCGACCAGGATATTTTCGACCAATGCTGGGGAAGCTTTGCCGGTGCGGACCCCGGCGAACTCATTGATCACCACGTGCTCGGT
>WNFR01007800.1_pt1 | contig 10866 bp, 9 predicted proteins | sample 5400221 | NCBI WGS metagenome assembly WNFR01 (sample SAMN13153357, study PRJNA577476) | soil metagenome | isolation source: 40 cm soil under Madrone tree | place: USA:California | collected 2016-06-14 | reverse complement strand
CGCGGTCGGAATGATCGACCACATCCGCAATCAGTTTTCCCGCCGCGGCCTCGGTCTTGACGCGGGTGATGAGCTGGCCGCCCGGCGCGCGCACCATCTCGACCCTGATCTCGGGGAAACGCTTGTTGAAGGCCTTGATGACCTGCTGTTCGACCTCGGCAAAGTTCGCCGTGTAGAACACCAGCTTGCCCTCGGCCTTGGCAGCGGCGATCAGTTCGGGTGAACCGAATTCCTGCGCCTGCGCTAGCGGACCGAATGCGATAACGAGACCGGCGATGCCGGCCAACGCCGCAATTTTGGTAAATATCCCTCTATTCATGCCCGATCCTCCCTTTTGTTTCTTATCCCGTGCGCGCGACGCTGCTCTGTGCCGCACCGCGCGACAGCCAGTTGGCGCCGCCGATGAGCACGCCGAGCAAGACCGTTTGCACGATGCTGAAGGCGGCGGTCTTTCCGAGATTGCCGCCTTCGTAATAGTCGAGCAGCAGCACCGACATCACCATGGTGTTGCTGGTATAGAGAAACAGCGACGAGCCGAGTTCGCGGATCGCCAGCACGAACAGCAGCGTCATCGACGCGATCACGCCCGGCCGCGCCAGCGGCAGCACGATCGTCCGGATGGTGCCTAACATGCCCCTGCCGCAGACCCAGGCCGCCTCCTCCAGTTCGCAATGGATTTGCAGGAACGAGGTCGACAGCGCCTTCACCGTGTCCGGCATGAAGCGCGCAATGAAGGCCAGGGCCAAAATCCAGATCGTGCCGTAGAGCCCGCCGGGAATGCCGATCCAGGCCCAGAGATAGGCGACGCCGACCACGAGGCCGGGAATCGCCACCGGCACGGTGGAGATCAGATCGATCCAGCGCCGGCCGGTGATCTGCGTGCGATGAATGGTGTAACCGATCGCAAACGCCAGCGTGCCGCCGACCACCGCGGTGATGATGCCGACCTCGACCGCGTTGTAGATCGAGTTCAGCGTCAGCGGATTGTCGAAGATGGCGTTGAAATGCATCAGCGAATATTGCCGCATGTCGAACAGACTGGCGGCGTCGCGGATGAACATGAATTTGCGGAACGCGGCCACGATCAGCGCCAGCGACGGCAGGATCACCACCACGAAGAGATAGACGACGCCGATGGCGAAGGTGAGCCAGCGCCAGCGCCCGAGATCGAGGGTGCGCGGCCGGAAGGCCTTTCCGGCGACGGTGGTGTAGCTGCGGCCGCTCAGTACCTTCTGCTGCAAAAACACCAGCGCCCCGGTGACGACCATCAGGATGATCGCAACGGCCGCTGCGGTATTGTAGAGCGGCGGCGACCAGTTGGTGAGTTTGAAGATGTAGGTGGTGAGCACGGCGAGATTGGTCGGCGCGCCCAGCACCGCCGGAATGCCGTAGATGCCGAGCATCACGATGAACGACAGCAGCATGCCCGAGACGATCGCGGGCATGATTAGCGGAAACGTCACCGAGAACAATGTCGCGAACGCGCTGGCGCCGGAGATTTCGGCGGCCTCCTCCAGGCTCGGAACCATGTTGCGCAGCGCCGATGACGTGAACATGTAGACATAGGGCGCGTAATAGATGCCGAACACGAACACCAGGCCCCACAGCGAATAGAAATCGACGTGCCAGTCGAGCCCGATCCATTTGAACATGGTGTTGATCAGACCGGTTTTGGGCGAGCCGAGAATGGTCCATGCCACGCCCGCGACCAGCGGCGGCGCGAACAGCGGCAGAATGCTGGCGGCGGCGATAAAGCCCTTGAACGGCGTATTGGTGCGAACCACGATCCAGGAAAACAACAGCCCGATCGCGACCGCGATCGCCGTGCCGCCGCCGCAGGCGATCAGCGTGTTGAACAGCGCCTCGGCGACATTCGGATTGACCAGCACGGTCAGGAAGTTCGTGACCGAGAGATGGCGGAGGCTGAACCCGTCGACCACCGGATTGGTGTCGGTGAGCGCGCCGAGCAGCAGCATCAGGACGGGATAGACGACCAGAAACCCGAGGATCGCGAGCAGCGAGGCGACCCACAGACCGGTCCACACGCGCCGGCGCACGCCCTCGCTGGCGCTCCGCGTGACCTCGCCGCGCCGGTCCGTCTGTCCGTGCAAAGCGCTTTCCCCTCAGCCTGCGAGCGGCTCTTTATTCTTGTTGCGGTCAAGCTTAGTCGATGGTGCGGCCGGCGGGAAGTAGCAGAAAGTCGACGTATCGAGCCATCGACCGCCAAAATTGACTCAAGGAGGCATCCTCCTTATCGCTGGACCAACTCCCGTTGCGACACGGTGCCACATCCCAGGGAAACAGCAGGTCGGAGGTCACGTGACAGATCGAACAGTGGGCATCATTGGACTGGGCATCATGGGCGGTGCCATCTCCCGCAATCTCATCGAGCGAGGCTGGGCAGTCATCGGATTCGACACCGAGCCGTTGCGCAGGCGCGAGCTTGACCGTTCCGGCGTGACGATCGCCGATGGCGCAGGCTCGGTCGCGGCCCGCGCGGCGATCATCATGACGAGCCTGCCCAACGCCGATGCCGCCAATGCCGTTGCCACACAAATTGCCGGTTGTGGTCAACCCGCGCGCATCGTCGTCGAACTCAGTACGCTCACCATCGCGGACAAGCTGCATTTCAAGGCCATCCTCGAACCCGCCGGCCATATTGCGCTCGATTGCCCGCTCAGCGGAACCGGCGCCCAGGCCGCGGTTCGAGACCTCGTCGTCTATGCGAGCGGCGACGGCGCCGCGATCGCGAAGTGCCGCGACCTGTTTGCCGACTTTGCCAAGCAGAGTGCCGATCTCGGCGCTTACGGCAACGGCAGCCGGATGAAATTCGTCGCCAACCATCTTGTCGCCATTCACAACGTCGCCTCGGCGGAAGCGATGCTGCTGGCGGAACGGGCCGGGCTCGATCTCGATCAGGTGATCGAGATGGTCGCGCCCGGCGCCGGCGGTTCGCGGATGTTTCAGATGCGCGCGCCGATGATGGCAAAACGCAGTTATGAGCCCGCAACGATGCGGATCTCGACCTGGAAGAAGGACATGGCCATCATCGCCGAATTCGCCAGCGAGCTCGGCTGTGAAACGCCGTTGTTCACGACGACGCAGCCGGTCTACGCCCAGGCGATGGCGATGGGATTGGGCGATCAGGATACGGCCGCCGTGTTCGAAGTGTTGAAGGCGAGCGGCACCTGACCGTTGCTGATTTTGCGCTGCATCAAAGCACGGCAACGTCCGCGATCAGCAATGCCCAATCGTTGCGCCAAGTAGTTATCGCTTGATCATTAATTATTTCCGGATGATAAATCAGGCGACGCCACATTTTTCCGGCGACGATCCCATGCGGCCCGATCCGTCAGAAGGCGGACGTGCCTGTGCAAGAAACAATAAATCAAGAAACAAGGTCAGGGAAACATCACCGGAGGACGACAAGTGCCGATATCACGACGACAATTCGTCAGCACCGCGGCCGGCGTCGGCATTGCGAGTGTGGTTGCACCTCGACTAACATTTGCGCAAAACAGCGGACCGATCCGCATCGGCTTGCTGGCGGCCAAGACCGGCCCGCTCGCGTCCGGCGGCATCGACATGGAACTCGCACTGACCATGTTCCTGAAGGAGCGCGACAACACACTTGCGGGCCGCAAGGTCGAATTGATTGTCGCGGACACCGCCGGCGTTCCCGCGACCGCGCGAACCAAGGCACAGGAACTGATCGAAAAAAACAATATCCACTGCGTCATTGGACCGCTCGCGGCCTTTGAGGCGCTCGCGATCGCCGACTATTTGACGGAAAAGGAAGTGCCGACGCTGGGGGTCGCTGCCGCCGAAGACATGACGCAACGGCATCCAAGCCTGTGGTTCGTTCGCCTGACCTCGACCTCGGCGCAATGCGCCTACCCGCTGGCCGAATACTCCGCCAAGGAGCTGAAATACAAAAAGATCGTCACCATTGCCGATGACTTTGCCTACGGCCATGAAATGTGCGCCGGCTTCCAGCGCGCGTTCGAGGATAATGGCGGCAAGATCATCCAGAAGATCTTCACGCCGCTGGCGACGCCCGATTACGGCAGCTACGTCGCGCAAGTGAAAGGCGCGGACGCGATTTTCCTGGGCACCGCCGGCTCCAACGGCTTTCGTTTCCTGCGCCAGTTCATCGAATACGGCATGAAAGACAAAATGGCCGTGATCGGAGGAATGACCGCGCTGGACGAATCCGTGCTGCGCAACATGGGCGACGAGGCGCTGGGGATCCTGACCACCAGCTGGTATTCGGCGGAACTGGACAATGCGGCCAATAAGGTTTTTGCGCCGGCGTTCCGCAAGCAGTTCAAATACGATCCCGGCTATTACGCCGGCAGCACTTACCTCTCGGGCCAGGTTCTGGAAGCCGCGCTAACGACCATCAAGGGCAACGTCGAGGACAAGAAGGCGCTGATGACGGCGATCCGCGGCAGTAACGCTGACACGGTGCGGGGTCTCGTCAAGTTTGACGACCTCGGCAACGTGATCGGCAACGTCTATATCCGCAAGGTGACGCGCAGCGACGGCCGGCTGGTCAATTCCGTGATCAAGACCTATCCCGACGTCACCCAATTCTGGACCTATGACAAGACTGCGTTCCTGAAGAACCCGGTCTATTCGCGCGACTATCCGCCGGCAAAAAATCTCGAGCCTTAGCTATTCCGCCATCGCAGTGACCAGCCGCAGGTTTCCGAACGAGATCGGCAGACGATGCAATTTTGGATCATCCAGGGTCTCAACAGCCTCTCGCTGGGTGGTCTGCTGTTTCTGCTGTCGTCGGGGTTCTCGCTCATCTTCGGTCTGATGCGGCTCGCCAACCTGACGCATGGCGCGTTCTTCATGCTCGGCACCTATTTCGGCGCAACCGCGATGCGGGCCAACAGCGACCTCAGCATCTGGACCGTGGCGGTTTGGGCCGGCGTTGCCGTTGCCGCGATCGGCGGGCTGTTCGAGCGGCTGGTGCTGACCAGACTGAAGACCAATCCGCTGGGCCAGGTGCTGGTGACGCTCGGCATGTCCTTCATCATTTCCGACGCCTGCCTGGCGCTATGGGGCGGCGATTCGATACCGGTACCGACGCCGCAGAATTTGCAGGCGCCGACGCGGCTTTTTGGCTTCGTGTTTCCGACCTATCGCCTGGTGCTGGTCGGGTGCGCCATCACTGCTGCGATCACGCTGTATCTGCTGCTGGAGCGCACGCGGCTTGGCGCCATGATCCGGGCCGGCGTCGATGACGCGCAGATGGCACGCGCGGTCGGAATTCCCGTCTCGAACCTGTTCACGATCGTATTTTGTCTCGGCGCGGGTATCGCCGGCGCCGGTGGCGTGCTGGGCGGCCCGATCCTGTCGGCCTATCCCGGGCTCGATGGCGACATGTTGCCTCTGGCGCTGATTGTCGTCATCCTCGGCGGCATTGGAAGCCTGCTCGGCGCGTTCATCGGCAGCTTCATTGTCGGCTTCATCTACACGTTCGGGACCGCGCTGTTTCCGGAATTGGCCTATATCATCCTGTTCCTGCCGATGATCCTCGTGCTCGCACTGCGGCCCCAGGGCCTGCTGGGGCGTCTGGGCGCATGAAGTGGATCGCAGCCGCCCTGTTCGCAGCCATGCTTGTCCTGCTGCCGTCCGTCGCGGGCGACTTCTACGTCAACCTCGCCAGTCAGATCCTGATCGCGGCCATTTTCGCGCTCAGCCTCAATCTGCTGGTCGGGTTCGGCGGGATGACGTCGCTCGGACACGCCTCCTTTCTCGGGGTAGCCGCCTATATCTCCGCCCTGCTCACCAGCCGTTATGGCTTCGCGCACGGACCCGCTGCGATCGTCTCGATCGCCGGCACGACCGCGATGGCCGCCGTTTTCGGCGTCATCGCGCTCCGCGCGTCGGGCCTCGGCTTCCTCATGATCACGCTCGCTCTGTCGCAGGTGCTGTGGGGACTCGCCTATCGCATGTCCAACGTCACGAACGGCGACAACGGGATTGCCGGCCTGACCCGGCCGATGCCGTTCGGCCTGTCGCTCGACAGCGCCGCATCGTTTTACTGGTTTGCGCTGGCGGTGGCGTCCGTTTCCTTCCTGATGATGACGACGTTCGTGTCTTCCGCCTTCGGATCGTCGTTGAAGGGCGTTCGCGACCAGCCACGACGGATGGCCGCGCTCGGCTTCAATCCCTGGATGATCCGCTGGATCACCTTCATCTATGCCGGCTTCTGGGGCGGCGTGTCCGGATTGCTCTATGTCTATTACAACAAGTACATCCATCCGACATCGCTATCCACCACGAGTTCGGCCGAGGCCCTGCTCGGCGTGATCGCCGGGGGCTCGGGGACGCTGAGCGGCCCGGCGGTCGGCGCAGCGCTCGTACTGCTCTTGAAGAATTACGCGTCGGCCTATGTCGAGCGCTGGAATATGCTGCTCGGGCTCGTGTTCCTGTTCATCGTTCTGGTGATGCCGACGGGGATCGTTCCCGGCTTGAGCAAGCTGCTGAACCTGCGCAGGGGATCGCGATGAACTCCGCGGAACCGACCTATGCGCTCGAGATCAGCCATCTCGGAAAATCATTCGGCGGACTGGTTGCCACGCATGACGTCTCGCTCACGATCCGGCCGGGTGAACGCCGCCTGATCATCGGCCCGAACGGCGCCGGCAAGACAACCCTGTTCAACCAGATCACCGGTGACCTGCAGTCGACTGCGGGACAGATAAGATTGTTCGGTGTCGACGTTACGCAACTGACACCCTACCGGCGCGCGCATCTCGGATTGGCGCGCACCTACCAGATCATCACGCTGTTCGATCGCGACACGCTGGAGCACAATGTCACGCTCGGCCTGCTCGGGCTGCGGCCGTCGCGCTGGCAGATGTGGCGTCCACTATCGTATTACGGTGATCTTTCGACCGAAGCCCGACGCATTCTGGATGCGGTCGGGCTGCTGCATCTGGCAGACAGCCTGGTTTCCGACCTTGCCTACGGCGAAAAACGCCGCGTCGAACTGGCGATGGCGCTCGCGCAAAAGCCCCGCGTGCTGCTGCTGGACGAGCCGCTGGCGGGATTGTCCAATGCCGAGCGAGCTACCGTGAAAGCGCTGATCGCGGCGATCCCGCGCGAAACTGCGGTCGTCATGATCGAACACGACATGGATACCGCGCTCGACCTTGCGCAGACCGTGACGCTGTTGAATTACGGCCGGGTCATCGTTGACGGCGAGCGTGACGCCGTGGTCGCGGACCCCAAAACGCGTGAGGTGTATCTTGGCGTCTGATGCGCTTCGCCTGACGGATGTGCAGGCTTTCTATGGCGACGGCCACATCCTGCATGGGGTCAGTTTTGCCCTGCAACCCGGCAAGGTGCTGGCATTGCTGGGCCGCAATGGCTCGGGAAAGACAACCTGCATTTCGACGATCATCGGATTTCTCAAGCCCAGAGGAGGCGAGATCAGGCTGTTCGGGGAAGCCATCGAAGGCCTGAGCCCCGAACGCATCTCGCATATGGGTATCGGTCTCGTGCCGCAGGGCCGGCGCATCTTCCCTTCGTTGACGGTCTGGGAAAATCTCGTCGTGGCGCGGCAACGCCGCAGCAAGGTTGCGACGCCATGGGACGTCGACCGGATTTACGACATGTTTCCGCGGCTGGGCGAGCGCCACGCGCAAATGGCCGGCACGCTGTCCGGCGGCGAACTGCAGATGCTGGCGATCGCCCGGGCGCTGATGGGCAATCCCCGCGTTCTGCTGCTGGATGAACCCTCGGAAGGCCTGGCGCCGCTGATCGTGGCCGAGGTCGGGCGCACGATCCGGCGGCTCAAGCAAGAAGGGCAATCCATCGTCCTGGTCGAGCAAAATCTCAAGCTCGCGCTCGACGTCGCAGACCAGGCGGTGATCCTCAATACCGGACGTTGTGTATTCGATGGCTCGCCCCAGGAGCTGACGGACAACGATGCGATCGTTTCACAAAATCTCGGTATCTTTCATGCGCATTGAAAGAAGAATTCCCGCTGAAAAGGAGGTTCGATCATGAAAGTCGGCGTGTGCGGAACGGGACGAATGGGATCATCGATCGCGCAGCGACTGATGGCGGTCGGGCACGAGGTAGCGGTCTGGAACCGGGATCCGGCGAAAACCAGATCGCTGACCGATGCCGGCGCAAAATTGTTCGCGTCGCCCGCCGAGCTGGTGGAGAGTTGCGAAGCCATCATCGTGATGTTGCTGAACGACGCTGCCACCGAAGCGGTCTATCGCGGACCAAAGGGAATCCTGACGGCGAAACTCGCCGGCAGGCTTTTGATCGATATGAGCACGCTGCGGCCGGACACCATGCAGTCGATCGGAACTGCCGTCACGCAGCAAGGTGGCGGCTTCGTGGAATGTCCCGTCGGCGGAAGCACCGTCCCCGCCAGGGAAGGAAAACTGTTCGGCCTGGTTGGCGGGGCGCGCGACGATGTCGGCCGCGCGATGCCGATCCTCGAGCAATTGTGCCGGCGCATCGAACATGTCGGCGAACTCGGCGCCGGCGCCACCATGAAGCTTGCGATCAACCTGCCGCTATTGGTGTACTGGCAGGCACTGGGCGAGGCCCTCACCATCTGCGAGCCGCTCAAGCTGGCTCCCGATCGGCTGATCGATATCCTGTCCGACACGGCCGGCACGCCAACCGCGATGAAGGGGCGTGGCGGCGTCATTGCCAAGGGGTTGAGCGGGCAGCCGCGTGGCGAGACGGCGTTCGGCATCAGCGCCGCGAAAAAGGACCTCGCGACCGCCGTGCAATTCGCCGCCTCGATCCATGCAGCGCTTCCGGTCGCGTCGAGTGCGCTGGCCTGCTTCGAGGAAGCCGAAGCGGCCGGCCTCGGCGAAGCCGATGCCACGACGGTTTCGGTCCTTGCCGCAGCGAAACGCCGCCAAATCGAACTAGCGAACAACAATCGAAGAAAAAGGAAATCCATCCCATGATCGAAAAAAAGAATCGCTATGGCCGTACCGCAGCACGGATTCACGACGCCGACGGCATCGCCCGGCGACCGTCGTCCGTCACCATCGATATCCACGCGCACATCGTGGTTCCCCAGGCCGCCAAGCTCGCCCAGCCGCATGTCGATGTCAGCCGCATCCCGCTCGCGCATTTTGCCGATGCCGCCACCAGGGAAGTCAACGCGCAGCAGGAAAAGGACGTCGGCGAGGTCATGACCACGATCGATCGCAGGCTGTCCGACCTGGACCGGATGGGCATCGACATCCAGGTCGTGGCCCCTGCGCCGGGCCAGTGCTACTATTCGATCGATCCGAAAATTGCCGAGAAAGCCCACCGCATCGCCAATGAAGGCGTCGTCGAATATTGCGCGCGCAAGCCGGACCGCTTCGTCGGCCTCGGCGTGGTCACGCTGCAGGAGCCGGAGCTCGCCGTGCGCGAACTCGACTATGTCATGGGTGAACTCAAATTGAAGGGCGTCGAGATCCTGACCAATGTCGACGGTCAGGAATTATCGGATCCGAAATTCCGGCCGTTCTTCGCGAAGGCCGAACAACTCGGGGCATTCATCATGATGCACCCGAACGGTTTTACCCATGGCGAGCGGTTGACCCATTTCTATTTCAACAACGTGCTCGGCAATCCGCTCGATACGACGCTGGCGCTCCACAACCTGATCTTCTCGGGCACGCTGGCGCGTTTTCCGGAACTGAAGCTGATGGCCGTACACGGTGGCGGCTATCTTCCCGGCTATTCCGGCCGGATCGATCACGCCTGGGGCGCCCGCCAGGATTGCCACGCCGACTTGCCGCTGCCGCCGACCACCTATCTGCGGCAGGTTTATCTCGACACCGTCGTGTTCAGCTATCACCAGCTGGCTTATATGCTCGACCTGTTCGGGCCGGACCGTATCCTGATGGGCACGGACTACCCCTTCGACATGGCCGAGTACAATCCGATCGGCCATATCGCGGGCATTCAGGGCATCGACGAGGGGACGATCGCGCAACTCGCCGGGGGAAATGCGATGCGCGTGCTTGGTTTGGATTGAGGTGCGCGCGCGGCGGTCACGCAGTGTGCATTACAGAGTGTCTATCAACAGAAGCTCCGTCATTCCGGGGACGCGCCGCGTGGCGCGGGCTACGATGTGCAATTGCACATCGGAGAATCCATAACCACGATCGGGAGTATGGATTCTCTGACGTGCAATTGCACATCGTAGCTCGTGCTTCGCACGCCCCGGAATGACGAGCTGAGGGTGCTGTGCCAAAATCAGCCCGACGGGCAAATCAGTAAAAACCTGTCCAGCCCCTCTGAAAAAAATTTTCCGCTTGTCGCGTCGGGCAAATCAGTGGCCTTTCTCCGCCCGTCTCACCCGACAAGAGGGGCGGCTCGCGATCGTCACGAAACGTGCGGTGGGATGCGGTGGACGCGGAAGCTGCGACTGACGAGCGCGGCCGATGCGGACGGCGAAGTCGTGTGGTCCTGGCGCCCCGATGCTGGCGTCAAGTTCTCGAGAAGCAAGCTTCTCAGGGATGACGGTGGCAAGAAAGCCGGTCACCGGGGAGAGCGCGCTATAAGCCGTAAAACCATTGCGCAGGGAATGCCGGATTGCCTCCGCTGAACCTGTATGCTCGTGTGCGTTTCTTTTGTGCATGTTTGCACACGAGACCGCGGGTGCAGCGCGCATCCGGCGTTCCCTGCGCCCTCTGATTTCCGAGGGCGGGATGTTGAGAGCAAAACTCGCGTGAAATACGCGGCGAGATCGCGAAGCTGTGTTTACGAACGAATACACATACACGTTCGTCATGCCCGGGCTTGACCCGGGCATCCACGTCTTACTTGGCTGGTGACGCAAGACGTGGATGGCCGGGACAAGCCCGGCCATGA